>Ga0157372_10000891_pt1 | contig 32419 bp, 18 predicted proteins | sample C55metaG_FD_115307 | JGI IMG/M metagenome (GOLD analysis project Ga0157372, IMG submission 115307) | Corn rhizosphere microbial communities from Kellogg Biological Station, Michigan, USA - C5-5 metaG | ecosystem: Host-associated > Plants > Roots > Rhizosphere > Soil | place: USA: Michigan...
CAACATCCTGGATACCCCCGGCTATGACGATTTCGTGGGAGAAGTGGTATCGGCCCTGCGTGTGGCGGACACCGGGGTCTTGTTGCTCAACGCCAATTTCGGAGTGGAAGTAGGTACCGACCTCATCTGGGAGTACACCGAAAAATTCAAAACTCCCATGCTCCTCGCGGTCAACAAGCTGGACCAGGACAAGGCGGACTTTGACCACACCGTCCTTCAGGCCCGCGACCATTTCGGCCCCCATGTCATCGTAGTTCAATACCCGCTCAATCCCGGCCTTGGTTTCGACTCCATCGTCGACGTACTTAGAATGACCCGGTATAAATTCCCATCTGATGGCGGCAAACCCGAAAAACTGCCCATCCCCGAGGAAGAGCGGGAAAGGGCCGACAGGCTGCATAAAGACCTGATAGAAGCCATCGCCGGCAATGACGAGACCCTCATGGAAAAATATTTCGAAAAAGGGGAGCTGGATGAGGACGAAATGCGGGACGGGCTGAAAAAAGCCATGATCAACCACGACCTTTTCCCTCTTTTCTGCCTCTCCGCTAAAAAGAATATGGGCAGCGGCCGCATTATGGGATTCATCGACAACGTATGTCCCTGTCCCTCCGAAATGCCTCCCCAAAAGACCCTCTCGGGCGATCTCCTGCCCTGCGATCCAGAAGGGCCACCCTGTATATTTATCTACAAGACCATCTCCGAAGCCCATATCGGGGACATGAGCCTTTTCAAGGTCTACTCAGGCACGATCAGGTCCGGCATGGAGCTGATCAATGAATCCAACGGTGTCACCGAAAAGCTCAACCAGCTCTTCGTCGTGGATGGCGGCAAACGCACGTCCGTTAACCAGCTCTCGGCAGGCGACATCGGCGCTACCATCAAGCTGAAGCATACGCATGTCAACAACACGCTCCATGCCCGCGGACGCAATTATGAGCTGGCGCCCATCGAATTCCCTTCTCCCCTGCTGACCATCGCCATCGAGCCCGCTCAAAAAGGCGACGAGGAAAAATTATCCACCGCCCTCCACCAGGTGCAGGAAGAAGACCCCACCGTCGTAGTAGAAGTTTCCTCGGAGCTGAAACAAACGCTGCTCCATTGCCAGGGCGAGCTGCATCTTTCCGTCATCAAGTGGAAGCTGGAGCATATCTCAAAAAATCTGCACGTCAACTTCATCCGCCCGCGTATCCCTTACCGTGAGACGATCCGAAAAATGGTCCAGTCGAGCTATAGACATAAAAAGCAATCCGGAGGAGCCGGTCAGTTCGGAGAAGTATACATGCAGGTAGAGCCCTGGTATGAAGGTATGCCCGATCCAAAAGGACTCTCCGTACGCGGCAGGGACGAATATTCCCTCGACTGGGGCGGCAAGCTCGTCTTCCTGAATTGCATCGTGGGCGGCGCCATCGATCAGCGCTTCCTGCCCTCGATATTGAAGGGCGTCATGGAAAAAATGCACGAAGGTCCTCTCACAGGCTCCTATGTCCGGGATGTAAGGGTCATCGTGTACGACGGCAAGATGCATCCGGTGGATTCAAACGACATCTCTTTCAAAATAGCCGGACTCATGGCATTCAAGCAGGCATTCCAGCAGGCCGACCCACAGATCCTGGAACCGATCAACACTGTCACCGTGCTCTGCCCCGACGACCAGACAGGCGGCATCATCAGCGACCTCCAGACCCGCCGCGCCATCATCGAAGGCATGGACTCGGAAGGGCATTTCACCAAGGTCATCGCCAGGGTCCCGCTGGCAGAGATGCACGACTTCTCTTCTTCTCTGAGGAGCCTCACACAGGGAAGGGCCAAGTTCCGGATGCAGTTCCTGGAATATGCGCCGGTGCCTTTCGACATGCAACGCAAGCTCATCGACGAGTACAATAAGGTGGCCACCCACCACCATCAGGAAGTCTAAGAGGACCGCCCACCTCGTTAGATGGCCAGGAAATCCCTATCTTAGGCCCCTTAAACATCCATGCATGGACGTAAAAATAGAAGACAGCTGGAAAGGGACGCTTAAACAGGAATTTACCAAGCCCTATTTCCTCCAGATCGCTACTCATCTCAAGGCGGAAAAAGTCTCCGGCAAGACGATCTACCCTCCCGGAGGTCTTATCTTCAATGCATTCAATACCACCCATTTCGATAAACTAAAGGTCGTGATCCTGGGACAGGACCCCTACCATGGCCAGGGACAGGCGCATGGACTCAGCTTCTCCGTGCCCAAAGGCATCCCGCCCCCGCCCTCCCTGATCAATATTTTTAAAGAGCTGCAGAATGACATAGGCGTATCCATTCCCAACCACGGCAATCTCACGCATTGGGCCGAACAGGGAGTAATGCTGCTCAACGCCTCTCTGACAGTGAGAGCCAACGAGCCGATGAGCCATGCGGGGATCGGCTGGGCCGAGTTCACGAATGCCGTTATAGAAAAGATATCCGCCCAAAAAGAACACGTCGTCTTTTTACTATGGGGAAAATTCGCACAGGAGAAGATAAGCCTGGTGGACGAAACAAAACACCTCGTGCTCAAGGCAGCACATCCCTCCCCCTTCTCCGCCGATAAAGGATTTTTTGGCTGCAAACATTTCTCAAAGACCAATGCCTGGCTGATGAGCAAAGGCATCGATCCCATAGATTGGAAGCTGAATAATATATGATGAAAACACAACAGCGGGCAGGTTTCACGGATCTTCTCTGGAGCCTCTGGGCCATATGGGTGATCATTCTCTTCGTCGTCACTATGCTGATCATCCTCATCCCCTTTCTCCTCTTCTCCTATTTCAGAAAGGACCCGCAAAAGACGGGCGCCTGGGTTCGCATCTCGCGTATATGGATGGGTGTTTTCCTGCCGCTTGCAGGCTGCCCGTTGAGAACAAAAGGAAAAGAGAATTTTAAAAAAGGAGAGACCTATATCGTCCTATGCAATCACAACGCGCTCCTCGATGTACCCGTATCCTACCCAGCCATCCCCGGCGGTAACAAGACCATCGCCAAGATCGAAATGGCAAAGGTCCCCATCTTCGGCCTGATGTACCGCACAGGCAGTGTGCTGGTCGACCGGAAGAATGAGAACAGCCGCAAGGAAAGCTTCACAAAGATGAAGGAAGTGCTCGAGATGGGCCTGCATATGTGCCTCTATCCGGAAGGCACGAGGAATAAAACGGACCAGCCGTTAAAAGAATTTCACAACGGCGCTTTCCGGCTCTCTCTCTCCACCGGTAAAGCCATTATCCCCGCGCTGATCTTCAATACCCGCAAGGTCATGCCGCCCGATAAGACTTTTTATTTCCGTCCACATTCCCTGGCCATGCACTTCCTTCCGCCCGTGATGCCGGAAAAGGACGACACGGTAGACACGCTGAGACAAAAAATATTCGACATCATGTGGGACTACTACTCGACGCATCGGCAATAACCGCTCTGCCCGGGTCGTCGAAGGTCTATTGATCGTAGAAGTATTTCGTCCGATTGATCTTCAGGTCCTGCAGGAACCCCGCCTTTGGACTGATCGTAAAGTTAAAGAAGTGACTATACCCTATCAGCGTCGCATTGATCGACATCTGCCAGCAATGCATATCCCGTGATATCGACGTGGTCAGGTTCTGCATCTTCGCGGCATGCACATCATAATATCCATTCAATCCTATCTTCCATTTTTCCGTCAGGTTGAAATCCCCGCTGTAATTGATGGAAGAGGTCACCAAAGTCTGATATCCCGAATAGTCGGGCTTCAGCATGGTCGAGAAGTTCAATGCAAAAGAAAGGTTCAGCGACCAGGGTATATTGAAGTCCGCAAATTGCGCGGGGTTGTTACGGATATAGTTCAGCTGCGCCTGCTGCTCCTCCATGGTCATAGGTATCTGGTCCTGCTGCAACGCTTGTTTATCCTTCTCCAGCTTCTCATCCCTGGGCTTGCTCTTGAAGCTGGAAGAGATGGCCAGGTTGCCGCCCGTGATCCGGCCCAGCGAGAATCCTCTTCCCGGAGCCTGCCAGGCCAGTATATTCCGCCGGTGGCCAAGCGAATCCGTTATATAAGGGTCCAGGTTGGCCCCACCCGTGATATTGATCTTTTGCAGCAGCGTGCTCCGGAAATAAAAGGAGATATTGGACAATTTAAAGCTGTCGGCCAGATAGTTGTAGCTGCCGTTGAACCCAATACCATCGATGATAGTGGTTTTTTTGATACCGCCATCGGTCGTATCTTTTTTCGACCGGGTCTTTATTTCAAAGTGATTGTCCAGTCCAAAGGATATGCCGCCAAACACACCTTCCGAAAATGGCCCATACGTGGCCCCATCGAAATAGGATACACGCTGGCTATATCGTGGTATCTTCAGAGATGTATCCGCATTGGGCACAGGCAGGTTGTAATACGCCTTGCTCGCCAGGTCCGGCTTATAGCTCAGGCTGAAAGTAGGTCGTATGACATGCCGGATGCCCATCAGCGAGCTGTGTTTGCCGAATTTTTGAAAGGTACCGAAGATGGCTGTGCTGAGGCTCAGGCTGAAAGACACATCTTCCATCGTCCAGATGCCCTTTTCTATCCCCAGGGTATCTACCTTCTGCTTGGCATCATTATACTGCCGGAACAGTTTCCGTGAGAACACCCTGTTTGAAAAGCTCACGCCGGGAGTGATCTGTACAGGCCCTTTCAGCGGTAATGCCAGGCTGATGGGAATGCTGTTCTGGGCGCCCCACTGGAAAGTATCGATGACACTCTTGAAGTTGGCCGCAGAGTCATAGAAGGTGGCCCCGCCGGAGAGATTGGTCGTAAGACCGACACCGAGCTTTTCATACCATTTCTGCTCGCCAACAAAGTCCTTTTTTTGTAAAGGATAGATGGTAGGGGCCGTAAAGGTCAGGTTGGGTGCGCTCACCGTTATCTGGCGGGTCAGGTTGTTCTGACTGTGGGTAGCGCCCACCGTGAGGTTGTATTTCTGATTCCAGGTCTTGGAATACGTGATGGAAGAGCCCAGCTGGTTATTATAAGCCGCCGTGGGGTTATTGGGTACATAGGAATTATACTTCGTGGACATGACATTCACGCTGGCGGAAAAGTTAGTCCCCGGTCGTGCCTTGGAGTCCATCGAATGGCTCCAGTTGAGGCTCCAGGTCCTGCCTGTCGTATACTCATCCTTGCCGGAGCTGCTCAGCAGCCGGGTATTCTGCAGGGCAAAGGCCAGCTGTCCGCTGTATCGGTATCGAACCCGGTAGGTCGGGGTCACATACAAGTTCCACCCTCCGTAGGAATATAGGTTGGTACGCAGCGTCACGTCAAAATAATCGTTGATCACCTTGTAATAGCCCAGCCCCTCCAATCCGATGCCCGCCTGGTCGTTGGCAGTGAACTGGGGCGGCAGCAGGCCTGAATGACGCCCCGTGGAGATAGGAAAAAAGCCAAAGGGGATATAAATAGGGATCGGTACGCCTTCGAACTCGGGATGTATGGGGCCCGTGATGGCGAACTTCTTATTGATCAGCTTCATCTTATTGGTAACGAAGGCGAAATGCGGCGTATCCAGGTTGCAGGAGGTAAACATGCCTTTGTAGCCATAATACTCCTCCGCATTGATCTTTTTCATTGCCTTGGCATGGACATACATGTCCGAACCGGCAACGGTATAGGTATTTTTTGTAACCCCCTTTTGGCTCTTGACGCTGTAAACAATGGTATCCGACGTCATAGTATTGTCTGCCTGTACCATTTTGGGCAATCCGACGACATTTCCGCCGGTGTCTATCATAGGGGTCGCCGTCACCAGATTATGCAGCTGGTCGTACTGGATCTTGTAGGCAGTAAGGTCTGCATCCTTGTATTTAGCATTGGCCTGGTTATAAAGGGTGATCTGTTTGGTGGGGATATCCATGACCACGGAATCCGACGCCTTGTAATCGATAGCGGCTTCCATCGTATCTTTGCTGATCCTGTAGTCCGGCGTATCTACTGTCTTATGCAGCGAGTCCGGAATGGTGCTTAGGAGGAGGTCGATGGAGTCCAGGCGGGCAGAGTCCCCAAGCTTTAGTACCGAGTCCCTGAGTTTCAGTACGGAATCCCGGAGCTTTAATACCGAGTCCCGGAACTTCACCAGGGAATCCCGGGGAATGGTATCCCTGCGGGCAGAGGCCCGCAGTAGCCGGAAACCCGGAGTGCTGGTGTCGGCGGCCAGGCTGGTAGCGGATCCGGGATCACCGGACTTCAAACCAGGATCAGCCAACGGTTTGTCAAATCTTAAACCAGGACGAACCAACGGTTCGTCGGCCGAAGGCCAGACGTTAGACTTTGTAAGCGATCGGGCTATTTTTCCCGGGGCCCGATTGTGAACAAAATTGTAAAAACGTGCTGCGGACGAATAATTTGCGGGACTATTGAGCGTTACTGAAAAGAATATAGCAGTAAAAATCAATGTCAGTAAATATTTTGAGCTAATTTTGCGTCCGTTAGAATTCATACTTAGCGGGTTCTGTCCTGTAAGCGGACGCACAAAAATAGCCATTACACCATTAAGATTATGTGAAGATTGCCTGTAATTCGTGAAAATAACAAATGACTATGATGAAAAAGATGACCTGTTTGTTGATCCTGCCGGTAATAATATGTTCGATTACTGCATTCACGACACGTCCTCCACAAAAAACGGTTCTGCGTACTATTATAATAGACCCTGGTCACGGTGGCTTTGACCCGGGTACGGAAGGCCTTTTTTCAAAGGAAAAAGACGTGGCATTGTCCATATCCCTCAAGCTGGGCAAGGCGATAGAAGAAGCCTTCCCCGATATCAAGATTATATATACCCGCACCACCGACATCATGCCCGGCAACATGCCTACCAAAAGTCAGGGGCTGCACTACAGGGCCGAGCTCGCCAATAAGAACAAAGGCGATCTTTTTATCTGCATCCACGCCAACAATGACGGCCATACCCCCGGTACATACGCCGTTCATAGGGTCATCGGGCATAAATATGTAGGCAAGGGCAGGAGAAGAAGGCGGGTACCCATTTACGAAACCTATCATGTAAAGAATACCCGTGTAGGCACGGGCACGTATATCTGGAAGGCGGACCGGAATGTCTTTAAAGGCAGGGCCATATCCGAAGCAGAAAGAGGTGAGGTGGATGACAGCACCGAGGCCGAAGCCAACGCCTTCGACATGAGCTCCCCCGAAGCCAAGATCAAAGCACAGCTGTACGAGAAGAAATATTTCGCCAACAGCGCCCTGTTTGCCACCCTGGTGGAAAATGAATTTGTAAAGGCCGGCCGCCACAGCGACGGCGTTATGCAACGGGATGAAGGTATCCAGGTGCTGCAGGCTACGGGCATGCCCAGCGTGCTGATAGAGACAGGCTTTCTTAGCAACAAGGAGGAGGAGATCTATCTCAATAGCGAGGAAGGGCAGAATGAAATAGTGCGTAATATCGTGGATGCACTGAGGAAATACAAGGACACCATCGAGGGGCATCCGTCCGGCGCCGGCACAGAAGCCAACGGAACAACGAACCCGCCTGCCCGGTGAGCCAGGTGCAACCTGCGAAGGCCTCAGACACTTAGATTATTTAACTTTCCTGAAAACGGATTGAGCCGACAATTTGGCGTAGGTTTGTCACCGGAGACTAAACATATAAAGTACTGATCAAATTTTACAGATGAAAATTTCTAATGAATTTAAGATCGGAGTACTGGCCGTCGTGGCCGTAGCCGGGCTGATATTGGGTTTTAATTTTTTGAAAGGCAGCAGCGTTTTCAACCACAATAAAAAGCTCTATGCCATATTCGACAACGTGGAAGGCATGGATGTCTCCAATCCCGTCATGATCAACGGCCTTCAGATAGGCAACGTATCTTCTATAAACGAGTCGGATCAGGACCTCACCAGGGGCATCGTGGTCACTATTGCCCTGAAAAAGGACGTTCATATTCCGAAAAATTCCATAGGTGTCATCAATTCCGGGCTGCTCAATTCCGCCTCTGTCGTCATTACCAAAGGCGATGACACCCAGTTCTTGCAGGACGGGGATACACTCCTGACCAAAAGGAAATCCAACCTCCTGGCACAGGTGCAGGAGAGCATAAATCCCGTCATTCTCAAGCTGGGTGGCACACTTACGTCCCTGGACAGCCTTATTCAGGCCATCAGCAACATGTTCGACCCACGGCTAAAGGGCAATATCAACGCTACGATCGCCAATCTGGCTGCCTCTACGGCCCAGCTGCAGATATTGCTGAACGCCCAGACAGGCGTCCTGGCCCAATCGCTGAAGAATGTCAATACCTTCACCGCCAATCTGGCTAAGAACAATGATCATATCACCCATACCCTGGAAAATGTAGAAAAAACTACCTCCAACCTTGCAGCGGCTAAGATCCCCGAGACGGTGGAAAGCCTTCAGTCGGCGGTCAATGAGATGAAAGGACTGGTAGGGAAGATCAATAGCAGCAATGGTTCACTGGGCCTGATGCTGAATGACAAAAAGCTTTATCAGAACCTCGAAGCCACCGCCCGCAGCCTGAATATCCTGCTGGATGACGTACGCATTCACCCCAAGCGATATGTCAATATCTCCGTATTCGGCAGAAAGGACAAAAGCGGCCCCCTGACAGCCCCCGCAGACTCCACAGCAGTGAAACCCGCCAATAAGTAATAATGAAAGGGCACCCAAAACGAACCCGAGGTTCGTTGTCCGAAGGACAGACATTAATTTATGCATGTATACTCGCCCTCCTTGGGCTTTTCCTCAGCCAGGGCGCCTTTTCACAATCACGGGTCGGAGGTATCCCTTTCAGAACGCCCGGCAGCGACTCCATTAAGGTCGTGCAGATATTGAACGCGCAATCTTACCATTCCGAGACGAAGCCGGACTCCAGCCAGCTCACCTATCTGGTTGGCGATGTAAAGATCCGGCAGGAGAATACCATCATCATGTGCGACAGCATGATCCTCGATCCGAAGAATAACTTCATAGAATCTTTCGGACACGTACATATCAACGACAACGACTCCACCAATATTTACTCCGACTACATGAAGTACGAGGTCGATAAAAAGATCGTGCACTTCCAAAAGAATGTAAAGCTGACGGACGGCAAGGGTGAGCTTACGACGCAGGAATTGCAATATGACCTCAACCAGAAGGTAGGCACCTATGATCATGGCGGAAGGATCAATAACAAAGGCTCCATCCTCACCAGCGAGAGAGGTATTTACTATGAGACGACAAAGGACGTTTATTTCAGGGACAACGTAGTGCTGAGAGACCCTCAATACGACCTTTCCGCCGACAGCCTGGAATACAATACCGCCACACAGCGCTCAACCTTCATCACCGAGACCTTTATTCAATTCAAGGACAGCACCCGCCGCACCGTCCACACCAGGGAGGGATATTACGATCTGCCGACGCATAAAGCCTATTTTGGCAAGCGTTCGGTGATCACCGATGGCGGTCAGAAGCTGGTAGGCGATAGTGTCAACATCGATGACAGCACGGGCATCAGCACGGCCGTTGGCAATGCCAGATATGCCGATTCGGTACAAGGCGTGGTCATCGTTGCGGGTCGCATGTTCAACAACAAAAAGAAGAATTTTTTCCTGGCCACGGAAAAGCCGATCATGATCCTCAAACAGGATAAGGACTCTATTTATGTTGCGGCCGATACGTTCTTCTCCGCCAGGCTCATCGACAGACCTAAGATCCCCGAAAAGGTGGAAACCATCGATAGTCTGCACCGGCAGTATGTCGATAGCCTTTACAAGAACTCCTCGGACAGCCTTCATCAGGCAGCCCAGGGCATCAACGCCAGGGATACGCTCTCAGCATTCAGCCCCGATAGCACCCACCCCATGGTGGTCAAGTTCAGAGGAGACAGCCTGACAAAAGCGCCTGTCGACAGTACCTCAAAAAAGATCACCGACAGCAGCCAGCTCAGCCAGCGCATCGACAGCACCGCCCAAAAGCTGGCCATGGACAGTCTGTCCAAAAGGATCTCCGACAGCGCTCAGCTTGCCCGGCGTGCGGACAGCGCGCTCCTCGCAAAGCCTAAGGGTAAGCCCAATCAACCACCCGGTCGCCCGGGTCTGAACAAGCCCGGAGCCCGCCCGCCCCTGGGCAGGCCTGCCATGCAGCCCCCTACCCTCACCGCCGCGGACGGCGCCGCCCGCGCACCCATACAGGCAGCACGACAGCCCGAACCCGACCGCGACCACGAAAAATATACGGACACCGCCAAGTCCCCCATCACGGACAGTACCCTGCGGTATATTCTCGCCTATCACCACGTCCGGATATTCTCCGACTCGCTGCAGGCCGTCGCCGACAGCATGTACTACTCCGGCCAGGACTCCATCTTCCGGCTCTTTTATAATCCTATCGCCTGGGGCAACGGCAACTACCAGATCACGGGTGATACCATGTATGTCTACACGAAAAACAAAAAGGCCAACAGACTCTACGTCTTCGAGAATGGGCTGGCTATAAATAAGGTGGCCAGGGATTTCTACAACCAGATCAAAGGCACCACCATCAACGCCTATTTCAAGGACGGACAAGTCGACTATATGCGCGCCAAAGGCAATGCCGAAAGCATCTACTACGTACAGGACGACAACAAGGCCTACACAGGCGTCAACAAGGCGCATGCCGACATCATCGACATGATCTTCGCTCCCAAATCCGACACCGGCGGAAGAGAGCTGCGTAAGGTCATACTGCGCAACGACGCAGAAGGCAGCATGATTCCCTTCAGAAAGGTCAACTTCGACGAAATGCGCCTCCGCGGCTTCAAATGGCAGGAAGCACGCCGCCCCAAATCAAAAGAAGAGCTCTTCGAGTAAAACCTGTCTCGCGCATTTTTAAGAAAATCCTAACAGAGGGTGATTAATATTTCACCCTCTTCCCCCGTTCAAATAGGCAAACCTATTTATGCGAGTAATCATCCTTTGCCTGGTCTGTCTGGCAGCCACCGGCCTGTTCAATCGTGTGTCTGCGCAGGATTATAAGTTTGCCATGGGCGTCCGGTTTAGCTCGGCAGCTCCCACCCTGAGCAACTCCGTCAGCATAAAATACTTTATGGACGAGACACGTGCGCTGGAAGGACTCATTTCATTTGGCGACCGGTTTGGGATCGGCGCCCTGTACGAAAAACATCAGCTTATCGGCGGTACGCCGGCTTTCACCTGGTTCTATGGTGCAGGCGGCTATGTAGGATTCGAACATAGCAATACCTGGCTCGGTCCCACCGGCGTCGTAGGCCTGGACTACAAATTTCAAAACGCTCCCCTCAACCTCTCCCTCGACTGGAAGCCAGAGCTCGACATTATCCCAAAGATCAATTTCGTCCCCGACGCCTTCGCCCTCACGGCCCGCTTTACCTTCAAATAAGCCCACTCCTCCCCTCCTCCCAATAACAGCCTCCCGATGACTCTTTGAGGCGGTCCCGACAGTCCCCCAGGACCTCCGATCCCGCCAGGGTCTCTGATTAATCAACGGTCTTCCTCCCCAAAAGCCCGGCTGCTCCTTATTCCTCAATACTCCCTGGTCCGTCAAATTTCCAATCCTGCCAACGGTCCATCCCCAATAGCCTTGCCGCCTCTCATTCCCCGGCGCCCCTGGTCCCGTCAAATTCCAATTCTGCCAACGGTCTTCCTTCCAATAGCCTCGCCGCCCTTCATTTCCCCAACATTGCCTGGTCCCGTCAAACCTCATTTCTCCGACATTCCCTGGTCTCGTCAAATTTTCCGTCCCGCCAACAGTCTCCCTCCCCAATCACCCCATTCTCCGCACGGTCAAACCCGGCCCAACAAAACCGCAAGAAAACGCACATTTGCCCCGCCTCTCGCAATTTTACGGATGAAAATCTCGTAAATCCCCGCATATTTTGGCTAAATTTTAACCATTATGCATTTTTTTGCGGTTTTTTGCTTTACCTTCAGACCGGCTTTAACCAGAACTATCATGCAAAAACCAGCATCATTTACTTTACCTCCCGAAAGATCACGCTCTTTTACCCGGGCACTTCACTACTATATCCTACTGTCGATTAGTTCACTAACAATAACCTTTTCCAGCTTTTCTCAAACCATCTCCGCCTCCACTCCCGACGATCACGGCCTCCGCATTGCCTTCCTAACGGACATCCATGTCTCGCCAGGCGCTCCCAGCGAAGCCAACCTTGAAAACATCGTCGCTGAGATCAACGCAGGCGACTACGACTTTGCCGTCGTCACTGGCGACCTCTCCAATACGGGACTCGACACGGAACTGGTCACGGTACACCGTATCCTAAGCCAGCTCAGGATCCCGCTCCACATCGTGCCCGGCAATCACGAGACCAACTGGTCCGAATCCGCATGCCAGACCTTTCCCCGCCTTTGGGGCAACGACCGCTTCTTCTTCTCTTCGGGCAAGTACCTCTTTATAGGCTTCGACACAGGCCCCTTCCTGAAAATGGGCGATGGACACGTAAAAGAAGAAGACATCCAATGGATCAAACAAACACTGGCTAAAGCCGCCACGCCAGGCAAGACCGTCATCTCCCTTGCTCACTACCCCCTGGGCGACGGTCTCGACAACTGGTATGAAGTAACAGATATACTAAAACAATACAATACACGCCTCGTCCTCTGCGGACACGGCCATCGCCTTTCCCTCCACAACTTCGATGGACTCCCCGGCCTTATGGGTCGCGCAGCCCTTATCAGCGGATCCGACATTCCCGGCTATAACATCCTCACCCTCCGCAACGACAGCGCCTACCTCTATGAGAAACGGCTGCATCAGCCCATCGGCAGCCCCTTTATCGCATTCTCTCTCTCCGACCCTTCCCCCGTGGTCAGCCATCGCGCTTCCATGCAGCGTGCTGACTCATCTGTCAATGCCCGATTTCCGCCGGCCATCATCCCTTTCCGGATGAATGATACCGCTTCCATTTTCACAGCAGTGCTGCCGGTGGACAAACATACTATTGTATACGGCAACTCCCGGGGACAGGTCATTGCATTCGACCCTCCGACCCATAAAGTACGCTGGCGCAACCAATTCCCCGGCTCCATCTATTGCACACCTGTATATGGCAAGGGTATCGTTGCCTTTAGCACGGTGGACGGCTATATCCATGGCCTCGATGTGAAAACAGGCAAAGAAAAATGGAACATACCCACCGGTCAGCCAGGCATCAGTGAGGGTTTGGTAAAGGACGACGCCCTCTACATCGGCACAGGCAGCCATTTCTACAAGCTCCATATCACGGACGGAAAGCTCATCTGGAAAAATACCACACCCGAAGGACAGCTGCAGGCAAGACCCATCCTGTCCCCCGCCGGCGACAAAGTCATCTTCGGCGCCTGGGACCGCCACCTCTATTGCCTCGACGCAGCCACAGGTGAGCTGAAATGGCAATGGGACAACGGCAAGCAACAAAAGCTGTACTCTCCCGGCAATGTCGTCCCGGCCATAGCTGATGGAAAAGTATTCATCGTAGCGCCGGATCGCTATATGACAGCCATCGACCTGGCCACAGGCAAAACCGTCTGGCGAAACAACAGCCGCCATGTCCGCGAATCCATGGGCATTTCGGCAGACGGCCGGCAGGTATATGCCAAGCTGATGAACGATACCATCATCTCCGTCAGCACGGCCGCCGACTCCTTCCACCTCAACTGGGAGGCCAACGCAGCATTTGGCTACGAACACAATCCCTGCCCCATCATCGAAAGCAACGGCGTAGTATATGCGGGGACAAAGAATGGAGTATTCGTCGCCACGGATGCCGCTACGGGTAGAGTTCTCCTGGAGCACAAGGCGGGTAATTCCTCCATCAACGGGATCACCGCCGACAGGGAAGGCAATATCTGGATCAGCCTCATTGAAGGCAGCATTATGGAACTGGCGCCCGTGCCCCGCTCCGGCACAGGTTCAAGGTAACAGCAGGAGCACCGACCATTTATCTTATCTATTAACAATAAAACCTCTCCTAATGAGACAAGCATTACTCAGTCTACTAATCATGTTAATGTCCGTTATTAATTCATTTGCATCCAACGAACAGCTGGGGGTCCAGCGAACAGACGCCGGTGGCGACTATTTCGAGACAGCACCCGGCAATATTCCTGTACAGGACCCTTGTGCTCCTTTCCTGTTCAGGGTAGTGACCTTCACCCCTCCTTCCGGGTATTCCGTAAAACAATTCGATTGGTATGTAAATAATGTTTTCCTTAGAACTACGAACTCATCGACAGACCACACGACGATTGCGTTATCTGCAAAGACCATGGTCGTAGTTTGTAAGGTCGTCTATCAAAATAGCACCGGCGGCACTATCACTTCTGCATCTCCCGGCTTTGAAATAGATGGCAAGACGATAAATTATAAGCTCAACGGTCCGGACGTTGTCCCCATATTGACACAAACGCCTGCATATTCCCTCACGGGCGCATCCGACAATAGCTTTCTTTATACACCGACACCAGGCACTTTCAGCTCCACCTGGCAGGGGCCGTCGGGCTGGACAGCCGGAACACCTACTAACAGTGGTAACAATATAACATTTACCACAGACGATTACTCCTACGGCACCGTTACAGCAACCACCGTCATCAATGCCTGCGGATATTCACAGGTCACAACAAAGGCCGTCACCAGGTCGCATCCCTCGCCCACTTTTCCATCTTCCAACCCTATAAGGATTTGCGGATCACAAAGTGGAGAGACAGTAACGGCAACCTTTACGATCAATCCTGCGGGCGGAGCTTCCAACTATACCTATACGATAACAAATACCGACATCGGAACGCCCGACAATATAAGTTTCTCCGGTACAGCCGGACAGACGACCCTGACCACCACCAGCACTTCCGTGACCCTTACATGCACCAGCAATATTCCACAGCATCTGCTGCTTATCGTGATTGCAAATTTCCCGGACGGTGCAACTTCGGGGGCCAACTATGGCATTGAATATAACTTCTTGTGGTGGACGCCGACCTATACCTGGTATGGCTGCTTTGATGAACCCGGGTCGGCCGTCTCAGTGGTAGCCGAACCTGCATATCAGGGTGGCTACTATTACTGGTACCTGGATGGCTGGCTCATGGATCAAGGCACCTATAACGGGACACAGTGGTTCTGGAGAGGCGAGCATACCTTATCCGTCAAGGTTGCTACAAATTGCGGCGAGTCCGAACTGTTCAGCGACATGATACCGACCGGTGGCTGTTACAATACGTTCGCACCCAATCGTGCAGCCGGAAGTCTGACAGTATATCCCAACCCCGCTTCCAGCCAGATCACCGTCAGCCTGAAGGACCTGACCAAAAAATCAGCAGCAACAACAGCAACACTCAAAGATATCCGGGAAATCAAAGTCGTAGACAAGCTGGGCAATGTGAGAAAGGTCAGCAGATATGCACCCGGCAATAAGAAGGTGCAGCTCGACCTAAGCGGTATGCCCAATGATATGTATATCCTTCAGGTATCGGATGGTATCAACAGGGCAAATATAAACGTGAGCAAGCTGTATTGAACAAGGTTTTTCTGAACAATCACCATAAACAAACTCAACCAGGGAAAAACTTAAAATTTTCATTATGAGAAATTACAAAGCGCTGTCGCTTGTCGGATTGCTTTGCTGGTTCACCAGCCAGGCGTTCGGGCAGCAGATCACAGGCGAGGTCCATGACCGGGCCTCGCACGCCCCTATTGCAGGTGCGAGCATCATAATCACCGGGACCAATGGTGTCACCACCGATGCCTCGGGTAAATTCACCTTCGACGCCCACGGAGCCAAATCCTTCTCGGTATCTTCCGTTGGATACAATCCGGCCAAGGTAACCATCACATCCGCCACCCATTATGAAGTCGCCCTTGAAGCTGCTGATAAATCCCTCGACCAGGTGGTTGTGGTGGGATACGGCACACAGAAAAAAGCCGATCTTACAGGCGCAGTGACGACGGTGGATGTAAAAAGGACCTTTGACAGCAAGCCCCTGAACGATCCCACCAAAGCCCTCCAGGGCATCGTCCCGGGTTTGACCATTCTATATGGAAATGGAGGTCTTACCGCAGGCGCCGATATTAAGATCCGCGGCATCGGGTCCATCAACGGACAAAGCCGGCCGCTGATACTGGTGGACAACGTGCAGACAGATGATCTTTCCATTATCAATCCCCAGGACATCGAAAGCATCTCCGTGCTGAAAGATGCCGCTTCTGCCTCTATCTATGGTGCAAGAGCCGCCTTTGGCGTAATCCTCATCAAAACAAAGACAGGACGTAAAAATCAAAAATCCTCGATCACCTACACAAATAACTTCGGGACCAATACGCCCACGATACTGCCGGACTTTGCAGATCCTGTGGCGGAGCTCCGCGCCCTCAATGCGGCAGGCATCCGTGCTGGAACTTCCAATCCGGAGACTTTCGGCATGAACCTGGACACCCTGGCCGACGGTATCGAGAACTGGAAGAAATTGTATGCTGGCAAGAATACAGGCCTCGAAATGATAAAAGGACAGGACTGGGATATCCGCCCCAGTGGACGCACTTACTTCTATAAAGTATGGGACCCGAAAAAAGAAATGCTGAACAAATACACCTTCTCTCAACAACATAACCTGGCCATCTCCGGGGGCAGTGAGAAGATCAGCTATTATCTTTCCGGTGGCTATAGCTACGATGGAGGCATCCTGAAAATGAATCCCGATGCCGTAAAGAAATACAACATCACCGCCAGCGTCAATGCCAGTGTCACCAGCTGGCTCGACGTCAACGCCAAAATGCTGTATCGTAACTACCAATACGACTATCCTTATCAATACCAGGATTACTGGTACTATTTCTGGCGTTGGGGCGCTTACTTCCCCTATGGCACTTACCAGGGACACTATTTCAGGGTCAACTCGGCTTATATGGACGCTGCCAGCAAGGCAGGCCTGAGCGATAACTATACCAGGATCGATCTGGGCGCTACCGTGAAGATCACCAAGGACCTCAGTTTCCGGGCAGACTATACCATCGGAAGAGACAACGCCCTCCGCCATGAGTCGGGCGGACCCGTCATAGCCTGGGACTTCTGGAGCGCCGGTTCGCTGTCGTTGTCTAATATCGCTGCAGCATCCGCCGACCAGGTGACTTATACTTCCGGCAGAGCTATGGTCAATACTTTCAACGGCTATCTTACCTATCAGCATACATTTGCCGCCGACCATAATCTGAAAGTCATTGCCGGCATCAACTCCGAGAGCGACGAGAACGTTAACTTCTTCGCCAGGGCGATGGGCTTACTGGACCCCACCCAGGCCGAGCTTAGTCTTACCTATGGCACTCAGACTGACGGTCCCACCGCTTCCAGCGTTCCATTGGGATGGAGCCAGAAAGGCCATGGCCGCAAGGCATACGCCGGCTATTTCGGTCGCATCAACTACGCATACCAGGACAAATACCTTCTGGAGCTGAATACGAGATATGATGGTTCGTCCTATTTCCCGCCCCAGGACCGCTGGACTTTCTTCTCCTCCGCATCTGCCGGCTATCGTATCAGCCAGGAGAAATTTTTTGAAAGGCTGAAACCCACCATTTCGGATATGAAGGTCCGTGCCTCTTATGGAGAATTAGGCAACCAGGATGTAACTCCCAACGGCACGAGCCCGTACCAGGCGATCATGAGCGGACAGACAGCCAGCTGGATCACCAGCGCCGGCACCATCGCACAAACGATCGGCCAGCCCCAGTCTATCGCCAAATCCCTGAAATGGGAAAGGATCAAGACCCTGGATTTCGGTCTGGATGCCCGCATTCTGAACGATCACATTGGCATCAGCTTCGACTGGTTCCAGCGTGATAATGACGGCATGATCCAGACTACCAGCGTACCTTCTACATTCGGTACTGCCGGTCCAAACATCAATGCCGGCAATTTCCGCAGCCGTGGTTATGAGATCAACATTGATGCGCACTATGACCTCAACAAGGACCTCTCGGTATACGGTTCCATCGGATTCTCCGATGCCAAGACAGTGTTCACAAAATGGAACAACCCCAACTATAGTATCTCCACTGCGCAGAACTATAAGGGTAAGACCTATGGCGAGATCTGGGGTTTTGAAACAGAACGTTTTTTCAGGGACAGCGCCGATGCAGCCAGCAACCCGCAGGCAAATCTGGCAGGCTCCGGCTTTACATACGGAGCAGGCGATGTCAAGTACAGGGACCTCAATGGAGATAAAAAGATCGACGGCGGCAGCATGACCCTGGCCAATCATGGCGACCTGAAGGTCATCGGCAACAACCAACCCCGTTACCAGTACAATATGCGCCTGGGCGCTACCTGGAAAGGCTTCGATATAGACGTCTTTATCCAGGGCGTGGGCAAGCGCGACTGGTGGGGCGTGGGCCAGACCGCTTATCCCCTGTGGCAAAGCATCGACATCCTTTATCAGAACCAAATGGATTTCTGGACGCCGACGCATACCAATGCTTACTACCCCAATCCTTTCCCTGGCAATGGCAGCGGCAAGATCGCGGGATTACAAGCAGGTGGCAATAACTTCTATCCCCAGACAAAATATCTGATGAACCTGGCATATACCAGGCTGAAGAATGTCACTATCGGATATGTATTGAACAACAGGGTATTGTCCCGCTATGGCATAACACGTCTGCGGTTCTACATCAGCGGCGAGAACCTGGCGGAGATCAGGCACAGCAAGGTGCCGCTGGACCCCGAAATGACGGACGTATCGCTGACATCCGGCTATACCGGTCGCGTATTCCCATTCAACAGGACCTATTCAGGGGGATTGCAGATCACTTTCTAAACAGCCGTATTCATTAAGTATAATCTGAAAAAAATGAAACTATCAATAACACATTGGGCCCTTGTAGTGACAGCATTGTGCATGGGCTCCGCATGTAAGAAATATGTAGACGTCAACAATCCGGATTCGCTGGTTGACCCCACTTTCTGGAAAACAGAGAACAGCGTCCGGGCTTATAACTGGGAATTCTACAATCTGTTCGCCGGCTTTGGCAACGGCACCAGTACAAATGGGGATTTCTATTTCCCTACGCTGCATGATGACCAGGCAGCTCCGGGCCTATACGTTTATCCTGCGGCGCCGGCGCCATCCAACGGTGACTGGTTCTTTGGTTATATCCGGAAAGCCAATATTATGCTGGAAAGGATCGACGGTGTCGCCATGCCGGACGAAGCCAAAAACCACTGGAAAGGAGTGGCCCATTTTTTCCGCGCCCTCCAGTATTTCAAGCTCGTGCAGGAATTCGGCAGGGTCCCCTGGCTTGGCCATTCCCTGGACATCAGCGACTCCACCGATATCTATAAACCCCTCGACTCCCATCAACTGGTAATGGACAGTGTTCTGGCCGACCTCCAGTTTGCCATAGCCAATCTCCGTACCTTCGATCAGACCAACACGATCAACAAATATGTTGCATGCGCCCTGCTCTCCAGGGTAGGCGTATGGGAAGGGGCTTATCGTAAATATCATACAGAGCTCAACATGACTGATGCCGACAAGTACTATTCTGCAGCCAGGGACGCAGCCCAGACCATCATGAGCTCCGGGGTCTATACCCTGGCCAAGAGCTACCAGACAGCCTATAATTCGCTTGACCTGAGCGGGGATAAAGAGATCCTTCTTTACAAAAGGTATGAGCCGGCCATCCTTCAACACTCGCTGATCAACTACCTGTACAGCAGCACCACGGAGAATGGCCTTACGAAATCCGCCGTTGAATCCTATCTCTGTAAGGATGGGCTGCCTATCGGCCTTTCACCGTTGTACCAGGGCGATACCACGATCCAGGCTGTTTCGGCCAACAGGGACCTGCGGCTGGGTATCACCATCGATACTACTTATCTCTTTTATAAGGGACATACAAAGATGAGCATCACCAGCAGCACCGGCTACCGCCCCATTAAATACCTGCCGGATTCCAACACGCTGAAAACATTACCCACCGCCGGAGGAACCAATTATACGGATGCGCCCTTGTTCTGGCTCGCGGAGGTATATCTCAACTATGCCGAAGCAGTCGCGGAGCTGGGCACCATTACCCAGACCGATCTGGACAACACTATCAATCTGCTGAGGGACAGAGGTAAGGTCGCTCACCTGAACGTCAATCCTGGCTTCACCGACCCGGCTAAGGATGACCCTTCCATCAGTGACCTTCTTTGGGAGATACGCCGTGAAAGGCGCGTCGAGCTGATGATGGACGGCTTCCGTCATGAAGACCTTATGCGTTGGAAAATAGGACCCAAGCTAAACTATGGTCTGAATCCCGATGCATACAAGGGCGCCAGAGTGCCAGCCAATGGATCGGTCACCCTGACCGCTGACGGGTATATTACACCATACAAGCTGCCGGTGACGAGGGTTTTCAATGATCCCAGGGATTATCTTTCCAATATTCCTACGAACCAGATCCTGCTGTATCCGGCCAGTGTACAGCCAACAATGCAAAATCCCGGATGGTAGTATGAATGTTCATTCTGAAAAAAACACTATTTTAGGGTGAGAATCAAATTCGTTATGCTCAAACAGGAAAGGCAGGCTTATATTCTGCATCAGGTCAACCTTCATAACCAGGTGCTGTCCGCCAACCTCAGCCTGGACCTCAATGTCTCCGAAGACACGGTCCGGCGGGATTTGCAGGAACTGGCCGACAATGGCAAGATCATAAAAGTTCACGGAGGAGCGCTTTCCCTGTCTTTCAACGACTTCCATTATCCATCCACAAACGTATATGCCCATCCGCAAAAAAAGCTGATTGCGCGTAAGGCTATACCTTTGATCGATAAGGAAATGACGGTCATGACCACGGGAGGCACCACTTTGATCGAGCTGGCCAAGGCCCTCCCCCAGTCCCTGAAAGCCACCTTTATCTCGGGTAGTATTCCGGTCGTTATGGAATACACACACCACCCCAACATAGAGGTGATCATCATAGGCGATAAGGTATCCAAAAATTCGAAGATCACCGTGGGGGGCGAAGCCGTCGCAAAGATCAGACAGATAAAAGCTGACCTCTGCTTCCTGGGCGTCAACGCCATCGACGCCGACCACGGTATCACAGACAACGACTGGGACGTCGTACAGATCAAAAAGGCGATGATCGAGTCCTCAAAAAAGGTGGTATGTCTTTCCATTGCGGAAAAGATCAACTCATGCCAGCCCTTCCATGTCTGCCCCATCGAAGAAATAGATACCCTGATCACAGAACTACGGCCTGAAGACCCTTTACTGGAGCCCTATAGAAGAAAGGGAATACATATTTTATAGAGTCACTTGAGAAAATCAACCCACAAGACCCTCGCGCATGCGGGGGTCTTTTTTTATGAGCCTAGCCAAAGAATAAATAACATAGAAATATGGAGACGACTATGCTTACCAGGTCAGTCAGCAGCATCGCTCCAATGGAATAGCGGGTATTCCTCACCGACACAGCCCCGAAATACACCGCGATGATATAAAAAGTAGTATCGGAAGACCCCTGCAATATCCCCGCCAGCCGGCTGGCAAACGAGTTGGGGTCCACCGCCATCGTGCTCACCATCATTCCCCTCGCCCCTGCCGCACTCAAAGGCTTTATCAGGGCGGTAGGCAGCCCTTCCACAAACCGGGTGTCTACGCCCATCTTTGTAAAGATCCAGCGTAATCCATCGATGACGGCGTCGAAAGCCCCGCTGGTGCGCAACAGGCTGATCGCTACCAGCATCCCTACCAGATAAGGGATGATACGCACGGCCACCTCAAAGCCGCCTTTGGCTCCCTGTACAAAGGCATCGAATATATTTATCTTCTTATATAAAGCTCCAAGAATGATCAGCAGAAACACCAGCAGGATCAACCCATTTCCCAGCGCCTTGGAAAAGGTCTGCACCCCATCCGAACTCAGCGTACGCAGATAGACGACCAGGGACGCCATTAAAAGGGAAATGCCGCCCAGCCAGGCGAGAATGACGGGCTGAAAGATATTGATACGTTGTTTGACAGATACGATAAGCATGGACGCCAGCGTCGCCGCAAAAGTGGCAATGACGATGGGGATAAAAACATCGGTGGGATTGCTGGCCTTCATCGAGGCCCGCAGGGCGATCACGCTGACAGGTATCAGCTGCAGCCCCGACTGATGCAGACAAAGGAACATGATCTGGGAGTTGGAAGCCCGGTCCTTATCCGTATTCAGGTCCTGCAGGCTCTCCATTGCCTTCAGAGCAAAAGGAGTGGCGGCATTGTCCAACCCCAGAAAATTGGCGGAGAAATTCATTACCATATGCCCCATGGCCGGATGCCCGGGTGGTACTTCGGGGAACAGCCGGGAAAAGAAAGGACCTACGATACGGGATAGGAATCGGATACCCCCCGCCACCTCCGCAATGCCCAGAAGCCCCATAAAAAGAGCCATGATCCCTATGAGCCCCAGGGACAGATTTACAGCTCCCTTGCAGGTTTCGATGACCCCATCGGCCCTCTGGACCTTGTAGGGCGCGTTCACCGCTGGCTCACCTGTCGCCTGCGCTATCCGTATCGTGTCACCGGTGCGTCCGATGACCATCGAGCTGAATATCTCCTTATCCGCGGGGGAAAAAACAAACCTTATCCCCGCCACGAGCACCGAAATAATGATAAAAGCCGCCCATATCCTGCTTAATGCCATGCGTTTGCTGGTTTCAGCCCTGAAAATAGCACTAATTGCCTATAAATATGTCCGGCAAACAGGCTTCCGGTGAAATATTACCTGTTTGCCGGAAACGTCTAATGTCTGAGGCCTTCGTCGGACCTGCTTCGACACGGTCCTCCCCGGTCGTAACCTTCGCTCTGCTCAGTTACGGACAACGAACCGTTGGTTCGTTAAAAATGGCTACCTTTGCGCCCGAAATTCCAACCGGCCGACAGGCCGGAACCGGGTTCGTCCAAAAAATAGATTATAATGGGTTTACAAGCAGGTATCGTAGGATTACCCAATGTGGGAAAGTCGACTTTATTCAACGCCGTCAGCAATAGCGCCAAAGCACAAGCCAGTAACTACAGGTTTTGTACCATCGAGCCCAACACGGGGCTGGTAGACGTACCGGATAGCAGGCTGAACAAGCTGGCCGAGCTGGTAAAACCCCAACGCATAGTTCCCACCCAGCTGGGTATCGTCGACATCGCCGGCCTGGTAAGAGGCGCCAGCAAAGGCGAAGGGCTGGGTAACAAGTTCCTGGCCAACATCCGAGAAGTGGACGCCATCGTACACGTCATCCGCTGCTTCGAGGACGAGAATATCCTCCGCGACGAAGGCGCCATCAACCCCGTCGGCGACAAAGAGATCATCGACACCGAACTGCAGCTCAAAGACCTGGAGAGCGTGGAAAAAAAGTTCAGCCGCACTGAAAAAATGCTAAAGACAGGCGATCCCAAGATCAAGGCGGAATACGAGGTCCTCAAACGTTGCAAGGAACACCTCGAAAAAGGCAGGAGCATCCGGGAGCTGGCGCTCTCAAAGGAAGAACGCCCCGCCATCGCCGACCTCTTCCTGCTCACGGAAAAGCCCGTCCTCTATGTCGCCAACGTAGACGAAGCCTCCATGCACACAGGCAATAAGTTCTCCGAAGCCCTCAAAGCCGCCGTTGCCGGAGAAAATGCCCAGGTCATCGTCATGAACAACTCCATCGAAGCACAGATAGCGGAAATGGAAGACCCCGGCGACCGGGAGCTCTTTATGGAAGAATACAAAATGGAAGAGCCCGCCCTCAACAAGCTCATCCGCAGCGCCTACAAGCTCCTTAGCCTCTACACTTACTTTACGGCAGGCGAGCAGGAAGTACGCGCCTGGACCATCCACGAAGGCTGGAAAGCCCCCCAGGCCGCCAGCGTGATCCACACGGACTTTGAAAAAGGTTTTATCAAGGCAGAGGTCATCGCTTACAACGACTTCATCCAATACGGCTCCGAAGCCGCAGCCCGTGAGGCCGGGAAGCTGAGAATAGAAGGAAAAGAATATATCGTCAAGGACGGGGACGTGATGCACTTCCGCTTCAACGTCTAACCCCAGGTCGGGGTCTTGCTCCTCCCCTGCAAAAAAGAGGGCCGAGGCCCCTTTTTTATTTCAGCAGCTCATCGAAAGTCATACTCAAATAGTACACCGCCCCGATCTTCGGATTCCCGAACGATGTCTGATAGTAATGGTTCAATATATTCGACCCGCCCAGTTTGAAGATGGTCTTCACGCTCGGCACCCTGTAGCTCACCTGCGCATCTATCGTCCCAAAAGCAGGCACATTCCCCGTTGCAAAGCTCGAATTCCATGTGAAAGCGTCTTGCCAGCGGTACATCACATTAAACCCTACATTCCTTACCACATTCCTGTTCGATACTCCCAGGTTGGCCCTGTACTTGGGTGAGTTGAAAGAATTGGCAAGCCCCTCGTCCTTCGAGATGTCATTATACGAGATATTCCCCGACAACGCCCAGTTGTTATCCACCAGGTAATCCAGTCCCAGCGCTCCCCCCCACGTATTCACCTTGTTGGGGTTGTTTACATACGTAGCGAAGATATTGGGATTGGTCAGGTTGGCGGGATTGCCGCCCGGCGCCTGCAGCAGCACGAGATAGGAAAGGAAATCCTTATAGCTGTCATAATAGTAATAAGCATCAACCAGCAGCTTATTGGCGAACAGGCCCTTATACCCTATCTCATACGCCTCCACCGACTCGGGCTTGAACTTCCCGAACGTCCATTGCTGCAGCCTGGTAGGATCACCTGTGGACTGATAGGCCTGCACGCTTGTCAGGGTAAATCCCTTATTGACATCCAGATCATGCCCATGAATAATTTGCGGCAATCCGCCGATCAGACGGGTATTGGCCCGGATAGGCAGGTCGATATACTGATCCTGATTCGTGGGGTTGCGATAGCCCGTCTGGAATGACAGGCGGATATTATGCTGCGAGGCCACCGTAAACACACCCGCGATACGGGGCGTAAATCGCCCGTCGAAATTCTCGTTCTTGTCATACCGGATAGATCCGATGAGGTGTATCCGGTCGTTCACCAGCTTCTTGCCCACCTGTAAAAAACCTCCGTATTCATTGGTCGTGATGGTGCCTGCAGTGTCGATGAAGATGGTACCGTTGGAATTGAGGACATAGATACGATGACTGCCCCCTACCTGTAGCTCTAAAAACTTGATATGGTCGGTAAAGTCGTACATACCCTCGTATTGGTAAAGATTGGTCCTATCGTTGAACTTGGCGCCATTGCGGCTATTGTCTTTGCTGTAGCCGATATACCTGCTGGTGATGGCATTCTTCGCCGCGTTGAATGCAGCCGTGCCGGGCTGCAGCCTTGTCCTGTCCGCATAAGCCCTGGCCAGCGCATGGGCCTGGGCGTCGGAAGCACCGCCCAATTTCGCCTGGTTGTAGGCGCCGGCATAATCCACAAACCATCCCCCAATGACGTTCCCGCTGTTGTCATAGATGGCACTGGGGCTGGATGCCTCGTTCAGGAGAGTGCCCAGGGCAGTGGCATTATATGCCTCGCCTGAACGCTCCTGTGTGGTATAAGCGCGGAAGTAGAAGCGTTTGCCACGCAGCTCGAGCTTGTACTGACCGATATTGAAATTATGCAGGGAATATCTGTCTGAACCCGTATATACCGTAGTACCCGAGCCATAATTGCCCTGGATGATGCCCTCGATGTCGTTGGTGAATTTATAATGCAAGGCCACCGTGCCCTTGAAGCTCTTCGTGCGGTAATCCACCAGGTCGGACTCCTTATAGCCGGTACGGCTCACCGTATCCCCGTTCAGAAAGCCCGCAGAAGACCCATACACGGTATTGATCTCATCCCCATATACGTTGATCCCATCGTAGTTCGGGTCAGTGGCATGGGAATAGCCCGGCTTGATCTTAAGCCGCCCTCTGTCAAAGTCGGAGGAATCGTTTGCCTGCCAGTCATCCGCCTGCAGATAGCTTACGCTCACCTTAAAGGCAAACTTCCCAAAAGCCTTCGCATAACGGGCCGACAGGTCGGGTATAAAACCCAGGCTCGACTGTTCCTTTTTACCCACATGGTTGACGCCACCCTGCACCCGCACGCTAAGCCCCTGGTAGTCGAAAGGGCTCTTGCTGTTGATCAGCAGCGTACCATTCATGCCACCCGCGCCATACAAGGCCGAGCTGGCGCCCGGCAGCAGCTCCACCGTGGCTACGTCCAGATCGGAAGGGCCGACGATATTGGCAACGGAAAAATTCAGACCGGGGGCCTGATTATCCATACCATCCACATACTGGTTGAATCTCGTATTGCCATTTGCGTTGAATCCGCGGGTAGTCACTCCCCTGAACGTGAGACTTTGAACGCTGGTCTCCACGCCCTTCAACGCAGGCAGCGCATCATAAAAGCTGGGCGCCGCTATCTGCCGTATAGACGCCGTATTCATCTTTTCGATGGACACGGGGGATTCCAGTATATTCTGAGGCACACGGCTGGCGGATACGACAACCTCCGTCCCCAGAGTCGAGGCCGGCTTGAAGTCCACATTGACCTCGGTGGAACCCCCAGTCACCGTCACCTCCTGTTGCGCGAATCCCACGGAGGAGAATATCAGCACAATTGGCAGCGGTTGAGTAATGGTGATCTTGAAATTGCCCTTGTCGTCAGTGGTGGTCCCGGAAGTGGAACCCTTGACAGTGACGCTTACGGCAGGAACCCCCTCCCTGGTGACGGCGTTCTGAACATGTCCGGTAATAGTCGTAGAAGTTTGGGAAAAGGTGGTAAGACAGGAAAAGACGGCCACGACTAAAGTAGCCACTTTAAGTGAATAGTTTCCCATAGCGCAAGTTTTCGTGATAAAGTTTGAAACGTATTATTAAAAATACAGATTGTAATGTAGTAATGAAAATTTAATTTTGGGCTCTAATTTGGATACATGAAGACTTTGCAGTTCCCTCATCAGACTAATTTCTATCGTGGTAAGGTACGGGATGTATATACCATTTCCGACCAATGGCTGGTTATGATCGCATCTGATCGTATATCGGCATTCGACGTCATCCTTCCCCGCCCCATCCCTTATAAAGGACAAGTTTTGAATCAGATAGCTGCTTATATGTTAAAAGCTACCAGCGATATCTGTCCGAACTGGCTGGTGGACACCCCCGCCCCCAATGTCGCCATTGGCAGGAAATGCACCCCTTTTCGCGTAGAGATGGTCGTAAGGGGAAACCTTACAGGGCATGCCTGGAGGACCTATAATTTGGGCAAAAGAGAGCTCTGCGGGGTACCCCTGCCCGAAGGTATGAAGGAGAACGACTACTTCTCCTCCCCCATCATCACCCCCTCGACCAAGGCGGAAGTAGGACACGACGAGGACATCTCCCGCATTGAGATCATCCGCCGCGGACTGGTATCTGAGAAAGACTACGCCCTCCTGGAAAAATATACCCTGGCCCTTTTCCAAAGAGGGAAAGAGATAGCGGCTAAACAAGGGCTCATCCTCGTGGATACAAAATATGAGTTCGGGAAAATTGATGAAACCGTTTATTTGATGGACGAGATACATACTCCCGACAGCTCCCGTTACTTCTATGCGGATGGTTTCGAAAAACGTCAGCAGGCGGGCGAGCGCCAGCAGCAGCTCAGTAAGGAGTTCGTCCGTGAATGGCTCATCGCGAATAACTTTATGGGTAAAGAAGGCCAGACCGTTCCGGTGATGACCGATGAATGGGTCCAGACCATCAGCAAAAGGTATATCGAGCTGTATGAGAAGGTCATTGGACAGCCTTTCAAGCCGCAGGCGCTCAGCGATGAAGAGACCTATCAGCGAGTCCTGTACGCTGGTCGGTACATGTTTGAATAAAAATTACATTCCCCTCCCAGCGGTCTAATGATTGGCCTTCGGCCATGACGACTGTGTCGTCATCTGCCTTAAGCAACATTGGCTAATTCTCTCCCTTGGGAAGAGTGAAGGAAAAAATACTGCCTTTGCCCGGCTCGCTTTGTACATGCATACGCCCTCCGTTCTTGGAGAGGAATTCTTTACATAGCATCAATCCAAGTCCCGTACCCGCTTCTCCATCCGTCCCCTTGGTGGTATAATAGATGTCTTCCATCATCAGCTTTTGAATGACATCCTCCGTGATGCCCATGCCTGTATCCTGCACATAGATCTCGATATGGCTGAGCATTTCCCTGGCTTCGATGGAAATGGTTCCCTCTACCGGAGTGAACTTGATAGCATTGGACAGGAGGTTGCGTAACACCAGGTTGATCATATCCCTGTCTGCATAGACAAATACCGGCCGCTCCAGCTTGCTGCGTATATAGATCTTCTTTGCATCCGCCTGCAGACGCAGGAGCTGCAATACTTCTTGGGTGATCTTGGAAATGTCCAGCAGCTGAGGTTTCACCGCCTCGGCATACATCTGGCTCTTCGCCCATTGCAGCAGGTTCTCCATCAGCCCGGTCGTATAGCTCAGCTCGTTGACCATATCGGGCACCAGCATCTTGATCTCCTGACCCGGCAGATCGTACCGCTGAATATTACGGAAGAGGTTCCGCAAAGCATACAGCGGATTCTTAAGATCATGGGCGATGATGGAAAACAGCTTGTTCTTTAACGTATTCAGCTCCGTCAGCTGATGGGTCTGCTCCTGTAAAAGAGCGGCTTTCTCGGCAATCTCCGCCTTATGCCGGAGGATCTTCAGATTGCTGCGACGCAATTGAAAGTTCTTCTCATGACTCTGCTGCTGGAATCTGCTGTTCTCATTCTTTATCAGCAGCAGGCCGTAAAAAATAAAGAAGATAGCCAGCAGGTGATTGAAGATAAAAAAGTAATAATGTGTCTCTTCTAGCCGGTAGATATAGTGATCCCAGAAAGTATTCTCTGCAAAATAACAGAACATCGACAAGGTGAAGCAAAAAATGATATTGTATATCTTCTGCAGGAAGAATACAGACAATACTCCATACAACACAAAAAAGAACTCTATTCCAATGTCGATATGCACCGCATAGACCACGCCTGTCATGACAGGATACAGGGTAAAATAACAGATGCGGGATAGTTCATATTGGTGGTAATGGGTCAGCGTCAGCACCAGCAGACTGATCAGCATAGGACTGCAGGCGATGAGCCAGGCATATACAGGCACGTCCTCCTTTGTCAGAAGGATCACGATGGGGATCAGGATCCCTACTACGACACCCACCAGATTCATTAAATTGAAGATGCCCAGTTTTCTCTTTTCGTAGCTGCCAAGCGAAGGCTGATATCCAATGTTTTTCACATAGGACTGAAACGCGAATAGATTTTTAGCAGCCGTATTCATAGTGTCAGAGCCTTGAATTTATTATGTCCGGGCCTGTGGAAAACGATTTAGCGCTTGTCACACAATAAGATTAAACGTATGGATTACATTTTTATTTAGATTATCCACTACGAAAAAAATTATCGGCTAAATTTTGCGTCCGGTCATAAACATATTATAAATAAACTAAATACATTTTCTCGTATAGGACAGGCCGTTTCATTATCGGGCTCACTGATGATCGGTGTCCGCACTATATAAAGACCCTTCTTTCGCCTTTGGGTCCTAGTGCGGCCGGGGGCGCAGCCGGGCTTTTGATTTATTGAAGACACCTCGACCTTTGTCGATCCCCTTTCTTCTCTCCTTCTGCTCCTCTATAGGGAGGTGGATGGTCTCCTGGCACTCCGCGCTACAGCAACCCTCGTATCGGGTGGCACAGGCCTCACATTGTATAAAGAGGAGGTGGCACCCCTCGTTCCGGCAGTTGGTATGTGTATCGGCAGGCTGACCACATTGATGGCAATGGGCGATGATATCATCACTGATACGTTCTCCCAGCCTGTCGTCAAAGACGAAGTTCTTTCCTGAAAACTTGTTTTCCAGTCCCTTTTCCCTGACGGTATTGGCGTAGTGGATGATCCCGCCCTCCAGGTGAAAGACATTCGTAAAACCCTTGTGCAGCAGGTAGGCGCTGGCTTTCTCGCAGCGGATGCCTCCCGTGCAGTACATGATAATATTCTTGTCCTTTTGCTCTTTCAGCATCTCAGCCGAAGCCGGCAGCTGTTCCCGGAATGTATCGGAGGGTACCTCCAGCGCCTTGTCGAAGTGCCCCACCTCATATTCATAGTGGTTTCGCATGTCGATGACGATGGTGTCGGGATCTTCCGTCAGCTGGTTGAATTGTTCCGCATCCACATACTTCCCCTTGTTGCGCATGTCGAATGTAGGATCATCGATGCCGTCGGCCACGATCTTATCCCTCACTTTTATTTTCAGTACCCAGAACGACTTGCCATCGTCATCCACGGCCACATTGAGACGGAGCCCTTCCAATCCCGCCAGCCCCCGCAGATATCCAGCCAGCCCCTCATAGCCGCTTTGCGGAACGCTGATCTGGGCGTTGATGCCCTCCCGGGCGATATAAATGCGGCCAAATACCTTCATCTCCCGGAGAGCTACATACAGCTCGTCCCGGAATTGCTTCGGTTCTGCAATGGGAAAGTAGCGGTAAAAGGAAACGGTGGTGCGGGGTTCTTTCTCCTGGTATAATAGTTCTTTCAGTTCCTTCTGGGAGACTCTGTTATGCAATACGGCCATTGTTCAATTTTTTGGGACACACGCCTCAGGGTGGGCCACAGGCCCACCGGCCGAAGGCCAATAATTTAGCCGAATGGGCCATAGGGATTCAGCCCTTAAATGGCCCATTCGTTCCTTACGGCAAAGTTACTGCTTGTCCCAATAAAAAGAGCCTGCCACTAGAATGACAGACTCTTTAAAGACTTAACCTGCAAACTTGTAAACCCCAGGACGAGCCTTAAGCTAAACAGCGGCATCGCAGGAATACGGCACAAAGTTATAAATTTCATTTCAAATTTTCTGATTAATTTTACTATCTCTGCAAACCTATCCTAAGTGTATAATAGTCAGTTACATACAGCAATATCAACCCCCAGGTTCAACAGGTACCTCACCGCCTGTAAATCACTATCGACAGCGTCCAAAGATCTATCAACGAACTGTCCTCTATCTCCCTCTCCCTCTCAACCCGCTCCCCAATAACCCTCCCATCCCTACCCGCACTCCAGTCTGCCCATAACGCCCATTGAGATAGGACGCCACCACATCCACCCTGAACAGCTTGAAAATATTCTCCAGCCCTCCAAACACCTCCGTGTAATTATTATCCCCATTCACATAAAAAGCATTCGCCCCCGCCACCAAATACCAGTTCAATCGGCGGAACAACGGTATCTTGTTCGTCAGCATCCCATTAAAATGCTGTTCGACATGCCCTGTAGCATAAAAAGCCGCCGTCGTACTGTTGGCATAATAAGGCGCCAGCTGGAACCCATTCAAATACTGATTCGCAATAAAGGTCTGGTTGCCGTTGAAATGTTGGTAATCCTGTATGAATACGCTCCTGTCATTCAGGAATCCCCCTATTCCCAGCCGGTAACGCAACATCCCCTTCAATCGCAGGTTCACATCGTCCCAAACGGAGAACTGCCACTTGTCAAAGTTCACATCGCTGCCCAGCACCCCGCTCCACCCTTTCTGATATGCCAGTGAAAAAGTAGGATACCTGCTGCCCACCGCGACCTTGCGCCTGGGGAATTCGATATACCGCTGACCCGGCTGATACTGCACCTCCACACCCGTCAATACAGCCTGGTGCCGGCGAAATTGCGCCGTCAGCTTCTCAAAAGGATAGTTTGGCGTAAAGTCCCTGCCATTGTAATGGACCAGCGAAAAATCCGTGGTATTGTTGATGGGCAATCTGTCCTCATAAGCAGCATTTGCCTTGATCACCATACCATTGTCCATGCGCACATTGTAATCCAATCGTCCAAACCAGCTTTCATATATCTTCATATAATTCCGGCGGAAGAACAAGGTGTACAGCCCGTTGACATATTCCGAAATAGGATTGTCCTGGTTGAACTGCAGCACCCGCCGCCCCCCCGATACGCTCCAGGATTGACGCGTGGAAGAAAAATCCTCCCCATCCCCGATGAACGACCGCTTGTCAAAAGACAGCGTCCCCCACGCATTCAGCCTCGTATTGTGAAACCCATACCGTATATGCGGAGACAACGTCACGCTCCGCGCTCCCTTGTTAAAGGACTTGGACAAAGCCCCGTCGATATTGGCATTGAGTCCCTCCACGGTATTATACTCTATATTGGACAGCAATGGCTCCATGGAATACTGGAAAGGAGACGGCTGCCTGAAATTGCTTCGGGTGAACCCTGTGCTCGTCACCTGTACCAGCTTGATATGTCCCTGCTTCTTCAACAGCGAATCCCTGTTCCGGCGCGATCCCAGCGAGTCCAGACTGCTCTGGTAGATACTGTCCCTTATGGTATAGTTGGTCACCTCTTCCGG
>Ga0157372_10000892_pt1 | contig 32400 bp, 30 predicted proteins | sample C55metaG_FD_115307 | JGI IMG/M metagenome (GOLD analysis project Ga0157372, IMG submission 115307) | Corn rhizosphere microbial communities from Kellogg Biological Station, Michigan, USA - C5-5 metaG | ecosystem: Host-associated > Plants > Roots > Rhizosphere > Soil | place: USA: Michigan...
GCGGAAACCGCCGGTATTATCAGCGCCAGGACGTGCTGATGATCCGGCAGATCCGCGCGCTCCTTTATGATCAGGGGTTCACCATCGGCGGCGCACGCCTGCGTCTGTCCGGCGATGAAGCCAAAGACGACACCACCCAGTACAAGCAAATGATCCGCCAGATGATCGCTGAGCTTGAAGATGTGCTGGTGGTTCTCAAGAAATAAAAAGCTGCGTTTGAATACTTCCAGTTTTCAAAAGCTTGCGCTATATTCTTGAGCGCTCTTCGAGATGAAGGGCCGGTTTCAAACCAGTCGGGGCGTAGCGCAGTCCGGTAGCGCACTAGCATGGGGTGCTAGGGGTCGAGTGTTCGAATCACTCCGTCCCGACCATTATTCCTGAGTAAAATCAGACACTTAAGCCGATCATCTAGATCGGCTTTTTTGTGCCTGCGCAAAGCTCGCGCAAAAAAAGGTCGCAGGATGAAAAATTTGGATCACTTGATAGACAAGCGGGATCCGGCGCTGCCCATCATTGAAAAAATGCTGGGGGAAGCCGTACTCAACTATCAGTTACTCCCTCCCTCCACCGAAAATGGCAGAGTTCTTTCAGGTCTTCAGCTCACGACTAAATCGGCTTTAGGTGCGATCGCCTTCGAAACGGGTGGGCTGTTGATTGATCACGGCTGGTTACGTGTGCTCGGCTCCGGGCATCTGCAATTACCGCGAAATCTTCTGGATTGGAATGGCGGCCGTGCTGATGCTTATATGTTGGTCGCCGACGATGCCGCTGGAGGTTTTTTTGCTCTCAATGGCGGTGGTTTGGGTGAAGAAGTTGGGGCGATGTATTACTGGGCGCCTGACACGCTGTTGTGGGAGCCATTGCACATTGCTTACACCGACTTTCTGGGTTGGGCGTTGAGCGATCGGCTCGCGACCTTCTACGACGGTTTGCGCTGGAACGGCTGGATTCGCGACCTGCAGGCGCTGGAAGCCAATCAGTGCTTTTCGTTTTTCCCGTTTCTCTGGGCTCGGGAAGGCTCAGTCGAAGAGAGTCGCCGTACGGCGATTGATGTCAGCGAACAGTTCGAAATGAATGTCGAGTTGGCACGCCAGCTCGGCAAAGGTTCTGCGCAGTTACTCTGATGTCGGGTTGATACTCTCCCTGCCAAGGCTGAAGATGCTCGCTCAAATACACGAATGTTGCAGGCCACATCTTTTCCGTCATTGGTTCATAAGAAAATGGATAAGTTATCTCGCTTGAACTCGCTTTTGATTCAGCACAATGCGGTCGTTTCGCTGAATATCGAAATTCAAGACTTCAAGTACAACCTGGCCTTGACGATGTCGTCGCTCGATGACGCGGCAGAAAACACTATCACCATAAATTTTCAGGATGTCAGTGCGCTTAATCTAAGTGGATTTGGCGGCGGATTGACTCAATTCATGGAGCTCGTCGTTACCCGAATCGATCGTGGGCTCGACAGAATCAGATATGAATTAAGAGACATAGAGGACGAAAAAATTTCCTTCTACTTCTTTACCTTCAGCGAGCCGAGCCATGCGCAGCAGTATTGCGGGGTTTGATAGACCGTACTGTCAGTGCGCTCGCCTCTGAAGCTCCACTAAATATTGGCTGACGGTTGCCGATACTCAGTCATCTAAATTCCGATCGAGCGAAGGCGCATGGACATCAGCAATACCAGCAGTGAATATCAAAAGCCGAAAAATCTCGCAGGGCTGGGCCGTCGCTGGGGTGGGCAGATCATCGATACGTTGATCACCTACTTTTTGATCCTCTTCGTAGGACGGCTGGCGGAGTTTATTGGTTTGCCGCCAAATGTGGTGGCTGTCCTGGCTCTTGGTACGGGTGTGGCGTATTACCTGTTTTCCGACGCAATGCCCAACGGGCAAAGCCTGGGTAAAAAGCTGCTGGGGATGTCGGTGATTGATGAGCGTAGCTACTTGAACTGCAATCTGTATCAATCGTTCATACGCAATATCACAACGCCGTTTCTGAACATCCTCGACTGGATTTTCATCTTCTTTGGCTCGCGCAAACGCCTGGGCGACATGCTTGCGTCAACAATTGTGATTCGTGTCAGGTGAGTCAAGTGGGGCGACGGCAGTCGCCCAAGTGTTAAGGTTTCGAATCTTGCTGAATATCCTCCGAGTCACTGGAGGTTGCGGCGTCCTTCTGCGTTTCTTGCGGTTCGGCGCCGGAGTTTGAGCCTGACGCTTCTTCGCCTTTTTTATTGGCTTTTTCCTCGTTGGACTCTGAGCTTTGCGCCTGATTTGTGCCGGAGGAGGCCGTCGGTGTTGCTGCCGAACTGATCTGCGTGAAGAGCGAGCCAGTCAACAGCATGCTTGCGAGCGTCAGGGTTGCAATCGACTTGTTCATGATCTGAGTCTTCCGCGCGATGGGGGTAACTCTTTGGAGGCATGAACAGGCCTAAGGTGCTGGCCGTTGGACGAGCGGTAAAGTCACAGATACCCGGCCCAATGTGAAAGTAGAAGGATTTCTATCAAGCCGACCACAAACATGACCGCGACAAAGCGCCGCGAAAACACCGCGCTATCTTTTGCGGCCTTGCAAGTCGGCCCATTCAATCCCGAAGCGGCTCAGGTATTTTCTCAAGCGATCTGCATCATTCGGCTGCGCCTTGGCTTGGCGCGATACGCCGAACAGTCTGCGTCCGGCATCCGACAGGCTGTCCGCTTGCCGACATACTTCAAGCACCGCTTTCAATTGCAGTCGATCAAACAGGTCGAGGCTATCGGCGTCTCCCGGGAGGTCATCCGACACGCCATCCGCTTGCGCCAGTCCCCACGCATAACGCAGCCGATCAATTTCTTCCTGCACTTGCGCCTCATCAATTCGTCCGCTGTCCGCCAGCGTGGCCATCCGGGTAATCGACGCTGACAGTTCGCGAAAGTTGCCCAGCCATGCCGCTTCCCGAGAGCTGGCGAAGGCGAGGTAGCGTCGGCGCGCTTCGAGGTTGAAGCGCACCAGTTGGCCGTGATCGCGAGCGTGACGTTCGAGCTCGAAATCGATGTTGGGCTCGATGTCTTCGCGGCGGCCGGCCAGGCCGGGCAAATCAAATGTCCAGAGGTTGATGCGTGCGTACAGATCCTCGCGGAACAGGCCTTCGGCGACGCGGCTGCGCAGATCGCGGTGAGTGCCGGCGATGATCAGGAAGTCGCTGTCGACCTCCTTGTCGGAGCCAAGCGGAAAGAAGCGCTTTTCTTCGATAGCCTTGAGCAGCATCGCCTGTTCGTCCGCGCCCAGCTCACCGATTTCATCGAGAAACAACATGCCGCCGTCCGCTGCCCGTAGCAGGCCGTCGCGGGCGTTCTGCGCTCCGGTGAATGCGCCTTTGACGTGACCGAACAGAGCCGACATCGCACCGTCGCCCCGCAGGGTGGCGCAGTTCACCTCAACAAACCGGCCCTGCATTTGATGGCGGCTGCGTTTGAGTTCATAGATGCGTCGGGCGAGAAACGATTTGCCGGCGCCGGTCGGGCCGATCAGCAGCATGGGCGCCTTGGAGCGCACGGCCACGCGTTCAATCTGTTCGATGGAGCGGTTGAACGCCGCGTTACGGGTGGCGATGCCGGACTTCAAGAACTCCAGGCCCTCGAGGCGTTTGTTGGCGAAACGCGAGGCAATGCGGTCATAACGCGACAGGTCGAGGTCGATCAGCGCGTGAGTGCCGGTGGCTTGTTCATCTTCGCTTTTGCGTCGGGCGGGGGACGTCTGGATCAGGCGCGCCGGCAGATAGCGTGCTTCGGTCAGCAGGAACCAGCAAATCTGCGCGACGTGGGTGCCGGTGGTAATGTGAACCAGATAGTCCTCGTGCTCGGTATCGAAGCTGTAGGCCGTCGTGAAGTCATGCAGCGCGCCGTAGACCTCTTCGAAATCCCACGGATTGCGCAGTGCCATGGGGTGCAGGTGTACCTCGGTTTCCGGCGAGACCTGCTGGATATCGGCGCGAACCCGTTCAGCGAGGCTGATGTCGCGCGCGTCGATACCGTGAATCAGTTCCAGACGATGGATCAGCACGTCCGGTTGCTGGCAAAGGCCAACGCTCGGTCGCCAGTGGCTCCAGCGATTGGCGCCCTTGCCAACGCGATCCAGCGTGGCGCCGATAAAACCGATGGCGACGGTACGTTTGTTGGGCATGGCTATCTCAAAAGATAAATGACGATATGAAATGATAGATTTCTCACACTGGGTTTGTCTTCGGTTCAGTTCAAAGAAACCGATAAAAAATAAAAAAACTATATAAATCAATAAGATAAAAATTAAATTTTGCGCCTCTCAAAAACTGGCACAGGCGCTGCAATACCTATCGCAACGAACAGGACAACACAGTGAGACGCCACGATGGCCAACTTCAAACTCTTCAACACGCAATCGAAACAGCTGCCAGCCTGCGACACTTTGAATGCCTCCGGTGCCTCGGCATATGCCCACACGCCGAAGCATCAACTGGCCCAGCTGGCGGTCACCGGTTGCCTGAACCAGACGTTTTACGCCAGTGCAGAGAGTCAACTGGATCAAGTATTGAAGCTGGTGGCTGAACTCGACAGCCGTTTCGTGGCGAAGGCTGCTGTCTACGCTCGCCATAAGGGCCACATGAAAGACATGCCGGCGTTGTTGCTCGCGGCGTTGACGGCGAACCGTTCGGCGTTGGTACCTGAGGTGTTTGAACAAGTGATCGACAGCGGCAAGATGTTGCGCAACTACGTGCAGATCCTGCGCAGTGGCGCCACCGGGCGCAAATCCCTTGGTTCGCAACCCAAACGTCTGGTGCAGAACTGGCTGAACGGCGCGACCGAACGTCAACTGCTACAAGCGTCGATTGGCAACCAGCCATCGCTGGCGGACGTGGTGAAGATGGTTCACCCGAAACCAGCTGAGGCCTGGCGCGAAGCATTCTTCGCTTGGTTGATCGGTAAACCGGTGGATGTGCAGGCATTGCCTGAGTTGACCCGCGATCTGCTGGCATTTCGCAGCGGTGCGAGTCGCGAAGTCCCCGCGGTACCGTTTCAACTGCTCGGCAACGAAATTCTGAGCAAAGAGCAATGGGCGGCGCAGGCCTGCAACATGGGCTGGCAGGGGTTGCGCATCAACCTCAACACCCTGGCGCGGCATGGCGCGTTCGAGGTTCCGGGTTGCGTCGATTACGTGGCCGCGCGACTTGCAGATCCGCAAGAAGTGGCAAAGGCGCGGGTTTATCCATACCAGTTGCTGGCGGCCTATCGGATGGTTGGCGATAACGTACCGCTGCAGATCCGCGAGGCGTTGCAGGATGCACTTGAGTTGTCGTTGGCCAACGTGCCGAAGCTGGAAGGCGCGGTGGTGGTTTGCCCGGACGTATCGGGTTCAATGGGCAGCCCGGCGACCGGTTATCGTCAGGGGGCAACCACCGCAGTGCGTTGCATTGATGTGGCGGCACTGGTCGCGGCAGCGGTGTTGCGCAAACAGCCGGCGGCGCGGGTGATGCCGTTCGAAGTGACGGTGGTGGATATCAAGCTCAACCCACGGGACAGCGTGATCAGCAATGCGGAGAAACTGGCCGCGGCCTTTGGCGGCGGCACCAACTGCTCGGCGCCATTGAAGAAACTGGCGGACAGCAAGGCCAGGGTCGATACGTTGATTCTGGTATCGGACAACGAGTCCTGGATCGACACGCGGCGCCGTGGTGCCAGTGAGACCATGCTCCAGTGGGAGCGCATCAAGCGGATCAACCCGCAGGCACGGCTGGTGTGCATCGATATCCAGCCGGGTTATGCAACGCAGGCAGCCGACCGCGACGACATTCTGAATGTCGGCGGTTTCAGCGATGCGGTGTTCGATGTGGTCGAGCAGTTTACCAGCGGTCGTTACGGTGCCCAGCACTGGGTCGAAGCGATCGAGAAGATGCAATGAATTGATTTGTCACAGGCGCTGAATGCCGGTGGGACTACATCCAAGACGTCTCATCAAACCCTTGTCAGCGTGTGTGACGGCACGAATGCCTGATGGCTGTACATCTGAGGCCGGTTAACCCCGGTGCGCGGCGACGCGCAACAGTCATCAACTTTTGTCGTGCCACCTTATTGAAAAAGAAGGCAGCGAATGCAACAGGTACTCCATCGGAACGCGGGTTCGAATCCCGCCCCGGCAACGGGGGCTCGACTGGCAGAGCCACAGTGTCTGTTTTTTTGTCGCTGCACATGACGGAACAACGCCGAATCATCGGCCAACGAATAAAGAATAGAGAAATGAAAGCACACACTTACCAACTGCTCGAAGTCGCCAACGGCAAGCCGATCAAACTCTGGACTGAAGGCGTCCCGGTGGAAAACGAGGCCCGCGAGCAGCTGATGAACACGGCAAAGATGCCATTCATCTTCAAGCATCTGGCGGTGATGCCGGATGTGCATCTGGGCAAGGGCTCGACTATTGGCAGCGTGATTCCGACGGTGGGCGCGATCATCCCTGCGGCCGTCGGCGTGGACATCGGTTGCGGCATGATCGCCGCACGCACGTCGCTGACCGCAGCCGACTTGCCGGACAACCTGCAAGGTCTGCGCAGCGCCATCGAGCAAGCGGTGCCCCATGGCCGCAGTTCGAACCGTTCTCGGCGCGACAAGGGCGCGTGGGACGAGATTCCGCAGCAAGCCGATCAGGCCTGGGCGGGGCTTCAGCCACGTTTCAAACTGATCACCGACAAGTACCCGAAACTCACCAACACCAACAACCGTGGGCATCTGGGCACGCTCGGCAGCGGCAACCACTTCATCGAAGTGTGCCTGGATGAAGCCAACCGGGTCTGGTTCATGTTGCACAGTGGTTCTCGCGGTGTCGGCAACGCCATTGGCAACCTGTTCATTCAGATGGCTCAGGCGGATATGCGGCAACACATCGCCAACTTGCCGGATCGTGACCTGGCGTACTTCGAAGAAGGCAGCCAGCACTTCGATGATTACGTGGAAGCGGTGAGCTGGGCGCAGGACTTCGCCAGACAGAACCGCGAATTGATGATGCGCGCGGTGATTCAGGCCACGCGCCAGATCATTCGCAAACCGTTCGAGGTGGCGCTGGAAGCGGTCAACTGCCACCACAACTACGTGCAGAAAGAGCGGCATTTCGGCGAAGAAATCCTGGTCACCCGCAAAGGCGCGGTGTCGGCGAAGAAAGGTGAACTCGGGATCATTCCGGGTTCGATGGGCGCCAAGAGTTTCATTGTGCGCGGCCTGGGCAACGAAGAGTCGTTCAGCTCCTGCAGCCACGGCGCCGGCCGCACCATGAGCCGAACGAAGGCAAAGAATACATTCACCGTCGAAGACCAGATCCGCGCCACGGCGCATGTCGAGTGCCGCAAGGACGAAGCGGTGATCGACGAAATTCCGATGGCCTACAAGGACATCGACAAAGTCATGCACGCCCAGCGCGAGTTGGTGGAAGTGCTGCACACCCTGCGGCAAGTGGTGTGCGTCAAAGGATAAAAGGATCAGCAGTCATGGAATTTGCAGAACGCCACCCGCTGTGCGCCACGATGCGTGCGCGGGTACTGGAAGAGTTGGCGCGTATAGAGCGTGAGCGCAATGTCACGGTGTTGTACGCCTGTGAGTCCGGCAGTCGGGCCTGGGGCTTTGCCTCGACCGACAGCGACTACGACGTACGGTTCGTGTACGTGGAAAAACCGCAGTGGTTCGTTCAGGTCGACACGCCGCGCGCTGTGATCGAGCGGCCATTGGACGACGAGCTGGACGTCAGCGGCTGGGAACTGCGCAAGACCCTCGGGTTATTGCGCAAGTCCAATCCGACGTTGCTGGAGTGGCTCGACTCGCCATTGGTGTACCGCAGCGAAAGCGCGCAGGTTGCGCAACTGCGGGAACTGGCCGAAGCGTTCTACAGCCCGCCGGCAGCCCGCAACCACTATCTGTCGATGGCGAAAAACAACTTTCGCCAGTACCTGCAAGGCGACAGCGTACGGTTCAAGAAGTACTTCTACGTGCTGCGGCCGTTGCTGGCGGTGCGCTGGATCGATCAGGGGCGCGGGCGTCCACCGATGACCTTCGCCGACCTGCTGACCACGGTCGACGACCGCGCACTGCTCGCTGAAGTCGACGAACTGCTGGCACTTAAACGCAATGCCGACGAGCGCGCCTACGGCCCGCGTCGTCCGGCACTGCACAGGTTCATCACTGCCGAACTCGAGCGCGATGTGCCCACATTACTCAGAACTCAGGAAGACTCGCGACGACTGGATGACTACCTCAGGGAGACCGTCGGGTTGTACGCATAAGGAATGAAATGGAACAGCAAGTGATTGAACTGGACGGCGCGATTGGCGGCGGTCAGGTGTTGCGCAGCGCGCTGAGCCTGTCGATGGTGACGGGCCAGGCGTTTCGCATTAAACAGATTCGCGCCCGCCGCAGTCGGCCGGGACTGCTGCGTCAGCATTTGACGGCGGTGATGGCGGCCGCCGAAGTCTGCGGCGCACGGATCGCGGGAGCGGAACTGGGCTCGCAGGCGCTGTTTTTCGAGCCGGGAGCGATTCGTTCGGGTGATTACCGGTTTGCGATCGGCACGGCCGGCAGTTGCACGTTGGTGTTGCAGACCTTGCTGCCGGCGCTGTTGCAGGCGCCGGGCACAAGTCGCGTACGGATCAGCGGCGGTACGCATAATCCGTTGGCGCCGCCTGTCGATTTCCTTACGCGCAGTTGGTTGCCGTTGATGCGGCGCATGGGTGCCGGCATTGAGCTGGATCTGCTGCGTCACGGCTTTGTCCCGGCCGGTGGCGGTGAGATCGGCGTCACGGTGCAGCCGTCGCAACTGACGCCGCTGGACCTGTGTGAGCGTGGGGCGCTGCTGTCGCAGCAAGCCTTGGCGCTGACGGCCGGTCTCGCACCGAGCGTCGCCGAGCGTGAACTGAATCAGGTGGCGAAACGCTTGCGCTGGGCAGCGGAAACTTTGCATCCGATCACGCTCGACCCGGCGCGTGGCCCCGGTAACGTGCTGTTACTGGAGTACGTGTTCGAGCAGGTCACCGAAGTCTTCAGTGCCTTTGGCCAAGTGTTGTTACGGGCGGAGAAGGTCGCTGATAGCGCAATCAATCAAGCGACAGACTGGTTACGCAGTGACGCTGCGGTGGCGGAACACCTCGCCGACCAGTTGCTGCTGCCGATGGCGCTGGCCGGTGGCGGATCATTCACTACCCCAAGAATGACCGAGCATCTGCACAGCAACATCGCGGTGATCGAGCGCTTCTTGCCGGTCACTATCGAATGCTCGGAAGCGGGCCCCGAGCGTCTGCGGGTTGAGGTCCGCAACGGTCGCTGACCACGTCGCAAGCCCGGATCAATCTCGCGAATGCGGCAATTTGCTGGCCCCCAGGCTTGGGCTTCCCCGGCAAAATCGCCTTTTTTCAAAAGGTTAGGTTGGCTATATGCGGACGATTGTCATAACCGTTGCAACGCTTTCCCTGGCTGCTTTCGCTTCGGCCATTGAAGCGAGGGAGTTGAGCAAGAGTCACCGGTTTGCCTGTACGTGGGGCTCGGACATCGCCGCCGGGGCGCAGCAGTCGAAGCTCTCGGGTATCTCGTTGTACGGCGCGCGCAAGCAGTTGCAGGTGCGCAAGTTCCAGCAACCGTGGATGCGCATGACGGCGATGGGGATTACCGAGCAGACCTACAACAGCACGTCGAAGCTCAAACCTGCAGCGGTCAAGCAGACCTATTACGAACAATGCGTGCGGCATGAGCTGGCCCAGCGATAAATCAAAAAGCCCAACCTGAAGAGGTTGGGCTTTTTCATGCCTGACGAAACGTCGGTGTTACTTGTCAGTCTCGCAATTGACCATCCACGACACGCCGAAGCGATCGACCAGCATACCGAACCGGGCGGCCCAGAAAGTCGCCTCTAGCGGCATATCGACGCGACCGTCCTTGGCCAGTGCATTAAACACCCGCTCGGCTTCGGCAATGCTGTCGACGTTGAGGGAAATCGAGCAACCACTCATGCCCCCGGTCGGCCGGTCAGGCGTGGTGTCCGAGGCCATGATCATCTGGTCGCCAACCTTCAGGCAGGTATGGATGACCAGGTTGTGGTGCTCTTTCGGTACGTGTTCGGCGGCGGGTGTTTCGCCGAAGGTCATGATTGCTTCGAGTTTTCCTTGCAGCGCTTGCTCATAAAAGGTGAAGGCTTCACGGCAGTTGCCGTTGAAGATCAGGTAGGGATTGATTCGCATGGTGGCGTTCCTGGCAGTAGGCGCGGAGAGAGGCGATGTTCGCCAGGTTCCGCGAAAGGCGGTTAAACCATAGCAAAGCATTGGACGTCGCAACGGCCAGAGTTTTTCCAGATGTTTTTCTTCTGAAAACGCCGCGCTTCAGCACGGATAAAACCTGCGGAGTACCATGACACCCTGTACGACCTATCGAGCTTGTTCTGCCATGCCTTTGATTTCCCGCTTCAACGCCCTGTTCGATCAGGCCCGGCGCGCCTTGCTGTTGGTCTGGGCGACTTCACGCGGGTTGTTTTTGGGGTTGGTGCTGGCGACCCTGATTGCCGGCGTTCTGCCGGCGCTGGCCGCATGGCTGGGTCAGCGCATTGTCGATGCGGTGGTGACGGCGATGCAGTTGCACGCGCAAAAGGGCGATGCACCGCTGTGGCCGGTGTTGCGTTATGTGCTGATGGAGGCGGGCGTGCTGGCGTTGTTGTCCGGTACGCAACGGGCGCTCTCGGTGCAGCAGTCGTTGTTGCGGGTGCAGTTGGGGCAGAAGGTCAACACGCTGATTCTGGAAAAGGCGCAGACCCTGTCGCTGGTGCAGTTCGAGAACTCCGAGTTCTACGACAAGCTGGTGCGCGTGCGCCGCGAAGCCTCGACCCGGCCGCTGGCGTTGGTGATGAAGTCGCTGGGGCTGATCCAGAACCTGATCATGCTGATCAGCTTCGGTGTGCTGCTGGTGCATTTTTCGCCGTGGGCACTGCTGTTGCTGGTGATCGGCGCGTTGCCGGTGTTCTTTGCCGAGGCGCATTTCTCCGGCGACGCTTTCCGCTTGTTCACCCGCCGTGCCCCGGAGAGTCGGCAGCAAAATTACATCGAAACCTTGCTGTCCCATGAGGCCTATATCAAAGAGGTCAAGCTGTTCGGCTTTGCGCCGTTGCTGTTGCAGCGTTATCGGGACACCTTTGCCAAGCTCTACGCCGAGGATCGGCGCCTGACATTGCGTCGTGATGGCTGGGGTTTCGGTCTCGGCTTGCTCGGCACCGGGGCGTTCTATCTGGCTTATGCCTGGGTGGTGATCGATGCCGTGCACGGCAATATCAGTCTTGGTCAGATGACCATGTATCTGGTGTTGTTCAAGCAGGGGCAGAGTGCGGTCAGCAGCAGTCTGAGCGCGATCAGTGGCCTGTACGAAGACGGTCTGTATCTGTCCAACTTGTATGAATATCTGGCCGAACCGGTGCTCGCCGATTGCGGCCATCTCACCGTCGGCGCGCAACCGGGCGATGGCCTGCGCTTTGAAAACGTCGGTTTTCGGTATCCGGGCGCCCACCGTGCGGCGCTGGAAGGCATTGACCTGCACCTGGTGCCGGGCAAGAGTGTGGCGCTGGTGGGAGAGAACGGCTCAGGCAAAACCACGCTGATTAAATTGCTGACGCGCCTGTATCGGCCCGATCAGGGGCGCATTCTGCTCGATGGCAGTGATTTGCAGGATTGGGAAGAGAACACCTTGCGGCGGCGTATCGGGGTGATTTTTCAGGACTACATTCGCTACCAGTTCACCGTGGGCGAAAACATCGGCGTGGGCGATACCTCGGCGTTCAACGATGAATCGCGCTGGCAGGCCGCAGCGGCCGAAGGCATGGCCGCGCCGTTCATTGAAAACCTCGACCGTGGCTATGCAACGCAACTAGGCCGATGGTTCGCCGGCGGTCAGGAGTTGTCCGGTGGGCAATGGCAGAAGATTGCCTTGTCCCGGGCGTACATGCGCCGCGATGCCGACATCCTGATTCTCGACGAACCGACCTCGGCGCTGGATCCGGCAGCGGAAGCGGCAGTGTTCGAGCATTTCAGCCAGCACACCGAAGGGCGCATGACCCTGCTGATCTCCCACCGCTTTTCCAGTGTGCGCAACGCCGATCAGATCATGGTGCTGGAGGCTGGACGGATACTGGAGCAGGGCGATCACGATAGCCTGATCGCCGCCAACGGACACTACGCCAGACTGTTCGATCTGCAGGCGCGCGGCTATCGCTAGGAGTCCTGCGCGCTGCGCACCAGTGCGGGGCCGGCCACGCGCGGCGCGGGTTTGGACTGCATCAGCGCATCGAGCGCCTTGCGATAATTCTGCCCGCCCAGCGCCATGCTGTTGTTATGGGTGGCACCCGGCACCAGCAGCAATCGTTTCGGTTGTTGAGCGGCGTTGAACAGTTGCTCGCTGAAACGTGGCGGCACGAATGCGTCGGCCATGCCGTGTACCACCAGCAATGGCATGTGAATCTCGGCGATCTTGTCGATGGAGTCGAATTTCTGTGACAGCAACCAGCGCACTGGTAGCGAGGTGTTGGCCACGGCGGCAGCCACGTCGGCGAGGGAGGTGAAGGTCGATTCGATCACCAGACCTTTGACCGGCAGCGGTGACTTGTCCCGTGCGGCGCCCTGGCCGAGTTCGGCCGCCAGATCAATGGCCACGGCGCCGCCCAGAGAGTGACCGTAGATCAGGCGCTTGCTCGGGTCGGGCTGCAGCAGTTTGAAGCGTTCCCATGCTACACGGGCATCTTCGTATACGCTGCTTTCCGAAGGCAGATCGCCCTTGCTCTGGCCGAAACCACGGTAGTCGATGGCCAATACCGAGTAGCCGGCCGCGCGCAACTGCTCAATGCGGAACAGCTGTCCGGTGAGGTTCCAGCGCACGCCATGCAGATAGAGAATCGCCGGAGCGTTCGGTCGTTCTGCGGGCCACCACCAGGCATGAATATTCTGCCCGGCCTTGAAGCTCTTGGGCTGCAAGTCGAGTTCCTGCACGCTGCCCGGCAAGCCGTGATACCAGCCGGCCGTGCCCGGTTCGATGCGAAACAGCAGTTTGCGCTCGGTGTGTTCGAGCACCGCACAACTCGTCGGCACGCCAATGATCAGCGCAGCCATGCAGGCGAACGCCAGACGGCGACGACGCAAACGGGTCATGAAGGACAGGAACATTAAACGGTTCACCACAGCGCAGACAAAGAAGGCTTTTTACCAGAAGGCTCGGTCTGCGCGTGACTTTTTCGACCACCGTCTACTCGCAACGATTACAAAATGCTGCGGCTCAGCCCACGCGCAGAACGATTTTGCCAATGTGGTCGCCACCTTCCATGCGCGCATGCGCCTGGGCCGCATCGTTCAGCGAATAAACCTTGTCGATGATCGGCAGGCAGCGTCCGGCGGCCAGCGCCGGCCACACGTGTTCGCGCAGTTGCTCGGCAATTTCGGCCTTTTCCTCAGCGGTTCGTGCACGCAGCAATGAGCCAGTGATCACCGCACGCTTGGCCATGATCGCCAGCAGGTCGATGTCGTTGGCCTTGCCGCCACCGAGAAAGCCCAGCATCACCAGCCGGCCATCCATCGCCAGCGCGCTGACATTACCGTTGAGGTACGAAGCGCCCATGATGTCGAGGATCGCGTTAACGCCTTGGCCTGCAGTTTTTTCGGCGATGACTGTGGCGAAATCCTGCTCGCGATAATTGATCGGCTGCCCACCCAGTTTGCTGATCGCCGCGCATTTATCGGCGCTGCCGGCGGTGGCAAAGGCTTCGATGCCGAATTCGCGGCACAGCATCAGTGCGGTGGTGCCGATGCCGCTGCTGCCGCCGTGGATCAGCACGCGCTGACCACGCTGGGCGTCGCCGAGGCCGAACAGGTTGGCCCACACGGTAAAGAAGGTTTCCGGGATAGCGGCGGCCTGCACCCAATCCAGTCCATCGGGGATCGGCAGGGTTTGCCCGGCCGGGACGTTGCAGTATTCGGCGTAACCGCCACCGTTGGTCAGCGCGCAGACCTTGTCCCCGACGGCAAACTGACTGACACCGGCACCCAGCGCCACCACTTCGCCGGCCACTTCCAGACCGGGGATCGGATTCATCCCCGGCTTCATTGGATACTTGCCAGCCCGTTGCAGGGCGTCGGGACGATTGATCCCTGCGGCATGCACGCGGATCAGTACTTCACCGGCTGCAGCGACGGGCAGGGGCACACGTTTGGCTTGCAAGACTTCCGGGCCACCAGGTTGAGCGATTTCGATCCGGGTCATTTCGTTGGGCAAAGTCATGTCGATTCCTGTTGCTTGAGGTTCTGAAGATGGGAGCGCAGCCCGCAGGCAATGATTCCCTTCAATTTTCACAGACGCGTGGTTCAGTCGCTGAGGGCAGCCATTTCAGGGCGTGCTCCAACCAAATCGCCACGACAATCGCCCCTGCGGCGATCACGAAGAGCATTGCGTGCTGACCGCCCGTGGCATTGAACAGCGCCGAAAAGGCAAATCCGGCCAGTGCCTGAAACGTGGCAAACGATACGGTGGCACGGCTCCAGGCGATTTGCTGGCGATGGTGATCCGGCACCAGTTCATGCACGCGGGCCAAGGCCAGCGGGACGATGCCGGGCGGGAATGAACCGATGATCACTGCCAGCACGGCCAACGCCATGAAAGAGTCGGAAACCGCCAACAATCCCAGCGCAATCGCCTGAACCAGCAATACCAGCCGAATGCCCATCCGCGCGCCAAGCCGATCCGCGAGAAAGCCGTAACTTACCGGGCCGACAATTGCGCCCAGGCCATACATCACCCAAACCAGAGCGCCAATCTGCGCCCCGGCACCGAGCCCGCGAGCCACGTAATCCACCAGGAACACCATGGCCGGCACCAGACCTGCGGCCATGAAGGCGTATTGGCCGAACAGCAAATAGACGGCGGAGGGCGTTGGCTCAACCGCCGCGCCTGTGTGAGTGGCGGTCGGGTGCGGTAGATCAACAGGCCAGCCAAACCAGCTGATCGCGGTCAGCAACAAGGACAATCCGCCCAGCCCCAGCCAGGTGGCGTGCAGGCCCATATTCAACAAGGGCGGGACGATGGTTCCGGAGGCGGCGATGCCCAGGCCGATACCGAGAAAAATCGCACCGCTGGCCAGTCCTTTGCGGGATGCCGGCACGTGGGGCAGTACAGTCGCCGCCACCAGCACCATAATCGCGCCGCCGGTAATCCCCGACAGCAATCGCCAGCCAAAGAACCAGCTCACCGACAACGGAAATGCGCAGGCAAAAAACGCTGCGGTGACCAGCAGCATCATCAGTCGCAGGGCGTTTTTATTGCCCAGTTGCCGTGCGATCGGTCGGCCGAGCAGGGCGCCGATCAGATAGCCGACCAGATTGGCTGCGCCGAGGTAGACCACGTCGTTGGCAGAAAACCACTGCGCCTGAATCAGCGAGGGAATAAGCGGTGTGTAGGCAAAACGCGCCAGACCAATGCCGACCAGGCTGGCGCAGAGTCCCGAGAAAATCGGTAACGCTGAGGTGGATGTACGCATGACAGCATTCCTGAGGAAGGTCTATGGCGCTCAGGATATCGGCTATCTTTGCTGCGGTAATGCAGCGATTTGGCTTTATAGTGATGCAAATTCGCTTCGGTTGGGGGCAGCATGAACTGGGATGATGCGCGGGTATTTCTCGCGGTATGCAGAGAGTCGACCTTACGCGGCGCAGCGCGGGTTCTGGGGGTGGATCAGGCGACCGTCGGGCGACGGATCACGGCGCTGGAAAAGTCCCTGAGCGCGACCTTGTTCCTGCGCACGTCCGACGGCTACGCACTGACCGCAGTCGGCGAAGCCGCGCTCAAAAGCGTGGAAAAAATGGAGCAGTCGGCGCTGGAACTTGAGCGGCAGATTCAGGGCCTGGATGATCGTCTGACCGGCACCGTACGCGTCAGCACCACCGACTCACTGGCCATCGACTTTCTGATTCCGGCCATTAGTCGCCTGCACGCGCTGCACCCGGACGTGCGTGTGCAACTGGACGCCTCCACGCAGATTCTTAGCCTGGCCAAGCGCGAGGCGGACATCGCTGTGCGCAATACCCGGCCTGACAATCCCGATCTGATCGCGCGGCGGATTGCGCGCTGGCCCGTGGGATTGTTCGCATCACAGGCGTATATCGACGCCCATGGCATCCCGCTTCAGGGTACCGCGTTCGAAGGCCATGATCTGGTGGTCTACCAACCGTATTTGCAGACGCACAAGGACATGACACTGGTTTGCGAACCGCTGCATCGCGGGCGGATTGTCGCCAGCCTGAGCTCCAGTCTTCTGGTACGCCGCTCGATTGCGGCTGGCCTGGGCGTAGGAGAAATTCCGCTTTACATGGGCGAGCGCGATGGCCTGATCAGGCTTTGGCCGGAGCGCAATCGCCCGCAACCGTATGAGGTCTGGCTGGTGACCCACGCGGACTTGCGCCACACCGCACGGGTCAGGGCGGTGATTGAGCAGATTGTCGAGGCGTTTGCACTGGAGAATGAGTGACGGCTCAAAGCGCTTTGGAGAAGCTACATCGTCTGATGAAACGCCCTACATCCACAGCAGAATCTGCCGGCTTGTGGGCTTGGAGCGCCAGTCCTAAGGTTGATGCAACTCGCAGCGCCAGGAAATCGGTGCGCCAGAGAAGGTATCGCTAACCCAGGGAAGGGGATCGGATTGAAAGCCAGGGAATTCGAGCAATATCAAACCACCGACATATTGAGCAAAGGTCGTAACACACAAGCCATGAACGCTATCAGCCGTGAAGAATTCAACGCCAGGATCGAGACCATCGAGGCAAGGATGGATGCTCGGGTAGAGCGAGTGCACGCAGATATCCGAGAGTTCCTTTGCTCGCAGGCAGAGCGAGACAAGGCGAATGAGCGCATTCAGGTCGAACGGGATAAACGCTACGACTCGATGATTCAAGGCATTGCCATCGAGTCCAGAGAGGCGCTCAAAAAGGCGGGTACCGTAAATGCCAACGTCTGGATGGCAACGGCTGTGCATCTGTTTGGTGTGGTCAGCATTGTCGTCGGTGGCTATTTCGCCAGTCAGGCCAACCTGTATGCAGCGATACAAACAACATTGGCGGCGGTTCAGGCAGGCAAAGATGTCGGTGCGGCCAAGCCTGCCGAGCAGCCATCATCGGTGTTGCCAAAATAAAAAAACGGCCTTCAATCGAAGGCCGTTTTTGTTGGCTTTGGAAACCCATGCCTCATGGCATTTGCGGCAGCTCTTGCGGACGCAGGTCAAACACCAGGACTTCGGCATCCACGCCATTGCTCAGGGTCAATGCCTGTTCCTCGCGAACCCGCACGCCGTCACCTTCCTGCAGCAACTGGCCATTGAGTTCAACACTGCCACGAGCGACATGCACGTAGGCGTAACGGTTGGTGGACAGTTTCAGGGTGGCGCTTTCCTTGCCGTCGAACAACCCGGCGTAAACCCGCGCATCCTGGCGCACTGTCAGTGAACCATCGCTGCCGTCCGGCGAGATGATCAGTTGCAGACGGCCGCGTTTTTTTTGCGCACTGAAGTGCTCCTGCTGATAGCGCGGTTTGGCGCCGCTGATCTCCGGCACAATCCAGATTTGCAAAAAGTGCACGGGCTTGCTGGCCGAATGGTTGAACTCGCTGTGCGCCACGCCGCTGCCGGCACTCATCAGTTGTACGTCGCCAGGGCGGATCACAGAGCCGGTGCCCAACGTGTCTTTATGTTCCAGCGCACCTTCGAGCACGTAGGAAAAGATCTCCATGTCGCGATGCGGGTGCTGGCCGAAACCTTTTCCGGCGGCAACGCGGTCATCGTTGATCACCAGCAGGTCGGAAAAACCCTGTTCACGTGGGTCGCGGTAGCTGGCAAAGGAAAAGGTGTGGAACGACTTCAACCAGCCATGATTGGCGAGGCCACGATCGGAGGCTTTGCGAAGAGTCAGCATGATGAAATCTCCTGTGGGGACGTGAATTCGTCCGAGTGAGGAGAAGGTTACTGTTTACTCTTCGGGGTAATAAGTAGATGGAAATTGAAATACTGTCCCTTTCTGGTTGACAGTTGTGTGCGCTTGATCACGTATTTTTTTCCGACGATTGTGTCGCAGTTGGCCATAATGCTCAGCCAGTCTTGCCCGTCCATTTTTCATTATCAGTGATGTGTACCCCATGAAAACCGTGGCCATGGTGTTATTCCCCGACTTTCTGCTGCTCGACATGGCCGGGCCGCTGGAAGTGTTTTCGGTGGCCAATCGCTATTTGAAACCGGAGTCGCACTATCAGCTGACGACCCTTGGCACCGAGCGCGGGCCGTTGCGTGCGTCCAACGGTGTGCTGGTACACACCGACCGGCATATCGAACAAGCCCTTGAGCGCTACGATTTGCTGCTGGTGCCAGGAGGGCCGGGGGCTTACAACGAAAAACACCCGGCGTTGCTGGCCTGGCTGAAAGCGGCCGTGCCCTGTACCGAGCGATATGGTTCGATCTGCACTGGCGCCTTCGTGCTCGGCCATGCCGGGTTGCTCGACGGCTATCGGGTGACCACTCATTGGAACTACACCGAACGCCTGATCAAGGCATTTCCAAAGGCGAGCGTCGCCACCGACCAGATTTTCATTGAGGATCGCAATCTGATCACCTCTGGCGGGGTCACGGCCGGCATCGACCTGGCGCTGGCGCTAGTGGCGCAGGATCACGGCAAGAAGTTGGCCCAGGACGTCGCCAAAGTGCTGCTGGTGGTGATGAAACGTCAAGGCGGACAGGCGCAGTTCAGCCCCTTGATGGCGGCGGTGGCGCCTCAGGAAACACCGATCACCCGAGTACAGAATTACGTCCTGGACCATCTCGACGAAGTGTTCAGTGTCGAGCGCATGGCAGGATTGGCCAACATGAGTGCACGGCACTTCGCGCGGACGTTTGTCCGCGACATCAATATGACGCCGATGGAGTTCCTGCAAAGTGCGCGTATCGACTGCGCACGAAATCTTTTGGAAACCACTGACCTGCCTTTGAAAACCGTGGCCTACAAGAGTGGTTTTGGCAGCGTTCGGCACATGCGTCTGTTGTTCGCGGAAAAACTCGGCCTTACCCCTGTGCAATACCGCGAACAGTTCAGCTAGAGCGGTTCTGTCCGTTGTGCGCACCCGGATGTCCGTGCTGCGCCCTGTGTGAAGGTTGTGCCGTCATCGCAGGCTGCCAAGATAGTTGGCATGAACAGCCTCAACGATTTGCACTCGGCGTCAGTCCTGTATTTCGGCCCTTACGCCTTTCATTTGCGCCAACGGCTGATCCTCGACGGGGATCGGCAACTGCGCATGGGCGGGCGTGCGCTGGACATTCTGCAGGTGCTGGTCGAGCGTGCAGGCCGAGTGGTCAGAAAGGAAGAGTTGATTGCACGGGTCTGGCCCACTTCGGTGGTCGAAGAGATCAATCTTCGCGTCCACATTGCCGCCCTGCGCCGGGCGCTCGGTGACGGTGAGAACGGCCAACGCTACATCGTCAATGTGCCGCAATGTGGCTACAGCTTCGTTGCTCCGGTGCACGGCGACAATTTCGAGCACGTGGCCCTGGAACACCTGCAAGCGCCACAACACAACTTGCCTGTGCGGCTGACGCCGGTGACCGGTCGCGATTCAGTGGTGGGCTCGATGGTGCGGCAATTGCCACTGTGCCGATTGATGACCGTGACGGGGCCTGCGGGTGTCGGCAAAACCACGGTGGCGTTGCGTGCTGCAGAGTTGCTGTTACAGCATTTTCGCGACGGGGTCTGGCTGGTGGACCTGGCGGTAGTCAACGACGCCACGCCACTGCTCGATTATCTGTTGCACACCCTCGAAACCGATCTCGTCACGCTGGCAGCGCGTCACAGCTTGCTGGTGCTGGATAACTGCGAGCATCTGCGTGAAGCCTGCAAGGCTCTGGTTGAACGTTTACTGGAGGCCGCGCCACGGTTGTCGATTCTTGCGACCAGTCGCGAAGCATTGCAGGCCAGTCTGGAGACCGTGCAAACCCTGCCGCCACTGGCCATTCCCAAGTCCTCAGCGTTGGGCAGTGTCGAAGAGACCATGAGCTATTCGGCCGTGCAATTGTTTGTCAGTCGTGCCCGAGCCCGGCAGCAGGGTTTTACCCTGCGTGAACAGGATCTCAATGCTGTGCGCGACATCTGTCGGCGGCTCGATGGGCTGCCACTGGCGATTGAACTGGCGGCGGCGCACATTGATGCGCTGGCGTTGGTCGGCTTGCAGTCTCAACTCGACAATTGTTTACAGCTGCTCAGCCATGGTCGGCGTACTGCCGTGCCACGCCATCAAACCCTGAAAGCCGCGCTGGACTGGAGCTATCAGCACCTGAGTGAGCAGGAACAGCGGGTGCTGCAACGCCTGTCGGTCTTCAAAACGGCTTTTGCCATTGATGCGGCGATGGGCGTCATCAGTTGCGCGCTATTACCCCCGTCGACGTTGGCCCTGATGATTGATCGGTTGGCGCAGAAGTCTTTGCTGGCGGTGGAGCGGGGCAGTGCCGGGTTGCGCTATCGCATGCTCAACACCACACGTCGTTACGCCCGCGAACAACTGGAACGCAGCGGTGAATCCAACGAGTACGAGCGTCGGCATGCGCGCTTCGTCAGCCGCAGTCGTTGGGTGTCAGGCTCGCAGTTGGCGGCCCAACTCGTCGAGTAACCAGCGCACCTTGCGCAGGTCCGGGGTGGCGTAGCCCTCGGTGAAGCGTTGATAGATCGGGTTCAATAACTCCAGTGCTTCGCGGTAGCGGTTCTGCCGTTGCCACAACTGCGCCAGCGAAGTAGCACTGCGCAGTTCCCAGGCCAGGGCGCCCTGGGTTTGCGCGATCGACAGTGCCTGGAGCAAGACCTTTTCGGCTTGCCGTGTGCTGCTGTCGGGGCAAGCCGATTGTTCAATCAACATGCGATCGGCCCGAGCCCGCAGAATCTCCGCCGTGCTCCAGCCTGCAGCTCCGCTGTGTGCCCGCTCAAGCAACGCATCATCAACAAAGCGGCTGTCCAGGGTCACCATGATTTCTCTGATCAGACCGCTGTCATCGGTCGCTATCGGCACGGCGGCATCGGCGTCGAGGACCTGCGCGTATTGCCGTGCCCAGCGATAGAACAGCAATACGGAATGCTTCTGCGCCTGCTCCAGCAACAGCTGCAGCAAAGCACGGGCGTTTTGCGCGTCACCGTTGTAATGAGCAATCAGGCAACTGGCCAGCGCCAGGGTGTAGCAGATCGAGGTGCCGTGGTTGATTTGCACGGCGATGTCCAGTGCCTGCCTGGCCGTACGCCAGGCCTGTTCAGGGAAACCTTGCAGCCACAACACCCGGGCCAGCACCGTCAGCGAGGCGACGCTCTGGTCGTACTGCACGCCGAAGCCATGGGTGAAACGGTTGGGGTTGCCGTTTTGCGCCATGTGCTGAATCACTTGCTCGGCATGCAGGCGTGCCTGCTGCTGGTCGCCGGCGTAATGCAGCGCCAACACCCGCAGGCGATGTGTACTCAGCGACAACTGCGGGTCGCCGTGCAGGCCGAGTCGATCGAACTGTTCGCTCTGTTCCAGCGCCGACCGATAGTGGCCACAGCTGAGGTTGACCGCCATGTGCCCGGACACCGCACGCAGCTGGCCGGCCACGTCGTCGTACTCTTGCGCCAGCGCATGGGCATCGACGAATGCGGCGATGGTTTCCGGGGTACCACCCCAAGTGTGGTAGCAGGCGCTGCCGAGCGCCAGTTTCAGCGCGATCTTCACCCGAGGGCAAGGTTCGGCAGCGTTTTCCAGCAGGGCCAGCGCCTGACGCACGTAACCGCCGTATTCCTTGAGCAGCGACAACTCTTGCCACAGGGGCGCCGAGGTCGCGGCCAGATAAATCCCCACATCATTGGGGCCTGCACCGTTCAGACTCCAGTCGAGCGCCGCGCGCAGGTCTTCCAGACCGCGTGCGTAGCGTTCGATCCACAGGGCGGTTGAGGTCGTTTCCCAATCGGTCTGCGCCTGATACATCAGCGCCAGACAACGTTCAGCGTGGCGTTCGCGGGTTTCGGCGAGTTCGGCGCCTTGCTCGAGTTTTTCCAGGGCATAGCGACGCGTGGTGTCGAGCAACCGATAGAACACTTCTTCGTCACCGACTTCGACGTTGAGCAACGACTTGGCGACCAGTTGGGTGATCGAACCGAACACCTCGCCGGGCTGGATCTGCTGTCCACCGATCACCGCAGCGGCGGACTCCAGCGTGAAGCCACCCCGAAACACGCCGAGCCGGCGCAGGCAGGTCTGTTCGCAATCGGTCAGCAGGTTGAAGCTCCAGTCCAGCGTGGCACGCAGCGTCTGGTGGCGCTCCACGCTGCTCTGATTGCCGGCAGCCGATACCGGCAGACGCCCTTGCAGCTGGCTGAGCAAACCCTGCAGGCCGAGTTCTCCAACCTGCGCCGCCGCCAGCTCCAGCGCCAGCGGAATGCCGTCCAGGCGCCGACAGATTTCAAGCGCATCGGGCAACTCGGCGTCGCTCAATTCGAAGCCCTCGTGCGCGGCCAGGGCGCGTTCGGCAAACAGTTGCAGTGCTGAAAAACTCAACGCCTGCGCACGATCAAGCACGGCAATCGGCGGCGGGTAATCGAGGGATTCAAGGCGTTGCACATACTCGCCTTCGGCACGCAGGCTCTCGCGGCTGGTGGCCAGAATGTGGATCTGCGGCGCACCGCGCAAAATGCTCTCGCTGAGCAGTGCCATGGCGTCTATCAGGTGTTCGCAATTGTCGATTACCAGCAGCATCTGGCGCTCGCGCAGCGCATTGACGAGGTGGGTAAGCGGATCGTTGTCATGCGGCACCACGTCCAGCAGGGCCGCCAGGTGCGAGCAGATCATTCGTGCGTCGTTGATCGGCGACAGATCCAGCAGTCGGATACCGTCCCGATAGTGGCCGATCATCTGTTCGGCAACGCGCAGGGCCACGGTGGTTTTGCCGATGCCGCCGGGGCCGACCAGTGTGATGCAGCGCTGGCGCGGCAACTGCCTGATCAGGCTGTCGACCAGCGGCTGGCGGCCGATCATTCGCGTGCGGCGCAGTGGCAGGTTATGCCGGGTGCCGGTTTCGGCGCAGGTTTGCTGTTCGATCGATTGCAGCCTGATCGGTGCGACAAAACTGTAGCCGCGCTGCGCCACCGTGACGATGTATCGCTGCCCGCCCTGACCGTCGCCCAGGGCTTTGCGCAAAGCCGCCATGTGCACCCGCAGATTGATGTCTTCGACGACGCTGTCCGGCCACACGCCGGCAATCAGTTGCTGCTTGCTCACGACATCGCCGGCATGCGCCAGCAGGATCAGCAGAATGTCCATGGCACGTCGGCCCAGGCGTAACGGCTGCTCGCCCTCAAGCAGCAGCCGTTTGCCGGGCTGAATCCGATAGGGGCCGAAACCGAGGGCCTGATTCGGGGGAAGACTCAACAGCTCACTCCTGCGAAATTTTTATAATCCTGCCCACGGCGTGTGAAGCCTCCGTGAAGGGCAGCGCGGATCAGCGTCAGCGGCACGCAAGCCTTCTAATCCGCAGTTTTGCGGACATATTCCGCAGGTTCTGGCGTCAGTGCAACGTGCAGATTGCCGGCAATGCTCGAAAGTGATGCTGCGATCGGCATTTTTGCCCGCTGCAATGTTCAGACCAGCGCTTTGTCTCGCGGACAATTAACAACGATTAACTCGTCTGTGTTCGCTTCAACCCCAAAAATCCGATGAAGCAGGCCTGGACCTGACGGCTGCAATGGAGTGCACGCGTGCGGAGGGCGACGCAATGAGCAACGTGGTGGTGGTCTATCACAGCGGCTATGGCCACACTCGCGTCATGGCAGAAGCCGTGGCGCAGGGCGTCGAACGGCACTTGGGCAGTACCTGCCGGTTGGTGGCGGTAGAAGAGGTCGAGTTCTATTGGGATGAGTTGCACCGCGCCGACGCGATCATTTTCGGTGCGCCGACTTACATGGGCAGCGCGTCGGCGGGCTTCAAGCATTTCATGGAGGCCAGCGCGGCGTTCTATCTGGCGAAACCGTGGCGCAACAAGGTTGCCGCCGGGTTCACCAATTCCGGAAGCCTGTGCGGCGACAAGCTCAATACATTGCTGCAAATGGCGGTGTTCGCCGCGCAGCATTCGATGATCTGGGTGGGGCTCGACCTGCTCCCGGCGCGCTCGGTGGCGGGCTGCTTCGATGGACAGTTGAATCGTCTGGGCAGCGCGCTCGGGGCCATGTCGCAATCCAATGTCGAACAGCCCCCCGAGCAGGCGCCGCCGCTCGAAGACCGGCGCACAGCGGCACACCTGGGCGAGCGGGTGGCGCAAGTGGCGCAGCGCTTGAGGCAGCAATGAAGCGCAGGGAAATGAGCTTGGCGCGCGGCAGCGTCTAGACCGCCAGGCGTATGCCGACAGGCACGGCCGACGCTGGTGGCTTTTCGGCCTTCATGCCCGGCACCTCACGACACCGCCAGGCGAAAGGGCTGATCCCTTCGCTGCGGGTGAAGATATGGCAGAAATGTGCCTGATCACAGAAGCCACATTCCAGGCTGATCTGCGTCAGGCTCAAGTGGGTGAGCCGGATCAACTGCTTGGCGCGAGCGATGCGCTGGGTGCGGATCCAGTCCTGTGGCGAGAGTCCGGTACTGCATTTGAACGCCCGGGAAAAATGACTGCGTGACAACGAACAGGCCTCTGCCAGTTCGGTGACTTCCAGGCTTTCACCCAAGCGATCGAGGATCAACTGTTTGGCCCGCCGTTCGCGTTGCGGACTGAGGCCGCCGATGCGCGGTGTGCGGGATTCGCTGGAGGGGGCGAGGGCGACTGTTTGTTGTAAGTGAGCCATGGCCAATGTCCGTGTCGGGGGGGTAACGCACGCTCGGCACGTTTCCCTCTGGTCAAAAAAACAATGTTTCGCAGAGGGTTTCATTGTTGGACGGGGCCGGAAGACTGACGAGTTAAACGTTGTTAATTGCGCCGCAAAACGTTGAACTCAGCACATCGCTGCAAGTCGTCGCCATCGACAAACACTTTCAATGGGTGCCGGTGAAATACGGCCCATACAAACGTGCGGCCAGCGTACCGTTGATCAAGTAAAGTACGGCGCTATCGCACCCGACTGAACACGACTTCTCAAGCAAGGAACTCGAGCCCATGAACCGTAACGATCTGCGTCGCGTCGACATGAACCTGCTGGTGATTTTCGAAGCGCTGATGTTCGAAAAGAACCTGACCCGCGTCGCCGAAAAACTGTTCATGGGCCAACCGGCGGTCAGTGCGGCGCTGGGTCGTTTGCGCGACCTGTTCGATGATCCGTTGCTGCTGCGCAACGGTCGCAGCATGGAGCCGACCGCCCGCGCGCTGGCGATTCTGCAGGAGCTGCAACCGGCGATGGATGTGATCTCCGGCGCGGTCAGCCGGGCCAAGGAGTTCGACCCGGCCAGCAGTTGCGATGTGTTCCGCATCGGCCTGTCGGACGACGCCGAGTTCGGTCTGTTTCCGCCGCTGCTGCGACAGCTTCAGCAGGAAGCACCGGGGATTGTCGTGGTGGTGCGCCGTGCCAATTATCTGTTGATGCCGGCGCTGCTGGCGTCCGGGGAAATCTCGGTCGGGGTCAGTTACACCACCGATCTGCCGGCCAACGCCAAGCGCAAGAAACTGCGCGACATTCCCTGCAAAGTGCTACGCGGCGATGATCGCCCGGGGCCGCTGACGCTGGACGAATACTGCGAGCGCCCGCACGCAATGGTCTCGTTCTCCGGCGACCTGAGCGGCAACATCGATCTGGACCTGGCCAAGGTTGGCCGGCGTCGGCGCGTGGTGCTCGGCGTGCCGCAGTTCAGCGGTTTGCGCGCGTTGCTCGCCGGCACTGAAATGATTGCTACCGTGCCGGACTATGCCGCGTGTGCGCTGGTCGAAGGTTGCGCGTTGCGCGCTGAAGATCCACCGTTCCCGATCGACGCCGCACAGCTGTCGATGGCCTGGAGCGGGGTGCACGACAACGACCCGGCCGAGCGCTGGCTGCGCTCGCGGATCAGCCAGTTCATGGCGGCGCCGCTGGATATCCCGCATTCCTGACGCGCCAAATTTCCCTGTGGGAGCGGGCTTGCTCGCGAAAGCGGTGTGTCATTCAACAATGATGCTGGCTGACCGGACGCCGCTGTCGGATCGCCGCCCGCACCAGGCTCGCTCGCACAGGAATCCGACTCGCCTGAAAGAGAGCACATCCATTCAATTTTCCCTCGCCCGCACCGAGCATGATTCAACCCGATAAGGATTTAAGGGTAGGGTCATGAGCGCATCACAACACGATGAGCAGGCACAGGATATCGGTCTGCTGTTTCTGCGGGTCAGCGGCGGGCTGTTCCTGCTGTGGGTCCACGGTTTGCCCAAGCTGCTGGATTTCAACGCGCAATTGCAGCAGATCGAAGATCCGTTCCACCTCGGCGCGCACCTCACACTCTGCCTGGCGATTTTCGCTGAAGTCCTCTGTCCGCTACTGATCGTCGCCGGGGTGCTGGCGCGATTGGCCTGCTTGCCTATTCTTTTTGTTCTGCTGGTGGCGCTGCTGGTCGTGCATCCGCAATGGAGTGTGGCCGAGGGGCAATTCGGCTGGTTGCTGTTGATCCTGTTCGCCACTGTGTTTATCGCCGGGCCGGGACGCCTGGCGCTCAATGTTCGTCTGCCCGGAGTGCTGCGTTATGCCTGAAGCCCTGAGTCCAAAAGCACCGGGGGTCGGTGAAACCGTGACCCTGATCGTCAAGCATCGGGTCAAGGCCGGATTCGAACAGCCTTACGAGGCGTGGTTGCGCAACATCGTCCGGGTCGCCGGACAGCGCGACGGTCACCTTGGGGTCGACGTGGTGCGCGGCAAACTGGCCGGCCTGGACACCTACACTTGCGTCTTGCGCTTCTGCTCCACCGAGGCCATGCAGCTGTGGCTGGAATCGCCGCAGCGTCAGGCGCTGGTGGATGAGGCGGCGCCGATGCTCGCCGATGGCGACCAGACTGAAGTCGCACCGGTCAACGAATTCTGGTTCGCGCCGCTGGCCGATGCCGCGAAGCCGCCGCCGCGCTGGAAGCAAGCGGTGATCACCCTGCTGGTGATTCTGCCGCACACGCTGCTGGTGCCGCTGATCTGGGGGCCGCTGCTCGCGCTGCACCCGCTGCTTTCCAACTACGTGGTCGCCACGTTCCTGATCACCCTGACCATCGTCCTGTCGGTGGTGTACGTGTTCATGCCCCGCGTGACCCGGTTGTTCGCGCCGTGGCTGGAAGCCGGTCAGGCCCATGCTCACGTCGAGCCGGCGAAACAGCCGTCACGCTGACACCCATTCATCTACTCGAAAGGAACTGCGATGAACGCCGATCTGATTCTGTTCAATGGCCAATTTCATACCGTAGACCGCAGCAAGCCGCTGGCCAGTGCGGTGGCGATCAAGGACGGGCGCTTTGTGGTCGTCGGTAACGACACCCAGGCCATGGCCCTGCGTGGTGCGGCCACGCAAGTGATCGATATGCACGGGCGCTGCGTGATCCCCGGCCTCAACGACTCGCACCTGCACCTGATCCGTGGCGGCCTCAACTACAACCTCGAACTGCGTTGGGAAGGCGTGCCGTCGCTGGCCGATGCGTTGCGCATGCTCAAGGAGCAGGCCGACCGTACGCCGACTCCGCAGTGGGTGCGTGTGGTCGGTGGCTGGAACGAATTCCAGTTCGCCGAAAAACGCATGCCGACTCTTGAAGAGCTCAATCAGGCCGCGCCAGACACCCCGGTGTTCGTCCTGCACCTGTACGACCGCGCGCTGCTCAACCGTGCCGCACTGCGCGTCGCCGGTTACACCCGCGACACACCGAACCCACCGGGCGGCGAGATCGTCCGTGATGCCAACGGCAACCCGACCGGGATGCTGGTGGCAAAACCCAACGCGATGATTCTGTACTCGACGCTGGCCAAGGGGCCGAAGCTGCCGCTGGACTATCAGGTCAACTCGACCCGGCAGTTCATGCGCGAACTCAATCGCCTCGGCCTGACCAGCGCGATCGATGCCGGCGGTGGTTTCCAGCACTATCCCGACGACTATCAGGTGATCGAGCAACTGGCCAAGGCCGACCCGTTGCCAGTGCGCATCGCCTACAACCTGTTCACCCAGAAGCCCAAAGAAGAGCTGACCGATTTCCAGAACTGGACCGGCAGCGTCAAGTTGCACCAGGGCGACGATTACCTGCGGCACAACGGCGCCGGCGAGATGCTGGTGTTCTCCGCCGCCGACTTCGAAGACTTCCTCGAACCGCGTCCGGACCTGCCGCAGACCATGGAACAGGAGCTGGAACCGGTGGTGCGCCATCTGGTCGAGCAGCGCTGGCCGTTCCGTTTGCACGCCACGTACAACGAATCGATCAGCCGCATGCTCGACGTGTTCGAAAAGGTCAATCGTGACATTCCGTTCAACGGTCTGCCGTGGTTCTTCGACCACGCCGAAACCATCACACCGCAGAACATTGAGCGGGTGAGGGCGCTGGGCGGCGGCATTGCGATTCAGGATCGCATGGCGTTCCAGGGCGAATACTTCGTTGACCGTTACGGCGCGAAAGCCGCCGAAGCCACGCCGCCGATCAAACGCATGCTCGCCGAAGGCATACCGGTCGGCGCCGGCACCGATGCCACGCGGGTTTCCAGCTACAACCCGTGGACCTCGCTGTACTGGATGGTCAGCGGTCGCACCGTCGGCGGTCTGGCCTTGTACGAAGAAGGTCTGCCACGCACTACCGCACTGGAACTGTTCACCCACGGCAGCGCCTGGTTCTCGTCGGAGCAGGGCAAGAAGGGCCAGATCAAGGTCGGGCAACTGGCGGATCTGGCGGCGCTGAGCGCGGACTTCTTCCACGTCGAGGAAGAAGCGATCAAGTGGATCGAGTCGGTGCTGACCGTGGTCGGCGGCAAGATCGTCTACGCCGCCGGCGACTTCGAAGACCTCGGCCCACGCTCGATCCCCGTGCTGCCGGACTGGTCGCCGGTGGTCAAGGTGCCGGGCCACTGGCGCCCGAACTCGCCGTTGCAGGCGCAAGTGCACCAGTGCGTCGGTGCCTGCGCAGTGCACGCGCACAGCCATGAAAAAGCCCGACTGTCGAACGCACCGGTCAGCGACTTCGCCGGTTTCTGGGGCGCGTTCGGCTGTTCTTGCTTCGCTTTCTGATCACTACAAAAAAAGCGCCGGCCATCCGGTCGGCGCCTCACGCAACAACCATCCACCGAGGAGTTTCCCATGAGCGTTCCCTACAAGCGTCTGAACAAAGATGATGCGGTCGTGCTGCTGGTCGACCACCAGACCGGTCTGATCTCGCTGGTACAGGATTTCACCCCTAACGAGTTCAAGAACAACGTGCTGGCGCTGGGCGACATCGCCAAGTTCTTCAAGCTGCCGACCATCCTCACCACCAGTTTCGATGCCGGCCCGAACGGCCCGATCGTGCCTGAGCTGCGCGAGCAATTCCCCGATGCACCGTTCATTCAGCGCCCTGGCCAGATCAATGCCTGGGACAACGAAGACTTCGTCAAGGCGATCAAGGCCACCGGCCGCAAGCAACTGATCATCGCCGGTGTGGTGACGGACGTTTGCGTGGCATTCCCGACCCTGTCGGCCATTGCTGAAGGCTTCGAAGTGTTCGTGGTCACCGATTCTTCCGGCACCTTCAACACCACCGTGCAACAAGCCGCGTGGGCGCGCATGTCGGCCGCCGGTGCACACCTGCTGAACTGGTTCTCGGTAGCGTGCGAGCTGCAAGGTGACTGGCGCAACGACATGGAAGGCCTGGCGCATCTGCTGTCCGAACGCCTGCCGAACTATCGCAACCTGATCAACAGCTATACCAAGTTCACGGCCAAGTGATTGCTTGAACTGAAAGTGCCCGCTTGATTGCGGGCATTTTCATGTGCAGTAAAAAAGAGGCGCAACCCACCACCTCCTGTGGCGAGGGAGCTTGCTCCCGCTGGTCTGCGCAGCAGTCCCCGAAATCTGTGAGCGCTGCGCACTCAAGCGGGAGCAAGCTCCCTCGCCACAAGGTATGGCGTCCACCTGTTTGTCAGGGCTAGCGCTTTTGCAACCAGCCGAGAAACCCACCCTTGCGCACCGCCACCGGTTTGGCCATCAACGCCAGCCGGCTGTTCTGCTGTCGCACGGCCTGCAATTTGTTCAGCGCCTGGCCGACTTCGCTGCGCTGCTCCATGCATTGGCGGGTCAGCGCTTTGTCGAGGCGATAGATGATGCTCGACGTCAGCGCGGTGAACGTGGCTTGCGACGGGGTATCGGCGAGGATGCTCTGTTCGCCCATGACCTCGCTCGGCCCCATGCGCCCGGCCTCGGTCTGGCCGTTGCCATCGGGCACGGTCGCACTGACCACGCCGGTGGCGATGACAAACAGACTGTCGGGGACTTCATTCAGATCCAGCACCACCTGACCAGCCGCGTACTGCTGCGCGACCATCGATTCGGCGAGGCGATCACGTTCTTCATGGCTCAGCGAGCGAAAGACTTTCACTTCATCGAGCAATGCGCGGGCGCGGGTCGAGGGTTCGATCACGCCATCGGGATGGCGGGAAATTCCTGCGGCTTCGAGATGCCGATGGGCGAGGTCGAACAGTTGATTGCGCACTTCGCCTTTCTTGCTCAGCTCACTGATGAAGCCGCTGGCGACGTACTCCGACATCTCCTCACCGGCCTCTTTCAACACGGCTTTGGGCGGCGGATTGAGCAGCAGACTGCTGCTGCCTTGCAGGGTGCGGTCGAGGGCGTCGAGCACCCGCCGCGGGCGAATGTGATTCGGCACCTTGATGCTGATCGACACCCCGTGCAGGTTGGTCGGGCGACTGAGATTGACGATCTTCGCCTTGGCCGCCACCGAGTTCGGCACCACGGCCAGGGTTCCGCTGCTGGTCAACAGATGCGTGGCGCGCCAGTCGATGTCGATGACCTTGCCCTCGACACCGTCGATCACCACGAAATCGTCGACCTGATACGGCTTGGTGGTGTTGAGCACGATTCCCGAGAACACGTCGCTCAAGGTGCTTTGCAACGCCAGACCGACGACGATCGCCACCACCCCGGAAGTCGCCAGCAAGCCCTTGACCGGCAGTTCCAGCACATAGCCGGCGGCCGCGACGATCGCCGCCAGAAACACCAGCGCGCCGATCACGTCCTGCAACAGCCGACCGCTGTGGCCGATGCGTCGCATCAGTGCCAGACCGATCACCTCAGTGAGCACCCGCGCGGCGTACAGCCACCAGACAATCCCCAACGCCGTTGCGCCCAGTTGCATCACCCGGTCATCGGCGAACAGCGGCGCCTGCAACGGGCTGATCTCGGCGTTGATGATCAGTGCGCTGAACGCCAGAAACAGCGCCAGGCGAATGCCGACTCTCGGTGCGCGATGCTTGAACGGGGCGAGGTGCCAGAGCAGCGCGTCGAGCAGCAGCAGGGCGGCGCTCCAGGACAGTGGGTGGGTGAGGAGGATGGACATGATGTGCTCCACGATGATGAGCGCTGTTGTGGCGAGGGAGCTTGCTCCCGCTTGAGTGCGCAGCGCTCACACAAACTTGGGGCCGCTGCGCAGCCCAGCGGGAGCAAGCTCCCTCGCCACAGAATGTGGTCAGGCAAAAAACTCGCCACACCGTCAGGTGTGGCGAGGGAGGGGGCTCAGTTCAGATGTGTTTTCAGCTCAGCCGCCGCCTGGCGCACGGCCGCTTTCACTTCGGGAATCTGGCTCAGTGGGTTGAGCAGGCCAAAGTCATGAATCATCCCGTTGTAACGCACCGACGTCACCGGCACACCGGCCGCATCCAGATGCCGCGCATAGCCTTCGCCTTCATCACGCAACACGTCGAATTCGGCGGTCTGTATCAGCGCGGCGGGCAGGCCCTTGAGCTGCTCGCTGCTGGCGTTGAGCGGCGAGGCGTGGATCTGCGCGCGCTCGGCCGGGTTGGTGGTGTAGTTGTCCCAGAACCACTGCATCATGCCCTTGGTGAGGAAATGTCCCTCGGCAAACTGCTGGTACGAGCCGTCGTCGAACTGCGCGTTGGTCACCGGCCACATCAGCAACTGGAAGCGCAGGGCCGGGCTCTGCTTTTCTTTGGCCATCAGCGCCACGACCGCCGCCATGTTGCCGCCGACGCTGTTGCCGGCCACCGCCAGACGCTTGCCGTCGACCCCGATCTGCTTGCCGTTTTTCGCGACCCATTGGGTCGCGGCGTAAGCCTGATTGATCGCTGTTGGATACTGCGCTTCCGGCGACGGCGTGTAATCGACGTACACCGCGACCGCTCCAGAGCCGACCACCAGATCGCGAATCAGGCGCTGGTGCGTCGGGTAATCGCCCAACACCCAA
>Ga0157372_10000894_pt1 | contig 32388 bp, 22 predicted proteins | sample C55metaG_FD_115307 | JGI IMG/M metagenome (GOLD analysis project Ga0157372, IMG submission 115307) | Corn rhizosphere microbial communities from Kellogg Biological Station, Michigan, USA - C5-5 metaG | ecosystem: Host-associated > Plants > Roots > Rhizosphere > Soil | place: USA: Michigan...
CAGCGATGAAGTGATCATGTCGGTGAGCGTACAGAACGTCTCTCAAAAGAAATACAATATGTCCGACATGGGAGGTAATTACAAGATACCTGCCAAAAGAGGCGATACCATCGTCTTCACCTCCGCGGGCTATAAGCCGGATACGGCCGTTGTCAGCGACTGGATGTTCAATGGAGAAGATGGTTATACGGTCTATATGGACCCTAATGTGGTGGCGTTGCCCACCGTGCGAGTGGGTGATGTGAGCAATTATCAGCTGGACTCCATAAAAAGAAAGGAGGAATATGCCTACCTGGACCAGTTCCATAAGGTGAAGCTGGCGGGTGGCAAGACATTTTCGGATGGCGTGGGTCTCAGCTTTAGTCCCATCGATTATTTCAGCCGGGTACAGGTACAGCGGCGGCGGCTGCGAAGACGGCTGGCCCAAAATGAAAAGGATTATTATATCGACTCACGGTTTCCAAGAGCCTACGTGGCCCGGGTCACGGGTCTGAAAGGCGACTCCCTGCAGATATTCCTATACCGGTACCGTCCGTCGTATGCCTTCTGTCGCAAAGCCACCAATGAAGATATTCTGCTATATATCAATGCCAGTCTGAAAAAATTTCTTAAAAAAGAGGACACGGGGCATTAAACGGGAGGCTTTTCGCCGAGTCGTAGCTATCTATGAATGCCCATTTCCTCCGCCAAACGCTGCCTATCCTTGGGGGATTCATCCTGCTGAGCTCTTTCTGGGGTGAAAAAAAGCGGCATCGCATGCCCTATCGCGAGGCAGGCCTCACCGAACACCAGGCGGCAGCCCATCTTCTCAGCCGACTGACCTACGGCGCTACTCCCGGACAGGTAGACGAAGTCGCCCGCATGGGACTGGAAAAATGGTTCGAACAACAGCTGAAGGCGGATCTTCCGGAGGATTCCCTGGAGATGCAGCTGGCTCCTTTCGACGCCCTGAAATTAAGCAATGAACAGATTGTCGCCACCTATCCGAAGAACGGACAGGTCATCCGCATGGCCGTACGCGACGGATTTATCGATAAGGATAGTGTCAAGGCCGACCGGAAAGCATACCGGGACATTATCCGGGATTATATGGACAAAAAGGGCTTTAAGCCCGAGAATGAATTGTTCCGTCAGCTGTACTGTCAAAAGATACTCCGGGCGGCCTACGCGCAAAACCAGCTCAGGGAAGTGATGACGGATTTCTGGTTCAACCATTTCAATGTCTCCGTAACCAAGAACGACTGCGCCCAGTTTATTCCCGTGTACGAGCGGGATGTGATACGCCCCGGCGCCCTTGGCAGATTTGGCGATCTGCTGAAGGCTACGGCCGGGAGCCCGGCTATGCTTTATTACCTGGATAATTTCTCCAGCAGCGGCCCTGCGGATGAAATGCGCCCCATGCGGGTGGCCCGGAAAGCCCAGGGATTGAATGAAAATTATGCCCGTGAATTGATGGAGCTCCATACCCTGGGGGTGGATGGCGGCTATACGCAGCAGGACGTTACGCAGGCGGCGCGGGTGCTCACCGGATGGACGGTTCGCGAGGGTGAATATTTTTTTGCACCGAACAGACATGACAAGGGTGAGAAAGTGGTGCTGGGCAAAAAATTTGGTCCGGACGGCGGCGAGGCGGAAGGCCTGGAGCTATTGGATATGCTGGCGCATCATCCCTCTACGGCCCGTTTTATCTGCCGTAAGATAGCCGTCCGATTTGTCAACGACGATCCTCCTTCCACCCTGGTGGACCGGATGGCCAAGACCTTTACAGACAAAAAGGGAGATATCCGCCAGGTGCTGCTGACCATGGTCTATTCGCCTGAATTCTGGAGTCCCCAGGCCATTCGGGAAAAGACAAAGTCGCCTTTCGAGCTGGCCATCGGCGCTGTCCGCAGTCTTCATGCAAGGATCGCGCAGCCTATGCCGCTGTACAACTGGATCACGCGTATGGGTGAAAAAATGTATTGCTACCAGGCCCCTACGGGCTTCCCCGATAAGGGACAGTATTGGATCAACACCGGCAGCCTCCTGAGCCGTATGAACTTTGGACTGGCGCTGGCCACGGGGCGGATACGGGGACTGAGCTTCGACCTGGCCGCCCTGAATAATAATCATGAACCCGAGAGCGCCCAGGCGGCGCTGGTGACCTATTGTCATCTGATCATGCCGGAGCGGGATCTGGAGCCGACGATCAAAAGACTGACACCAATGCTCACCGATCCGCGGCTGCCGGAAAAGATCAATGCGGCGGATAGCCAGCAGGCCAATGCAGCAGGTGGTGAAACGGCTGCAATGGTTGCGCCTCTTTCGGCGGCTTCGCTCACGCAGGTGGTGGGTGTTATCATCGGCTCACCTGAATTTCAAAGACGTTAGCGGAACACAGTTCCGCTGGCCGAAGGCCCATCATTAAATGTTCCGGGAATGGGTTACTTTTCGGCACAACCTTTACCTGGAACACGAAAATCTATTATATGGTCACGAGACGTGGTTTTCTTAAAGGTGGTGGACTTGCGCTGTTGGGCGTCGGCATGATGGGCGGCATACCTGGCTTCCTGGCGGAAGCCGCCGCGCGTGAGAGGATCGTAAGTCCGTACAAAAAAAGAAAAGTGCTGGTCTGTATCTTTCAAAGAGGCGCGATGGATGGATTGATGGCTGTAACGCCCTTTACGGATGCCAATCTGCAGGCAGCCCGGCCAACCCTTTTTATTTCAGCTGCGAAAGGCGGTAACGACAATCCGCTGATCGACCTGGACGGAAGATTTGGCCTGCATCCTTCCATGAAGGCATTCGAGCCCTTGTTCCGGGACGGAAGGCTTGCCATCGTGCATGGCATCGGCTCCCCCAACAACACCCGCTCGCACTTCGACGCGCAGGACTATATGGAGTCGGGTACGCCTTTCAACAAAGGCACTGCCAGCGGCTGGCTCAACAGGGCCGTGGGATTGCTGGGACACGACAGCCTCACTCCCTTTACGGCGGTAAGCCTCACCTCTGCCCTGCCCCGCAGCTTCTATGGAGACAATGCGACGGTGGCCATCAGCAACCTGCAGGATTTCGCCATCCAGATGAGAGGCAATCCTATGGCGGCGGGCAAGGTAGCCAGCAGCTTTGAAGATCTGTACGACCAGACTACCCCCGGCTTGTTGAAAGAGACGGGCAAAGAAAGCTTCGAAGCTATCAAGATGCTGCAAAAGGCGGATATCCGAAATTACCGGCCGGATAACAATGCCGTATATCCCAACTCGCCCCTGGGCAACAGCTTAAAGCAGATAGCGCAGCTGATAAAAATGGATGTGGGACTGGAGATAGCGTTCACCGAGAGCAACGGATGGGATACGCATTTCAACCAGGGGGCGGCCAATGGCATCTTTGCCCGTAATGTCACCGACCTGAGCAATAGCATTACGGCCTTCTGGACCGACCTTTCCGCCTGGCAGGATGATGTAACGGTGATGACCATGACGGAATTTGGCCGGACAGTGCATCAGAATGGTACGGGTGGAACGGACCATGGCCGGGCGTCCTGTAATTTCATTTTAGGTAAAGATGTCAATGGCGGACGGGTCCATGGCAGCGTAGATACCCTTGTCATCGAGAACCTGGAAGATCGCAGGGACCTGAAAGTAACCACGGACTTCCGCTGTGTATTCAGCGAAGTAGCTGACAGACATCTGCAGCTCGGCAATGACAAAGCGCTCTTCCCTGACTGGAATGGAACGCATATCGGGGTGATGAACCCGCAGTCATAGATTGCCTTTCTTCATTTCTTCCACGGCAAAGTTGGAGGCCCTTGCCGTCAGCGCCATATAGAGGATGGAAGGACTTTGATTGGCCGTGCTGGCCATACAGGCCCCATCCGTGACAAATACATTCTTACATTGGTGGAATTGATTATGGCCGTTGAGCAAGGAGGTCTTTGGATCTTTGCCCATCCTGCAGCCGCCCATCTCATGGATATCCCTGCCCGGCGCCCAGTGATTGTCATACTGCCGGATGTTCTTTACGCCGGCGCTGTCCAGCATCTCGCTGGCCTGCGTGAGAAAATCTTTCAATAGCTTCTCATCATTGTCGTCATAGCCAACGGAGGTGACCAGCAAGGGAATGCCCCATTGATCTTTCTTGTCTTTACTGAGAGCCACGTGATTCGACTCCTTGGGCACCGTCTCCCCCTGCATATACATATACATACCCCATTTGCCGGGCTCGCTCATATTCTCTTTATAGCCGGCCCCGATGCCGGCGCCGGCGGGCTCGACGCCCCGCTCCCTGTAAGCTCCGGAGAAAGCCATATAGCCTCCTACAAAATCCATTTCATGCTTCCCCAGATTCCGGAAATTGGGCATCATACACTCTGCTGTACGGCGACCGTAATAATATTTATCTTCAAAGCCTTCGATGCTGCCGCCTACGGAACCGCGATAGTTTTGAAAGCAGACATATTTTCCCAGCAGGCCATTGTCATTGCCAAAGCCATTGGGGAACCGGGTGGAGGTGGAGTTCAGCAGGATGAGATCGGTGTTGAGGGCAGAGGCGTTCATAAAGATGACACGCGCATAATAATCTATTTCTTCTTTTGTATTGGCATCGATGACCTTTACGCCCACCGCCTTGCCTTTCTTATCGTCATAGATAATGGAATGCACGACGGAGAAAGGACGGATGGTGAGATTGCCTGTCCGTTGCGCCCAGGGTAAGGTGGACGATACGGAGCTGAAGTAGCCCCCAAAAGGACATCCCCGCATGCAAAGGTCCCTTGCCTGGCACCGGCCCCTGCCTTGTTTGATATGTATGTCCCGGGCTTCCGTCAGCTGTGCCCAGCGTCCCTGGATATAATAGCGGTCTTTGTATTTTGCCTCTATTCTTTTCTTTATCTCTTTTTCCGCGCAGTTGAACTCGAAGGGCGGCAGGTATTCTCCGTCGGGCATGGATGCGATCCCATCCCTGTTGCCGCAGATGCCGGCAAAGATCTCTACGTGCGAATACCAGGGTGCTATCTCATCATACGTGATGGGCCATTCGATGCCGTATCCGTCGCGTGCGGGGGAGATGAACTCGTTGCTGCTCCACCGCGGACAGGCGCGTCCCCAGATAAGGGATTTACCACCTACCTGGTAGCCCCTGATCCATTCGAATGGTTTCTCCTGGACATAGGGATGATCTTTATCCTTTATAAAAAAATGGGCGGTGTCCTCGCCGAAACCCGCTGCCTGTGTGATAAGGGGGTTTTCTTCTACAAACTTTCGGGGCATCTCCCCTCTGTGAGGGAATTCCCAGGAGCGCATATTGGCGGTGGGATAGTCCTTGAGATGAACCACACTCCGTCCCCTCTCCAGGACGAGAGTCTTTAGTCCCTTTTCGCATAGTTCTTTAGCTGCCCAGCCTCCGCTGATGCCGGACCCGACGACGATGGCGTCATAATTGTTCATATGGCAATTTTCCTCCTACATCGAGAAGGACTCGGAAACGATCTTGCCATCCTTGACCTGGTAGACGCAAAGCTCTGTCATGTTCATCCGCTTGCCCCCTTTCATGGTTACATCCATGGATATGGTGACAGCAAAAGAATTGTCAGCCAACAGCGGCTCGGACACTTTTATCCCATGCTGATCCTGTACCATGGCTTCCCATTTCTTCCCTTTTTCAAGGATGGCATCCAGGCCTTTCGTCTCTTTCTGAAATTCCGGCGTGCCATGCGGCTCGATGCTGACGGCATCTTTTGCAAACAGCTCTTTTTGCGCCTTTTCCCAATCTCCCTGACGGCAAATCTCGGTGAGTCGATTCGCGATTTCTTTAGTAGTCATAAAAAAGATTTTGGAAAGTTAGTGCAAATCTGGTGCCCGGGAAAATGATTAATTTGGTTAATAATTGGAAAAAAATATCGCCGAAATTGGTTATTGCCATAACTTAGGGCATGCGAAATCCAGTTGTTTGCCTGTGCTGTGCCGTCGTCCTGCTGACGGCCTGCCATACCCAGCATGATTATGACAAGATCTTCAAGGACCCGATCCTTTATTCCAATACCGTACATGAGCTGAATACGGTGGTGATGGGGAATAACTTCGGCCCCATAGTAGCCTCCCGTAATTATATGTATGCCGCGGTCGCGGGTTATGAAGCGATGGCTGCGGGCAACCCTGATAAATATTTGTCTTTAGGAGGGCAGCTGCACGGGCTGAAAGTGATCGCCCGGCCCGAAAAGGAAAAGAAGATCGACTACGAGCTGGCGTCCCTGCTGGCATTCTGTAAGCTGGGAGAGGCGGTGACCTTTCCGGAAGGCAGCATGCGGACCTATACGGACAGCCTGAAAAGAATGGCCAAAGAGCATGGCATGCCAGACGATGAATACAACAACACGCTGGCATTTGCCGACACGGTGGCGGCGGCCGTCATGAGCTGGAGCAAGAAGGACAGGTACCTGGAGACAAGAGGCGCGCCGGAGTATACGGTCAAGGATTCACCCGGCAGATGGGTCCCTACCCCTCCCGCCTATACCTCTGCTATGGAGCCCCATTGGAGCACCATCCGGTATGTGGTGATGGACAGCCTCGACCAGTTCATGCCTCCCCCTCCCTATCCTTTTAATGTGACGGACAAAAACAGTCCTTATTATAAAGAGGTAAAGCTGATCCAAAACAAGGTGGACAGCCTGACGCCGGAAGAAGCCAATATGGCAGATTTCTGGGACGACAATCCCTTTAAGCTGAATGTCTCGGGACATCTGATGTTCGGGACGAAAAAATTCTCGCCTGGCGGCCACTGGATGAGCGTGGCGGGCATCGCCGCGAAAAAGGCGGGCGCTGACTTCCCCACCACGGTGATGGCCCACGCCAAGACGGCCATTGCCCTGTTCGACGCCTTTATCCAATGCTGGAATATTAAATTTATCTATAATACGGTGAGGCCCGAGACGGTGATCGATAAATATTTCGATGCCAACTGGCGGCCACATCTGCAGACCCCGCCCTTCCCGGAATATACCTGCGGCCATTGCACCATTTCCGCATCTGCCGCAGAGGCGCTCACCAGCGTCTTTGGAGATAAATTCTCCTATACGGATACGACGGAGCTGGAGTTCGGCATCAACAGCAGGTCCTTTCCTTCCTTCCGGGATGCGGCGCTGGAGACGATGAATTCGCGGTTTTACGGAGGCATCCACTACCGTTACAGCACCATCGTCAGTAACAAGATGGGCGTAGAGATCGGGAAGCTGGTAGCGGACAGGCTGAAGATGAAGAAGTGATTATAGCTTCTCCGAGAGGATGTCACTGACCTGGCCGTTGACTTTAATCTTTACTTTTTTCGGCGTCGGAGAGGCGATGCGATAATGGATGATCCTCCCGTCCTTCCACTGCATGTCCACGGTGAAATTGCCCCGTGCCTTTAAGCCTTTGATCTCGCCGGAGCTCTTCCAGGCATCGGGGATGGCAGGCAGCAGCTCGATAAAGCCCGCATGGCTCTGCAAGAGCATTTCCGCGATGCCGGCCGTAGCGCCAAAGTTCCCATCGATTTGAAAAGGCGGGCCCGCGGACAGCAGGTTGGGATAGATGCCTCCACCCGCGCCATAGTTCATATTTGTTTTGAGCGTGGATCTCATCAGCCCTAGCAGCAGCTTATAAGCCCTGTTGCCGTCGTGCAGCCTCGCCCACCACAGCAGCTTGTAGGCAATGCTCCAGCTGGGTCCATCGTCCCCGCGCACTTCCAACGTCTTCTTACAGGCTTCTGCCAGATCAGGCGTCGTCTCCGGTGTGATGAGGTCGGCGGGATAGAGACCGTACAAATGAGATATATGACGATGCTGCGGCTCGGGCTCCTTGTATTCCTCCATCCATTCCATCAGCCGGCCGTCGCTGGCGATACGCCCCGGAGGAGGGAGCAGCTTTAAGGCTTTGGAGAGCGTATCCCGTAAAGTTGCATCCTTGTTCAATAGCTTTCCGGCCGTGATCACATGATCGAAGAGCTCCCTTATGATCTGGTTATCGACGGCAGGACCCATGCAGATGCTGGCATTATGGCCATTGGGCAGGGTGAACCAGTTCTCGGGAGAGGAAGAAGGCGCCGTCACCAGCCAACCTGTTTTAGGATCGGTGATCAGCATGCTTTTATAGAATTGCGCCGAGCCTTTCAAGACAGGATAGATGCCGGCGAGGTATCTTGTGTCGCCCGTAAAAGCATAGTGCTCCCAAAGATTGTTGCATAGCCAGCCGGAGCCACACTTGGTCACGCCCCAGGAAGCGCTTTCTCCCGGCTCAGTAAATCCCCAGATATTGGTGATGACATGGGCTACCCATCCTTCTGCATTGTAATAGGCTTTGGCAGTTCTTTCTCCGTTGGGCACCATTCTTTTTACCAGGTCCGCCAGCGGAAGGTCCAGCTCGGACAGGTTGGAGACCTCCACCGGCCATTGGTTCATCTCCACATTGATGTCCAGATGATAGTCGCCATTCCAGGGGGTCTGCAGCTGGTTGGCCCAGAGTCCCTGCAGATTGGGCGGCAGCAGTCCGACGCGTGTGCTGCTGATGCTGAGATAGCGTCCGAACTGATAGAAGAGGGAAGGCAGTCCATTATCGGCCCCGCCCGACTCGCGAAAGGCGATGATACGCCTGTCAGTGGTGAGGCCGTTGTTCGCCGTGGGTCCTCCAAGATGGAAATACACTCTGTCGAAGAGTTTTTTGTAATGCGCGATATGTTGCTGCTTTTGGACAGTGTAGGATCTCGTCTCCGCCGTCTTTATGGTTTTTCGTATTTTCTCTTGAAATGTCTGTCCTTCGGACAACGGGCCTCCGGCCCGTTCTGAGCTGGGACCACGCCAGTCGGTACCTGCCGAAAGATAGATAATCACTTCCGTAGCGCCCTCTACGGTCAGGGCGTCCTTCTCCGCATGGAGCTGTCCATCCTTCAGGCGTACATCCAGACAAGCCCTATAACGCATTCCCTTCCCATCGATGCCATTGTCCAGCTGCCCTTCCATGATCAGGGTGTTGTCTTCGGTGGAGACGCTGGCCCTTTCGGGGCGGTTCATCGACAGCCGAAGGTGGAGGGCTCCGGGCCGGTCCGCTGTCAACCTGATCATGTCCACGTCGTCCCCAAAGCTGGTGAAGTATTCACGGGTGAAGGTGGTGTTACCCACTTTGTAATGGCAGCGGGCGATGGCCTCGTCCAGCGAAAGCTCGCGTCTGTAGTCCGTGTAGCCCGTGTCCTTGTATCGATAGGCTATATCCAGGTTGCCCAGGGTCTGGAAGCATCCCCAGTTCGCGCCGGCCGAACCTTTGCCTTTACAGATAAAGAACTGGTCGACGATCTTTTGCGCCTCGTCATTCTTTCCTGCCAGCAAGAGCCGGCGGATCCCGGGCAGCTTTTTATAGGCATCATAGTTGTTGGCGTGCTGTGGCGCGCCGGACCAGAGGGTGATATCGTTGAGCACAATATTCTCGCGTGCTACGCCGCCGTCGGGCATCATCCCCAGCCGGCCATTGCCAAGCGGAAGGGTTTCTTCCCATTGATGAGCGGGCTGGTCATACCATAGCTGTAATGGGGGCTGTTGTCCAAACGATGCGCTGCTAACCGAAGATTGCGCCGATGCCGTAGCTCCCAGCACCTGGCCCAGGAATATGGAGAGGATAAAACGCGTCCTTAACATACCACCGAAATTAGTGGAATGCATATTTGGGGAGAATAGACTATCCTGCAAAAAGAATGGATAATTTTATTGGCCTGTCCAATGTCGGAAACCGCTGGAAGCGGTTCGTCCGAAGGACAGACGTTAGTGGTCAGACCCGGGTCAATTTTACAGGGGCCGTGTGATTGGCGTTCCATTGACAGACATACAGGTTCTTCTCGTCGTCCACGCATACGTCGTGCCCATGCTGAAAGACAGGATTGGTCGCCGCCAGTGTGGGCTGGAGCGCGCCTCCCTTATAGACAGGAGCGGCGCCGCCGGGATTGGAAACGACCTTATTGCCGGCATCCAGGATAGTGACAAACCCCGAGTCCCCGTCTATCTTTTTCCCATTGGCGTCCTTTGACCAGCAGATGCCTGCATAGATGTTCTCTCCATCCGGAACGGCCCTGCATACATACATACCGGGGAGGTCTATACGCCGGATGAATTTTCCGTCCATGGTAAATGTCTTGAAACAGTTTTCTTCTCTGGAGGTGCAGATCAGCGTGGGGTTGTTCCTGTCCCGGAGGTCGACGCAGATGCCGTGGGCATTGACGAGATTATGATCCGGATTGGCATTATGATGTCCCCCAAAATGACGGATATACTGTCCCTTGCTGTTGTATTGTATGATATAGTCGGAGCCATAGCCATCGGCTACATAGATGTCCCCATTGGGAGCTACGGCCGTCTCGGTGGGCTGGAAATATTCATCGTCCTTATAGATGCCGATGGTCCTGGGATGGCCGAGGGCGAAGATCAGCCGGCCCGTAAGGTCCGTCTTCACCACCAGCCCCGCCTGGCGTTGGAAGGAGCCGTTCCTGTCCTGGTAGAAGCCGCAATCCGTGATCAGCAGGAAATCCTCGCCTCCTTCTTTGGAAATGGTCAGACCATGTCCGCCCGGATAGGCATTGCCCCAAAAGTCCAGCAGCTTGCCTGATTTGTCGAAGATGAGGATATTGTTCTTTGTGCAATCGCCCAGCATGATCAGGCGGCCCTTGCTGTCCTGCACCATCTCGTGGCAGTTGGCCAGGGGGGTATTGTTGACGCTGATCCTGGCCCAGCCCTTGTCAACCTTGTAGGTAAAGGCGCCGTGGCCGACAAGAGGTTCTTCGGGCTGCAGATCTTTGTGCATAATGGCGAATGTGGAAGCGGGCGTAGCAACGGCCAGGGCCGAAGCCATGGCTGACTGACGGATGAAATCTCTTCTGGATGACATGGCAAGATGTTTGAACAAACTTACCATATTTTTTGATATCAGGTATCAGGATTCTTTCAGCCCGGCGCAGGCAAAGGATACACAGGTCTCCGTGCCCATATTCTCCGCGCTGTGGATATAGATCCTGCCATCGTTGTGCTCCACGAACTGCCGTACGAGATACAGCCCGATGCCGGTGCCTTTTTCCCGGGCGGTGCCATAGGTGGAAAGGGAAGGTCCCGGCTGTTCGAAGAGAGTGGCGAGCTTGGGGGCCGGGATCCCCACCCCATTGTCCTTTATATGAAGGGTGACGGTATCGTCCTCCATCGTATGGAACAGGCGGATGGTGCCTCCGGGATGGGTGAACTTGACGGCGTTGCCGATGATGTTCTGAAAGATGATCTTTAGCTGCTCTTTATCGCCGCGTATGACCATGCCCGTTGTCACCTCATTGGTCATCAGTATCTTTTTCTGACCCGCCAGGTAGGTATATACGGACAGCACTTCATCGATGATCTGCGAGGGGTCGACCTCTTCCTTTTTGGCAATGATGCCGGGTCCGGTGAGCTGGGTAGTAACCCACTGCAGCAGATTGTTCAGCATATTATTGTTGAGGATCACCTGCCGGTAGAACATATCGTACAGCTTGTTCTTCTCCTCTTCGGGCAGGTTACGGGCCTTCATCAGCTCCAGCATCTGCTGCATGGCGGCCATTGGGCTCCGGAGGTCGTGGCTGATGACGGAGAACATTTGGTCCTTTAGCTGATTGGATGTCTCCAGCTGGCGGCTCAGCTTATGCGTCGTCTTATAATTGCGGTAGAACACCAGCGCCAGCCCTACCAGCAGGGCCGCCAGCAGGCAGGCCCCTATCAATAGCACCGTCCTCAGCTTGATGGTCCGCTGATCCGCGCCTGAAAGGTCTTTTAGCTGCTGGTTCTCCTTTTCCCTTTGCTGTAATTTCAAAAAATTCACCACTTGTTCGCGGCTGTCGTAATAGAGGCTGTCGTTATACAGCTTGTCGATGACCATGTATTCATGCGCCTTCTGATACTGGTGAAGGGCGGCATAGCTGTCGGCCAGCATCTTCGCGGCCCGCTCCGCATCCCATTTGGCATGTATCTGCTCTGCAAAGCCCAGGCTCGTGTGGGCCTGTGCAACGGCGGTATCGAATTGTCCGCGGGCATAGGACACCTGGGCCAGGCCTGCATAGGCAAATGCTTTTTCCCAGCTGTCATTGGCCGAACGAGGATCGCTCAGCAAGCGCCGGTAGTACCGTAAGGCCGTATCGAATTGCTTCATGTGCAGCCAGGTCTCCCCCAGCCTGTTGAGGGCCATCAGGGATACGTGACGTCCCCTGTCGCAGACCATGGCCCGGTTCAGATAGGTCAGGGCCTTGGCAAACTCGCCCGTCTGATCGAAACATATGCCGGCATTGAACAGGTAAGCGGAGATATGGGAGGAATCGTCCTCCGAGCCCGCCAGGTCCACGGCCTTCCTGAACTCCTGCAATGCAAGGTCGTACTGGTCATGCCCCAGATAGATCAGACCAATGCCGTTATAGCCCGAAGCAAGATTGTGCTTATCTCCCAAACGCTCAGCCAGGGCCATACCGCTGGTAGTATATTTCAGGGATTCCTGATAAGAACCTTTTATGTAATAGGCTTTCCCAAGATAGATCAGCGCCCGGGTCAGCGCAGGCTTGTCCCCTATCTGATCCGCCCTGGCACGGGCCTTGAGACTGCATTGAATGGAGCTGTCGGGATTGATATACAATAAGCGTTCTGCAGCATCGTTCAGCCGGAGAAGCATACTGTCCGTAGTGTTTTTGTATGGAGATTGCGCCGGCAGCGGGTAGCTGGCCGTCAGCAGCAGCAGCAATACGCTCAGGCAGCTAAGCGCTCGGTTCAGTGGGTGTTGCAATCAGGTCGGTTTTGATGCTGGATACTTTAACGCTACAGCCTCTCTCCAAATTATGATTTTAAGAAAAAGTATCTGACAGGGACTTAAAAAAATTAAGTGTTTTTACCTAATAAATCGGATATATCCCGCGTTATTAGATGTCGGGCAGGACGTCTGTGTGTGATTTAGACTTTAAATTTAATAAGTATATGACCCGAGCTTGCGAGAGCCATGATACCATTTAAAAGACATCGATCCATCATGAAAACGGGGTTGATAACGGCCTGGCTGCTCCTCCTTTTGACAGGCATTGCAGGCATTTTCTGGAGAAGTGAATGGGTATACGCACTTCCCACACCCCTTCCAGCCAACTATCATCCCGTGTCGATGGGGACGAAGATCAGCTGGCCATCCCGCAGCGCAGCGTTGTTTGGACCTGACCACAAGCCGCTGTTATTACACTTCTTCAACCCCGACTGCCCCTGCAGCAGGTTCAACATTCCTCATTTCCGTGAGCTGATAAAACAATATGGGCAAAAAGTAAGCTTTGCCGTTGTCCTGATGACGGATAAAGATTATTCTCCCGATGATATCCGTCACAGATTCGATCTTCCGGAAAACATTCCCGTTATCAGGGATTCGCTCATGGCAGTCGCCTGTGGCGTCTATTCCACTCCGCAGGCCGTTGTCGTCGACACCAGCGGACAGCTTTTTTATAGAGGCAATTACAATCGCAGCCGATATTGCACAGACGAAAAGAGCAGCTATGCGAAGCTGGCGTTGGAGAATCTGCTTCATAATAACCTTCATCCTACATTCGATCCATTGGCGTTAAAAGCTTATGGATGTAAACTACCGACATGCACCCAATGAAAACCCAGTACCCCGATATGAATCTGCATCAGCAGACAGCTCATTATCATCTGGAAGTCAAAAGAAGATCCGACAGGCTGATGAATTTTTTCCTCATCGGCTTCTTTCTCACCGGCCTGGCCCTAGCCTCCTGGTTCGATACCTGGACCATTGCCCTGGGTGTTGGCGGTCTTTGTCTGCTGGCCTATTACTCCGTCAAATGGGCGCTTCCGGAATCCGACCTTTATCAATATGTATTGAGTACGGTGTTTGGCATCTTTATGGCGCAGTTCATCTACCAGATGCACGGTCTGTTCGAAATGCATTTCTTTGCCTTCATCGGCTGCACCATTCTCATCACCTATCAGAAGTGGAAATTACAAATCCCCATACTGGTCATTATAGTGCTGCACCACGGTATTTTCAATTATCTCCAGTACTCGGGCAATAAGCATATCTATTTTACGAGACTGGAATACCTGGACCTCACCACGTTTATCATGCATATCGTGCTGGCGGCCGTCATCGTCTTTATCTGCGGACTATGGGCCTATCAATTGAAAAGGTCCGGGGCCATACAGGTGAGCCAGGCGGTGGAAATGGGCAAAATGCAGCGGGAGGCGATTTTACATGAGGAAAGAAAGAAGAATGAGCAGATCCTGGAGCAGGCCTATCTCAATGCGGAAAAGGCCCGGCAGGAAGCCGAGAAGGCCAGCCAGGCCAAAAGCGTTTTTCTGGCTACCATGAGCCATGAGATACGTACGCCTATGAATGGGGTCATCGGGATGTCCAACCTGCTGACCGAAACATCGCTGACGGAGCAGCAGCGTTCTTACGCAGAGACCATCGTCACCTGTGGAGAGACCCTGATGAATGTCATCAATGATATCCTGGACTTCTCCAAGATCGAGTCGGGCGGCATGGAGCTGGAAGAAGAAGACTTCAACCTGCATGAAAGCATCGAGCACATCCTGGATATATTCGGCATGCGCGCCGCGCAAAAAAACCTGGAGCTCCTGTACCAGGTCGATACGGACGTACCCATGTATATAAAGGGGGATGATCTCCGTCTGCGCCAGATATTGACGAACCTGGTGGGGAATGCCATGAAATTCACGGATCAGGGAGAAATATTCATCCGGGTGCGTAATGCCGGCGCATGGATGGACAATTCCATGGTGCTGGAGTTCGAAGTAAAAGATACGGGCATTGGCATCCCTGCCGACAAACAGGAGCGTCTTTTCAAGTCTTTCTCACAAGTAGATAATTCCACTACCCGTAAATATGGCGGCACCGGTCTTGGCCTGGCCATCTCCGACAAGCTGGTCAGACTGATGGGCGGGGAAATAAAAGTGGATAGCAGCCCCGACAAAGGCTCTACCTTCCATTTCACCATCACGACACATGTAGGCAACGGCGTCGTTCCCAATTATACCAGCAATGGCCTTTCCGTCCATGCGGGCAAGCGGATCCTCATAGTGGATGACAATCTCACCAACCGAACCATCCTGAAAAGCCAGCTGGAATACTGGAATCTCGTCCCTGCAGCAGCCGTATCCGGCGAAGAGGCGTTGAGGCTGCTAAAGAAGGAGCGTTTTGACCTGGTGCTGACGGATATGCAGATGCCTCTGATGGATGGTCTGCAATTGTCGAGGGTCATCCGCCAGCGGCATGCCGATCTTCCCATCATCCTGCTCAGCTCCGTTGGCGATGAGTACAAAAAGGCGCACTTACAGCTGTTCAGCTCCATCATGACCAAGCCCGTCAAGCAGCAGCTGCTGTACCGGAATATCCTTTCGGCATTCCAGCATCACGCCGCGCAAACCCCTGAGGACAATGGTTTCCGGACCAGGCTGCCGGCCGACCTCGCCGAACAGCACCCGGAAAAGATCCTGGTAGCAGAGGACAATGTCATCAACCAGCAGGTGATCCTGCATATCTTACAAAAGCTGGGCTATGAGCCCAAGATCGTCTCCAATGGCCGCGAAGCCGTATACATCATGCTGGAAGATGCTTATGACATCATCTTCATGGATCTCCAGATGCCGGAGATGGATGGGCTGGAAGCCACTCGCCTGATCCGCCAGACAGCCAGGACGCAACCGGTGATCATCGCCCTTACGGCCAATACCATGGAGGGCGATGAAGAGGAATGTCTGAATGCCGGCATGAATGACTACATCGGCAAGCCGATAAAGCTGGACGAGCTGGTGGAAAAGCTTCGCAAATGGAGCCTCGAGCTGGCTGCCCGCTGATCAATGCAATATCTCCTCCAGCTTCTTATTCAGCGCTTCGCCCCGGAGGTTCTGGGCAACGATCCTGCCGCTGGGGTCGATGAGGAAATTGGCAGGTACGGCCATGATCCCATATGAAGTGGCTACCTCATTCTTCCAGCCCTTCAGGTCCGACACATGTATCCAGGGGAGCTGATCCTTCTCGATGGCCTGTTTCCATGCCTGCTTGTCATGATCCAGCGAGACGCCGATGATCTCAAGCCCCTTGCCTTTATATAGCTGGTATTGCTTCCTGAGGTTGGGATTTTCGCCCCTGCAGGGACCGCACCAGCTGGCCCAGAATTCCAGGAGCACATATTTACCGCGGAAGGAGGAAAGCTGTACAGATCTGCCTTCCAGGCTCTGCTGCGTAAAGTCCAGCGCCTGCCGTCCCGTCTCGATGGTGCTGAGAAGGGCTATGCGCTTTGCCACCTCTTTTCCCTGGGCCGACTGCTGTACCTTCTCATCCAGCGCGCTGAACAGCTTCCTGCTCTCGGCCAGAAACGCATTGTCTGTCATCTGCAGCAGCTCACGGGCGCTGACATAGCTGGCCGGATGTGTTTTGATAAAATTGAGCCGTATGGAACGCTCGAACCTGTACTGGCTGTCCGCCTGTTGCTGTATCCTGGCCGCGGCTATGCTATCCCCGGCAGTCTTCTTATTGTATGCCTCATTGTACAAGGCTATCGTCGCGCGTCTGTTGGCAATTACTGCCTGGTTGAAGGCCTCGAACTCATTGACCGCCGCATTGCCGGATACTTTGTAGCTATAGGCGGAGTCCGCATCGCCCGTGATGGTAATGGAGGCATTATCTACATACAGATCTATCTTTACCTGAAAGGTAGGTGTAAAGATCATGGCGGGTACGGGTTCGGTAACAGAACCTTTGAACTCAAAATGTCCGTCGACGACCTTGACCGTGTCTGTCCTGGACCCGTCAAATGGGCCATAATTCATATAGAGGATGCTGTCCCGGAAATGGTTTATCCGCCCGGAGACGGTGAATTGCCTGCCCGGCGTCCCTTCTGCCCTGCCGGCAGCTGTAAATAATAACAATGACAGTGAGCTTATCCAAAAAGATCTCATATTGGTGATTTTATTTTTTAAAAAATTATCTGACAGCTGCGTCAATGGGGGTCCCGGGAATACCGTCCATCTTTTTGATGATGTCGCCAAACCTTCCCGTACTGACATCTAAAAAATACAGTGACCCATCCACGCCCGCCAGCAGGGTATTGCCTCCATCGATGATTCGGAGCATGGATACATTCTTTCCACCGAAGTCGGTGGTCAGGGGCTTTACCTCTTCGTTCAGGGGATTGTATCTATAGACTTGGGCGCCATAGGTGAAATAGAAGATCTCCGTGGGTGACGAGGCCCATTTTGTATTGGCGCTGATAAGGTCCTGCCGGGGAAATGGTTTCTTCTCCATCGGATTGAATTGTGTGACCCCTATGAAGTTCACTCCAAACTTGAGCCGGTACACCGAGTCGTTATCCGCCTGTCCAAAGGCATAGCAGTTGTTGTTATTGATCTGCTCGAAATGGAACAGGTCCATTCTTACATTTTTAGGGTCAAAGGCGGTGGTATCCGTTACGGGGTAGCCCGTTCCCGCATAGGCGGGGCTGCCGAAATTCGTAAAGGAGAGGAACTGTCTCCTGTTGACATCGTATCCGAGGAAGTATGGCATGACGCTGTTGAATACGCCTTCCTTGAACATGGTGTAATCCCCGTCTGCCGCCAGTCCGAACATGCCGTATACCGGGCTGCCGGACCAGGTCTGGGAGGCGCCAACATAGAGCTTGCCGTTGATGACCCCTTCCAGCACGCCGTTAGGGCTGCAGGTAAAGGTCCCGGGCGTCACTGTTGCGGGGGCGTCGAAGAAATTGCCTTTCAGGGATTTTATTTTTGAAAAGGTATTGGCGTCGATCTGCACGCCGGGGTCGCTGCCCTGCGAGCAAAAGAGCCAGTAGCTGTTGATGGTTTCCGGGACGATGTACTGGTTCAGGGTAGCCACTATCTGCATGGGGCCGCCCGGCAATGCTTCTCCGTTGTTGATCGCGCTGTAAATGCGGGGCAGTATCGTGCCGTCGGGCTTTATAAAGGACAACTCTGTAACGCCCGCCTCCTCACTAAGGACCGCGGTGCCGGAAGCAAATACCGTCCGCCCGTCGATGGCAAAATCATAGAAATACTTCATCCCATTGGTGCTATCGGTGATGGTCAGGCGTGCATAATAGCGGCTTGGTTTGAGACCAAAGACTGTCCTTAATGCGGGTCCCTGGAATGCCAGCGATGTCAATTGCTCCGGTACGGCGATCTTCCATTCCAGGCCAAGCCGTGGCGCAGGCTCGTCGATGACCACAGCAGGCTGTATGATAAGACTATCTCCCACAGTAGCCTGGTACACCGTATCCAAATTGGTGACGACAGGTGCAGGCGGCACATGGTAGGAATAATTTCCCTTGTCCTTGTAGCAGGAGGCGGCTACAAAGGCCCAGACTGTCAGTATATAAACAAGATATTTCTTCATTGCATTGTTTTTGTGATCATGACTATATTACCTCTACCCCATTCTCGTCGATAAAAAAGAATCTACCGGCCTGAACATCCTTTTTATAAAGGATACGATGGTTGGGCGTACTCGTATTGTAGAAATCATAATTGCCATCCGTCCGCTGCTCCAATACGTAGCCCTTGTCGGGGTTATTGGCTACCCAGGTAAAGGGGTCGGCGAGAAAGCTGTTCAGCCGGCCTACATAATAAAGGTTCTTGGGCGCATCGAGGCCGCTGGTGCTCAGGTCCGTGACGCCGGTGGTGATAAGGAAAAGCTCATGCTTCACCTGGGAATAGTACCCTCCCAGCCACATATTCCACCAGACGGGTTTTTCAAGCTTGTTAGAAATAACAATACGGGCACTGATCAGGGAAGGGATGGCCGTCCCCAGTTCGTCCGTCGCCACCAGGTGAAGGTCCAATGCCACGGAACGCTCTGCCAGCAGCGTGTCGGTATTATACACGATGAGGGGAATGCTGTCATATCCCGAATTGGCAGGCAGCGTATACTGGTCCTTTAACGGTGCGTAATGGAGGTTGGGCCGGGCGGTGGTGCCGCTGTCCGTAACGGCTATTTTATATGTTCTGGCGGTATTCATCCTATTGCCCGACAGACGCACGGGCAGGTAGATGGTATCCGACTCTTTGCCCGGCGTATAGGCGAAGGTATATACGATACTATCTCTGTCGGTGGTTGCATCATCGAAATTGAAATAGATATTATCGGAAGAATGATACGGCATATAGGCTGCCTTTTTGCAGGACGCCAGCGCGAGCAGCAGCATGCCGGATATGTTGAGTATTTTCATATTGTTGTTGTTATCTGTTGCCATAGTCGGTCTCATCAATGGGCAGGGGCAGGACAAATAGCTTGTCCGAGGCCGGATAGCTGATGCCGGACAGACCGACGATGTTGCGGTTGAGCCGCTTGTACATATAGAATAGCTGCCCTTCACCATAAAATTCCTTACGGGCCTCTTTTACCAGCTCCGTGAGGAACTCTTCTTTGCCGGATACGGCGAGCCGGGTGTTGATGCCCCGGTGAAAGCGTACGGAGTCGATGTAAGCCGTCGCCCTGGCAGGGTCCGTATCATAGGTGCATTCCGAGGCGATATAATACATTTCGCTGAGGCGTATGGCGGGGGCCATGAGGTAGTGTCTGTTCACGTCCTTGTCACGTACGTACTTCTGTAGCTCATAGCGATTGCCCGAGATATCGCTCACCGGCTTCAGCCATTCCTTAAAGCGCAGGTCCTCTCCTCCTACCCCACCCGTCTCGTACAAGCTGTTGCCGGCATTCTGCTCGATGTACAGGCTGGTGATACCCTGTCCGTACAATGTGACGAGGTTGTTTTGCATCACCGGCTCGTACCAGCCAAATACCAGCTCCTTATACAGGATGCGGTCCACGGCCTGAGGGTCGGAGGAAATAAAGTCGGCGATATTCGTCCAGGGGAACTTACCGGAATTGATCACTTCAAGGGCATTGGCAAGGGCCTCGGGCTGTTTGTTCAAATAGAGATACGCTCTTGCCAGCGTGCCGCAGACGGCATAATAGTTCATGCGGTGGCGTCTGTTCTGGAGGAACAGGGCGGTAGCGCTCTCTTCCGTCGACAGCCCATCTCCCGGATAGCCGACGATATACCCTTTGTCCAGGATAGGGTCCATCGGCTTCAGGATGGTCTTGGCGGCGTTGAGATCCGTAATGACATCCGTCAGCACGTCGGTGACGGAGGAGCTGGCAGTAACGGTATTGGAAAAATCCTTTACATAAGGGATTGCTTTGGCCGTTGGACTGCTGACAAAGGATGGGGCAAAGAGCCGCAGCAGGTCGAAATGAATATAGCCTCTGAGCGCCAGCGCCTCTCCTTTTATTACAGCATAGTCGATGGCTGAGAGGATAGATTTGTGTGTCTCTACATTTTCGAGGATGAGATTGCAGTTGGCGATGGCATTATACAGGTTCTGCCAGACCTGGTCCCTTCTTTGCATGAAACTTGGGTCCTGGTAATTGAACAGGGATGTTTGCAGATAGGACAAATAGTCTTGGGGAGCAATGGTAAAGTTCTGCGCCAGCACATCGGGAGTGGCGCAGGTGAGCTCCATTCCATAGGCGCTGGTGCCGGTACATTTGGAGTATATCCCATTCAACGCCTCTTCAAACCCCGACTGGGTATTGAACAGCTCGTCCTTCTCGATCTGCGATTGAGGTTTTACATCCAGCCATTTGTTGCAGGAGGTAAGCAGCAGACCGGCAATGATGATGCAAAATAGTTTGTTCATATAAATATCTTTAAAAGCTTGTTTGAACAGAAAAAGTAAAGCTCCGGGCAAAGGGATAATCGATGCCTCTTTCGATCTTCATGGTGCTCCAATGGAAGACATCGTTCATGGTAAGGGCCAGCCGGAGGTTCCTCATCCTGAGCCTGGAGTATACTTTTGGCTCGAAGTCATACGACAGGTAGACGGACTGTAGTGTCAGCTCGTTGTCCTTTTGTATAAAACGATCCGATAATTGGGAAGTTCCCAGGTCGGCGATGTTCTTGAAAAAAGCGTGGTCGCCGGGTTTTTTCCATCTGTCGGTGAGGACCCTGCTGTCCACATTGTAGCGCGGGTCGGCGTTTTCCACTCTATCGACCAGCGTCTGGTTGTAGTCCTTGCCTCCCAGTATGGTAAAGAAATTGGCGTTCAGCATCCATCGCCTATAGGCTATGGATGTCCCAAAGCTGCCGGTGACCTTGGGCGTTGGATCGGCTACGGGGACGATATCCTTTACGTCCCAGACATAGGTATGCGTACCGTCCTTTTTGATAAAGATCTCCTTTCCATTCTCCGGATCGATGCCCAGCGAGCGGACGGCATAGATGGTATTGACAGCCTGTCCTTCGTTGTACCGCAGCAGGGGGGCGGCCTTCAGGCTGTCGTTGTCTTTTTGGGCCTGGTCCACTTTGTCATTGTAAGCCTTCAGGGCGTTGGAGATCTTCAGGATCTTGTTCGTATTGCGCACCAGGTTGGCAAAGACATTCACTGTCCATGTCTTGTTGGCAACGACGGTGTATTTGATATTGAGCTCGAACCCGCGATTGCCCATATCTCCCAGGTTGGCTTTATACGAAGTAAAGCCGGTGGAAGGCGGGAGGTTGATATCCGCCAACAGTCCATTGGTGATCTTATAGTAATAGCGGGGGGATATCAGCAGTCTGTCGCTGAACAGTCCCAGATCGAAACCGGCATCGGTCTCACGTGTCCGTTGCCATTGCAGCGCCTCGTTGCCATAGTTATTGACCACGGCCCCCACCCCGGTGGAATACCAGTCGGAAGAATAGTAGGTATAGGTGGTTTTGGACAGATACGGCGGGAATTGTACCGAGCCTGTCAGTCCGGTGCTGACCCGGAAGCGCAGCTGGCTGATGAAGGGATAGTTATGCTGAAAGAAGTATTCTTTATGCGCATTCCAGCCCAGTCCGACGGCCCAGAAAGGGGCTACCTTATTGTCCGTACCGAACTTGGAAGAACCGTCCGCCCGGAGATTGATGTCCAGCAGGTATTTGTTCTTCAGTGAATAGTTAAAACCCAGCAGCGTCCCGAACAGCCGCTCTTTCGACACATCCCCCACGGGGGCCGACTGGTCGGGGAAGCTGTTGGCGAATCCTATGTTGGTGAATCTGTCATTGGTAAAGCCGATGGCGGTAAAGCCTTTCTGATCGATGGAATAGGTACGGATATTCGTTCCCAGCAGGACATTGAAATACTGTTCGCCTATCTGGCGGTTGTAGTTCAAGGTTAGATTGCCGTCAAAGGTACCTTCGTCATCCGACTGATAATAATAGGATCCTCTTTTGGACAGGAGGCTGGTGGGATAAAAATAGAAATCGTTGCCCAGCGGCGATTTAAAGACATCCATCGTGGATTTTTTCTTCGTGTAGCTGATAAGGCTCCGGAGACGAAGGCCGCGGGTAATGTTCCATTCAGCCGAGAAGGCGTCGATCAGCTCGAGATAAGAAGACTTATTGAAGCCATGGAGGGTGGCGTCGTACATGGGATTGAGCACTACGTCCGTCACATACTGGGCCGAGCCGGACTGATGCGTATCGATGAGCCAGTCATCTACGGCCTGCAGGATATGTCCGGCGGAGTCCGTCTTGGGGTAGTAAGGGTTCATACGGGCGTACTGAGAAAAGTCACCGTATTGCGACTCCCTCGAGTTCACCTGGTTGACGGTAAGTACGTTCTTGAAAAAAAAGGTCTTGTTGGGATTATAGGAAAGGTCCACGCCCAGGGTATATCTGTCACGACCCGAGCCCTTCATGACGCCGGGAGAGGTTTGATAACGCAGGTCCAGTCCGTAACGAACCACATTGGAACCTCCTTCCAGGTACAGGGAGTTCTTATGACCCCAGGCGGTGGTAAGAGGTTGTGACAGCCAGTAGGTGTTTACGCCGCTGACGATATTTTTCATTTTTGCATAGTAGCGCAGGTCCTGATCGTCCTGTGTGATGCCGCCTACCGGCGTATACAGTCCTGCCAGCTTCTCATAGTCAAGTTTTTCGGATGCGTTCAGCACATGGTAATCTGTAAGATCGGGCGTGGTGACATTCAGCTCGTAGTTATAATACAGCTGCAGCTTTCCTTCTTTGGGCGCCTTGGTCGTAATGACAAGCACGCCGTTGGCGGCGCGGGAACCGTAGATGGCCGTGGCGGCGGCATCCTTTAGTAAGGTCACCGACTGGATCCTGTTGATGTCCAGGTCATACACTTTTTCCAGGGATACTTCAAATCCATCCAGGATAAACGTCGGCAGGTTGACATTGCTGGACAGGCTGGTCCTGCTAAGCACATCTCCGTTGCCGCTGGGCAGGGCGGTGGAGCCGCGTACGTTGATGCTGGGCAGTACATTGGGATTGGAGCCGGCCAGGTTGTTTTGTGCGATGCTGAAGGATGGATCAAACACCTGTATGCTCTGGAGAAAATTCTGGGGGTTGACCTTTTTCAATTCTTCTCCCGAGATGACGGTGGTGTTGCCCGTGAAGCTTTCCTTATTGATGACCTGGTAGCCGGTGACTACCATATTGGTCAAAGGGTCCTTATTGGCGTTCAGCGACAGCCGGATGGCAAGGAAGCTGTTGTCCCTTATTTTTACTTCCCGTGCGCCATAACCCACATAGCTGACCGTGATGGTTGCACCGGGCTTCACCAGGATGCTGAAAGTTCCGTCCTGGCCGGCAGCCTGTCCTATATCCTGTCCCTTGACAGTGATATTGGCGCCGGAGAGCGCCGTATTGTTTTGAGCATCGATGACCTTGCCGTTGACCTTGATAAGGGGCGTCGAATCAGGCTGTGCGGCAGGGGGAGGTTCTGCTGCCGGCAGGGCGCTGATAACAATGGTCTTATTGACGATGTTGTAGGTCAGTGGCTGATCCCTGAAGCATTCGTCGAGCACGTCCTTTATCTCGCGGTCTCTGGCAGAGATAGACACCGGATGGGCCTTTTCAAGCAGTTGGGTGTTATAGAAGAAGAGGTAGCCTGTCTGTTTCCTGATGTCTTTAAACACTTTTTTTAGCGAAGCATTTTCCACACTCAGCGACACTTTCTGCGCAAAGCCTGCGGCAGATACCTGCAGACAGCCAACCAACAAGAGCATCGTGGTTAACTTCATAACCAGAATAGTTTTTGGCTTTGCAAACGGCCGAAAGACCGCATTGCAACAAGCAGTTAAAATCATACCTTTATGAAAATTGGGTTTAAGCGAATAAAATAGTCGAGATACTTTTTATGATGTTTGCCCATTTCGGCCGGGGGTGTGTCACCACTCCCGGCTTCCTTTTGATCCCCACGACGCCGGAGCGTCGAGGGGACGGTTTTAGGAGTTAGGAGCTTCACGGGCTTTAGGAAGAAGTTTGCTCATAGCAGTGTGTTGGTTTTGTTTGGTGAATAAATTATCAGAGCCTTTGCCCTTTCAGGGCATTACCGTAACCTTTTTATCATCTATCTTAAAATGAACCTTGCTTAATTCCAATATTTTAAATACTTCTGTCAATTGGCTGCTGCGAGGAATATCGCCTTCGAACTTCGCCGTGGTGATCTTTCCTTCGAAGATCACCTCCACATTGTACCAGCGGGCGATTTGACGCATCACCGTCTGGATATCGGCATTCTCGAAATGGAACCGGCCATTCTTCCATGCAATGGCATCTTCCACATCGGCGTCGGGGATCAGTTTGGTATATCCTTTACTGTCCATCTGTACCTGCTGTCCCGGTTTTAAAAGAGTCGCTTCCCTGCTCACCACCCGAACGCTGCCCTCCAATAAAGTGGTCCGGACGGCATCCTCGTCCGTATAGGCATTGATATTGAAATCTGTCCCCAGCACCTCTATCACACCGGAATCGGCGCCGGCATTGAACTTCACCCGGAACGGCCGGCTTTTGTCCTTTTGGACCTCGAAATAGGCCTCGCCCGCGATCTGCACGGTCCGCTCATTGCCCGTGAACGCCGTTGGATAGGTGATGGAGGAAGCGGCGTTCAGCCAGACCGCTGTGCCGTCAGGCAGGATCAGGCGGTATTGTCCGCCACGCGGTGTTGTGAGCGTATTATGAACGGGTATGCCTGTTCCTTCCTTGTCGTCAGCTTTTTTATAGGCCAGCTGTCCATTACCGAACTTGGCGATCTTTGTATTACCCTGTTGCGCAATTACCCCGTCATGCGTACTGTCCAATGCGATGGTAGAGCCATCCGCCAGGGTCAGCAGGGCCACGTTGCCACCCGGAGGGCGATCGTACTGTACGGCAATGGCCGGCTCTGTCCTGTCCGCCTTTTTTTGCTTATTCAGGTACCAGGCCACAATGCCGCCAATAAGCACTGCGGCGGCGGCCCAGCGGATAAGGGGCATTCTTTTTTTCACCGGTGTATCTTCCTTGTCCATACGGTGGATGGCATCCCGGATGGCCTGCCACCTGGCTTCGTCGTGTTCGGGAAGGAGCGGCATCTGCTGCAGCTGTTGTATTAAATAGTCTCTGGCTGCCTGGTCGCCGGAAGGCTCCTCCAGCAATGACGCGAGCTCCTCCTCCTCGGCAGGGGTGGCTGTACCGGATGTATATTTATCTATTAATAGCGTGATCCGTCCAATCATATAAGGTGGCTTATTGGCTAATGTCTGACCTTAGGGTCGAGCCGCTGCCAGCGGCTCTTAGTATACGACGCAGCAAAAAAGGACTTGAACCAGTGGGTGGAAAAAAATTATTTTTTTATCGTGATCCAGGTATAGGCGAGCAGCAGGGCCGGAAGGAGGTCCTTCTCATCCATATAGTCGCGGATGGCCTGCAGGGCCTTTACCAGGTGGTTGCGGACGGTGTTGGGAGAGATATTCAGCTGCCGGCCTATCTGTTCGTAATTCATTCCTTCCTGACGGCTGAGCGTATAAACGGCTTTTTGCTGCGGAGAAAGCTGATCGACTGCCTGTTGTATCAGCGCAGCCCGGTCGCGCAGCAAAAGCGTCTCATCCGTATCGTTATGCGCTTCCTTGCGGACAACGGACAGTCGTTGTAACATCCGGCTCTCATTCAGCTGGCGGCGTATCTGGTCCAGCGTATGGCGTGCGGCGATAGTGAAGATATAGGCTTCGGGATTGTCTATTGCTTCCAGCTTTTCCCGATGCTGCCAGATCTTTATAAATATTTCGTGGGTGATCTCTTCGGCCAGCGCCGTAGTGCGTATCATTTTCAGTACGAAAGGATAGATGCGTCTGTCGTATCTGCGGAACAGCTCTCCGAAGGCCGTTTCATCCCCCCGGGCTATCCGGTGAAACAGCTCATGATCCGTATATTGGGCTACTAAAGGCAGGACGCGAAGGTACGACAATCTAATGATCCGACAACAACACGGCGGCAGGCTTTGCGGAAGGCTTCTTCCGGCCTGCCAGCAACAGCAAAGGCAGCGCCAGCAGGAAAAGCAATCCTATCAGCAGATAGGCGTCCCCAAAGCTCAGCGCATTCGACTGACGGGTGACCGTGGTATCCAATAACTTCAGGGCCCGATCCTGCGCATCCGCCCCGCTGATGCCCTTTGTCGCAAGATAATGTGTATAGCCCGACAGTCTTTCGGTCAGCAAGGGATCGCCGGGGACGAGGCGGGATATAAGATCCGTTCTGTGCACGGCATTCCTGTTCGTGAGATAGGTATTCACCATGGCGATACCGAATGACCCGCCCAGCTGACGCATCATATTGTTCAGGGCGGCCCCCTGCGGCATATCCTTTGGCTCCAGTCCCGAGACGGCCAGCGCGGTCAGGGGTACGGTGACGATGGCCAGTCCCACACCTCTCCATATCAGGGGGATGGAGATATCCGCACGGCCCGCTTCCAGGTTGAGCCGTGACATCTGCCAGCTAAAGAGAATGAACAAGGTCATTCCGGTGGTGATCATTGCCAGCGGTGAGATGCCTCTCTGCAGGAGCCGTGCGGAGATCATCAGTCCTCCGATGGCCAGACAGGCGCCGGGCAGGAGCAACAGCCCCGTCTGGGTAGGCGTGAAGTTCAACAGCCGCTGCGCAAAGACGGGTGTGATAAAGACGGAGGTAAAGATCCCCACACCGGACACAAAAGTGAAAAGGGCCGCGATGCTGAGATTACGGCTTTTCAGCACATACAGATTCACGACGGGATTTTTGATCCGCAGCTCCCACCAGATAAAGAGGAAAATACCTGCAACGGCGGTGACGGTGAGATAAATGATATACCGGGTATCGAACCAGTCTTCCGTCTCTCCCCTTTCCAGCACGGTCTGTAAGGAGCCTACTCCGACAGCCAGCAGGATAATGCCGGTCCAGTCGATCTTTCCCGTCTCCTGCTTATCCAGGGGCTCGGTCAGCAGCATGGAGCAAAGCACGGCTACCGTGACGCCGATGGGAACGTTGATGTAGAATATCCAGGGCCAGGAATAGTATTCGGTGATAAAGCCTCCCAGCGTGGGACCGATGGTAGGCCCTATAAAGACCCCGATGCCAAACAGAGCGCTGGCCACATTTCTCTTTTCTTTTGGGAACAGCTCGAATACGATGGCCTGCGATACGGACAGCAGCGCGCCTCCTCCCATGCCTTGCAGGAAGCGGAAGGCCACCAGCATCCAGATATTAGTGGCCTGTCCGCATAAAAAGGAACACAGTGTAAAAAGGATCACTGATCCGATGTAATAGTTGCGCCTGCCCAGCTTTGCCGCCAGAAAGCTGGTGATGGGAATGATGATCACGTTGGCGATGGCATAGGACGTGATGACCCAGGAAGTATCTTCCAGGGTGGCGCCCAGGTTGCCGCTCATATGCGAAAGCGCGACATTGACGATGGAGGTATCGATGAGCTCCATCATGGCGGCGCCGATGACGGTGAAAAGCAGGATATTTCTTGTAAGGGGGGTCATTCTGCGGCGTTCATGAGTTGTAAAGCTTCGGCGGGAGAGGACAGTGACAGCTGGTATACGTAGGCGGTGTTGCCGACGTGGATCTCATAGTTATTTTCGGCCAGGGCTTTTAGAAGATCCTCTGCCACCTGGCGGGGAGGGATGCCATTTTCACCACCGATGGCCTTGGAGAATTCCGTATTCACCAGAGGTGGCATCAGCTCGAAAACCTGGACATTTGCGGCCGTCTTTTCCAGGGTCAGCCTCAGCGTCCTTGTATAAGCGTGTAATGCCGCCTTGCTGGCCGCATAGGTGGCCAGGCGGGCACCGGGAGCAAATGCTACGATGGAAGAGACATTGACGATGGCGGATCCTTTTTGTTTTTTGAGAAGGGGCAGCAGCTTTTCGGTGAGCCGGATAGGCGCCAGGTAGTTGGTCTGCATTTCTTCGGCGGCTTTTTCGGCAACGTCGATCTCGTCTCCGCGCTTGTAGTAATAGGCCTTGCCTGCATTGTTGATGACGATGTTCAGATCGGGGAAATCTTTGTTGATCGTTGCTACCAGGTTATCTACTTGTACAGGATCGGCGACATCGCTGAGGATGCCGGTGGCATTCTTTAGCCGGTGGACCGCTGCTGTCAGTCTTTGTTCGTCGCGACCGGTGATGATCACTTTGTTTCCTTTTTCTGCGAATAGAGCGGCCAGCTCAAATCCGATGCCTGCGCTACCGCCTGTGATAAGGACGGTGTTGTTTGTCGTGTTCATGATCGTAGTTTTTATAATTTTTAAATAATACCGATCGGTATATTTTTATACAAAAAAATTTCTATTTCAGCTCACGTATTATTTTTTCTACGTATTCCATCACCTGGCGTCTGTACTGGGGTCTGCCTGTCACCCTCGATACCATGATCCCTCCTTCGATGGTGGAAATGATGGATAAGGCGGTCTGCTCGGGGTCTTTTATCTCTTTGAATTCCTTTTTTTCGATGCCCTGCTGTAAGAGGGACATGATAAAGTTTTTCCAGGTGAGGATGACATCTACTACTTTTTTCTTAAGGGCTTCGTGGGTATCGTCCGCCTCGACGGCAGTATTGAGGATGGGGCATCCACCTTCGGGGAAGCCCTGTATGCTGCCGTTGTATACATCCACATAGACGAGGAGCTTTTCGCGGATGGTGTGTTTCTTATCCATCTCCGCGCGGATCATGGAAGTGACTTTTTTTACGTTGTAGTCAAAGGCGGCCAGGGCTACTTCGTCCTTGTTGGCGAAATTCCCGTAGATGCTGCCTTTGGTGAGGCCCGTGGCATCCGTCATATCGCTGAGGGAGGTGCCCGCGTATCCCTTTTTGTTAAAAATGGGGGCCGTCCTTTCCACGATGAACTGTCTTGTTTTTTCGGCCTTGTTCATGGCTTTTGAACTTTTACGACACAAAAATATACCAATCGGTATAATTTACCAAAAAAATTTTCCTTTTCGATCCCCCGGCCAAAATCCGGGTGCATCCGGGTAAAATGCGTCTTTTCTTTTCTGGCATAATTACACATCTTTATATCCTTTTATTATGATGACGATGCCTGGAAGATATGCTTATCTTTTGTCCGCCCTGCTGGCTGTTTATGCAGGTCATGCGCAGTCCATTACTACGGCCGGCAGGCCCGCCGTCCTTAGCATCCGGGAAGCCGGTCTTCACAGCCTGCGGGTGACGCTTCGACCCGAACATTCGGGTGAGGACCTCCCCTACTCCCCGGCATTGGCAGTCCGTGACTATGCCGATGCGGCGCTGCGGCTCACCCGGCTGGATGCTCCCGTTAAAAAGAGGATCGGCAGTCTGGCAGTGGAAGTAAGTCCCGGTCCGCTGACTATCCGGGTGACGACAGCGGAAGGCAGGCTGGTGCAGGAGCTGGTCTTTGGTGACAGCTCCCTGGATTTTCCGCTGCACGATGCGCCGGTGCTTGGATTGGGAGAAGGAGGGCATCGTCCAGACCCGGGTGTGGACTGGAGAAAAGCGCCCATCGAATATGACAGGCGGGGAAGGCTGCAGGAGATGCAGCCCCGCTGGCAGGGCGACGCCTATGGATCCCGCAATCCTGTTCCCCTCCTCATCGGGACAGACGGATGGGCCCTGTTCATAGCATCGCCCTGGGGAAGGATCGACCTGCGGGACAGCAGTCGCGGCGCCTTTATTCCCTGGAAGCCCGTTGCCAGCGATGCGGTGCAGCAGGATCAGCGGAACCAGGGTCAGGTAGGGGCTAAGGGCCTGCCGCCGGCCAGCAGCGTAATAGCCGGTGTGTACGACGTGTTTGTATTTGATGCTTCTGACCCTTCTCTATTTATGGCCGACCTTTCTCTTCTGACGGGTCCGGCAGTCATGCCTCCGAAATGGGCGTTGGGCTATATGCAATCGCATCGCACGCTCAAGGATGAGACCCAGATGCTGGGCATTGTGGATAGCTTTCGTTCCAAAAAGATCCCGGTGGATGCGGTCATTTACCTGGGCACCGGTTTCACACCCAGGGGCTGGAATACTCCGCAGCCCTCATTTACCTTCAATCCGGAGGTCTTCCGCCGCGATCCGGCCCTGGTGCTGGCAGATCTGCATGCGCAGCATGTACGGGTGGTATTGCATATGGTGCCGTGGGACCGGGACAAGCTGCCTTCCTTGCACGGGACCATTCCTGCGGCCGCGGGAGAAGAGCTGGACAGTGGACATATACAAAATTACTGGCAGCAGCATGTCCCGCTGATGAAGGCGGGGGCAGATGCCTTCTGGCCGGATGAAGGGGATTGGTTCAATCTCTATGAAAGGGTCAAGCGTCATCAGCTATACTACCAGGGTCCGCTCTCTACCTTCCCCAATATCCGTCCCTGGAGCCTCCATCGCAACGGCTATCTGGGTATTGCCCGCTGGGGCGGCTGGATATGGTCGGGAGACACGGAATCTTCCTGGAAGACGCTGGAAGGACAGGTGGCTGTGGGCATCAACAGCTCCCTCAGCCTAAGCCCTTACTGGGGTTCTGACATCGGAGGGTTTTATCCCAGCTGGGAAAAGACGGGTGAGCTCTATGCCCGGTGGTTTCAGTTCGGCGCTTTCTGCCCTTCTTTCCGCAGTCATGGACGCACTACCATGACGATCCTGCCCTGGGGCTGGGGACAGGGCGACAGAGGTGAATTGGAAACTTCCACCAAGGCGGCCTCGGACAGCGAGATCATACGGCGTAATGTGCTGGTGTCCGAGATGAATAATCCGCTGATCGAGCCTGTGGTTAAAAAATATGATGAGCTTCGATACCAGCTGCTGCCCTACAACTACACATTGGCGTTTGAAGCGCGTCATACAGGTATGCCTTTTATGCGGGCCCTGTGGCTTCACTATCCGGACGACACGATAGCCAGGGGTATTGGCAGCGAGTATCTCTGGGGAAGGGATATGCTGATCGCACCTGTATTTGAAAAGGGCGCTACCCATCGCACGCTCTATTTGCCGAAAGGGTTATGGTATGATTGGTGGACGGGGCTTGCGCAGCCCGGGGGACAGTGGATCACGCGCGACATCGACCTGTCCATTATGCCTGTTTATGTTCGTGCAGGGGCTATTTTGCCGGTGGATGCTGTCCGTCAGTATACGGACCAGCTTTCGACGGAACCTACTACCCTTCGCATCTATCCTGGTGAAAATGGGGATTTTACGCTGTATGATGATGACGGCATCAGCCTGGATTATCTGCATGGCTCGGCTGTCTGGATACATTGCGTCTGGGATGATGGGCATAAGGTCCTGCATCTGAGTTCTGGCGCGCCCGCTGGATATGCCGGCAAGTCCATACAGCGGGCGTTTCGTGTGAGGTTGATGACGACGGGGGGAGAGAAAATGATTATGTATGACGGAAGGTCAACAAGTGTGAGGTTCTAACCAAAGGTGCTATTTTTTCAAAGATGCTTTCACCCGATTCACAAAACTTTCAGAGACGCCTGCAAGCTGAGCGATCTTCTTCAAGGAGAAGGATGTGCTGTTCAATAAGTTGGTTACGAAAATACGGTTCCTTTCTCCTGCCGCTTCCTTTCTGGCCTCCGCTCGCGCCTCATCCAGCTTCATTTGCCTAATTTGTTCTATGAGACCCATAGTATTACTTTTACCCGTTAAACGATCAATTTCTTCCTCAAAAATACAATTAGTTTCCGTCTTCTCAAACCGCACATAGTTATGTAAAAATGACAATATCATATTGGTCTTCGTTTCACTATAGCCTCTCTTTTTCAACAATTTAGCTATCTCCAATTTCTCTTTTAGCAGCACTTCGTCAAGGTTCTTGCCGCTAAGCAGCGCCTTTTTTGCTGCCAGGATCACCAGCGCGAACGGATTCGGGTTTTCTGCCAGACTGCGGTCCTCATAATCCAGGATGCAAAGGGTATTGTACTTATAGATCAGCTCTGCCCCTTCATACTTTCGCACATACATACCTGCCAGCTTCTTCCCATCCTTTCCGGTAAAAATAGCAATCGCCGTCAACGGCCTATCGTGCCGGTCGAAAATCCTTGCGTAATATTTAAACATTCTCTTTGC
>Ga0157372_10000896_pt1 | contig 32329 bp, 26 predicted proteins | sample C55metaG_FD_115307 | JGI IMG/M metagenome (GOLD analysis project Ga0157372, IMG submission 115307) | Corn rhizosphere microbial communities from Kellogg Biological Station, Michigan, USA - C5-5 metaG | ecosystem: Host-associated > Plants > Roots > Rhizosphere > Soil | place: USA: Michigan...
AGAATTTGCCGGAATATCCTTCACGATGCCCGTCACCGTGAGATCATGATAGTTGTCGATTCGCACCGTCTGATCCAGCGCGTCGGCAGGCCCGAACAAAGCCTTCGCCGTCGACTCCGTGAGCACTATCGAATAACGGTCCCTTAATACCTGCCCGGCGTTGCCCCGGACCAGCGGATACTCGAAGGCCTTGAAAAAATCGGGACCCGCCATCATCCCACCCAAATACACCTTCTTCGTCCCTGCCTGCAGGCCGTGATAGTTATCCCAATCGGTCTGGATCACATACTCCACCCCGGGAACGTCTTTTTTGATGACTTCCGCCAACGGATAGCTCACCGATTGCTGCGTGCCGGTAACCCCGTTCGACACGCTCCGGTACTCCGCCTGGTAGATCCGCTGATAGTTAGGCATCCACCGGTCGAATGAAAAATGAAAGTTCACCCAAAGGCCGATCAGCAACGCCACGGCCATCCCGGTCGCAAGACCCAAAATATTCAGCACACTGAATATCCGGTTGTTTAGCAGCCCGCGCCAGGCTGTCTTGAAATAGTTTTTAAACATGCAAAAATGCCCGCCAACGGAATGCCGAAATCCCAACGGTATTCAAATCAATAATTTATCGCAAAATCACCTCCCCCACCTGTTCGGTGATGATACACCCGCTGTTCACTTTCCCCTCCACTGCACTCCCGCAAAATAACTCGCCCGCACCTCCTGCCGCATCACCGTGATCTTTTCCGCCGGCAACAGGTCCACCGTCGTCGAAGTATTGAAGAGGTTATCCGCCTTCACAAATACCCTCCACCCATGTCCTAGCTCCCGCCCCACGCTCACATCCACCACCGTATACGCCCGCTGCCAGTAATCCAGCCCATACCATCCCGACGCCGAATAGATCCTCCTCCCCGTATACATCGCCGACACCCGCCCGTCCCAGCGCCCTGTCTTGTACGACAGGCTGGCATTCGCCAGGTGCGCCGACTGTCCCTGCAACGGCCGCGACTCGAGCCGCGTCACCGTCACCAGGTCACTGGAAGCATCCCCCGGCGCCGCCCTCGTCACAAACTTCGTGGCCTGCGTAATCCGTGAATAGGTATAAGTATACTGACCCTGCACACCCCACCGGCCAAAATACCGGGTCGCTGACAATTCCGCACCATAGTCCTGCGCCGTTCCCGCATTTCGCATCTGCGCAGTCAACTCCCCCGCCGGAGTATAGGACAGTCCCTGGCTCAGCAGCGGATATAGCTCGTCATTGCCATTCAGCAAGGTTCGCTCATAAGGGTCCCGTATCCGCTTATAAAATAGGCCCCCCGAAAAAAGATCCAGCTCGCCGGGATACCACTCATAACGCAGATCGATATTGTCGGCATGCGAACGCCGCAGAAAAGGATTGCCCACTTCCCGGAAATCCTCGTATTGCAGGGAATAGAACGTCACATCATAAAGCGCCGGCCGCGATAGGCTCCGGAACCAGCCCAGCCGCAACGCCTGCTTGTCCGTCAGCCGCCATTTCATCGCCACCGACGGCAGCCAGTCGTCATACCGGATGCTCCCTTCCTTACCATAGCTCACCGAAGGGTCAACCGACGATACAAAATGCTGCCGGGTATTCTCATACCGCAGCCCCGCCGTCCAATCCGCCTTCTTCCCCTTCCATTGCAACGAAACATAACCCGCGCCGATATCCTCGCCCGCATGATACGTATTGGGATTGTTGACCGCACCCAGCGGATTTTGTGGACCGTCGCCATTTGCCCACACGGCATGATATATATCCGTGAACGGCTGTCCCTGGTTGGTCGTAATCGCCGGCTGGAAGATATAATTGTTGTAAAAATTATCCCGCTGCTTGTCCCGGTACATGCCACCCACGGCAACGATCAGCTCGTGATCCCGCACCCGGCGATGATAGTCGCCATAGACATACGAAGAAAGATCCCGCTCCCGGTTTCGCAGCCAGCTGCGCGTCATCCCATCCAGCAGCAACGGGGTCTGCGTGACTACCCCGCCCGGACCTTCCAGCAAGGCCGTACTCGCGGAAAGCTCGCTCCAGTCGGGATAAAGCCCCGTCGCCACTGACCAGGCCCCAGCCCATCGGACCGTGAACCCAGCCCCAAGCCGGTCCTCTCCCCGCAAACTAGCACTATACAAATGTTGAAGATGAACCCGGCTCCGGTCCGAAAGAGTTATCCGCCCCGTTCCCGGTCCCGTCCTGCCAAGACTGAGACTGGTATCTATCCGGTTCCTGCTCTCGATATCCTGCTGGCTGGCATACAGCTGGTAAAAAACGATCGAATGCCGGGGATTGAAGACATAATCGATCTTCGAATGAAGACCCTCACGAATAAGGGTAGCCGAATATTGGTTGCGGTAAAAGTCCGTCAATCCCGGCGCATTGTTCTCGCCCGGCTGATTATTAGGAGGAATGAACCAGCTGGACACGCCTCTCTTGATATCCTGGTAGTCGGCGGCGACCAGCACCCCCAACCGGCTCCCGAACCACCGCCGGCCCGCCGTAACACTTCCCAGTATATCCGGCGCAGGATGCCGCCCAAAAAAACTCAGATTAGCCTTGCTGAAATCGCCCCCCGTCGCCGAATAACCGGCTCCATGCACCTCGTACGGGCTCCGCCGCTGCACCACATGCCGGTCAAAGGCCAGGTACGACTCGTCAAAAAAGGTTTGATTGTACCCGCTCGTCAGCCGCAGTTTCAGCATCGGCTCCTCCGGCGCGCTCCGCAACACCATATTCACCACCCCGCCGATCGCGTCGCCCTCCATATCGGGGCTTAAGTTCTTATACACCTCCACCCGTTGCACCAGGTCGGCGGGAAAGATCGACAACGGAACATACCGGCTCCGGTCCCCCGGACTCGGGATCTTGATCCCATCCACCAGCGTGTAGTTGTAGCGCGGGTCCATCCCCCGGATGATCGTATGCTCCGACTGCCCCGAATGATCCGTCGTCACCGAAAGCCCATTCACCCGGCGCGTGACATCGGCAATGGAAAGGTCCGTGCTCCGCTCGATCGTCTCCTCCGGCACCACCTCCACGATCACCCCGGCAGCCTTCTGCAACCGTAAGGCATGGCGCAACGATCCGGGATCAAGATACCCCTTGATCGTCACCTCCGGCAGCGAATCTCTCCGCTGCGCCTCCCCACGCAAACACCCCATCACCCCCAGCAGAACAATATATCTAATGTTGATTCCCACTTCCATCACTTTGGAAAGCCCCGATATCCTTCCCCGGCAGCGTGATCTCCGTCACTCCAAACACGGCATCCTTCCTGACCGCCGCCGCCGGCGCAAACCCCGTATACCCCCTTCCAAGAGCCGGCGACCCGCTGGCAAGCCGGAAATTGAAGCCGCCCACGTAATCGGCCGCGCTGAAATTGATGCTCGCCGCCGCAGGCAGCGGATAGTTCACGAATTTAGGCGGATTCGCACCCGGCGTCGTAGCATTCCCCCCGTTGATATCAGATGCCTGCTGCACCGTGATAAAACCCACCGGCAAAAATTGCGTCGTAAATTCGGCAAGGTCCCCATAATTGTAGGTATTACCATACCGGATATTGGCCGTATCCGCAATCGGCACCGAACCACCCCCTCCCCGGATTCCAAGTCCATAAGCACAATTGACAAGAAGGTTATTATAGGCAAGCCCTCTGCCCGCCTGCTCGAAATCTATCGAGCCGCCCTCACCCGCCTTCGCCTGCCGGTAACCGGTCGTAACAACGGTGTTGTTATAACAGACCATGCTGGCCTGCGGCGAAAGCCCGCCGGCATTCGCCGCCTTGAAGGCATTACCCGTTCCGCCGACAACGAGATTATACGCGATATCCCCGGCACTCCCGCTCTTCACATTGACGCATTCCCCCGCCGTCAGTCCGATCTTCTCGAAGGTATTCCGGAAGATAGCATATTTCCCGCCGGCCGGCCGCAACATATCGTTGGCGCAGCCATACAGCCAGCTGTCCTCCACCACGAAATTGGCCGCCGGATTTTGAATAAAGACGCCATACCGTTTCGACCCCGGCTTGGGCCCGTTCAGCGGTGCCAACCCACCCGTATATTCGAGATGCGTCCACTTGATGATAATATCCCCCCCGCCGGCGCCACCCTGGATACCGCCCCAATAGCCGTTGAAAGCAGGATCGGTGGAAGGAGACTGCGGATCGTTCGCAGGGTTGCTCTTCAACGAGGCGTCCGCCACCGTGAACCAGTTCGGCTTGTCCCTGGTCCCCAGGCAGAGAAAGGTCCCGTTTACGATGATCCCCGGCGCATGATCCTGCGTCCCGATCGCCCCGGCGCCCGTCGTCGGCCCAACCACCAACACGCTTACCCCGCTCTGCACCACCACGGTATCCCCGGAATTTATCGTCGCATCCGCATAAAGACTGCATAGATAATAGGTCTTGCCTGACTGTAAGGTCCCCTTGATGCTCCGGCCATTACTGCCGTTCCTGGAGTTCAGGGTGTCCCCGGCCTGCACAAAGTCCCCGGCCCGGAACTGTTGATCGGAAATGGTCACATCCCCGCCATTATGTTTGCCACAGGAAAAAAGCGACAGCGAACCGGCCAGCGCTGCAAAAAGAGAAAGCTTCATACCGCGTTGATTTAAACGGGCCGTAAGATACACCCCTTCGCAACACAGGGTATTAATTCTGTATTAAACCCTGTATGAAAACTGGATTTTTTTCACATAATGGGTCCTCTTTAGGTTTTTTACGTATAACTACTTGTCCGTGAGGTGGGAATTTTTGTACTTTTATCGGGATGGCGCGTGAAATATCCTTTTTAAGGCCGTCAGGACTACCCATCCTGGCTGTCATCCTCCTTTTGTTCCATCCGACCTACGGGAGCCCTCCTCCCGTCCCGGTGGGTCAGCGCCTCGCACTGCAACCGGTTTTCACCGCCCTCGAAGATAAAAAAGGCGCCGCCACGGCAGACGGCCTCATTCACCGCCCGGGTGACTTCACGCCTCTCGCCTCCCTCCCGAAAGGGGATCCGGTCAGCTATTACTGGCTTCGCGCTACTATCCGCACGGGCGACAGGAACGATCCGGGGAAGATCCTCTCCTTCAGCCATCTCACGTTCGTGGACGTCTATCTCTATAACGATACGTCGCTCATCACCCATCGGGCGGCCGGCGCCTTTCAGCCGGAAAGCAAATTTGCCGACGGCGACGGCCGGTTCTTCTGCTCACTGCCGCTGGAAAAGAACCACGCCTACACCTTGCTCATCCGGGTCCACCACACAAAATATTACCAGCCCCAATTCGACTTCGTACTCCAGCCCGCGCGCCAATATTTCGCCGCCGCGCATACAAAGGAATCCATCGACATCGCCCTCTTCGGCGCCATCTGTATCCTCTTCATATACACCTTACTGTCCTGGATCGTCAGCCGCTTCCGGCCCTATCTCTGGTTGCTGCTGAGCATCGGCGGTATCGGCTGCTATGCGCTCAGCAACAACGGCTATTGGATCGAATGGTTCGCTCCCGAACACCCCGCCTCCGCCTGGCTCCTGAACCCCCATTTTCTCTACCTCGGCCTGTTGGGTCTCTACCTGCTGGTCGTCGACTTCTGGCAGCTGCGCACCGACTTCCCGAAAGTGTACGCCTGGATGCGCTGGGTACCCATCCTGCTGGTCCTCAGGTCCCTCTCGGCCTTCGGCATCGACTACTTTACGGGCAACTACTTTGTTTCGGGCCTGATCGATCGCGCAACCCATCCTTTTATGCTCCTCGTCGTCGGCTATACGCTATACATCTGCTGGCCCCGGCTAAACCCCGCCCGCCGGTATCTCGCCTACGGCCTCGTCCTGCTTTGCGTGTCGGGCCTCTACCTCACCATCGCCATCCTCGTAAGCAAAGAACAGTCGCTCAACACCGTGAGCACCGTCGGTAACTTCTTCAACATCGCCATCTTCCTCATTTTCGCAACAGGCCTGAAGGAAGAAATGCGCCGCCACGAGCTCGCCAAACAGGCAGCCCTCGAAGAACTCAACCGCCTCCAGCAACACCAAAACACCATCCTCGAACGACGCGTCGAAGAACGCACCGAAGCCCTCGCCGTCAGCAACCGACGCCTGCAGAACCAGAAATACCAGCTCGCCGAAAGAAATACAAAGATCGAAACCCTCATCAACGAACTGCATCATCGCGTAAAGAACAACCTCCAGCTGCTCTATAGCCTCCTCAGCCTGCAGCTGCCCATCGTCAAGGACGGCGTCTCCCGCGATATCCTCAAGGGCAACATCGGCAAGATCAGGGCCATGATGCTCGTCAATGAAAAATTGTTCAATTTCGAGAAAGGCCGCAACATCGGCCTTTGCGAATTCATAACCGAGCTCGCCGTCCACCTGCAGAAAATTTACGACATTCGCGAACGCACCCGCATCCTGCAGGAAATCCCCGCCGGCATCAGCCTCAGCGACAAACACACCCTCTCCTTTGGCCTCATACTCTCCGAGCTGTTCACCAACACGTTCAAGCACGCCTTCAAGGATCATCCCGATCCCTGTATCAGCGTACGCGCCGTACAAGTCAGCGAACACCTGCTGGAATTCAATTACTCCGACAACGGAGTTGGCATTCCCGCCGGCGGTTCGACCGAAAAGTTCACGATGGGAATTCCCCTCATCAAAGACCTGACCCGCCAGATGAACGGCCAGATGAGTATAAGCGGAGAAAAGGGATTACACTATTCTTTCACGATTCCAGTTTGAGAACAAAATGGTACGCATCCTGATCATCGAAGATGAGATCATCATCGCCCGCTTTATCGAACAACAGCTCCGGAATAGTTTCAATTGCGAAACCCGCGTAGCCGTCAGCCGCGCCGAGGCAGAGACCGCCATGGCCGAAATATTGCCCCACCTCCTGCTTTGTGATATCCAGCTCGAAGCGGAACTCTCCGGGATCGATCTGGTGACCAACCTCCGCCGCCGCTACGCCTTCGAGGTCATCTATATCACCTCCTACGAGACCCGCTCCATCATCGAAAAGGCGGCCGCCACCCATCCCGCCAATTATCTCATAAAGCCCATCGATGAAAGCCAGCTCTTCGCCGGCGTGCAGCTCGTCATCAGCCGCCTCAGGGCAGAAGACCGCATCGGCAAGCCCCTCCAGACAAGCATCCTTTTCTCCGAGACCGAGCTGCGCATCCTCCGCCTTATCCGCGAGAAAAAGACGACCATGGAGATCGCAGAAACGCTCCATCTCAGCCGCTTCACCATAAAGAATCACCGCCACAACATCTGCCGCAAACTGGAGCTCGCCGACGAAAACAACGCCCTGTTGAAATGGGTGGTCCAGAACGGACACCTGCTGAAATAGCTATTTTCCAAATACGCCGGCAAAAAAGTTTGTCATATCCTTCCAGCTCGCCGTATCGGCCTTGCCGTTATACGCGATGGGCATATGGAACTTTTCACCGTTGGCCGTCGAGGCAGGGTTCGTCCAGGCATGCGTGGCGCTGTCGTAAGCGATAAAGGTATAGTTCGCCCCGATCGAATCCATCTGTTTCTTGAATTTCGCCACATCCGCCGGCGGAACGAACTGATCGGCATTGCCGTGGCACACCAGGATCTTCGACCGCAGCAGGTCCTTCCTCGCCGGCGTGCCGATCAACGTGCCGTGGAAGCTCACGACGGCCTTCAGATCGTCACCCAGCCTCACCGTGTTCAGCAGGACGCCGCCGCCAAAGCAATAACCGATCGCCCCGATATTCTCCGGGTCCACATTATCGTATTTCCGCAGTCGTGCGATGGCCGAGTCGATCCGTATCTTGGCCTTCATCGGGTTCATATAAAAAGGGGTCGCATACGCCTTGGCGCTATCGGGGTTGTCGGCCACCTTGCCATCGCCATAAATATCCAACGCCATCGCCACATAGCCCAGCTTCGCCAGCATCCTCGCCCGCATCTTGGGATAATCGTTCAGGCCCCACCATTCGGGGAGTACGATCACCGCGGGCCGCTTTCCCTTTACGGAGTCATTGTAGACGACAAAAGCATTCAGATTCGCCGAATCCGCCGGGAACGAAAGGGTCTCTTCCTTGATAGCGGAAGAATCCGCAGCAGGCGCCGCCGCAACCGGCTTGGACTCGGGATTATTGCACGCTACAAAAACCCCAGCCAGCAGCAAAGCGCCAGGAAAAATCTTAAAATACCTCATAGTGACTATTTTTTTGGTTGTAAACGCAAAAACAATACTAACGGATGCCTCTTATTCCGGCAGCGCGAACGCCACATACGAATCCCCCGATTTCTTATGCAATTTCCCACCTCCACACGCAATCACCACATATTGCCGCCCACCCGACGCATACACCGCCGGCGTCGCAAAACCCGCCGCCGGCAGATCGCCCTCCCAAAGCAATCGCCCCGTACGCTTATTGAACGCCCGGATCTTAGCGTCGCTCGTCGCCGCAATAAACAACACCCCGCCCGCCGTCACCACCGGCCCGCCATAATTTTCCGTCCCCGTATGGATACCCTTTGCCTTGAATTCCGGGTAGTCTCCCAGGGTATCCTTCCAGGCAATGGCGCCGGCATTCAGGTCGATCGCCGTCAGCGTCCCCCACGGCGGCGCCACCGCCGGATAACCTTCCTTCGTCAGGAATTTGTTGTAACCCGTAGCCGTATAAGGCAAAGTAAAGTACGGGTCTTCCGGTTTAGCTCCCGTATTCACGAACCGCTTCCCCAATTCATCTCCCTTCTCCAGCACATACGCCGCCAGCGCCTTCTTCTCCCCATCGCTAAGTTGCTTAAAAGCCGGCATCATCCGCCGTCCCCCGGCGATCAACGTCACAAAAGACTCGGTCGTATATTTTTTATTAACACCCAACAACGTCGGAAAATTCCCTCCACCCTGGCGATTAGCCCCATGACAAACCGCACAGTTCGTCGCATACAAGGCCTTCGCCGCCACCCCCACAGTCACAGAAAAATTATTATTTAAATAATTTTTCTGTGATGCATCGATCATGGTCAGCACCCACGGCATCTCATTGCCATTGACATACAGCAACCCCGTCCCCGGATCATACGCCGGGCCACCCCACTCAGCGCCGCCATCAAACCCCGGAAAAATAACCGTCCCCTGCCGGGACGGCGGAATGAACATCCGCCCCGTTCGATATCCCGCCAGTTGCCGCTTCAACGTATCCAGCGAAGTGTCGGGAACCAGTCGGTTCAGATCCGCTTCGGTCAACGATTGCCGCGCAAACACCGGCATCCCCGTCGAATAAGGTTGCGTCGGCGACAGCTTTTCGCCCGGCAACGCAGAATCCGTCGGCGCCGGCCGCTCTTCCACCGGCGACAAGGGCTGTCCCGTCATCCGGTCCAGCAGGAATACAAACCCGCTCTTCGTCACCTGCACCACTGCAGGAATGGGTTTCCCCTCTTTTATTACCGTCACCAGCACCGGCGCAGTCGGCGGATCCCGGTCCCAGATATCATGATGCACCGTTTGAAAATGCCAGAGTAGTTTGCCCGTGTTCGCATCCAGCGCCAACACGCAATTGGCAAACAGATCGTCACCGAGTCGTTTCCCGCCATAAAAATCATAGGAAGCCGACCCCACCGGGGCAAACAGCATCCCCCGTTGTTGGTCGAGACTGAACCCCGACCAACTATTCGCCCCGCCGATATGCCGGTACGCCGCCGTATCCGTCCAGCTCTCATAGCCCTTCTCCCCCGGATAAGGGATGGTATGGAAGATCCACCGCAGCTTCCCCGTATGCACGTCATAGGCCCGGATATGCCCCGGCGCAGCCGCCGCCTCCTCCGCCACCCGGTCCCCGATAATGATCATGTCTTTATAGATCATCCCCGGCGTCGTCGCCGCGACAAAAAGATCGGCCACATCCCGCCCCAGGTCATGATGAAGATCGATCCGCCCGCTGTCGCCAAACCCCACCGCCGGCCTACCCGTGCGGGCGTCGATACAATACAGCCACGAACCCGCCCCATAAAAAAGCCGCTGATCCCTCCCGCTGTCCGCTGTATAATAAGCCACTCCCCTGCAAGCATTAATGGCAATCTTAGGCGTGTCCCCATTCACCGGCGCGATCGGATCGAACACCCACTTCGCCTTCCCCGTCGCCGCATCCAACGCAAACAGTTTCAATTTCGGACTCACCCCATACAACACCCCATCGATCACCAACGGATTCACCTGGATCTGCGAAATAGAATCCCCGTCCCCCGTATGATATTCCCACACCGCTTGCAGCCGCCCGGCATTAGCCGTATCGATCAGGCTCAAAGCAGAATAATGGATATTTTCGGGACTCCCGCCATAGACGGACCACGAAACATTGCCCCCCTTTTCGGAATGACAGCCGCCAAGTACAAGCAGAAATAGCAAACAACCGGTTAAGGCCAGACGCATGGGTGTATTTTAAAGGGGAATATACATTATTTTATCGGACAAAGCCTGTATCGTAACCGTACAACAAAAGCCGGCTCACCTCCCTAAGTCCCTGTTACCCAAGCGCACATAAAATGGCACAAACTCTGTTGCATTCCTCCCATGCAACACCGTTTCCTCACTGTCATCGCCGTCGTCCTCTTCACCTGGCCCTCCTTCTGCCTTGCCCAGCAAACGATCCACGACTCCCTATATTCTTCCGCCCTTCAGGAACAGCGGCACATCGACATCATCCTCCCAAAGGAATACGATCCCGCAAAACCTGATAGATACGAGGTCCTCTACTGCCTCGAAGGCGTCTCCGACTTTGTAAAAACGGAATACAACTATCTCTCCGGCGAAGGTTTCATTCCCCAACTGATCCTCGTCGGCGTGCTCAACACGGAAAACAAGGGCATGTCCAACCGCGACCGCGACTTTACGCCGACACATACCGGCGGCGAGACCGGCGGCGCCGATAAATACCTTGCCTATATAAAAGACGAGCTGCTCCCTTACATGCAAAAACACTACCCCGTAAAAAGCAGCGGCCACACCCTTTATGGCGGTTCCCTGAGTGGCCTGATGGCAGTATACACGTTCCTTAAAGAGCCAACCCTCTTCACCTCTTATATCGCCGTCGACCCCAGTCTCTGGTGGGACAACTTCTGGCCCGTGCAATATGCCGCCAAACGATTCCCCGGCTTCAGCACCCTGCACAACACGCTCTGGCTCGCAGGCCGCGAGGGAAGCGCATTTAAATATATGGGCGTCGAAAAAATGGATTCCCTCTTATCTCGTCAGGCTCCTACGGGCCTCGTATGGCGTCGCCGCCTCTACGACAACGAAACCCACTATTCCACCCAGTTCAAAGGTCTCTGGGACGGGCTTAAATTCTCATACGGGGGATTTTACGCCTCCAAAGGCGGCTATTCCACCTCCCGGCAGATCGCTATAAAACCCACCCGCGGGCTCGTCGTCAAAGGCAAACCCATCCCGCTCATCTGTTACAATCTCGCCGATAGCCCCTACATCCGCTACTCCGTCGACGGCTCCGAACCAACGGCAACATCTCCCTCTCTGGCAGGGGAACAAACAAGGATCGGCATCACCAGGACCGGCTGGGTCCGCTTCCGCTCCTTCGGCGTCCGCGACGAATATACCCGGACCGACAGCGCTTACTTCGAGGTCGGCGAGGTCATAAAGCCTGTTTCAAAACCCGTGGGCGTCCAGCCCGGCGGCCTCCAATATTCGATATATGAAGGCAACTGGGACTCCCTCCCCGATCGCTCTCGCCTGGCGGCTACCCGCAAAGGTCGCGGCGGATTCGATTTCTCGGCCTTCCCCTCCGCCGGCTACCTCGTCGCATTCGAAGGGTATATCTATATCGACACACCGGGATACTATATTTTAGAGAACGGGGGCAAACAATTCAGGACCACGATCGGCGGCCGGCGCGTCCTCGGCGCCCATATCGGCGCCGGCGGCGAATCCTGCATGGTACCCCTCGCAAAAGGTTTCTATCCCCTGCAGGTCGAATACCTGCATGCAACAAACGGCAATGGTCCGGAGCCTTTATATATCAAACCGGAAGACGTTGATGATTTCCCCGTTCCCGCTAACATCTTATACAGTCAAATCCAACAATAATAGAATATGTTTAGCAACTATATCCTCACGACACTCCGCAGCCTGCGCAACAAACCCACCTATAGTTTGTTGAACGTGGCCGGCCTGGCCCTCGGTATCGCCTGCGCAGCACTCATCTTCCTATGGGTAGAAGACGAACTCACCTGGGATCATTCCGTCGCCGGGTAGAAGACCCGGAAGGCCGCAATACTTCCGCGGTTTATGTCATGACCATGAAGAGCTGTTGCCCTTAACTGGTTGTGTAAGCTTAGGATTACGCCGCAATTCGGAAAACATTCTCTTTCCTCAAAAGGCTTTTCATATTCTCGCACATCAGGTTATTTGCCTTTGTCTTCAAAAAATGGGAGCCACCGCAGAGCAAATTTGGAATATTCTGTCAAAGGCCTCATGCTTCTCAAAGATAACGCCCCACGACTTCGACACCCTGATTAGAAGCATGATAAATGAAGACTTTTTACAGCGGGTTGATGAAAAACATAAACAAAAGTTGTTACTTGTAACGTAATAGGTTACATTTGCATATGATCGCTAGCATTCGGCATAAAGGATTGAGGTTGCTTTGGTCAAAGAACGACGCATCGAAATTGCCGGCAGAACAGGTCAAGCGGATCAAAAATATCCTTACACTACTGCATGGTGCAGAAAAAGCGGAAGACTTGAACTACCTGGTGCCAGATTGCATTTATTAAAAGGAGATTTGCAAGGTTTTTGGTCGGTTACAGTCTCAGGTAACTATAGAATAATTTTCAGATTTGAGAACGGAAATGCCCATTTGGTCGACTACCTTGACTATCATTGACAAATTATAAAAAATATGCTACAGCAAGGCCTGCCCCCGGTTCACCCCGGCGAAATATTGAAAGAAATGTATCTCGACCCGCTCGGGATCACGATCACTGCGCTCGCGGCCAATCTCCGGGTCGCCCGCAAAACGGTTTCTCAGTTGATCAACGGCCACATGGGCATAAGCGCCGAAATGGCCCTTCGCCTGGCAAAAGCGTTTAATACCACCCCTGAACTCTGGTTGAACATGCAACGCAACTATGATCTTTGGCATGCGGGCGCAAGGATTAAAATATCTCATATTCGGTCATTGCGAACAAATGAACGTCAGAAAATGCGGAAATTAAGCTAACCCCTACGGCCAATACTTTTCCTTTATCAGATTCTTCTCCTCATCATAAACCTCAAACCGATAAGGACTCCCGATCCCATATAAAATGCGATCAATAGTCTCCACCACACCCGACTCAATGGCCACGCATCCATTCAGCAAGACCCCCTGCGCATCCCTGGTAAACCCGATCTCAGCCGACAGGTTACGCACCTCGATCTCTTCCCATCCACTTTTACGGACCACCCACCCTTCTTCCTTGAAAGCCTTGGCCAACAGCGAAAGCGCAGTACAGCCGCTGCTGCCATAAAAATTGTTCTCTTCCGGCAATTTGAAGTTCCCCCGCTCGTACAACACCGTATAGTTAGTGGTAAAGGGCGGCGTCATCACATCCCAATCCCATCCATTGGGAATGGCCGGGAACGCGGCCTTCAACCGTCCCAAAAACTGATACCACCCCGGCGTCGACTCGATAAACCGGATCGCCCGGTCCCCGATATGCAACTCGATACAAAGCTCGTCCTCAGTAAAAAGATCCAGCTTATACGCAACGACGCGGCCCACCTCCGCCCACCGCACCACCGTCGTCCCCGTCTCAAAAGGATAGTTGAACCCCTGCTCATCATAGTCGAACGACCCGATCTCCTCCTGCAATCGCTGCCAGCGCAGTTTCGCCTCCTCCTCCGACCGCTTCGGACGCCAACCCAACAACAACAATATAGATCGCAAATACCGTTTCATATTCCGTTATTATCCCGCCTGGGATATCCAGTTCGCCGCCACACCGGCCCTTTCCCGTAATAAAAGATTCAGCTGCCCGACATGATGCTGAACATGCCTGAAGTTATAAAACAAAATTTCCAACACACTGTAGTCCGTCACCAACGAAGCACAGAGGCCGTGCATTTCCACCTCATCCTCATCGATCCAGCGCGCCGCCAATTTCTCCTCCGAAGCTGTCAGGATCGCCCGCCGGCATTTCTCGCGGATCGACGATAAATAATGGACGACCTCCTCTTTTGTGTACAGCCGGTCTGGAAGCACGTCGTCCACCGCTCCCGGCGGCAAATGATCCATATCCCCCAGCGTATACGGCAACTCCGGACGAAAATCCCGGGCCGGATAGGAAAGATAATAGTCCAAAAAGATCACCGTGTGATACGCCAGGTAAAATACCTTCGGGTCCCTGTTCCATAGATCGTCAGGGCAAAGGACAACAATGTTCGTCAGCATATCGATCGCCGCCCCAAAATTCTTCCATAAGCAGTCAGTGAAGGCTTTGTTCATCGTAAATAAGGTTTTATAAAGCAAAAATAGGTCCCGCGCCCCACATCGCCGCCGGACGACCCGGCGGATCGCCAAAGTCAAATAAAAGACAATTTTATCTTTTATTAACGCCAAAACCCGTATCTTTGCTCCAGCAAACACGTCCACGATGGCAGATATCCAGTCCGAATCAGATATAAAATTGCTCGTCGACAGCTTCTACGGAAAAGTAAGGGCCGACGATCTTCTCGGTCCCATCTTCCAGGAAAACATCGGCGACCACTGGGACAAGCACCTCGAGACCATGTACAAATTCTGGGGCATGGCCCTCTTTGCCCAGAGCGGCTACTCCGGCAACCCACTCTCCAAACACCTGGCCCTCCCGATCCAACAGGCGCATTTCAACCGCTGGCTGCATCTTTTCTTCACCACCCTGACCGAACACTTCGACGGCCCCGTCGCCGGCGAGGCCATGAAAAAGGCCGGGCTCATCGCCCGCACCTTTCTCACCCGCATCACGGCTTTTCAATCCGGCCAGCCCGGCCTCTACCCCACCCCACCAGCCGCCAATTAACCCGGCGATTACTCAAACGAGTCCTCCGCATACGCCAATGTCACGCAAGGCCCCCGTCAACCCCCACGACCTTACCCGTCATATAAGCATTCCCCGCCAAAAAGCCGATCACATCGGCAATCTCCTCGGGCCTTGACTCCCGGGCCGCCGGGATATTCGCCGTAAACTGCGCAAAAGCAGCTCCTCTGCCCTCAGCAGGAAGGAAATTCCACCACGGTGTATCCACTACCCCGGGCGACACTGCATTGATCCGTACGGAACGAAGTTCCTGCGCCAACACCGGCACCATCAGCTCCAACGCACCATTGATGGCCGCCAGTCCCGATATCCCAGGTTGTCTCAGCCTCGATGCGCTGCCGGTGATCATCGTCACGCTTCCTCCTGCATTTAACACCGGTAACGCCGCTTGTAAGGTCGCCAGCTGCGGCCAGAGTTTTTCATCAAAGCCTTCCCGCAACACCGCCAGTGACAATCCGGCAAACTCTCCCATTCCCTTCGACCCACCAACGGCGATCACCAGGTGGTCCACCGGCCCTTGGGCGGCAAAGAAAGCGTCAAGCGCCTTCCGATCGCTGCTGTCCACCACCACAGCGCCAAGCCCTTCCGCTTGTGCTGCAGCCACCTTTTGCGCATCCCGTCCCGTAACCGTTACAAATGCCCCTTCAGAAGAGAAATATTGGGCCGTCGCCAACCCAATGCCCGACGTCCCACCCGCAATGACAATTTTTTGATCCTTGAATTTCATGGTAATATATTTTCCACAAAATTCCTCCGGGCCGGTCACCCCGCCATTCTCTCAACCCTTCATTCTATTGACCGGATTATGCATCCACCGATGCCGGTTCGAAAGCAGGGCAGCCCCGTCTACCGATGCCTATTTCGATACGCAAGCGGCGTTTCGCCCGACTCCGCCTTGAAGAAGCGATTGAATGACGCCGGATCGCTGAAGTCCAATTGATAGGCTATCTCCGAGATCGTCTTATCCGTATACCGCAAAAGCGATCTGGCCTCCTGCCCCAACAGTTCCCGGATACTATCCGACGCCGTCTTTCCCGTCACCTCCTTTACCACCTTGTTGAGATGATTCGGACTCACCGAAAGCATCTGCGCATAATCCGACACCTGTCGCCGGCTGAGATAGTGTTCACCGACGAGTTTATGAAATCGCGACACCAACCCATGCCCCGCCGGTCCTTCAGTGACGCCATCGAGCCCCTGCCGTTCATAACTCCTCCCGATCTCCAACAGCAACAAATAAAGATACAATTGTATCGCGCGATCCCGGGCCGGCCGGACGGAATGCAGTTCGATGTCCATTCTTTTCAACCATTCGACGCACGCTCCCATTTCTTCAGCGTATAATTGGAATAAAGGCACGCCCGTGATGCTCAGGAAAGGGAACTCCACCGGCAACCGGCCGGACGACAACACCTCGTCTAAAAAAGAGGTGGTAAAAAGCAGGTAATAGCCGAACGCATCAGCGCTTATATTATTCTTCGAAAATATCTGGTTGGGATAGGTGCAGGCCACCGTCAGGGGCTGATGGCGGTAGTGTTCCAACCCGATCTGCATATCCAGCGTTCCGGTAACGGTAAAACTGATTCGGTAAAATGCGGATCGCATCGGACCGATCGACCGCACCAGCCCACTGCTCGAATACAATTCAAACCCCGGGATGTATTGATCGGCAGGGAGCGCATTATACCCAAAACCAAGAGCATCGCCGGCCTTCATTCGATGGACCGTCCTGAACTGCTGCAGATCATATTTCGGTATGTCGTTCCTTCGTCCCGGCATAATGTCAGCAAAGATAACTTCACCGCTCCTTCATACAAATAAAAGACATTTCGTAAGTTGAGATACTAAAACGAAAGCATGAGAAATTCCTCCTTCCTGACCCGCCTCACAGCCGCGGCCCTCTTCGTCGCGCTTAACGCGCAGGCCCAAAAAGAACCCATAAAGGTCACCGACCTCCTAAAGATCAAAACCGTCGGCGAGGTTCGGCTCAATAAGGAGGGCACAAAAGCCGTCTTCACCCTCACTTCCATCGAACCGGAGACCGATCCGAAGGCATCCAAATGGGACTACAAATACGTCACCCAACTCTACCTCGTCCCCACCGATGCCTCCTCCGGCCCCCGCCCTCTCACTACAAGGGAAAACGCCACCCAGCCCGCCTGGAGTCCCGATGCGCGCCAGTTGGCCTTCGTACGCAACGCCGACGGCAAGCCACAGATCTTCGTGCTCAACCTCGACGGTGGCGGTGAACCGCAACAGCTCACCCATTTTCATTATGGCGCCTCCTCGCCAAAATGGTCACCCGATGGAAAAGAGATCCTCTTCTCCGCCCGCATCGGCCTTAAAGATCTCCTGAAAGATTCGATCCTCAATCCCGCCCGCAACCATCCCGCGTGGCCAATGGAACAAGCCGGCATCGCCAAAGTCGCCAACCCCTCCGCCGCCAAACCCAATCCCGACGGCACCCTCGACGAGATCAGGGCCTACCTCGACAACGATGCCGCCGACCGGAAAGCCAAGGTCGTTACAAAGCTCAATTTCCAGGACGAGATGGAAGTGAACCCCGACATGACCTTTACCCAATGGTTCGTCCAAAAAGTGCAACAATCGCCAACAACTCCAACCGCCGTCACCACCGGTTTCTACAGCTATAACAGCGTCGACTATTCGCCCGACGGCGAAAAACTCATCATCGTCGCCCATCTCGACTCCACCGAACACCCCGACCGCGCCCTCGAAAGTGAAATATTTATAGCAGACCGCGACGGCTCCCATCTCAAAAAACTCCTCGGCGAAAAGGACAAGGTCTTCAACAATCCCCGCATCAGCCCCGACGGCAAGCTCCTCACGTACACCGTAAGCCCCACCTCCTTCGTCTCCGTGCCGCAGCTATACATCGCACCGCTCGCGAACCTCGCCGCCGCCAACGCAACCGCAACAACCGCAACAGCAGCAAGTCCAGCCGCAACCCCCACCCTCATCCCCTTCGATCGCGCCGCCAGCGGCCTCACCTGGACAACCGACAACCAATACCTCTATTTCACCGCCCAATCCAACGGCGGCGCCCCCCTCTACCGCGCCAATGTCTCAACAAAAAAGATCGACCAGCTTTCCGACTTCAACAACGGCACGATCAGTTTCGATCTGCAGGGAAACCACCTCGTCTTCTCCCGCACCGAAGTATCCGACCCCTCCGAACTCCTCACCGCCAACACCCAGATGCAAAACACAAAGCTCCTGACCGCCTTCAACGGCGAATGGCTGGAACACCGCACCCTCTCGCAACCCGAAAAGCATACCTTCAAAAACAACATCGGCGAGACCATCGAATATTGGATAATGAAGCCCATCGGCTATACCCCCGGTCAGCACTACCCGCTGTTATTGGACATCCACGGCGGCCCTTCGGCCATGTGGGGCCCGGGTGAAGCGAGCATGTGGCACGAGTTCCAGTTCTTTTGCGCAAAGGGATATGGCGTGGTCTATTGCAACCCCCGCGGCTCCGGCGGCTACGGCCTCGACTTCCTCCGCGCCAACGTCAGGGATTGGGGAACAGGCCCAACCAGTGACGTCCTCACCGCTCTCGACAAGGCAGTCGCCGAAGGCTGGGCCGACACCAGCAAACTCGTCGTCAGCGGCGGCTCCTATGCCGGCTATCTTACGGCATGGATCGTCGGTCATGACCATCGGTTTAAAGCCGCCTGCGCTCAGCGAGGCGTCTACGACCTCGCGACCTTCTTCGGCGAAGGCAACGCCTGGCGCCTCGTACCCAACTATTTCGGCGGCTATCCCTGGGAACCCGAAACAAAAGCGATCCTCCAACGACAATCGCCCATCACGTATGTCGCCGGCATTACCACACCGCTGATCATCTTTCACGGTGAGAACGATCGCCGCACCGGCTTCGTGCAGGGAGAAATGTTGTATCGCAGCCTGAAAGTCTTGGGCCGCCCCGTTGAATACGTCCGGCATCCCGGCGCTACCCACGAGATCACCCGCAGCGGCGACAACCGCCAGCGCATCGACCAGTTGCTCCGAACCTGGGAGTTCTTCGAGCGTTATATCCAACATTGAGACAAATTTTCCGGAATGGGGACGTCACTCCCAGGCTGCCGAAACCTCCGCAACCGTGACTACAGCCGAAGCCGCCCCAAACGCCGCCGCCAATCGCCACCGCCCGCCATCGCAAAGCCCTCCGCTTGGCCGCCAACCTCCCCGGTTCCATGAAAACCTGGACAGCCGGAACATCCAGGATTTACCCGGAAAATAACCAGAAACCCCAATCTTCCCACCAATCCACACAAACACTTAGAAATCAACTAACAACAAAACTCCAAGCGCGCGCAGTGCGCGCATCTCCGCCCCGCCCCCGTCCCCATAGCGGCATTATAACTGAATGGCATACAATAGTATGCCATTCAGTCGTTACTATTGTACCCGAAAAACCACCCGACGCGGTTACAAACTCCCACTTAGAATTGACTATATAATGAAAGCCGAGGTAACATATACTGATGCAGAGTTGATCGAAGCCATCAGTGAAGGCACGGAACTGAACCGGGCGATCCAGTTCATCTACCGTCAGCATGCCGAGGCGACAAGCTCTTTTATCAGGCACTATGGCGGCAGCGAACAGGACGCCGACGATATCTTCCAGGATGCCGTCGTCGCCTTCATCGATGTCGTAAAAAAGGGGAAATTCCGGATGGAATCCAACGTTCGGACCTTCCTTGCTTCCATAGCAAAGAATTGCTGGTTCAACGAACTGAAGAAACGGGAACGCGCAGGAAATCGTAACAAACAGTTCGAGATGAGCCGGCCCCAGGATGAGCCCGATGTCGCAGAGCACATCAACGAACTCGAGCGAAAGAAACAGCTCCGCGACCTGGTAGATGGCCTTGGAGAATCTTGCCGAAAAATTCTCCTGCTCTTCTACTACGAGAATATGACGATGAGAGAGATCCTCTACCACCTGCCGTATGAGAACGAACAGGTCGTAAGGAACAAAAAATACAAATGCCTACAGCAACTGACAGTGCTTATTAAAGATAATCCTGCCGTTGCACGGCAAATGCAGGAAATCATTAAATAGCCTATATCTATGACACCCGAACAAAAAAATGTGCTGATCGATCACCTTGATGAATCCCTCCGGGGCAAGGCCACGGCCACCCTCGAAGAGGTCATCGGCAACGATCCCGAAGCCGAAAAAGAATGGAACTACCTCCGCCTGGCGGTAGACGCAGTAAAGGAGGCCGGTTTATACCAGGAGGTCTCCGCTGCAAGGACCGCATGGAAAGCAGAGTCGGGGATCGCCGCAACAAGCGCAACCGCAAAAAGCGCCGCCCGGACAACCACCGCGGCACCAACAAATACGACCGCGAAGGTTCGTAGCCTCTATCGCGTAAGTCTTCGCGCAGCCGCCGTCATTCTCATCATCGCTGCCAGCACAGCCATCTATAAATATCTCTCGGTAAGTTCCGGCTCCTTATATGACCGATACTACAGCGGCTACAATCTGAACACCACCCGTGGCGCCGGCGATACCGATCCGGTGATGGAGGCCTACAATGCTAAGGATTGGACCACCGTCCGCCAGCTGGCCGCCACCGCAAAGACCCGGACCAATCAAACGGACTTCCTCGCCGGTATGGCCTGTCTCGAACAAAAGCAGTACGACGAGGCGATCAGCCACTTCGAACAGATCATCGCGGTCAACACCCATGCCGGTACGGACCTCTATCAGGATGAGGCGGAATACTACCTGGCCATCAGCTGGCTGGCTCACCGCAACGTCAACGAAGCCATGCCGATCCTCGAAAAGATCCGGGCCGATCGGCACCATAAATACCACGAAAAAGTCGAAAAGATGTCCTTCTTTGACCTGAGACTCGCTCAATACAAAGAAAATAAATAGTCCCAAAGCAGTCCCCCGGCGGCGGCGATCAACGCCGCCGCTTTTTCCATATCACCACAACGGCTCCCGCTCCCACCACAGCCAGTCCGATCACCATCCACCACACCCAACCCCTTCGGGAATACAGCGCTCCACTATCCCCGGTCAGCACCAGGTGCGCCCAGAACGACGGGCTCTTATCTATCGCATCGCTCTTCAGATAATCGAGCTTCGCAAGCTGCAACGCCCTCGCCTTCGTTTCTCCCTCCCGTAAATGCGCATAAAATCGTTTGAGGATCACCGACGTCGCCTGGTCATCCGCTTTCCAAAGACTGTTGATCGTGCTGCCGCAACCCGCGTACGCAAACGCCCGCGCAAGGCTGATAACGCCCTCCTGTGGCACGACCTCCCCCTGCCCCGTTTCACAGGCGCTGATGATCACCAGCCTCGTTGGTTGCAAATTCAACCCGTACAGCTCCTCGAGATACAACCGGTTGTCGATGGTTCGCCCCTTCCCTGGATAAAAAGCGATAAAGCTTCTCGCCGCATTGTCCATCGAGGACACCGCATGCGTCGCCAGGTGTACGATCGGGTATTGATTCACCGTCGCCAGGAATCGCTCCTTCGTCGCCTGCCCATCCAGCCATTGTAAACCCGGTAACCCGGCAATCTCTTCCTTCGAGGCCGGCAGCCGCTGAAAAACAGCCCCACTGTCTCCCGTCGCTCCCGGTACGCGTACACCGGCGCCTTCAAAAGGCGCAAACGCCAGCACCCCCAGACCCACACTCCCCGCCGCCCGCACCGCGCCGCTCCCAGCCGCCGCCGAAGCCGCCCCACTCAGCAGCCGCGATGAGAACCGGTAGCTGATCGTCGTCGTCTCCACCAGCCATTGGTTCCCCGTCGCATCCGCATACAACGACTCGAACGGCAGCAACGCAAACACCCCGTCGGGTATGATCACCCATTCCGTCCGCCCACCCGCGGCAGCCTGGATCGGCCGCACAAGCGACGAAAACAACCGCTGTCCAACAGCCCCACCGTTCCACCGCCCACCGTTGCCCGTGGACTTCAGCTTATCCAGCCAGGCTTCCACATCCCGCTCCAGCCGCGCCAGCGAATCCACCGCCACATGCCGCAACCCATCCCGCGTCACCACGAATACATGCAAGACCCCTCCGGCGGCATAAAGACTCACCAGGGCCTGGTTCCGTCCCAATTCGCCCTGCAAGTCCCGTATACCCGGACTGGCGTCGCCGTATTTGACCCGGTAATATTCTCCATCCTGCTCCAGCACTTTTTGCAACCGCAGCAGCTCGATCTCATCGCCCTCTTTCTCGCGCGTGATCGCCGCCAGCTCGCTACTGTCCGTCAACCCTTCACTCCGCACATTCAGCCGCGCGATGCGATATTTGTAGTTGTCGACCTGTCCCAGCAAACCCTTCGCCTCCGGCGCCCCCATAAAAGCCTTCTCCTCGAGATTGGCCGTGATCACCGAGGCTTTGCTGCGTTCGCCGATCAGGAAGGCCTGCTCCAGGTAGTCGCCGCCCGGATGCCGCCGGTCCAGCTCAAGACACGCCGCCAACGCCTCGGCATAGACGATCCCACTCTTCTTTTTCAGAAAGAGCTTCGCCTCATCCGTCGCATAGCTCCGCTCGATATATCGCAACAGCGACAACGCCGCCGAATACGTAGCATAGGAAGCAGCAAGATCGCCGTCGCCAGCCGTCGCTCCGCCGCCTGGAACGCCGGCCGCAACCCGATACAACTCCGCCTTCCGCACCAACGCATCAAACAATCTATAATAAGCCAACGCCCCGCTAAACCCCACCGGGTTCCCATACGCATCGCGCTTGTTAAAGCTCCCCGCAAACAGATCAATGGCCCGCTGCACCTCCTTCAGCGCCCCCGCAACATCCCCCCGCTGACTCAGCTCCTCCGCCCCATAAAAAGCATTGAGCCCAAGATCCAGCGATCCGATCTTCCCCGACCCCGCAGAAGGTCCCAACTCACGCAACCTCGATAAATACCACCGGCAGCTGTCGGGCCGGTTCAATCGCAATTCCGCATTCGCCATCTCGTTCAACACCCTCGGGATCTCCCGCAGGCTCACCCGCCGAAACCAGGCCAGCGCCGAAGAATAATCCTCCATCCCCGCATACGCCCGGCCCATATTCTCATAAACATAGTCCCGCAAAGGCCGGTAACCAAGCAATTGCCGGTAAATGGCCAGCGCATCCTCATATTTCCCCACCCGGAACGAAGCCGTCGCAATATTGATCTGCAGACTCACCGCCGCCGCCGTATCATACGTCTTCCCACCCCGCACCAGCTCAAGCGCATGATCAAAATAGTTCCGGCCCTGCCGAAAATTCCCGTTGTCACAATACAACGCGCCAAGAGTATTGTACAGGCGAACGCTATTATCCCGGTCCGTAAAACGCGAAGCCAGCGACTCCGCCCGTAACAGGAAATAACTCGCCGAGTCAAACCGGTCCAGGTTGTAATAGACGGTCCCCACATACACCTGCGTCACAAAGACAAGCGAATCGTCCGCCGGCCGATACCCCAACACCTGGCAATAAGCCGTCCGGGCCCGGGCATAATCGCCCCCGGCATCCAACAGGATCCCCTTCTTCAGCAAGGCCGCCGTCAGCAAGGTGTCCCCACGAGTCCCCGCGGGCAAGCCATCGCCATTACCCTTCTCCAGCTCATCGACCACCGCCGTAAACCCAACCAACGCCAGACTATCCGTCACCCGCGTCGACTTGTCCAAATGAAAAAGACTGTCCGCCCGCCTATAGCGCGCAAGCAGCCTTTCCCCCACGGGTCCGCCGGGACCCGCCAATACCGGCCCCGCCAAAAAGCATAGCAATAAAATAGCGCCCCCTCGCATATACCCACAAAGAAAGGCGAAGGATGTCAATCCTTCGCCTCGCAACCAAAAAATATTGTCAAATCGTTAATTGAACCGCGTCATGATCACCAGCGGCGGCCGCGGACTCGCCGTCGTCGAGATCACATGCCCCGCCAGCACATTGTCCAGCGCATTCACGATCCCGCCCAGCAAAGCCCCGCTGATCAGCGATTTCTTATTGTAATATTGCAGCTGTACCTGGATATTCTGCAAGGCATTATTGCTGCCGTAATTGATCTTATAGTAGATAGTGGTGGTCACCGTGGCTCCGTCCACCGGGATCAGCCCAAAGGCCCCGCCAAGACCCAGCAACGTCCCGTTGAGCGTCTTTTGCAGGTCGATCACCCCCGTGTTCTTATTCACGATCACCTTCTGGGCCGCCGCCGATCCGGTCACGTCGAACGTACAACCTCCATTGGCGCACACCGAAGGCAGATACGGATTGGCCTCGAAATAAGGCGCCGCCGTCGTCGACCCATTCTCGAACACATACACGCTATCAAAATAGGCTGCACCGCCGATGATCAGCTGCTGAAGACAGGTATCCGTCGTCCCGGCCTTCACAAAACCGAGGATATATCGCATACCGGTCTGACTCTGTGTAATATTGATGGCGCCCGAATTCTGGTCCAGCACCATCCCCACCGGCCAGGCAAAATATTTACCGGGACCCGGATCATTCACCGGGTGAACGACATAGTCGCCGCTGGCTGGCTGTTGGTATATCAGCGTGTCTCCATATATAGGCAACGCCGGACAGGTAGGCGCGGTAGGTGCGGCGGGAACAGCCGGCGTACTCGGATTACCCGGCGTACTCGGGTTGCTGGGATTACTCGGGTTGCTCGGAGCACTCGGGTTATTACCATTAAGACTGTCAACCGTATGTTGGGGGAAGGGCGGCGTTGGAACCACCGTCGTATCCGACTTCGCAGCCGGCTTCGTCGTATCCGCCGGCTTGGTCGGTACGGAATCGTGCTTATGCGCCGCAGAATCAAATCTGGGCGGACCGTTCCGCGCCCCAAGAAGGGACCGCAGATTCGGATCTTCCGGCGCAGCCTTCTGACAGGCATAAAATGCGACGGCAACGAGGATAGCGATCAACGGAATGGTCTTCATAAGTAGGCTTTTTTAAATAGGGGTTTACGCTTAACAAAATACGAATAATTCTCGGTTTGTCTAAGTATTGGTAACCACCAATTGCCGATTCGTAACCGCCCAGGACCATGGATTTTCAACAAATTAGTAATCAATCATTTACAAAAAACCGCAAAACCCTGGTTACGTTTTCCCTTCCAGCTCCTACCAATCTATGCAGTATCCTCCAATATCCGTTATTAAATCATTGATAACGCTAAATCCGACCTTATGCCCATCGAAGAGTCCATCCGGGAAATGGAAGGCAAGATATCCCTCCTCGACAACCGGAAATTTATCGGCCTGATCAGCCTCATCAGCATCTATTCGATCACCTGGCTCGGCTTCCTTACACACCTTATCCTCAAGTCCGGCGGCTTCTGACCCGCAACGAGCAGCCCCGAAACGCAGTCGTCAAGCTGGAATCCTGCGGGGCATCCTTGTGAGAAAGGCCATCGCCCCGTTGAACACAAACAGATACGCCGGAAACAACACGTAGAGCCAATCATGCCCCACGCAGATGATCAATGCTAGGGTCGACGACACCACACCCAATACCCAGGCAAGCGAACGCTCCGACATCGGGTCCCGCCAGGCCTTCACCACAGTCGGCACCGCAAGGATGGCATCGGCGCAAATAGCAAACACCGTCGTGATCCAGGGATTGCCCGACAATAGATACACCGCCACACAACCCGCACTCCAGGCCACATATTGCCAGTCCTTTCGCTCCAGCGAATAGTTTCTCGTGGCCAGCGCCGTCATCCCGATCGTCAGACAGCCCACCGTCGAGAAAAGCACGCTCGTCATACTCCACTGCCAACCCTTTCCGACCACCTGCGACACCACGCTCGTCCCCATCAAAAAGGCCCAGCCCGTCCACGAGAGCACGCTCGGCCTCACCTTCTTCGCGATCGTATTGATCAGGTAGATCACCTGCGCACTGCCGATAATAATGCCCGCCACCAAACCTAAGATTTTCTCCATGACGGCAAGATACCGCTTAAATAGCGATCGCAACGGAGCATCCCGCAAATGATCCTACCGCGGCCCATCCGCAATCATGATCAGAAGGACAAGAAATCCAAGGAGAAACGCACACACAAGAAAAGTGATCAGGTAGATCGTCACCGCAGCCGGCCTGCCACGCTGCCTTACACGCCGGTACACCGCGTTGGCGATAAAGTAGGCCGCCAACACGACAAGCCCGATACCGGCAAAGAAAATAAGATAGTCCATCTTGGCGGATGCGGAAATCGCACCCAACCAAAATTAAAAAAATAGAAAAAAATCACCAAATCTTACCCCTTGGTAATCAACCCGACCGTATTACCACCGGGATCGCGGAACCACGCAAACTTCTTCCCGTCGGGCAACGGCACCGGCCCGATCACCTTCTTGCCGCCGGCCCCCTCTATCTGCGCCAGCTTCTCGTTGATGTCCTCCACCTCGATGTAAAACAATACATACTGATGCGGCTCATGCCCCAGAGCCGTGATATGCCCGGTCGCACCCTTCGTTGAATGGGTATCCAACAGCGACGCCATCGGCATCGTTGTCGCCGCCCAATCGAAAATGCCCGTATAAAAGGCAGTCGTACCTTCCAGATCTTGGCACCCGATCTCAAAATGAACAACAGGATTCCCCATAAAAGTAATTTATCCTAAGATACCTATATTTACACGGACCAAAACGGATCGCATGCAAAGAATCGGCCTCAAAAGCAGTCTCATCAAAAGCAGTCCCATCAGTCTCAAAAGCACGCTCACGGGCGCCCTCATTACCATCGCATCGGCCCTGTTCGCCCAAGCCCCGGGCCAGGGCACGGGCACCGAAGCCAACCCCTACGTCCTCGAACCCACACCCGCCACCGTGGCCTGGGGCCATTACTGGTCGGAATATCCGCCGGTATTAAAGGTCAGGTCCGGGGACTTCGTAAAAGTACATACGCTCATCACCTCCAATCCCGAACGCCTCGAAGCCGCCGGCGTCCCCGCCGATCAGGTGGAAAAACAGCTGCGCGATGTCCAGTCGATGAAAGACAAAGGTCCCGGCGGCCACATCCTCACCGGCCCGATCTACATCGAAGGCGCCGACTCCGGCGATGTCCTCGAGGTCCGCCTCCAATCCATCGACCTCGCCATCCCCTATGGCTACAACGCCATCGGCGGCGCCGGCTTCCTCTCCGACGAGATCTTCGCCCGCAATATGCGCATCATCCCCCTCGATGCAAACCACCACGTCGCCCACTGGGCGGACGGCATCGATATCCCCCTGCACCCCTTCTTCGGCAGCCTCGGCGTCGCTCCGCCAAAAGAAGCCGGTCGATGGAACAGCGCCCCACCGTGGATCCACGGCGGCAACCTCGATAACAAAGAGCTGGTCGCCGGCACATCGGTCTACTACCCCGTCTTTGTAAAGGGCGCCCTCTTCGAAATAGGCGACGGCCACGCCGCCCAGGGCAATGGCGAGGTGGACATCACCGCCATCGAAACATCCCTCATCGGCAAGCTCCAGTTCATCGTCCACAAAGGACGATCGCTTCGCTGGCCCCGCGCCGAAACCGCCACGCACGTCATCGCCATGGGCTGCGACCGCGACCTCAACGCCGCCACGCATATCGCCGTCCGCGAAATGATAAACTACTTAATGCAGGAAAAACACATGAGCCAGCCCGACGCCTACATGCTCTGCAGCGTCGCCGCCGACGTGGACATCACCGAACTCGTCGACGGGAATGTCGGCGTCCATGTCATGCTACCAAAAAGTATATTCGTAAAGTAAAAAAGGATCAATAATTAAACAACTCCTTCATCCTCGCCATAAACACCTCCTTCTTCCGCCGCGATACCTCGATCACCATATCGTTCGTCAAAATAACGCTGCCCCCTTCGCCGCGCATGTATTCTTTGATATGGTGCAGATTCACCAAAAAGGATTTATGTATCCGGCAAAACCCGCTCCGCTCCAACAACATCTCGTACTCGATGATACTTCGCGAAGCCGTCAGCACCGTCCCATTCAACAAATGAAAGATGGTATAGCTGCTGTCGCTCTCGCAATAAACGACATCCGAAAGATGGATCACCCGGAATCCCTTCATATCGGGGATACAAAGCTTCATCTCCGCCGGCGTCTGCACCTTATGCAGGTTGTATAAAAAGGTCTCCACCTGCTGCGCCGACGCCTTCCCCGCGATCCGCTGCTGCGCCCGCTTCACGGCCTCGACCATCAGGTCCTCCTCCACAGGCTTTAACAGGTAATCCACCGCGCTGTATTTGAAGGCCTGGATCGTATACTCGTTGTGCGCCGTCACAAAGATCACCTCGAAGGGCACGGGGCTAAGCTCGTTGAGCAAGTCGAAGCCGTTCTTCTCGGGCATGGCGATATCCAGGAACACCAGTTCCGGTTCGAGTTCGGCGATCCGGTCCAGCGCATGGCGCGCGTCCGCACACTCGGCAAGTATCTTCACCTCCGGACAGTTCAGCTCCAGCAGCTTCCGGAGACTGCTCAGTCCCCGCGGCTCATCGTCGATGAGAATCGTCTTGATCATGGAATGAATTTATACCATCAGCAGCTCCTCCTCCTGCGGCGCCAGGGTCAGTGTGATCAATGTACCGCTCCCCGTCCGGCCGGGGATATCGGTCTTGTCTTTGATGGTCAGCGAACAGCTCATCCGGTATTTCTCGTTCAGCACCGCGATCCGCTGCCGGATATTGGCGATCCCCATGCTCCGGTGCACCGATTGGGTCTGATCCTTATTTTGCAACGACTGCCGGATCCCGATGCCGTTGTCCTCGATCTCGCAGACCAGCCGGCCGTCATCGAGGTAGAAAAGGATCTGCAATTGCTTGTCCTTGTCCTTGGGATGCAGGCCATGCCAGATGGCGTTCTCCACCAGCGGCTGGATCAGCATCGGCGCCAATCGGATCTCGTCGATATCCAAACCCTGATCGTTGGCGACAACGATCTTATACGTAAAGTCCGAGAACCGCAGCTGCTCCATCTCCAGGTAGCTCTCGAGGTATTCATTATTCTGCCGCAAAGTGATAAAGGTCTGACGCGAATGCTCGAGGTTCAACCGGATCAACCGCGCAAACCGGCTGAGATAACGGCTCGCATTCCGGTTGTCCTCATGCAGGATCATCTCCCGGATGCTGTTCAACGCGTTGAAGATGAAATGGGGGTTCATCTGCGCATGCAGCGCCTTCATCTCGTATTCCGCCATCTGCTTGTCGAGGCTCAGCTTCTCGCGGATGCGACCCACCCGCACTCTGTAGACCATCCATACCAACCCCAACACCAACAGACCCACGATCGTCAGGAACCACCAATTCTTCCAAAACGGCGGATGGACCACGATCAGCAGGCTCTTCATTTGTTCAGGCCACCGGTTATTGGCAGAGAACAGCTTCAGGGACACATGGTATTCCCCCGGCTCGAGATTGTTGAAGTTGATGCTCCGCTGCCAGTTGAGCAGCCGCCAGCCGGTATCCGTCCCGGGCGTGATCCGGTAGGCAAACCGGTTCCCCTCGGGGTTCGTAAAATTGACGGCATTGAAGTTTATCTGCAGGTTATTATCCGAACTGCCCAGCTCGATCCGCTCCACATTGTCCAGGCACACACCCGATCCCGTGCTGATGCCGTCCAGGAACAGGGCCGGCGTCTTCTGCGGCGCCAGCGAAAGGTCTGGCTGGAAACTTATCAGGTGACGCTTACTCCCGAAGTAGAAGATATTCGCCTGCTCGTCATAATAGAAGCCTTTGGCGGTGGAAGTTATCGCCACCGTCGGCAACCCGTCGGTATAAGGGAAGGACTTGCTCTCGCCATTCCGGATATTGAACCCCGTGATCCCATTCTCCATCCCCAACCAGATCCTCCCATGGATGATGCAGCTGCTGTTCAGCACGTCACCATCCGTCAGGTAGTTCTCCTCCTTCCGCATCTCCGTGGTCATATCGGTGCAGTTGAATTGCAGGATGCCGTTATTGAACGAGTACAGCCAGAGATTGTTCTTCTCGTCGCAGTCGATGATCAAGGCAAAGTTGGGTAGCTTGCGGGTCAGCGATGGATAGGGGATCAGGGTGTCAATGGCTTGTTTCCGGCCGTTCCACCGGCAAAGCCCATCGCCGCCAAGCCACATATTCCCGTTCTGATCCTCCGCCATGCCGAAACAATAGGTGATCTTCAGTTGCGGCCACTGCCGCTCCGAGATCTCCGTGAACCGCCGCCGCCGGGGATCGTAACGGATGATGCTGTTCAACCGCCCAAAGGCGACCCAGATATTTTTTTCCCTGTCGACACACGAGGACGTCGTGTTATAGTCCGCGATCCACGACAATTCGGGGGGCGCCGCTACCCTGCCGCTGTTCAACCGCCTCCGGTCCATCCAAAACAGCCCCATCCTCGTCCCCACCCACACCGTGTCCGCGTTATAGGGGATGAACAGGCTGATATCATTGCTGATCGATTCCTTGTCCCCAAAAAACACCCGGTGCTTCAGCTGCCGGGTACGTTTATCCAGCACCAGCACTCCACCCTTGTTCCTCAATCCTACGAACAGGTTGATCGAGTCCGACCAGATCGTCCGGATATTGCAGTCCCGTAATTCCGGCTGATCGGCGGAAAGATCATAGGCGGTAAAGAAGGGGCTGGACAGGTTCTCCTTATAAAGACCCTCATTGGTTCCCACCCAAAGCCGGCCTTCCCGGTCCTTGAAGGCCGTCGTACACTGTTTTCCTTCCAGGTATTTGCCGTAAATGCTCAGGGTATGATCCGCCGTATGATATTGCAGTACATACACCCCACTGGCCTTACAGGTTATCGCCACCATACTATCGGCCAGCAGGATGATCTTGCTGTCCCCCTCGTCGATCTCCCGGGCGCCGTCAAAAGGCAGGGGCATCTCCCAGGACTTCCCGGTCGTCAGCTCGTAGGCATTCAGGGTATTCTTCTCCAGGTTATGGATCAGCAGCTCGTTCCTCCGGCCCGAATAACAGAGCCGATGCTGTTCTCCCCGGTCCAGCAGCGCCTTCTTCAACTCGGGATGGCGATTGGCAAAAAAGGTGTCGATCCGGTTGCGGTTCACATCATAGTTGGAGAACACCACCGAATTCTCCTGCAGAAAATGGTCGTCGCCATATTCATACAGGCTTCCGCCAAAGATCAGCTCCTGCCGCCCCGCATCGGCCGGCAGGTAATGATCGTATCGGTTGATGATCGATCCCGACGAATCGAAGACATAGAGTCCCGTCTTGGTGGAAAGGATATAGTCGCCCCGTTTATCACGGCTCGTTTCAAAGACATTGTTCGCCCAATAGGAAATGGAAGGGTCGCAAGGCACCGTCAGTCGCCGGAAGCGGCGGGTGCTGGTGTTGAAGACAAAGGCGCCCGCGATCGTGCTGCCGAGCATCTCCTCACCCTGCATCTTCAGCAGCGAGATGCGATTCGCCGGCAGCGACAACTCCGTCGACCCGGTGTAATAGCTCGTGAAAAACCTGCCGTCAAACCGGTTCAGCCCTTTCCGCGTGGCTACCCAGATATAGCCGAGTGAGTCTTGCACGATACCCGAGATATAGTTGTTGGAGAGGCCTTCCGTCCGCGTGTAGTGGGTGAAGCTGCTGTCGCCAAAAGACTGCGCGTTCGCCGAAACGACCGTCAAAAGAACAAAGAGGAAAAAAAGGGGTTGTCGCATAAAAACCAGTGCAGGACTTGATTTGGTCATTTAAAATTACAACCGAAAATCAACAAATCCACCGCGTTTTTTTCGTCTTCCGTTCACCAAAGAAAGGACGCCGGTCGCTGTTTCGCCGCCTCCACTCCTTAGATTGCGGTTTCACGCATACAACTTTTTCGCGTATTTGCGACAACTTTCAAAAACATCAAATAACGAGTCACATATACCATTCCATTAGATCAGAATTATCCGAAGGGTGATGACCTTTGCGCCGTCAGGTCGGGCGGCACGCAAAAAATACATCCCCGCTGGCAGGGCGGGCGGTAAGCCGAGCAGATCCACCTGCTCCTTGCCGCCCACCTCTATTTTACGCTGTTGCACCAGCTCTCCACTCGAGCTGAACAAACCTACCTCATAAGCCCCCGGCTCCGTCCGCTGCCATCGCAGGCTCACCGTCGTCCCCCGCCTCGCCGGGTTTGGATACACTTCCAGCTCCCGCTTCGGCGCAAGCCCCACCGCAGCCAGCGTATCGGCCACCATCTTCCAGCCGGTCCTCACCCGCACACAATACATAAGTCCACCCGCAACCCCGGTAAGTTCCTCCCCCGCCCTCACCTCTTTATTCGGCGCCGGGGTTACCGCCCCCCCCCCATCCCCCCTC
>Ga0157372_10000897_pt1 | contig 32327 bp, 28 predicted proteins | sample C55metaG_FD_115307 | JGI IMG/M metagenome (GOLD analysis project Ga0157372, IMG submission 115307) | Corn rhizosphere microbial communities from Kellogg Biological Station, Michigan, USA - C5-5 metaG | ecosystem: Host-associated > Plants > Roots > Rhizosphere > Soil | place: USA: Michigan...
ATAATATCACCAGTTGCATGACATATGCCTTTGTTCATGGCATATGTGATTCCATCATCTTTCTCAGATATATATTTTGATAGATGTTTTTTGTAAGTTGCAATTACATCAGTAGTACCGTCATTTGATCCTCCGTCAATTATAATATACTCAATGTTTGTGTATGATTGACTTAGTACACTTTTTATTGTTCTCTCTATAGTATTTACCCCATTAAAAACCACAGTAATAATGCTAACCAGTGGTTTTTCATTACAATTACTCATTATTATTGGCTTTAAATTAGCTGGCTAATCGCGTAACCAGTATTCGCTTAAAATATTTTATATAGGAAATAACAATAGCCGCAGTAAAAATGAAAACATTAACAAATTTATTTTGATGAGCCATTTTTAAATTTTTCACTTCGGCGGCTTGCATTTCGGCTAGTTTTTTACTAACTCCACTGTGCCCAAACCCCCTCTTACCATTAGCATAGTTAACAAGCACTTTATTTTGCAAGCATACTTTGTAAAAATAAGTTAGCCGTATAAACACATCACCTTCGTCTCCATATCTCATATTTGGCCACACAACTTTATCATTAAAAGGCTCTGTTTTTATGATAACTGTTGATGGTTGAAAAAAACACTTAAAACATTGGTGCAACACTGTAATGTCAATCAACTTTTGTTTTTGAGAGACGAAAGGAGGAATAAAAGAGCCAGGCATATTTGTTAACGAACCAACCATAACATAAGTGGGGTTGTTTATTAAAAACTCCATCTGGAACTCTATTTTATTGGGCAGCCAAATATCGTCGGAATCTAAAAAAGCAAAATAGGTTCCCGTAACTTCTTTAATGCCAGTATTTCTGGCAGCGCCTGATCCTTTATTTACATCATGCACAATATATTTAATAACGATGTTTGATTTTTGTTTAACATTTTGTTTCAGGTACCCAACAGAATTATCTGTCGAACAATCATCCACAATTATAATTTCGTAATCAAACTTATCTGTTTGGTTTTGTACAGAGTGTATTGCATCTAACGCAGTATTGCCAGAGTTATAGATCGGAATTATTACTGAAATTAACATCAAACACTTTTTTGGCACAATTATGATAAAAAAAACAACATTTTTATAATGCCCATAACTGGGTCTAAAGGATGACCATAGGCTAAAAACTGTGCGGAGGCACGTTTCTGTGTAATTAACGGTAATATCCTGCAAAAACCAGTGATAAATGTAAATAGCACAAAAGCCAATATCCATTTGCTAGGGAAATTCAGGATAAACCAACGCACAAAATATATCCCAATAAGAGGTACCGTGAAATAAGCCAGCCTGGTAAAAATCGAATCTGCAAATGGAAATGCGATTGTCATAGTAGTTACCACAAATGTTATAAAAATTATCAGCTTATTCAAATCATCATTTTTAACCAGGACATGCGATAAAAATAATATCCCCATAAAAATTGACATTACAACAAACATCCTAATGCCGTCTACTCCGGTGCCTTCTGCGTAGGTTACAACACGATCAAGATTAAATGATGCTAAAAAATTTATGGCAATGTTAAAGGTTAAAATGAAAACAAAACACAGCATAATAGCATATAAAAAAAAATGAGCGTTTTTCTCCAATGCTTTTCGATTTCTTAAAAAATTAAAAAAAAGAAAAATGATCAGAAAGTAAAGGCAGACTAAATGGATAAAACAGGATAAGTAAATAAAATATACACCGGCTTTTCCCTTTTTATACAGATAAACATTACACCCCAACAAGAAAACAGTAGAGGCTATTTGCTGCCTCCATATATGAAATACGGAATCGATAGCAACAGGGGTTAAAAAGAAATAAGCAAGAATAACTATGATATAATACCGATCAGATATTGAATTCAAAGTGTAAAACAACAAATAAAAAATCAAAAAGTAATGTATGAATATAAAGCTTTTCTCACTGCCATTAAAAATATTAATCAGCACCCAAAATGGTAAGTGCCATAGTGGCTCATGATCTCCTGGTGATGTAAGAAAGCGTAAAAATATCTCAGAGAGGCTTATTGATTTATTAGAAAGATACAACTCAATATATGAAGGTACGTCATCACAACTTGCATTACAAGCTACATCATATTCTCTAAAAAAAAAAAACAAGGTAAAAGCTAACGAACCTATAATGAGAAATGGCAGCTTAGGTAACTGGAAATAAACAGATAAAATCGCAATAAAAAATAAAGCTATAAAAGGATTGAAAAAAAGAAAAAAGCAAATCATGCATAGCACAAGAAAAGCTTGTTGTGAAATAATATCACTCCTTTTTTTATCAATAAGTTCAATTAAACTGGCACCTGTCATTTTTTTGAAATTATTAATCTTCTCTCCCGTCGCACCAAATATTCGTAAGGTTTTTGCAGGATCATTTATTCAATACTCCGACGAAAAAAGGTAGCATCAACCTGTAATTGACGCCCAGTATGAGGGTCACTAAAAACCGGATTAATTGACCATAACTCAAAGCCTATACTTTTTAACTGTGTTGTCATTTCATCAAATAACTTTTGGTTATTGTAAAGCGGTATTAAAGACAATTCCAACTGTAAACCTATGGTTTGCTCCAACAAACGGGATGCTCCATTTAACACTCTATCCTCATAACCTTGTGTATCTATTTTCAGAAATATTTTTGATTTACTATCAACGTATTCTGAATATACACTGTCAAGTTTTCTGATTTTTACCATCTCTTTACCTACGTATACAGAGGCGCCATCAGCAGCCGTATGTGACTCTAACATATTAAGTATAGAACTACTTTCTGAATTATTGGCTATATTGATCGTTATTTCTCCATCCTCATCGCCTATTGCCATCTGAGGTGCAACCTGCCACAAAGAATCGTTTCTACTATTGGCAACTAATGTTTTATATGCCTTTGTTAAAGGCTCAAATGAAACCATTTTTCCTTTATATCCCAGATCGCGCATAAAGCCTCCAAACTGACCTTCATTAGCACCTATATCAAATATTACATCTATCTTGAATTCTTTTAGCATTCTGAGGAATAATATCTCACGCCTTACATCAGGCCGATATCTGCTCACATCTAAACCTATCGAGTAAAAAAGTTTTCTTAGTAATTTTTTCATTAAACGTTTCTATTATCAGGCAAAAATGTCTTGTATAGCTGCAATTACATCGCTTACATCTGTATCAGTTAATTTGGCAGACAAGGGTATACTAATCGTCGCTCTGCCGGCTTGCATTGCATGTGGGGTCGTTTCTGGCTGCCAGCCAAAGGTTTTCTGATAATATGGGTGCTCCGGAATACTCATATAGTGTACGCCTATACCTATATTATATTCCTTTAACTTTTCTATAAACTCATCCCTGCTGTATCCGCATTTTTCTTTCTCAATCATTATTGTGAACAAGTGATAGCCATGTTTGGTATTATCTGCAGAATTTAAAGGTAGTATTATCGGTAGATTTTGGAGTTCATCCATATATCTAAACCATATTTCTTCCCTCCTTTTCCAATACTCATCCACCTTTTTTAACTGATGAATCCCGATACTCGCCTGGATATCCATCATGTTATATTTGAATCCGCATTCTACTACCTGGTAATGTTTATAACCATCATCGCCAAATCGTTTCCATGCATCTTTGCTCATTCCATGTAGGCCTAAAGTTTTTATACGTGATGCAAATTCTTTATTGTGAGTTAACACCATGCCCCCCTCTCCGGTTACTATATTTTTAGTAACATAAAAGCTAAAACAGCCTAAATCGCCAATGGTACCGGCTTTTTGGCCTTTATACTCAGTTTCAATGGCATGTGCGCAATCTTCAATTATAACCAGGTTATGCTTTTTAGCAATCTCCATAATTTCGTCCATTTCACAAGGCCTGCCGGCAAAATGCACCGGAATGATAGCTTTTGTTTTAGGTGTTATTTTCTTCAGTATTTCTTTTGGATCGATATTAAGCGTCTGTGGATCTATATCGGCCAGTACGGGGGTACCACCAGCGTGGATAATAGCATTTACAGTAGCGCAGAATGTAAACGGGGTGGTTATAACTTCATCACCTACCGTAACGCCTGCTGTTATTAAACTAAGATGAAGAGCTGCAGTACAAGAACTTAGTGCAACTGCATAATCGGCATTTCTGTATTTCCTAAAATCTTCTTCAAATTGGGCTACTTTAGGGCCCGAACCTAACCAGCCTGACTTTAATGTTTTAACTACTTCTTCAATTTCATCGTCTCCGATCAATGGCAAAGCAAAGACAAGAAAGTTATCCCGCTTTTTAATTATACTAGTTTTCATTTATATAAAATTAATGTAGCTGTTAAATACAGCATTTGGGTTTTTGAGCATTGAAATAAAAGGTCACAATATTACTGTTATTTCCTTCAATTACCTCCTGGATATTTATTTCTTCAAAGTAAGCATTAAGAAGCATTCTTAATTCGCCCACGGTTTCAAATTCGGTTTTATGATCTATATGACCATTGGCCTTAGGTGTCATTCCACATAGTATCAATTTCTCACCACCAGAATTGACAATTTTGTCTAATACTATTTTGATCTGCTCCTTAGTAAAATAGCTTATTCCTGCATTCCAAACAATTACATCATAATCATTTGCCGGAAATTCTGTGTCAATTATATTGACTTGCTGATAATTAATTTTAGAGTGTTTGTAATATCGTTTCGCATATGATATCGCTGAGTGATCATAATCTATTGCATCAACAGATGATGAAACATCAGAAAAGAAAAGATAGCTATAGCTACCATCTCCGCAACATAGGTCTAATACTTTGCAGCCCTGAAATATATGTAGACGTGCTAAAGAACCTCTCAAAGTGAATGACCACTCGCTGGGGTTAAATCTCCATAAATTAACATCAATTTGATGCTTGAAGAACTTGGGCACATCTGAATCATTGTAACGCCAATCTCTTAAAAAAAGCAATTTTGAAAGATAATATAAGATCTTTGAAAAAATAAATATCCACCAATCAAGCAGGAGGATACTTAAAACAGCTTCTATTACCCTTTTCAAGATTTTTTTGTAAAACATATTTCAAACATCAAAATATTTCGGAGAAAATACATTATATCTTTTTTTAATTCTACGTTTCAAGATAGTTAGATAACTATTGAACAATGTTTTAATATCAGAACCAGAGGTTTCCTTTTGATATAACCGCCGAAAATTAAATTTGGGATCAATCTGATGTACCATATTTTCAGTTATCTGTAATTCAGCTATATATTTACCATAAATTAGTTTTATTACATCTTTTGAAAAAGGGTAATTACCTAACTCATGATCTCCGTCCTGGTAACGCCCATACTGATGAAAATGGTAGAAAACAATGGGCGAATCATCAACACATAATTGATTATTTTTTATCAAAACTGAATATTGGCTGACGTTCCATGGTGCAACTCCTGCCCCCGGATTAGATAACGACTTAACCCCTTCGAATAAAGTTGTCCAATTGTCTAAACATGTTTGCCCGGGGTAAAGAGTCAGATTTTGTTTTGAATATTTAAAGCAATTCTCTTTCCAGTAATTTAAAACTTTAGCCGAGAGTTCATCATTCCTAAAAGCATTAAACTGTACGCAGAATTCGCCAGCAGTTTCTTTATTATCAAATCCGGGTGCATAATTGTGTGGAACCAACGACACCGAATAATTACCCAACTCATTAAGTAAAATCTCCGGATCAGCAAAAAACAATGAATCAGCTTCAAGATAAGTAACGATATCTGCTTTAAACTTATCTAAGATATATTGACATATTATAGGTTGACAAACCCAACAGAATTGACCTTTAGTAGTTCTTTTTTGAACTTCAATCAATTCTTCCGTCATAATATCATTCAACTTTACCGGAAACATATGCTCCAAATTCATCGCTTTTAATAGACTATAAGATTCATCATCCATGCATAATGGATAAAACTTATATTCTTTTGAAGAAAATTTCAAGGATCTATAAACAGTAACTCCCTGAAAAAGGTAATTCTTATCAAAAATTGTACAATAATATCTCATCAATTTTATCCCTGTCTGCTTAGTTAAGTCTTTTCGGTTTTGTTAAATTTAAAAAGCGAGCTTAGTCTTTTAATACGTTGAATTAAATTGGCTCTGTTTATTTTTTTATAAAATTGCATCAAAGCTTTAAGAGCAATGCTACATTCTTCAACGGGCAATAATGAAACTATAATTGCTTTTTCTGACAAACTTGCATCATAGTAATTTTCTTTGGCAGAGTGTACCCCATCCCCTTCAAAACCAATATTTTGAACCAGACTTTTACCAGGATACAAGCACATGTTGTTGTTAATAAAATTCATTGCATCCCATTTTATTGCCCACGAGTTATTTTTTCCTAAAATCTGTTCTTCAAGCATACGTGTGTATTTTATCGAGCCATTCAAATCAAATTTTCTTGTAAGTTTCTTTTCTTTTAATTCTGATAGTAATTTGTTTCCGTCGTTTTCAAAAGTCTTCCAGGCCCTGGCCCATGTTGCCCATCCCCAGCATGCAGGTGTTTTTAAAAAAAAAGTTTCGGGAAGTTCTCCTGTAGTAGGATACCAATACCCGCTAATAGTAGTCACGTTTGATATGTGTTTATAAATCTCAAGTGCATCGTTCATGTAGCGCAAAAAGAAGGGAGATGTTACAATATCATCTTCAAGTACTATCACTGAACCGTGTTTATTACATACATCGCTAACTCCACTTATTACTGAGTTTGCTAGGCCTTTATTATAATCCTGCTCAATTATTATTACTTCCTTAAACCGATACTCTGCCCTGACTATTTCTCGGGTTTTCTCAATTTTCTGTAATATGTTTTCATTAGCTCCTGCTTTTGCCCCATCGCAGTAAATGTACAGTAAGCTATTTCCAGCTTCGGGATTACTCGCAAGCGCATCCAATACTCTTTGAGTATATACTGGCCGGTTGTATACAAAAAGTAACAGTGGAGCTAAAGTATTATTGCCAAATTTCAAAACAATGCCATGTTAATAAAACGCTTTTGATTTACGTTTCAGAATATCAAATCAAAAATAATAAAATTGTCGCCAGGGTTTTGATGAATCAGAAAAATTTCCTATGTGTTTACTATTACATCAGGCCATTATTTTAGCAATATATTGCTTATAACCAGATAGTTCTGCAATTTGCTTTAATGATTGAACCATATCGTTACCATCATTGATATCACTAAATCGCAACTTTAAAACAGCATCGTTGAGCTGTTTCTCTTCATCGCTCAAATTTAAATTATGCATATAGTAAAATTTCAAACTTTGATTTTTCATCTCTATTTTATCAAAATTAATTGATGAACTTCTTTTAAGAGCATCGGCATATTCAAATTTATCTTTTGTGTTAATACAAAAGTCAAAACTTGAATGCGGGTGGTTTGCAGATGTTATTGTTGGCACTCCCAAAAATGCCATTTCATGAGCTACCGTACCGTAAACCGTTATTGCACATATTATACCCGCATCAACTAATTGTTTATTAGTAATATCAGGTGGGATAAGTAGCATATCAGGGTATTTTTGTTTTAGCTGTTCCATCACATTATTACTCAGGTTAATCTGGTTTGGATGTGGTTTTAAAAAGTATTTTATATTGGCCTGCTTTAGGGTATCAATGGTGAAGCATACCCACTCCCAAAAATCAGGAAATACCATACTCCTGTACACATGCGGGCTGTCAAAAAAATCATGCATAAAAATCACAACAGCCCTACTAACATCCGGAACCGGTATATCAGTTTGGGCATAGGCTGATTTTTTCATGTAAGCGGTAGAGTTATCGATACTTCCTGTTATCCTTTGGTTTAGAGCAAGTTCGGCCTGAGCTAATTTTTCTTCCTGATCATTCAATTTATTAAAATCGCTGGCATAATTGTCAGGATCTTTAGTGTGCACCGTATCGTTTTCAGACAGTGGCTTAATAAATTGCTGCAGGTTGCTACTTATAGCAAAAACGGGGACGTTAGATTTTAACGCTATACGTACTGGTATGCCATGATTAACATAAGTACTATACGACGTAAGGTATGCCTTTGGCTTAACGCGTGAAAAATATCTTTTACCTCTTCTGATATTTCGGTAAGTCTGCCAAATGATGCTCCATAAATACATGTCTGGAACAGATAAGTTAACTGTAGGTGCCGGTTTGTATCGTAAATAAGTATCGTTTATCAAATCCCCTACTGCTATACTGTCAATTTTTAACGCAATTAACTCGTCTTTTGTATTTATGCTTTTCCAGCATTTGTATGATCTGTACAAATCTATAATATCGTCCATAGGGTGCGATAAATCGGTATGATCATAAGCTACACTATCGCAAAAAGAACTATAAAGTTTACACCACTTCTTTTTTAGCAACCTGGTAAGAAACCCGTAAAAAAAGAATTTATTTAATGACACGGATTCCCCAACCCTGAAACTGTTTACTAATATTTGCTGAGCGCTGATATCTTGCCGTTCCTTAATAGATGATACGACTTGTCCGAAAAGGCCAAAATAGAAAGGGTCTTCCACACATTCAAGCAGAACAATGTCCTTGGACCGCGATTTTTTTGGGTTTATGCTATTAAAATATTGAAAAAGCTCATCCTCTGTACCATCCAGTTCTCGCATATCACTGAACTGAGAAGGCAACAAGAATAATTTTTTTATTTTCTTAACCATAGAAAGTAACAAATTCGATGTCTAAACTGACGATATCATAATTTCAATACCGTGTTTTTTTTTGAGATTATATCCGCTAAATTGAAAAAATTGTATTAATACTTCTTAACCCAGCATCTCCCATTCAAACCTCATTCCTTTATTAGCATCCTTTGTAAATGTTCTGCCTAATATTTCGGGGAGATATTTAGGGTGTAAACCATATCCGGGTCGTACAGAGCGCACATTAGCATCGGTAATTATATCGCCAGCTTTTACATCTTGAGTCACGTATAATGACCGCGAAAACTCCCTGCCTTTTTTTTGTTTTTCAGTAAGCGTATAATCAATCTTGCCAACCGCTTTTTTAGCCTCACGAACCGCGGTCACCATATTTGTAAACTCCTCCTCGTTGAGAGAGAAAGATGCATCAGGTCCTCCTATAGATCTGTCAATAATAAAATGCTTCTCGATAATAGCTGCACCTAGTGTTGTGGCAACAATTGGTGCAGTAATACCCATTGTATGATCAGAAAGACCAGCGATAACGCCAAATCTATCTGCAAGATCCTTTATCATGATCAGATCAGCTTCTTCGATAGGAGCCGGATAGCTCGAGGTACATTTCAACAACGCAATTTGATCGTTACCTTGTTTTTTACAGGCATCAACAGCAAGTTGGATATCTTCCAGTTCGGCAATACCTGTCGAAATAATTATCGGTTTGTTTTTTGATGCTACGTACTCTATCAGTGGGATATCTGTAATTTCAAAAGAAGCAATTTTATAGGCCGGGGTGTCCAAGGTTTCTAAAAAATCGACCGAGCTTTTATCAAATGGGGTTGAAAAACAAACTAAGCCCTCATTTTTGGCTGCATTAAAAAGTTCTGCGTGCCATTCCCAGGGTGTATAACCTTCCTTATATAAATCATGAAGATATTTGCCATCCCAAAGTGTGCCTTGTTTTAACAAGAAATCATCTGTTTTTGCATCCAGAGTAATAGTATCTGGGGTAAATGTTTGAAACTTAATTGCATTTGCACCTGTTCTTTTTGCAGCTTTAATTGTATCCAATGCATTTTGCAAACTACCGTTATGATTGGCTGATAATTCAGCTATAATAAAAACTCCTGACGAACCCTGTGCTAATAAATTCTCTAAACTACCCATCATTCAAAATATATTTTCAGCTAATGTATTCATTAAATCCTTTATAAAATTTTTTCCCTGCTTCTACTGGCAGATAGGGCTGAACATGTAATCCTAACTTATCTTGAATAGACCATATAACATCCTTAAATCCAAACAGATCGCGAAAACGCACTGTGCTCGAAAAGCGAGGGTTTATTTCAAAAACACATGGGCCTTTTTCATCGATGCGCAGCTGCGCATTAATGGATCCTATTAAGTTTAATTTATTTGAAATAGCGTTAAGCAGATCTTCTATATCCTTATTTTCTATCACTTCGCCATATCCTGAAAAACCTCCTAAAAGTGTCCTTCGGAATATTATATTCCTGTTTTCACCCTCCCGGCTTCTAAAAAGGCCGCAGGTGTATTCTTCCGAAGCGTTTTTTAAATATTCCTGCACAATAAAATCAGGGTATTTGAGCCTAAAGTAGTCGATGTCTGTTGTATCTTTAGCTAATAACACATTTTTACTACCGGCCCCATCCCTGCTTTTTACAATGCAAGGAAAAACGAAATTTTGATCTGCAGATATCAAACCGGTTTGTGGATATGGAAGCTCATTATTTTTCAAAAACTGGCTTGTAGCTAATTTATCCAGCCCGGTAGCCAATACCTCTTTATTTGCAATAATGATTTTAACGCTTAACTGTTCTTCGGTGATATCATTGTGATAAAAAAACCTTATTTCTGCTTCTGAAACTGGGATCAAAATATCTATTTCGTTAGCCTTCAGCATTTTTTTCAGCTCGCCCAAATAAGCACCTTCGTTACACCTTGGTAATGTGAAACATTTATCAAATATCATAATACCGGCGTGGTGCATATTTAGATCAGCACCTAGTATCCGGTCAAACAGATCATTCTCCTTAAGTATCTTACCGATACTTTGGCCGATATCGCCACCGCAGCCAGTAACTAAAATATTTAGTTTTCTATTCATCTTCTGTTCTTAATAAAACTTTCCTAAGATATGTCATTCCAGGGTCGTGTTCTTCGATCTCTTCTAACAATTGATCTACATTGTACGGGGTTGATCTTAACTGCACTACTCCATTATTTGTATTAAATAGAGCCCATGAGGCATGCCCTCCTGAGTTTCGTGATTGACCAATCGAACCGCAATTGACGAGCATGTTTTTGCTGGTTTTGTAAATAAACGGATAATGTGAGTGCCCTACTAATATCAGATCAGCTTCAAACTGTTCGCTTTTATCAAGTATTTCTCTCTTTGTATCCGGATACAAGTACAGATCAAGCTCCCAGGGAGAACTATGGCATATCAATATTTTAGTTCCATTGTATTCTAAAAGCATTTGCCGGGGGGCATTGAGAAGCATCTGTAATTGTTCGGTTGATAATTGCTCGAGGGCGATACGATGGCCGCTCCCGTATTTTAGTCTTATTTCAGATTCTTGTACTTTACCTGATACAATGTTTGCCAATATTTCTTCGTGATTGCCTTTAATTAGGTGATGATCCCAGTCAGACAGCAATTCAATAATTTTTTGGGGGTGATAATAATAGCCTACGATATCCCCTAATATTAAAAGTTTTTCAACTTTTTCTTTCCTGGCAACTTTAAGCATTGCCTCAAGAGCATATACATTTCCATGAATATCAGATAAAATGGCTACTTTCATTAATTATTGTAATTCGTTCAATACTTGTTTGGCAGCTTGGGCAGGTGTTAAAAGACTACCGTTTTGCTTTGCCTCGGCAAAAATGTGCTGAAGAGGAAAATCTGTTGATCGAATTTTTTCCTGCATTTCAGTATCTATCATACCGGGGTCTATTGATTGAAAAATGTAGTTATTATTTCCTTTATTCTCTTCTTTAAGCACCTCAAAAAATCTGTTCATAAACGCTTTCGAGGAAGAATAAATGGACCAGTTTGCTATCGCTCTATTTGCCGCTCCCGAGGTTATATTAATAAAAGATATCTCATTCGTGGCGAAATGCCGCAATAGGTGTTTAATTATTAAAACCGGGGCTAAAACGTTGATCTTCAATGCATCTTCAAACTGTTTATCATCTATATTACTTACCTCATCCAGCGGCTCTATAGTTGCTGCGTTATTTATAAAAACTATTTTTGAGGTAATGCCAATTACTTCCGTCAATACCTTGAAGCCAGAATAATCCATCTTCTGGGATAGATCTTGTTTGATTAACAGAAATCTGCCGGCATGTGTATAATCAATCTGCTTGCTATTGCATCCACGTGAAATTGATACTACAAAAGTATTTTTTTCTTTTAGTATCTGGTCTACAAATGCTTCTCCTAACCCTTTACCGGCCCCAGTGATAATATAAACTTTATCCATTTATAAGTTTTCAAATAAGGCATTTATTCTTTCGCCAGAATGGCCATCAAATACATTATCGTATTCAATTTGTGTATGTAATATATAATTTATCGCTTCTCTTAAGTTCGCTTCCGAAAAATCATTAGCATTAATAACTTGCTTATACTTTGTCATTTCAGCAATAAAAATAGATTGGTTGTTAATATACCAACCTGTAATAATTGGTATTTTAATAGTTAATGCTTCAAAGAGCACCCCACTTGCCGGAACAATAGCCAAATCGGCCGTTTTTAAAACAGCAAGCATCTTCTGTTCATCAATTGCGTGATGATGTATTACACGCTTATCCTGCGCTACCGCAAGTTTTAATGAATCAATATTACTGTAAGCAGCTCCTGTGACTATACAGATCCTCTCAAAGTTATTTAATGATTTAACGATAGCAAAAGTGTGTTCGGTTAAATTCTTAGGGTCAGATCCGCCGAAACAAACAAAAACACTTTTTATTTGTTTCTTTTCGGTATAGTTTGTTCTTGCCTGCTTCAAAAACGAATCGCGCAATAGTGCAAATGATAATCCTAACGCGAATTTAGTATATGGCTGAGCCTGATAATCTTCAGGTCTTACGCCGGGTACATGATTAATGATCAGGTCGGCAGCAAAATTTTTATCATGTAGATCATCAATGCACACTAATTTGCTTTGTTTTGCTTTGATCATTTTTTGATAAGCAAAATCAAAATGATAGCCATCCAAAACTACAATATCACCGGCATTTATTTTTGAAAAAAACGATGCTTCATCATCAATTTCAATCAAATCAAAATTATTGCTATTTAATTGTTTGACCAGTTGAGCAGGTATCTGCCTACAAACAAAAATGATCCGGAATGTATTTTTTAGCATATCAGCTAAAGCAATACAACGAACCAAATGACCTAATCCGCTTGTTTCGTTACCATCAACTCTTATGTATACCTTAATTGCCATTTAATAGTTGAAACTTTATCTCTGCTATTTGCCAATCGGTTAAGTTATCTATGTCCTGAACCTGCGTTTCATCAAGCACGATAGTTTTCGAATTATTGGTAAACAATGTTGTACTTAATGTAGCTGGATTGAACCAATACCACTGGCCTGCGTCATGATAAACTTTTTTTAAATCCTGCGAGCGGGTGTTCAAATGTTCGGGCCATACAAGCCTGGGGATATTATGCTCATTTATTTCGAATCCACGCCAAATAGGATAGTTAAATGCAACTATTGGAAATACTGAATTTGGCTGATCAAATCTTAGATAATCATACCCCCTGGAAAGGTCTGCGATATTAATTAACGGTGCTGTTGGGTATATACAACAGGCATAATCAAATATCTTGTCCTCATCGCCATATTTTATAATTACCTCCTTTAACACATCAATTGTAGTAGCATAATCATCAGAATTTTTATCACTTCTTAAAAATGGTACCGATGCCCCGTATTTTATTGCAATGTCTGCAATTTCCTGATCATCTGTTGATACCATAACTTCAGTAAAAAGACCTGACTTTAATGCTATCTCGATAGAATATGCGATAATTGGTTTCCCCAAAAAAAGTTTTACGTTTTTTCTCGGAATTCTTTTGCTTCCACCTCGTGCCGGTATAATTGCAAGATTATTCAACGTAAAAATCGTTTATACTTTTAATTACAAAATCTTGTTCTTCATTGGTTAAAGTAGGGTACATTGGTAAACTCAGGCAATTTCTATAGTATTCTTCGGCATGAATAAAATCCCCCTCCTGCCATCCCAAATTGCGGTAATAAGGCATTAAATGAACAGGAATATAATGCACCTGGGCAAATATGTTTTTTTCGCGCAGATAATTATATAACCCCAATCTGTTATTAACTTCAACTATATATAAATGATAAGCATGGCCATTAACAAACCCCGATTGACTTTTTATCCATTTTTTTGCCAAAAATGCGTCATTGTATTTTTTTGCAATTTCGCGTCTGCACATTAACCCACTATCGGCGCGTTTTAATTGTGATATACCCAAGGCTGCCTGGAAATCGGTTAAGCGATAGTTGTATCCCAATTGTTGCATTTCCATATACCAAGCCGGATAAGCAGCCCCATCGGTAATGGTTTTATCTCCTGTTGCAAACGATAAGGTATTCTCAAAATCGACGGTATTGCGTGTTATACCGTGTGTTCGGAGTTTGAGTAAGCTCTTATATAATTCCGGGTTGTTGGTAGTAATCATGCCCCCCTCACCGCTGGCAATATGTTTTACCGGATGAAAGGAAAAAATAGATAAATCAGCAAAATTCCCATTCCCACAGTTTTGCTGAACATTTTTAGAATCAGTAAAAAAGCCTCCAGGCGCATGGCAGGCATCTTCAATTATCCATAAGCCATACTCGTGTGCTAATTTACCGAATGCTTCCAAATCCACACCTCTACCTGCAAAGTCAACCGGAATAATTCCCTTATAAGTCCCCTTCGGTGATGATTCAAGCAAAGATTTGACTGAATTAATGTCAAGCAAATATGTTTCAGGATCAATATCAGCAAATACCACATCGCCATCACAATATCTGATGCAGTTTGCCGAAGCAGAAAAAGTGATAGGGCTTGTAATTACCTTATCCCCTTTTTTAACATTTAAAGCCAAAGCGCACAGATGCAGTGCTGCCGTACCGTTTGCTACAGCTACGGCATAATTACATCCGATATATTTGGCAAAAGCAAGCTCAAACGCTTCAATTTGCGGTCCTTGTGTTAAAAAATCACTTTTTAGCACATCTACTACGGCTTCAACATCTTCGGCAGTAATATTTTGGCGGCCGTATGGGATAACTTTTTGCATAACTATAACAGAAATGTTGGTTCTACATGTTCAACAATCAGTTTTCTTAAGCTCTCCACAGTCTCCCATTCTGAGTTTTCACCAGATGAATAGTTGAACCCCTCGGGGACGATTTTTGCGTTAAACGCCTTAATGTAACTATCCAAATTCCAACATGGAACCTGCGGAAGAATGACGTAATATTTGCCAAGATCATAGGTTGTGAACGAGTCGGAAGCGGTGATCATCTCTTCGTGTATTTTCTCTCCAGGGCGAATGCCGCTTACACGGTGCTCGCACTCCGGTCCGATGGCTTCGGCAACATCCATAATTTTGTAGGATGGAATTTTAGGTACAAATAATTCGCCGCCCCATGCCGAATCAAGAGCATGTAATACCATGTCAACACCTCCCGATAGTGAAATATTAAACCTGGTCATATTCGGATCAGTTATTGGTAAAACCCCCCCTTTTTTCATTTTTAAGAAAAATGGGATGACCGATCCATTTGACCCCATAACATTACCATAACGCACAACTGAAAATCTGATATCCTTATGTCCCTTTATATTATTGGCAGCTATAAATAATTTGTCAGAAGTTAATTTGGTTGCGCCATACAAATTAATTGGCGCGCATGCTTTGTCCGTCGATAAAGCAACTACTTTGGTCACATTCGATTCTAAAGCTGCTTTAATTACATTTTCAGCTCCGCCTATATTAGTTTTTACACATTCGTCGGGATTATATTCAGCAATATGAACATGCTTCATAGCTGCAGCATGGATTACATAGTCAACCCCCATAAAAGCGCGTTTTAAACGCTCCAAATCCCTAACATCGCCAATAAAATATCTAATAGCCGGATACTTGGTTGTGGGGTAATCCTGAGCCATCTGAAATTGCTTTTGCTCATCCCTGGAGTAAATTACCAAACGTTTTACATCGGGCCATTTTTCAAGAATTGTTTTTGTTAACTCTTTACCTAAAGAGCCAGTGCCACCGGTTATTAATACTGATTTATTTGAAAACATTTTGAATGGTCAATTATTTAAAAGATATTTTTGAAGCGTAGATTGGATTGTTGTCACAAAACGCCCTGAACTTATCAGAAGAGTTATTTATAGTGAGATGCGAATAATTGGTACCGAATAAAGAACTTGTATATTGAAACTCAAGCACAAGCCTATCGCCATTTTTTAGTGGATTACCCTTATGCCAGCATTTAGTATCGCCTGCAAATATCTCGCCGCGCTCGCCTGTAAGTGTTATAAAATCTTCCTTTTTATAAAAAGGGGCCAGCTCTTTATCTTCAATACGCACATATCCCCTTTTTAATATCTGAGCTGGTTTTGCGCCAACTTTATGACTGCCCCGAATATAAGAGTGAGGGCCATTATCCATGGTTACATCGTTAAGATAAATAAAAATCTTAAGCCACTTTACTCTGTCCATATCAAAATGGTATAATTGTGCTGCTTCGGATGATGCTTCCTTACTAAATGAAGTACTCCACCACATGGCCGGGAAATCAAAAATAGGCTCGCTCTGAAGATAATTAAGCGCTATATTGATTAACACCGGATCCATCATCAACGCTTGTATATCCTGATTGTTGACCAGTTCATTCATGTCGAACCGGTATATCTCTGCAACGGGGTTTAACGGATCATAACTAATTTTGCTATCGTATTTAGGCGGAATTTTGGCCTGAGTTTTTAAAGCATAATCAAACAGTTTATCGCAAATTGAAGCAGGAATTCTGTTATCAAATTTTACGTAACCATTTTCGTTAAGTTCATCATTGATCGCTTTAAAACCTGGTTGGTCAACAGTCCCGATAAAACCCTCTAATTTTTCAGGAGTCTTGGCGGGGGGGTGCTCAATCTCTATTTTCTTTTGAATATCTTCGTTGAATTTACCGTTGGTTGAACAATAAAGATTTATTAAAGCCAGGTAAGCTGTATCGGGAGTTGTGCCGGTATTATTAAATTGTTCGACGCCTTTAAAAAAACTTCTTTTCTGAAAAAAGTTTCCGAATAGCATGCGTTTTATTTTGCTTAGAATTTTTCTCATAATTACTCATATATCTACAGAAAGCACCTTTAACTAAACATTTTATTGTTACTGCTAACTTATAATAACTTCATCTAAATTAAGTTGAAATGGCAACGAACAAAACCCCACGTTTTCATGTACATCAATTCTCGAAGGAGTGATAATGAGTGAGGGCAATGATACATTTTCGTCAATCGCGTCGAACCATTCCCTTCCAAATTGGTCGGCAATTGCAAAATATAAATTGTATTGACCTGGTCTTAAGGTGTTTCCGGGAAGAGAAAAACTAAAATATATAGTTTGTCCCTGTACAATTTGTTTCTTGGTAAGAACAACTTTAAAATTACTAACAATCAGATCAGAAATTTGCGACTTGATAGCAACATAAAATGTTAAGCCATCCGATTTTTCAAAAGCTATACACTGCAGTTTAAATTCGATCGCCTGATCAATCTGGATATCCCAAATATCATTTCCTTCGGTTTCATTTGCTATCTCAACTCTATCAAATCTTACCTTACCGTTATGTCTGTCTAATCTGTTTTTCAACGCCGTATGCGCGTTAAAATTAAAAACAGTTGATCCTTTATAATATCTTGAAATACAATCGCTTATATTGCCTGTATGCTCAATATTCCCTTTATTTAAAAGTATCCCCTTGTTGCAAAGAGACGACATAGCCTGCATATTATGGCTCACGAATAAAACGGTTCGGCCCTCTTTTTGGGCAACTTCGTCCATTTTACCGAGACATTTCTTTTGAAATTCGGCATCACCTACAGCCAGTACTTCATCAACAATTAATATCTCGCTTTCCAGATGCGCCGCCACTGCAAATGCCAGGCGTACGTACATGCCACTACTAAAACGCTTTACAGGCGTATCCAAAAATTTTTCAACTCCACTGAATTCTACAATTTCATCAAATTTTTTTTTGATCTCCGGGGTGTTCATCCCCATGATCGCGCCGTTCAGAAAAATATTTTCACGGCCTGTTAGCTCGGGGTGAAACCCTGTACCTACTTCTAATAAACTTGCCATACGGCCAACAATTTCGATATGGCCTTTTGTTGGTACCGTTATACGCGAGAGTATTTTAAGCAGGGTGCTTTTACCGGCGCCGTTACGGCCTATTATCCCAACGGCATCGCCTTGCTGAACTTCAAAATTTATATCCTTTAATGCCCAAAATTCTTCTATCTCACTACCAGCCACACCGGGGCCATGTTCGGTAAAAAGCCGTTTAACGCTTTTACCTACCCCTTTAATATTCTGAACAATTACATCGCGCAAAGCGGTATAGCGTTCTTTATTTTCATGCCCGATCAGATATTTTTTTCCTAAACCCTGGACACTTATAGCTGTTTCTGACATAGTTAAATTAAATCTGCAAACGTTTTTTCCATCTTACGAAATTTATATACCGCATAAATCAGCATAATGATCGTAATACTCATTGATAATACAAAATAGGCGGTAAAAGGATTGGCTGCTCCATTTCCGATGATACACCACCTGAAACCATCAATAACACTCACAACAGGGTTCAGGTAATAATACAATTTCCATTTTTCGGGAATAACTGAACTGCTAAAACCAACCGGGGATACATACAATCCTATTTGTACGATAAAAGGGATAACATATCTAAAATCGCGGTATTTAACATTGAGAGCTGCTAAGTACAACCCAAACGCAAAGGACTGCGCAAACGCTATTAGCGTGAAAACAGGGATCAGCAGAATATTCCAATTGGGTGCATAATGATAATAGATCATCAGGCCAATTAATATGACGAATGATATTAAAAAATCAACCAAGCTCGTAATAACCGCACTTGCCGGAACAATTAACCTCGGAAAATATACTTTAGAAAGTAAGTTGGCATTGACTACCAAACTTTCGCTGGCATTTGAAAATGCTATTGAGAAAAATTGCCAGGGTAATAAACCCGCTAATACCATTAGCGCATACGGCGCCGTGCCTTCTGTTTTTAAACCCGCTACACGCCCAAATACTACAGTAAAAACTATCATGGTTAAGAACGGACGTATTATAGCCCATAAAGTACCAATTACCGTTTGTTTATATCTAACTTTAATATCGCGCCAACTGAGTATATAGAAGAGGTTTTTAAATACTAACAGGTCTAACCAATAATTCTTTTCCACTCGTCCGGGTTCGATGATCAAACGTTGTACTTTTTTTTCCATATTATTTAATGCGGTATAACTGACTGCTTAATAATTTTGATAATTACTATTCAAAAATTATTAAAGTTCTAGATCGATAGCTAATTTCTTAAAACACAGAACAAAAACTGTTATCAACCCAAATAATGTTCCCCATACAATCATTGCTATCATTTTACTTGATTTTATTTTTTCTAAGGGTAATATAGGCGCATCGATGATTTGTACAAGAGGCGTTTCCTTTCTTAGGGCGACTTTGGAAACTTCAAGGTTTTTCACCAATTCAGCTAATATAGCCTGATTAGCCTGAACATCAACCTGCCTGTGTTGTGATGGAGCCCGCAATACCTGTCGCCCGGGATTAGCATTAGGCGTAGCATCTATCGAGGAAGCTACTCCTGTGATCGCATTATTCAATTCGCGCCTTACAGAGTCTGTTTGATGTTGTAAGATCGCTACATTTTGTACGGATTTCTTCGTTTTCGTTTCTACATAAAAATCCGATACCGTTTTAGTAAGTATCTCTACAAAGAGTTTTGAAAACAGTTCGTTTCCGGAAACGATGCTCACAGCGATGATACTTAACTTTTTATCTTTTTTATCAACAGACAGTGAATAGTCAATTAGTGCTTTATGGAATGTTCCTAATAAACTATCTTGTTGTAAGGTAAATTTAGCAGGGTCGTCGCCTGGTAAAAAATGAATGTTTTTTAGTTTATCATTCCTTTCCCAATCTTTCCTGAGGCCATTATTGTCGATGTAGAACTCAGCCAGCGTTTCGCTTTTACCATTGATATTTACTGTAGTAAGAAGCGTTTTTTGAATCATTGAACGCGATTTCATCAATTCAAGGAGATTATCTCCGGAAAAAGCACCGCCACCGCTTCCGCCAAGGTCAAATCCGAACTGACTGGCTATACCCGCAGCAGCGCTAAGGCCGCCACCTGATTTGTCGTCTTCCAACGCAAAACTCAATTCGGCTTTATAAGCCGGCTTTTTAAAATAAGTATATGTGAAACCCAATGCGCCGCCTACGATACCGGCGATTAGAATAACTACCCATTTTGACAACAGGTATTTCCACCATTCCCGTAATTTTACGATAAAATCCTTTAAAGAAATCTCTTCCCTGATATTGGATCGTTTAGTTAAAGCATTGCTTTCCATTTTATTATTTTTTAACTAAGCTAATAATACCAATGATTACCGCGCCCATAGAAGCCAGCCCACTTAACAGCCCTACCGATTCTGCTGCGGATAGTCCCTTAGTTTTTGGCTTTTGAGGGATAATGATCTGGCTTCCCGGCTTAACTTTGGGATAGCTTTTAAAGAATAAAAAAGTATGTGTACTTTTTACAGTTCCATTTGCATATACTACATATGTGCGGCGCCTTAATGCATCAGGAGAAAATCCACCGGCGTTATCAACATATTCCCGGAGGGATTTAGAGTTAGTATATATCACCGAGCTGGGGAATAAAACTTCGCCATTTACCTTAACCAGTTGCTGTTGTTTAGGAATAATCAGCACATCACCTTCTTCGAGGATTAAATCAATATCTGAACCGGGTTTATCTAATATTTTTTTAAGATCAATACCGACGTTATCATTTTTAATTTGTTCAATCACATTATTGGTCGAGTCTTTAAATGCTTTTTGAAGATGTGCTAATCGATCTAAACGGTCTTGCTTTAATTTCACCGAATCTATTTTGCTTTTACCCAAATCCAGCCCATTATTATCATTTGCACGTTTTAAAGTTCCCCCTTCAACGTCAGCGTAAGCCGTCAGCCCTCCGGCCCGCTTTACCAAACTTGATATTTTTTCGTTTTTCGTGCTAATAGTATAGGGTCCCGGATACAGCACCTCGCCTTCAATTTTTACAGTTTTTTGTTTTTCGAACCCTGGCAGGCTATATACCGAAACCTCATCAAATGGTTGCAAAGTAAATGAGGATGTGCTGAATTTCAACTGGCTATCTACATCTACAACAAAAACCTGGGCTACCGGAGCGCCTTTTTGGTTAGGGTCGCTGTTATTTACACGACGTGCGATTTCAATACGCTTTGCACTTGCCCCTTCGGCAAAGCCACCTGCCTGTATAATCAGATCTTCAACAGTCATGTTATCGGCATAAGCAAAATCGCCTAGTTTTCTAACTTCGCCGTTTATTGTAACCTTATATTTGTCGCGAAGATCAAAAAGTGAAGGTATAGTAACTATATCTTCGCGTTGTAGTGGTATATCAGCGATGTTTTTCGAAACTATTGCCTTAATATCAAAGGGAATACTCTCGGTGGTGTTATCCGGCTTTAATCGTGTGATATATCCTCTGGAGGCAAAAGCGTCTTCCTTTAAACCGGCTGCTTTGGCGATCAATTGTGATAAGGTCAATCCTTTTTCCAGCTCAAATTGTCCCGGCCTGAAAACAGCACCGGTTATGGTAACCCGATTTTCAAATCTGTTCAATATTCTTTCTACCATATACTGATCACCTCGAAGTGGTATATAATTTGAAAAATCAGCCGAACTGATATCGGTTACCCTGCGTTCCTTATCGGTTACCTGTATGGCCTTTATTGTTGCCGTATAAGCCAGATCGGTAAACCCTCCGGCAAAGTTGATCACGTTTTTCAATGTCTCTCCGGGTAGCACCTCAAATATGGCAGGGTGCTTTACCTGGCCGGCTAATGAAACCCTCACTTTGTAAGTAGGCACACGAATTACATCGCCATCCTGTAAGCGAATATTATCTTTCTGACTTCCGGTTAAAAGGAAATCATAAAAATCAACTGTCTTTATTTCCTGATTATTACGGATCAATTTTATTTGCCGCAACGAGCCGTTTTCGTTTGGTCCGCCTGAAACATACAGGGCATTAAATAATTTAGATAGTGAAGATATGGTATAAGTACCCTGTTTTACAACTTCGCCGGTTAACGTAACGGTTATACTACGGATGTTTCCTAATGTTATGGCTACGTTAGTACCATGCCCGATGGCATAGTGATTGGCAATTAATTTTGAGGTAATTATCCCCCTAACCTGTTCAATGGTTTTACCGCCGACATTTATAGGCCCTACTCCGGGTATCTGTATAGTGCCGTCGGGTGATACATTGGGTTTCCACTCCACCTGCGAATTGCCATATACTGATATTATTATCTGATCATCAGGGCCTAATATATAATTTTGAGGTGTTGCGATTCTAAGATTGGGCTCAAACGTTAAATTGCTGTTGTTAAATAAATTGGCTCCGAAAATCTCGAGTTTGCTTGAATCGCCTTTAGGCAGCCTGTTATCAACCGTTTGAGAGGGATAATTAAGCTGACGCGAACCTGATTGATTGAAGTTATTAGCCGCAGTATTACTACGCAATACATTTATGCGTGCCAGTAATTTATCGGCATCAGCTTCTGACATGCCTTTCGCAATGGCCTGCCTTCTTAATTGTTCATCTGTTTGACCCGTAGCCTGAGCTTGTTTCATCAAATCAAGCAGTTGTGCATCTGTCAGATCATCAACTTTAACGGTGCCAATATTTGCTGGAGTAACGGTTTGTGCGAGTAAATGAGAGGTACTTTGAATACAGAAGAAAACAACAAATAGTACAAGAACATGGTAAGTATACTTCATTTTATTTACTTTTTGTTAAGACAACGCTTAACTCTGACAGTTTAACATTAACATAAATTTACTTTTGCGAAAGTAATAAATTTTGCCTATTTTTTATTAAATTATTACAATAAGTCCTCTAAATAGCACCCATAGGGCAATAATTTTATCAACCTACTAACTATTTTCAATATGTGTTAATACTGCTTGTACAGTTGTTACTGCACTGCCAATTTTAGCAACCACAATTGCTGCCGCATGATTAGCAAAAATACAGGCATCCTTAATTCCCATCCCGCTGGCAACGCAAATACCAACACTGGCCAGTACTGTATCACCTGCACCGGTTACGTCAAATACTTCACTTGCCTTTGTGGGTATAATTTCAAAATGATCATTGTATATAGCCATCCCTTCTTCAGATAGCGTAACAACGATAGCGTCCGCTCCGGTTTGTTCTTGTAAGTTTTGTGCTGCAGCTTTTAAGGTTTCTGCGTCAACAATATCGATACCTGTTGCTATGGCAGCTTCCTTCTTATTAGGTTTAATAATGTTTGCCCCATGATATTTTGAATAATCGCTTCCTTTGGGATCAACAATTACCGTTACATTGTTTTCACGCGCGCAGGCAATAACTTTGGACAGTATCCTTGAGGTTAAGGTTCCTTTCAGATAATCGGATAGCAGCACCAATTTATAGTTGGTAATATTTGCCTTTACAAAATCGATAATAAAATCTTCAGACGCTGGGTTTACAGGTTGCTTTGATTCTCTGTCAAAACGCATCATTTGATGCTTTGACGCCAATACCCTTGATTTTTTGCTGGTAACCCTGCCGGCCTGGCGAAGAATACCATTTACGTCGAAACCGGCGTCGTTTAATAATACAAAAAGTTCATCGGCACTATTATCATCGCCAACAACACTTACAACATCGGCGCTAACTCCAAAGCTGTTTAAATTTTTTAAAACATTGCCTGCACCACCTAAAGTCACTTCCTCGCTTACTATATCGATAATAGGCACGGGGGCCTCGGGCGATATACGTTCAAACTTCCCCCACATGTAGTGATCTATCATCAAATCGCCAACAACCAAAATCTTTATATTATGCAATTCGTTCAACATTTTACTATCCATGGGCAATTCGTTTGTGTGTAGCATATCGTGGTTAACAAGTACCGCAATGCTATTTTTAATTGTTATAAAATTGATATATGCCTTTTACGCTACGCTCTGTTACCGAACCAACCAATACGGTAACAATTTTTTTGCTCATCATTAAATCATCAGCAGTATTGAGGTATTCGTCTTCTTCAATAATAACCGGGTCGCGGTTCATCATGGTACTGATATTGAGCTTTGAAGTATCGGCTATCTGCACTAAAGCCCGCCGAAGATCGCCATCGGTTACAATACCTTCAACCTTTTCTGCAGTCCCTACAATAACCATCCCTATCCGACCTTCTGACATGCGCAATACCAATTCGGTAAAAGGTGCATCCATATTGATAAATGGTAAATTATCTGTCCGCATCAGATCTTTAACTTTAAGCAATAATTTACGGCCAATACTGCCCCCGGGATGAAAGCGTGCAAAATCTTTTTCTTTAAACCCTCTTTCTTCCATTAACGCCACGGCAATAGCGTCGCCCATAACCAGGGCCGCCGTGGTTGATGAAGTAGGCGCCAGCTTTAATGGACATGCTTCGTGTTTGATGCCGATGTTTAAATGATGATCACTGTTACGGGCAATCGTAGAATCGGAATTCCCGGTAAGCGCGATAAGCGTGTTATTATTCCATTTAAGATAGGGTATCAGTTTCAAAACCTCATCGGTTTCGCCGGAGTACGAGATCATGACCACTATATCATCCTTGCCAATCATACCCAAATCACCATGAAAAGCTTCGCCGGGGTGCATAAAAAAACTTGATGTACCTGTGCTTGCTAAAGTAGCGGCGATTTTTTTACCGATGAGACCCGATTTGCCGATACCGGTAATAACTACCTTCCCCGTACCTTTAAGAATAGCCCGGATAGCATGGTCGAACTCACTGCCTAACTGATTGGCCACGTGTTGCAGCGACTCAATCTCAATATCAAAAACGCGGCGGGCTATATTTTTCATTACCCTTGTTATAGTTAGTTATTTAACAAAGGTACGATAACGCTTTCCAACTCGTGCAGTTTAACCATATTGGGTCCATCGCTCAGGGCATTATCCGGATCTGGGTGAGTTTCCATAAAATAGCCGTTTGCACCAAAAGCTTTGGCAGCAAGGGCCATCATGGGCACAAAAGTACGGTCGCCGCCAGTTTTGCCACCTGCCCCACCCGGGCGCTGTACCGAATGGGTACAATCCATGCAAACGGGATAGCCAAACTGCTTCATATCGTATATATTCCTGAAATCGACAGCAAGGTTATTATAACCATACATATTGCCGCGTTCGGTTAGTATAACCTGTTTATTACCTGCTTCAACAACCTTTTGGGCTGGATAGAACATATCCTGTCCGGATAAAAACTGGGCCTTTTTAACATTAACTATTTTACCTGTTTGTGCGGCGGCTACTAACAGATCGGTTTGGCGACACAGAAATGCAGGTATTTGCAAAATATCAACCACCTGTGCAGCAACGGCCGCCTGGGCTGGTTCATGGATGTCAGTTGTGCAGGATAAGCCGAAACGTTCTTTCACATTGTTCAGCATTTCCATCCCCTTTTCAATACCCGGGCCACGATACGAGTGTATTGAAGTACGGTTAGCCTTATCAAAAGAAGATTTGAAGATCACCGGCACTTTAAGCTTTTGCCCTAAGGTTGCAACCTTATCAGCAACGGTATATAATAAGTCCTGATTTTCCATTACACAAGGGCCCAATATGAAAAATGGACCATTTTTTATTTGCTCGAACAACATAGTGCGGGTTAAATTACCCGGCAAAGATGGAAATTATTGTTAAGTTTTGACGAAAAATCTATTTTCAGGAGCTGGCAATTCATTAAATTTAATTAACATTTACAAATTGTCCGATAACTCAAATACCGTATAATATTCTATAACAGATGCTTTTTACCGCACAAAAACTAAATACCTAGGTTGGAAACGGTACAAAAACACACTTCGAATTTCGTTAAGCGACTAATTATGTAGAACATGTGGAAAAAAAATGTGTTAAAATATTGTTAAAAATTAGTCTGGTAATTCTATAGATTATATATTTGTATCAATTGTTAATTTATCCGGTACTAACCAATTTGTTCTTTATGATAAATAATGAGGTCAGTTAACTAAAAAGAGAAAGTTCTCACTTTCTCTTTTTTTGTTTTATGACCAGCCGGATCCGGATATGTTAAAAAATCTAAAATAAGCTCTCCGCTATAGCGTTATCAAAACGCAATTAATAAACTTGCATTATTAACCGTACCATTTGATGAGGCGCCTCCTGCTTATTATCTTTTCTGTTTTTACTTATGGTAGCGCATACGCGCAAATGCCCGTAAGCGGAAAGATATATGAGCTGGGAACCCATGTAGTACTGGCCGGTGTAAAAGTGCAGAACACTAATACCAAAGATAATACCCAAAGCAACGCGACAGGTTTTTTCAGTATTAAGGCTAAGGCTGGCGATATACTGATATTTGAATCATTCGCTTATAAACCTGACACCGTGCTGGTGACCAATATACGTTACCTTGAAATTTTCCTGCAGCCACAAAATACTAATTTAAAGGAGGTTAAAATCAAAGATCAGGCGACCAAGCTGGGTACTTTAAAAGATACCTCTTTTCATAATCAAATTGTAAGATACCAGCGCGATGAAAAGGGTAATTTAAAGGGTGGTGTTGCCATTAAGTTTGGATATGGAAAAAGCGCCAAAGAAAAGCGAGATGAAAAACTAGCCTACGACACTCTGGCTACGGCACAGATAGATAAAACTTTTAGCCCAACCAATGTAAGTAAGTACATACCTTTAAAAGGTAACGATCTGAAGCAATTTATAGCCATATACCGGCCAACCATTAAACAATATAAAGCGCCAAATTTTGATCTGACGCTTTACCTGAATGATTGTTATAAGAAGTTTTTAGCCCTGCCGCCTGATAAACGAAAACTGGCATCGCTTAAGGCAGATACTATAGGGTATTAATATTTGCCTACAATCACTTTCTGAAACTGATCGAAATTAAGATACTGATCGGCAAGCCTCAACACATCTTTAGCCGTAACGGTGCGTATCGCTTCGGTATAACGGTCGTAATAATCCAACTCCAAACCACTGAAATGAACGTTTTTAAACTTATCGGCGTGCGAAAACACATTTTCGAGACTGCCTAACAGCGAGCCAAGCATATAGTTTTTCACCAGGGATAGTTCTTCTTCGCTGATCAATTCGGTCTTGATGATGTTGATCTCTTTTTCTATCTCGTTCATCGCGTTCCGGGTAACATCGGCGCCAACCTCGGTAGCGATGAATATGCTGCCGGTGGTTCGCATCGAAGCCATACCCGAGCCTATGCCATAGGTATAACCCTTGTCTTCGCGGATGTTAGCCATCAACCTTGAACCAAAATAGCCGCCCAAAATAGTATTAACCACCTGTAAGGCCGGGAAATCGGGATGCGCCCGGTTGATGAGTTTAGTACCCAGACGAATGGCCGATTGCAAGGCATCGGGCTTTTCGATATAGTTGAACAACTGTTCGGTTTCTTTAAATCCTGGCTGGCTGATATCGGGAACGCTGTTGTTTTCCCAGCTTTTACCAAAGCAACTGGTTATTTCTTTCAAAATGTCATCATCGATCTTACCGGCGGCGATCAGCGTACAATTATCAGGCTGATACATCTGCTTAAAATAGGCCAGCATATCGGCGCGCTGTAACTGGGCGTAATCGTCGAGCTCTGGGGCAATGCCATACATTGTGCCGTCAAACAAGGATTTATTGAAAACCCGGCGGGCCATGAAATCGTTCTTTTGCAAGCTAACCCGCAATTTTTGTTGCTGGTTGCGGATAAAAGTATTGAGCTCTTTTTCGGGGAAAACAGAATCGGTCAATATATCCCTGACAACAGGCAGTGCGTGTTTTAGATGTTTGTTTAAACAATACAGCGTGACCTGCGAGTGATCGAAACCATAATCAACCTGTAAAAAAGCGCCGTAATAGTCGATAGCGTCGGCAATTTGGGCGGCCGACATTTTGGATGTACCGTCGTTAAGCATGGTATTTACCGCGATATTCAGCAAAGGCTTTTCAGGATTAAAACGCAGGTTATTAAATATCCACTCGATGCGTACCAGTTCCTGCTCGCCCGAATTTAGCCAGTAAAAATTGCAATTATTTTCAAGCTGGATAAAACCAGGCGCTATGAGTTTAATGTGCTCGATAGCTTTAGATTGAGGGGTAATGGTTCTGTTTAACATTATTCGGCCAGGTATATAAGCGTTGATGAATTTTGTTTTCTGAATAAATGCCGGGCCTGGCGTTGCACATGCTGCGGCGTAATGGCCAGGTAGCGGCTTGTCTCGAGGTTGAGCAGTTCGGCATCGCCCAGCAACTCAAAAAATGCCAGGTTCATGGCTTTGTCCAACAATGACATTTCGGAGAACATCATGGTCGATTCGGTTTTGTTCTTAACCTTGGTTAGCTCGTTGGCCTCAACTATTTCGTTCTTAAGTTTTTCGAGTTCCTCCCAAATGGCGGCCTCGGCACCCTCAATACTTACACCCGAAACTGGTTTACCATCTATAACAAGCATACCCGCATCAATGCTCTCGGTAGTGTATGCGTGTATCTCGCTGAATAACTGTTTATCCTTTACCAAAGTGCGATACAGGCGTGATGAATTGCCACGCGAGAGCAGATCGGAGATTAGATCGGTCGTGTAATATTCTTCGTCAGTGCGCCCTGGCATGTGGAAAGCGATATACAGGCCATTCAGCGGTACCCTGGCGGAAACCACTTGGCGGCGCGCCTCGGTTTGTACAGGTTCCTGCGGCAAATCACGATGGTACTTCTGCCCTGCCGGTATACTGCCAAACCATTTTTCAGCAAGCACCTTTACCTGTTCGGTATCCACATCGCCGCCAACAACCATAATGGCATTTTGCGGATTATAATGTTTTTTAAAGAAAGCTTTTACATCGTCAATCTGCGCTTCTTCAATATGTTTAAGTTCTTTACCGATGGTTGCCCAACGGTAAGGATGAACTTTGTAGGCCAGTGGGCGCAGCTTTAGCCAAACATCGCCATAGGGCTGGTTGAGATAGCGCTGTTTAAACTCTTCCATCACCACGTTGCGCTGTACTTCGAGACTTTTTTCACTAAAGGCCAGGCTAAGCATACGGTCGCTTTCGAGCCAGAAAGCAGTTTCGATATTAACGGCGGGTAAAGTAATGTAATAGTTGGTGATATCGTTGCTGGTGAAAGCGTTATTTTCACCACCTACGCGTTGTAGGGGCTCATCATAACTCGGGATATTTACCGAGCCGCCGAACATTAAATGTTCAAATAAATGGGCAAAGCCGGTTTGTTCGGGATCCTCATCACGGGCACCAACATCATACAAAATATTGAGCACCGCCATGGGTGTGGTTTTATCTTCGTGAACAATGACCCGCAAGCCATTATCTAACGTAAAACGGTTGAATTTAACCATGTAATATATTAAAAATGAGATTTGTTTAAACGGGAGAGCAAAGGTAGAATTTTTAACGATTTTAAAAACCCGCGGGCAACAAAAAGGGCGCCGTTAACGCTGTAACGACACCCGGTTTAAAACAATATAACCGATCAAAATCAATATATCTGTACGCGCCTGTTTAGTGTACGACCTTCTTCGCTGGCATTGTTGGCAACAGCCTTTGTTTCGCCCATAGCTTTTATAGTAAGCTGCTTCTGATCAACACCGGCTTTAAGCAGGTAAGTCTTAACCGCCAAGGCGCGCTGTAACGACAGATACAGGTTGTGATTGCTTGTACCTTCGGATGATGAAAAACCGCTTAATACTACATTTTTATTAAGCCTGACTTTCAGTTCGGCGGCAATCTTATCAAGCTCTTTATAATAAGCAGGCATCACCTCAGCGCTGTTGTAGTTAAACAGTATCGTTTTATTGTACACCATTTCGGTACCGGCAGTAGTGTCTTTAATCAATATTTCACGGATGACGCTATCACGTGTAATAAAGACGCTATCTACCTTAACCGGGCAACCTGCACCATCAATTATCACACCTTTAGGGGTATTGGGGCATTTATCAAAGTAATCGGGTACACCATCTTCATCGGCATCTTTCTTAAGTTCTGTAATAGCGCTTTCGATAGTACTGATTCGCAGTCGCAATAACGTAAGCTCATTGCCGATGGTATGATCTTCCAATTCGTTATACATCAACGATACGGGATTTACCCAATCGATATTGGGTTCTAAACTTTTACCGATAGAAAACTCCAATGAACCATAACCATAAGAAAATTTATCTTTTTGATAATCGCGACCATTTGTCTCCCTGTTATGAATACCATCCAGAAAGTCGTCATCAATAATGTTTTCGGTATAGCCCATGTTGACCGCCATGCGATCGTTAACCTTAAATTTAACCCCAACACCAGCAAACGTGGTAAACTCGTGAATGTAAACCTTATTTTTAGATGCGCCGTTAAAGTATTTAGTACTGTATGATGTACCATCAGCGTAGTAAACAGTTGGTGCGAAAGCCAAAAAACCTTCACCCCCCAAAACAAAAAAACTTACGCTTTGCTTACGGCTCATATAGTTTATGGTACCCAGATTAACTACAGCACTGGTGGTAGCTGAGTAGCCTAACTCGGTGCGATAACTGGTAATAGCAACGTCGTTACCGCGCGGAGCTGAACCCGACATGTGGCCCGAAAGTACATCGAATTGCAGACCGAAGATGTGGCCGAATTGTTTGCGTACCGAAAAACCATAGCCCGCATCTATAGCAACATTACGGAAATCGTTTGTACCGCCGGTTACCACTGAGCCTGAAAGTATACCGGCATTGAGGCCGATAGTCCAGGTACGGAACTGCTGTAAACCGCCAAATATTTTTGGTGTAGTAAGCGATCCATTCTTTTTAACATGGCGTGCTTTTTTAACCGTATCCGTTACGGTTGCCTTGTTGCCGCCTGTCAGGTGCTGCACAGTTTTATATTTTTTATTTTGACCGAATGCCAACGATAGCACCAGGCAAAAACAAAACATTGTTAGTAGTTGTGTTTTCATCATAGTTATTAATAGGGGGGAATCTGAAAGACAATGCGATACCCATCAAATTCATAAATCCGAAGGGCAAACAGTATTCCGAAAATTTTTTTGATACTATAACGAAAGGAGCTGGATTTTACGAATTTTAAAAAACGAGCATAGGGTTAGCTGCTATACGTTTAAATAGAAAATCGTACTTGATGTTACCCATCTATTAAAACTTACCGGGGATGAGGCTTTTACCGGTTTAATTTAAATGACAAATATTAACCTAAGAGAAGTAAAAACCAAGGGATTATTAACGAAAAAGCTATTTTTGTATTAAAATAACAGTTTAAGCTAAAAGCTGAAAGTAAAATGTATTTTGAAAAATATGATTTTTCCATACTTAAAACCTGCATTACCATTACCAGATTATGAGTTGACGCCAGTCAACATTTTTTATTAAAATCGCAAAATTAATTTATCACGAACAAAATTAAGTACAGCGACCAAAACAAAACCTATTATTAAGCCGGGGAATACTATGCTGAGAAGTGGGGAATTTTCTCCTCATTGAAACATATTACTCAACTATCAAACCATCCCCTTATCCGTAAAAATCACACAGGAATGATAGATATATGGGCGGAGAAAGCTAATTTTACGGCATCAAATACTACAAATACGATCAACTAAATCAAGCAGGCTATGTGGCACAACAATATACTGGAAACCATCGGCAATACACCGCTGGTAAAATTGAACAAAATTACGAAGGACATCTCTGCGACGGTTTTAGCCAAAATTGAAACAACCAATCCGGGCAACTCGATTAAAGACCGTATGGCCCTGAAGATGATTGAAGACGCCGAAAAGAATGGTTTATTGAAACCTGGTGGTACCATCATCGAAGGTACATCGGGTAATACGGGCATGGGCCTGGCCATGGCATCTATCATCAAAGGTTACAAATGTATCTTTACCACTACCGATAAACAATCGAAAGAAAAGGTTGACGCGCTGCGTGCTTTTGGCGCCGAAGTGATTGTTTGCCCCACGAACGTTGACCCGGAAGACCCACGCTCTTATTATTCTGTTTCATCACGTTTAGTACGCGAAACGCCAAACTCGTGGAAACCTAATCAATACGATAACCTGTCAAACTCGCAGGCACATTATGAGCAAACCGG
>Ga0157372_10000898_pt1 | contig 32294 bp, 28 predicted proteins | sample C55metaG_FD_115307 | JGI IMG/M metagenome (GOLD analysis project Ga0157372, IMG submission 115307) | Corn rhizosphere microbial communities from Kellogg Biological Station, Michigan, USA - C5-5 metaG | ecosystem: Host-associated > Plants > Roots > Rhizosphere > Soil | place: USA: Michigan...
AGATGGAACTTGATCGTCTTCGGGGGCGGCGACGGATTCAACAACAAACCGGTTCCGTGGTGGCTCGCGGCGTACGACGCGAGGTTGACACCGCCGACCAGGACGGTTGCCGCGGCAGCGGTGGCCAGGACGGCGCGGAGGGGTGGACGTCGGAGCATGGAGGGTCCCTTCGGATGGGGGTCGGGCCCATCAGTCTGGATCCGGCGACCCGGGCTGCCCATGGTCCACATGGGTAGGAGACGTGACCCGATCGGGCCACGGGCCGGAACCGATCTAGAGGTACTGGCCGGTGTTGGGGACCGTGTCGATCGACCGGCCCGGCTCGGTGCCCTGCTTGCCGGTGATCAGGGTGCGGATGAACACGATCCGCTCGCCCTTCTTGCCGGAGATGCGAGCCCAGTCGTCCGGGTTGGTGGTGTTCGGCAGGTCCTCGTTCTCCTTGAACTCGTCGACGCACGCCTGGAGCATGTGCTGCACCCTCAGGCCGAGCTGGTCGTGCTCGAGGAAGTCCTTGATCGCCATCTTCTTGGCGCGGTCGACGATGTTCTGGATCATCGCGCCGGAGTTGAAGTCCTTGAAGTAGAGGACCTCCTTGTCGCCGTTGGCGTAGGTGACCTCCAGGAAGCGGTTCTCCTCGGTCTCGGTGTACATCCGCTGCACCGTGGCCTGGATCATCCCGTCGACGCACGCGTCACGGTTGCCGCCGAACTCCGACAGGTCATCGGCGTGCAACGGGAGCGAGGGCACGAGGTACTTGCTGAAGATGTCGCGGGCGGACTCGGCGTCGGGACGCTCGATCTTGATCTTCACGTCGAGCCGGCCCGGCCGCAGGATCGCGGGGTCGATCATGTCCTCGCGGTTGGAAGCACCGATCACGAGCACGTTCTCGAGCGCCTCGACGCCGTCGATCTCGCTGAGCAGCTGCGGGACGATCGTGTTCTCGACGTCGGAGGAGACGCCCGACCCGCGGGTGCGGAACAGGGAGTCCATCTCGTCGAAGAACACGATCACCGGCGTGCCGTGGCTGGCCTTCTCCCGCGCCCGCTGGAAGACGAGCCGGATGTGGCGCTCGGTCTCACCGACGTACTTGTTCAACAGCTCGGGGCCCTTGATGTTGAGGAAGTACGACTTCCCCTCCTGGCCGGTCCTGGCCGCGACCTTCTTCGCCAGGGAGTTCGCGACCGCCTTGGCGATCAGGGTCTTCCCACAGCCCGGCGGGCCGTAGAGGAGCACGCCCTTGGGCGGCTTGAGCTGGTGGTCGCGGAACAGCTCGGGGTGCAGGTAGGGGAGCTCGACCGCGTCGCGGATGGCGTCGATCTGGGTGACCAGGCCGCCGATCGAGCCGTACTCGATGTCCGGGACCTCCTCGAGGATGAGCTCCTCGACCTCGGACTTCGGCACGCGCTCGTAGGCGTACGCCGCGCGTCCGTCGAGCAGCAGCGAGTCTCCGGCGCGCAGGGTGTCGGCCTTCAGCGGGTCGGCCAGTCGTACGACGCGCTCCTCGTCGGCGTTGGCGATGACCAGCGCACGCTCGCCGTCCGCGAGCAGCTCCTTGAACATCACCACCTCGCCCACCTGCTCGAAGTCGAGCGCGGCGACGACGTTCAGGGCCTCGTTGAGCATGACCTCCTGGCCCTTGACCAGGCTCTCGAGCTCGACGGCGGGGCTGACGTTGACACGGAGCTTGCGGCCACCGGTGAAGACGTCGACGGAGTCGTCCTTGTTGCGCTGCAGGAACGTGCCGAAACCGGCCGGCGGCTGGGCCAGCCGGTCGACCTCCTCCTTCAGCTTCATGATCTGCTCGCGGGCCTCGCGCAGCGTCTGCGCGAGCCGCTCGTTCTGCGAGGTGACGGCGGACAGCGACCGCTGCGTGTCGGCGAGCCGGAGCTCGAGTCCGCGGGTGTGACCGGGCGAGTCGGACAGGCGGCGCCTCAGGTCGCTGACCTCGGACTCGAGGTATTGCACCTGCTCGGCGAGCTCTTGGGCGCTTCGTGCTTCGGCGTTCGAGGCGTCCTGACCACTGCTCATCTGTCCCACCTCCTGTTTCGACCCTACTCGTACGCACCGTCCGCGCACGCGAGAATCGGGTCGCGTTTCTCACGATTTGATCTCGGTGGGAAACGGTCGCCTACTCGGTCGCGGGCTCCTCCGGGACGCCTGGCGGACGCGGCCCGAGGTAGTCCGGGCCGTAGGCGCCCGGAGCCGGACGACGCTTCTTGACCGGCGGCTTCTCGCCGATCGCCATCCTCCGGGCGGTGACCAGGAACGCCGTGTGACCGATCATCGAGTGCCCCGGGCGGACCGCCAGGCCCTCGACGTGCCAGTCGCGCACCAGCGACTCCCAGGCCTGCGGCTCGGTGAACCCGCCGTGTACGCGCACGCTCTCGACGAAGCGCGAGAGCTGGGTCGTGGTGGCGACGTACGCGCACACGATGCCGCCGGGCCGCAGCGCCCCGGACGCCGCCTCGAGGCAGTCCCAGGGCGCCAGCATGTCGAGGATGATCCGGTCGGCGTGGTCGCCCGAGGCGGGCAGCTCGACGGCGAGGTCGCCCAGAGTGAGCCTCCAGGCGGGGTGGTCGCCGCCGAAGAACTGGGTGACGTTCTGGCGCGCAACGTCGGCGAACTCCGCGCGCCGTTCGTACGACGACACGATGCCCTGCGGGCCCACGGCGCGGAGCAGGGAGCAGGTGAGTGCCCCTGACCCGACTCCGGCCTCGACCACCTCGGCGCCGGGGAAGATGTCGGCCATCGCGACGATCTGGGCCGCGTCCTTGGGGTAGACGACCGCGGCACCACGCGGCATCGAGACCACGAACTCACTGAGCAGCGGCCGGAACACCAGGTACTCGCCGCCGGCGGACGAGGTGATCGTGAACCCCTCCTCGCGGCCGATCAGGTCGTCGTGCTCGAGGTGGCCCCGGTTGGAGAAGAACCGCTTGCCCGCCACGAGCTCGAAGTTGTGGCGACGGCCCTTCTGGTCGGTCAGGCGCACCCATTCGCCGGCGCGCAGCGGACCCCGGTGCACCCCCGCCCACGCACCGGGCGGGACGTCGGGATGTCCGGACTCACCGGGCCGGTCTGCCATGCCGGGGAGGGTATCGGCCCGCGTGTGGTCATGCGCTGGCGCGGAAGGCGCGGTCGACGTCGGCCGTCGACAGGACCCCGAAGATGCTCCCGTCGGGTTCGAGGAGCAGGTACTCCCCGGACGGCCGGGCACTGATCGCCCGGATCAGCTCCTCGCCGCCGATCCCGGAGGGCAGGCGCAGGCCCTCCTCCAACGTGCGCGCGACCGACGAGGTCGGGACCCACGCGCGACGCTCGGCCGGCACGGACAACAGGGCCGCCTCGTTGACCACACCCACCGGCACGCCCCCCGACGTCACGGTCACGATGCTGCCCGCCTGCGCCTCCTGCGCGCGGCGTACGGCCTCGGCCAGCGGCAGCTCGCCCGGGACGGTGAGAGTACGGCGCGCCAGGTCGCGGGCGACGAGGTGCGGAAGCCGGGACCGGACGCGAGCAGACTCCAGTGCCTGCGTGGCCCCGCTCCAGAGGAACATCGAGATCACGCCCGCGAAGACGAAGTCGACCACGGTCGGCTTGCCACCCAGGACCTTCGACGTCAGGAAGGGATAGCCGATCGCCAGGAGCGCGACCACGCGTCCGCCCCACGCCGCGACGATCGTGCCCCGGTAGGTGTCCCCGCTGACGCCCCAGACCAGAGCCTTCAGGATCCGGCCGCCGTCCAGCGGGAGGCCGGGGACGAGGTTGATGATGCCCACGAACAGGTTGGTCCACGCCAGTCCGGACAGAGCGAGCCCGATCAGGCCGCCCGGCGCGACCAGGAACGCCAGGAAGGACGCGAGGGCGACGCCCAGCGACGACAGCGGGCCGACCACGGAGATCCAGAACTCCTGCCGAGGGCTCTCCGGCTCGCCGTCGATCGAGGTCATGCCACCGAAGAACTGCAGCGTGATGTGGGACACCGGGAGCCCGAACCGCCGCGCCACCAGCGCGTGCGACGCCTCGTGGGCGAGCACCGAGAGGTAGAGCAGGATGGCCAGCGCGAGGCCGCCGACGTACTTCAGGGCCCCGAGACCCGGCTCCGCACTCTCGATGGCCGGTGCGGTGATCACCGCGATCAGCCCTGCGATCAGGAACCACGAGCTGCTCACGAGCACGTCGCTGCCCGCGATCGACCCCACCTTGAACGTCCCCGGGGGACGCGGGGTGGAGCCGCGGGGTGCGCGGTCGTCGCTCATGCGTCGAGGCTATCCGAACCACCTGCCACGGATGCCGGCTACGGCGCGCGGCGTACCGTCGGTTGTCGGTGGCCTCGCCTAGATTCCCTCGCATGAGCACGACGCACCCCGCGCCGGTGTCCTCCGAGTCGCCCGCCGAGCTGCGGTCGACGCCGGTGGACGGCGTCGACGTGCTCGGGGCGCTGTCGCCGAGTCGGGCATCCGACTTCATGTCCTGCCCCTTGCTCTACCGCTACCGCACCATCGACCGGCTTCCCGAGGAGCCGTCGGCCGACGCACTGCGCGGCACCCTGGTCCACAAGGTGCTCGAGGACCTCTTCGACCTCCCCTCGCACGAGCGCACCCCCGACCAGGCGCGCGACCTGCTGGTCCCGACCTGGGATGCGTTGCTGGCGGCCGAGCCGACCCTGGCCGAGCTGTTCACCGACGAGGGTCCCGACGTCGCCGAGTGGCTGGCGTCGTGCCGGTCCGTCCTCGACCGCTACTTCACGCTGGAGGACCCGCGTCGGCTCGAGCCGGCCGAGCGCGAGCTCTACGTCGAGGCGCTGCTCGACTCGCGCCTGCTCCTGCGCGGCTTCGTCGACCGACTGGACATCGCCGCCGACGGAGCCATCCGGGTGGTCGACTACAAGACCGGGCGCTCGCCCGGTGAGATGTTCGAGGCCAAGGCGCTGTTCCAGATGAAGTTCTACGCGCTGGTCATCTGGCGCACCCGGGGTGTGGTCCCGGCCATGCTCCAGCTGGTCTACCTGGGCAACGGCGAGATGCTGCGCTACGTCCCCGACGAGGCGGATCTCCTGGCCACCGAGCGCAAGGTCGAGGCGATCTGGAAGGCCATCGTGCGAGCCCAGGAGTCCGGTGACTGGCGGCCCAACCGGTCCCGGCTGTGCGACTGGTGCTCGTTCCGGGCGCTCTGCCCCGAGTTCGGCGGCACCTCCCCGCCCCTCCCCGAGCGCACCGGCGACCCCGGCGAGCTCACCGAGGAGGACGTGGACTAGGGCACATCTCCCTAGCCGATCCCGTTCCGCTCGGCCCACAGGGCCGCCTGGGTGCGGTCGACGACCCCGATCCGCTGGAAGGCCGACGTCAGGTGCGCCTTCACCGTGCGCTCCGAGATCCCCAGCCGACGTGCGATCTGCTTGTTCGCCAACCCCTGCCGCACCAGCTCCAGCACCTCGGTCTCGCGTGGGGTGAGGTCGGCGGCCGCGGTCGACGTCGTACGACGCGCGCCCAGGAGCTCGCGGGCCGCCCGCGGGTTGATCGGCGACTCCCCCCGCGCGACGGCCCGGATGCCGCGCAGCACCTCGTCGGGCTCGGCGTCCTTCAGCAGGTACCCCAACGCCCCGGCGTCCAGCGCGCCGACGATCCGCTCGGCATCGGAGTACGACGTGAGCACCAGCACGTCGGCCAGCTCCTCGCCGACGATCTGCCGGGTGGCCTCGACGCCGTCGAGACCGGGCATCTGCAGGTCCATCAGGACGACGTCCGGCCGCACCTCGCGCACGAGCGCCACCGCCTCGGCACCATCGGCCGCCTTGCCGACCACCTCGAGGTCCGCCTCGCCGGCGAGCAGCTGCTCGAGTCCCGCCCGGAGCATCGCGTGGTCGTCCACGATCACCACCCGGATCGTCGCGCTCGTCATCGCCGCTCCACCGCCATCCGTACCGTCGTCCCGTCGCCGGGCGTCGAGTCCACCCGTACCCGTCCGCCCCCGTCCTCGACCAGGCTCTGCAGGCCGCGCAGCCCGTAGGATCCGTCCCGCGCCGACGCCGAGGGGTCGAAGCCGGCCCCGTCGTCCCGGACCGTCAGCCGCACCTCACGCTCGTCACCACGGACCTCCACCGTCAGGTTCGCGGCGTGGGCGTGCCGGACCGCGTTGCGGATCGCCTCCTGCGCGACCCGCCAGACCAGCGTGACGACATGGTCGGGCGCCCCCTCCACGCCGTCGACCGACACCCGGGTGGAGATGCCGGCGGACGCAGCGGGCGCGGTCAGGTCCTCCAGCGCCGCGCCCAGGCCGGAGGCGGTCAGCCCGGGCGGATGGATCTCCACCAGCAAGGACCGGAGCTGGCGCAGCGAGCGGCGCAGCGCCTGGCTGGACCCCTGCAGCTCGTCGCGGAGCTCCGGCGACACGGACGCGTCGCGCGCCGTCCCCGAGAGCGCGAACGCCGTCCCGGCCAGCTCCTGGACCACACCGTCGTGCAGGTCGCGGGCGATCCGACGGCGCTCCGCCTCGGACGACTCGACGGCCCGGCGCATCAGGCGCTCCCGTGCCAGCGAGGCCCGCGTGAGCCGGAGCGTGAGCACGCCGAGGAGGGGCACGCCGAGCAGCAGCAGGGCGACCAGCGCCCCGAGCGTGATCCGGCGGAACGGCTTGAGCACCTCGACGGACCGCTGCTTGACGGTCTCGACGGAGTAGTACGCCTCGAACAGCAGCGGCTGCCCTTCGGGCGACTCGATCCGGGTGTACACCTCCAGCAGGCCGCCCTCCTCGGACTCGAACCTGTTCTCGCGCCGCCGCAGGTCCGAGAGACCACCCTCCGTGTCACCGTTGTGGAGCACGCTCAGCTGCTCGTGGTCCAGCGAGAAGCGCTTGCCGATCAGCTGGGTCTCGTCGCTGTAGACGATGGTGCCGTCCGCCCGCCAGATCTTGATCCGGCGTACGTCGCTGACCAACAGCCGGCCGAGCACCTCGCGGTCGAACCGGTCGATGGCACCGGGATCCCCGTCGACGAGGCCCCGGGGCATGGCCGGCTCGGCCACCGAGTTCGCCAGGAGCTCGGTCGTGACGCGGGCGTCCGCCAGCGCCTCCGATCGGGCGGCGCGCTGGGAGAAGATCCCGGTCGCCCACCAGGTGAGGCCGAACAGCAGCAGGCTGGCCACCACGAACTGCACCAACGGGTTGGCCCAGGGACGCCGCACTGCCCTCACTCGGCGCTCCTTCCCTGGGCGGCAGGACCGGTAGGCCTGCGTGGACAGCCGGTCAGTCGATCACGACGCGGTCAGCGCGAGGTCAGTACGAGATCGTGCCACGGCAGACCTGCGCCCCGTGGGTGGCGCGGAGGGTGAAGTGGTCCTTCCCGGCGAGGTTGGCCATCCGGCGCTGCACCTGGAACGAGCCGCTGGGCCCCGTGGTCCGCTTCGTACCCCTGGCCGACGTGCTGCCGTTGTGCTTGAGCTTCCAGTGCCAGACCTGGCCGGACCTGTTGCTGTCGATCTCGCCCTCCACCTCGATCCGCCCGTTGTCGGGCTTCGCCTTGAGCTTCCAGTGCGCACTGCCGGAGCAGCCTCCACTCGTGCGGACGTCGTTGCCTCCGTGCGAGGCGGTGGCGGGCGCGACCAGCCCGACCGGGAGGGTGAGTGCCCCGACAGCGATGGCGGCCAGGGCGGTGCGGGTGACCATGTGAGTACTCCTCGGATGGTGGTTGAGGACACCAGGATCCGACGCCACAGGTGGGAGATTCCATTGGCCGGTGGTACTACGACCAGCGTGCGGGTGAGGTTCAGTCCGATGCCCGGCCGGTGCCCTCGTCCGGGTAGAGCACGCACGCCACGTCGACGCCTCCGGCTCGCCTCAGGGCCGGAGGTTCGGCCGGCTCGAAGTGCACGGTGACTCCCGGCCCGGCGTCCTCGATCGAGGTGACCCCCGACCACAGCGGCTCGCCGGGGTCCTCGGCCCTCACCCGATCCAGGATCGCGCGCACCGCACCGGCACCGCCGGTTCCGAGCGTCGCACTCGTCGCGGGTGCGTCGAGGTGGTCGAGGTCCCCGATCACCGCTTGCTCCTCGTCGTACGCCATGTCCGTACGCAGCCAGTGCTGCTCGACCAGCGCGCGCAGGTCGCGTGACTCCCAGCCACAACCCCTCACCGCCTCCGGACAGCGAGGGTGGAACGCGCAGCCAAGCGGAGGGTCCGCGGCGTCCGGGATCTCACCTCGAGGCAGATCCCGCGGCACCATCTTGTCGGGGTCCGGCTCGGGGATCGCCGACAGCAGGGCCTTGGTGTACGGATGGCGCGGCTGGGCGAAGATCTCCTCGGTCGGGCCGATCTCCACCACGCGCCCGAGGTACATGATCGCGACCCGGTCACAGAAGTACTTGGCGGTCGCGAGGTCATGGGTGATGTAGATGTAGGTGAGTCCGAGCTCGCTCTTGAGGTCGAGCATCAGCTGCAGGATCTTGGCCCGCACACTCATGTCCAGCATCGACACCGGCTCGTCGGCGACCAGCAGCGTCGGGTTGAGGACGATCGCCCGGGCCATCACGACCCGCTGCTTCTGCCCACCGGACAGATCGCGAGGGTACTTGTTCAAGAAGAGCTCGACCGGCGAGAGCCCGACCCTTTCGAGGGCCTTGACGACGCCCTCCCGTCGCCGGGACGCGGACCTCATGCCGTGCACGCGGAGCGCGTCACCCACCGCCTGCTCGACGGTCATCGAGGGATTGAGCGCGGCGTTCGGGTCCTGGAAGACCATCTGCACCACGCGACGTATCTCGCGGAGCTGTCGCCGGCTCATGCGCGCGATGTCCTGGTCCTGGAGACGGATCGAGCCGGTGGTCGCGGGAACCAGCCCGAGGAGCGCTCGCCCCAGCGTGGACTTGCCGCTGCCGCTCTCGCCGACCAGCCCGACGACTTCTCCCGGTTGCAGGTCCAGGTCGATTCCGTCGACCGCCTTGATGGTGCCGATGTCGCGGCCGAACAGCCTGGCCATGGTCCCGCCGCGCAGCTGGAAGTGCACGGAGAGGTGGCGGACCTCGACCAGGGGGCCCGTCCCCGTCTGTGTGTCAGGCTTCGTCGGCAACGGTCAGCTCCTGCTGCTTGAGTGGCTGCTTCCCACCGGCCGGGATCTCGCTCTCGGGACCGATCAGCCAGCACTCGACACGGCCACCGCCGGGACGCTCCATGTCCACCGGGTTCTTGCTCGCGCACACGGTCATCGCCTCCGGGCAGCGCGGGTGGAACCGGCATCCGTCCGGCGGGTCGACCAGGTCCGGCGGCGCACCCGGGATGAAGTTCAACCCGGTCGTGCTCAGTGAGATCGTCGACCGGAGGAGCTCCCGGGTGTACGGGTGCTGGGGGTGCTTGAAGACCTCGGTGACCGTGCCCTGCTCCACGATCCGGCCGGCGTACATGACCGCGACGCGGTCGCACGCCTCCGCGACGATCCCGACGTTGTGGGTGATCAGCAGCAGGGAGGTCTGGAAGTTCCGGCGCAGGTCGTTGAGGATCTGCACGATCTGTGCCTCGACGAGCACGTCGAGAGCGGTCGTCGGCTCGTCCGCCACCACGAACGCGGGACGCAGCACGAGCGCCAGCGCGATCATCAGGCGCTGCCGCATCCCACCCGAGAACTCGTGCGGATAGGACCGGTAGCGGGTCGGCGGGATCCCCATCAGGCGAAGCACCTCGAGGGCGCGTTCCCTGATGTCGTCCTTGGACAGGTCGGGCTCGTGCTGCTTGATGGTCTCCTCGAAATGCTGCGAGATCCGCATCAGGGGGTTCAGACGCGTCAGCGGCTCCTGGAAGATCATCCCCAGCTCGCTGCCGCGCAGCTGGTAGGAGGCCTTCTGGCTGAGGGAGAAGATGTCGCGGCCCCGGAACAGGACCTGGCCGTCCCGCTTTGCTCCTTCGGGCAGGAGCCCCATCAGGCCACGGCCGAGCGTCGACTTGCCGCACCCGGACTCGCCGACCAGGCCCAGCGTCTCACCGGGAGCGAGGTCGAAGCTCACGCCGTCGACAGCCCGGATCGCGCCTCTGGTCGTGCCGTACCAGACCCGGACGTCGCGGGCCGAGATCACCGGCTGGCCGGCCGACGCGTCGACGACTTGGTCGGTGAGATCGATGGCCATGTCAGCCCTGCTCTTCTTGGGTGGTGGTGCTGCTCGCGCGCGGCGGCATGACCACCGGCAGCAGCCGGCGGCGACGCAGCGTGGGGTTCAGGGTCTCGTTGAGGCCCTCGCCGACCAGGGTCAGCCCGGTCACCAGCAGCACGATGGCCAGTCCCGGGTACAGGCCCGTCCACCAGACTCCGGATCCGGCGTCCGCGAGTGCCCGTTGCAGGTCGTGCCCCCACTCGGCCGCCTGGGTCGACTGGATGCCGAGCCCCAGGAAGCCCAGCCCGGCGAGGGTGAGGATGGCGTCGGCGGCGTTCAGCGTGCCGAGCACCGGCACGCTCTGCACGACGTTCCCGAAGAGGTAGCGCCGCATGATCGTGAAGTCTCGCGCACCGATGGCGCGGGCAGCCTCGATGTACGACGCCTCCTTGGCGCTGAGCGTCGTGTTGCGGACCACCCGGTAGTACTGCGGGATGTAGACCACCGTCAGCGACAGCGACACGGCGATCACACTGCCGCCGTAGACGTCGATGAGCAGGAACGAGACCACGATCGCCAGCAGGAAGGAGGGGAACGCGTAGAGCGCGTCCATGATCAGCACCAGGGTCCGGTCCAGCCAGCCGCCGTAGAAGCCCGACAGCAGGCCCAGCGGAACCCCGAGGACGACGCAGAAGAGGATGGAGAGGATGACGACCTCCAGCGCCGTGCGGGCGCCCCAGATCACACGGGAGAGGACGTCGAAGAACAACCGGTCCGTGCCGAAGGGGTGAGCCGAGCTGGGGTGACCCACCTTCGGGAACTCCGTGCCGTGGGCCGAGGACTGGGCGAAGCCGTAGGGGGCGAGCCACGGGGCGAAGATCGCACAGATCACGAAGACCGCGGTGATGACGACGCCGGCCACCAGCATCCACCGGGCCAGGCCGGCCGTCTCGGTGAAGGGCTTGGCGAGTGCGGAGAGGACGCGACGCATCAGTACCTCACTCGCGGGTCGATCAGCGCGTTGACGATGTCGACCAGCAGGCTGATCAGCACCACCGCGATGGCGAAGAACGTGACGATGCCCTGGACGGCGCCGTAGTCCCGGTTGTTGATGTAGAACACCAGCTTCTGACCGATTCCGGGCCAGTTGAACGTCTGCTCGGTCAGGATCGCCCCGCCGAGGAGCAGCGCGAACTGGAGCCCGATCACCGTGATGACCGGGACCATCGCGTTGCGGAACGCGTGTCGCCACGTGACGTTGCGCTGCTTGAGGCCCCGCGCCTCGGCGGCCTCGACGTAGTCGGCCTGCATGGTCTGTAGCAGGTTGACCCGCACCAGCCGGATGAAGACTCCGCAGATCACCAGCCCGAGCGTGACCGCGGGCAGGACCAGGTGCTTCGTCACGTCCTCGATCGCGTCGGTGTTCCCGCTCAAGAACGCGTCGACCAGCAGGATGTGGGTCTTGGTGGGGACGGTGAAGATGGTGATCGGGCTGGCGTCCCCGGACGTGGGCAGGCCGAGTGGCTCGGCCACGTAGAACTGGAGCAGGAAACCGACGAAGAAGACCGGCGCCGCGTAGCTCAGGATGCCGAACAACCGGATCAGGGCGTCGGGCGAGGAGTCGCGGTAGCGACCCGCGAGCAGACCGAGCGGGATGCCGACGAGCAGGGCGATCAGGAACGCGGCCACGGTGAGGGTGAGCGTGGCGCCCCCGTTGTCGCGGATCACGTGCAGCACCGGTTGGTTGTCGCTGAACGTCGTCCCGAAGTCCAGATGGATCACCGACGAGAGGTAGTCCCAGTACTGCGCGATCAGCGGCCGGTTGAAGCCGAGCGCCTCGCGGCGCTGCTCCAGCGCTTGGGCATTGAGCTTTCCACCCAGGGCTGCCGAGACCGGATCGCCGGGAGCGACTCGCAGGATGAAGAAGACCAGCGTGAGGATCACCCAGATCATCGGGATCACCAGCAGGATGCGCTGCAGGATGTACCGCGGCAGGGATCCTGATCCGGCACGGCTCATGAAGAGGGCCTCCTGGCACGGGTCATGGGGAGAAACCGCCCAGGTCTCTCCCCACGCCCGTGTGCTGTGGGTTGCTCAGCCGTTCTTGGTGACCAACCAGAACCGGAAGATGAACGACGGGTCGAGCGTGCTTTCGACCCCTGTCATGCCCTTGCCGTAGACAGCGGTGTTCTGGCCGACCCAGGACGGGATGAAGGGGACGTCCTTCGCCGCGATGTCCTGCAGCTGCCCGAAGATCTGCTGTCGCTTGGCCTGGTCACTGGTGCCCTGCTCCTGGGCGACGAGCTTGTCCACCTGCTGGTTCTTGTACCCGTTCTGGAAGAAGCCACCGTCGACCATGAACGGCGACAGGTAGTCGTCGGCGTCCGGGTAGTCGGGGAACCAGCCGAGGATCCACAGGTCGTAGGCGCCCTGCTTGTAGATGGTCTGGTACTGCTCCCACTCGGTGCTCTTCAGGCTGACCTTGAACAGTCCACTCGCCTCGAGCTGGCGCTGGAGCTCGTTCGCCTCGTCCTCGGTGCTCGGTCCGTAGTGGGTGGGCGTCCATCCCACCGTGATGTTGACCGGCGTGCTGATGCCCGCGGCCTGCAGGATCTGCTTGGCCTTGCCCGGGTTCGGCGCGCCGTACGCCTCCTTGAAGGAGTCCTTCTGCCCGCCGTAGCCGGGCGGCACGATCGAGTACAGCGGGTCGACGGTGTTGTCGTAGGCGTCCTTCGCGATGGCTTCCCGGTCGATGACCTGGGCCGCGGCCTGTCGGACGGCGAGCTGCTTGCCGACGCCACTGCCGACGTTCCAGACCCAGTATCGGATCTCCGAGCCCTTCCCGGTGGCCACGGTGACGTTGCTGTCCTTCTTGAGGGCCGCGACGTCGGTCGGGGCCAGGCTGCGCCAGGCGACGTCGATCTCGCCGTTCTGGACCGCGAGCTTCAGCGCCGACGGCTCCGTGTAGTACTTCACGAAGACCTGCCCCGTCTTGCCCTGGTTCGGGCCCGAGTAGTTCGGGTTGAGCTCGAGCACGGCCTGCTCACCGGCCTTGTACTGGCTCAGCTCGTAGGGACCCGAGCCGATGATCTGGTCGTCGGGGAGCTTCTTGTCGGCGGGGAAGACGTCCTCGTCCACGATCGCTGCCGCGCCCGGGTAGGTGAGGACGTACTGGAACGTGGTGTCCGGGTGGTCGAGGTGGAAGACGACGGTCTGGTCGTCCGGCGTCTCGATCGCACCCTTGTTCAGCGTGACCGTGCCGTCCTTGGCGGTGGTCGTGATGCTGCCCAGCAGGTAGATCGCGGCGCCGTTGGCGTCCTGGATCTTGATCGCCCGCTCGAAGCTGTACTTCACGTCGGAGGAGGTGAGCGGGTCTCCGTTGGAGAACTTCTCACCCGGGTTGAGCGTGCAGGTCAGCGTCTTGGGGTTGTTGTACGTGCACGACTTGGCGGCGTCGCCCTCGATCTGGGTCGAGTTGGGCGGGACCGTCACCAGGGTCTGGTACAGGTTGTACTCCAGCGTCGACGAGCCCAGGTCGTACGAGCCCGCCGGGTCCAGCGCCGTCACCGTGTCGGTGGTGCCGAGGATCCACGGCGAACCGGTTCCACTGGTCGTGTTGTCTCCACTACCGCTGCTGTTGCTACTGCCACAGGCCGCAAGCGCGACGGCGAGTGCGCCGGCGCCCGTCAGGGCCAGGACCTTGTGTCGGATCACGAGTCATCCCCTCGTATTTTCAGGTGTGCAGCGCCAAGCCCCACTCCGACCGGGCGCGTTCGTGCCGAGAACATAGCCTGTGGCCCGGATGCGGTCCATCATCGCGGTGCTCAGGGAGGTCGCGAAACCGCAACGATTGCCGTGCGCACGTCAGGCGGCGGCGTGGTGCTCCGCCGCCGTCACGCCGGCAGGAACGACGACGCCGAGAGGCCGGCGAGAGAGTCGGTGAAGACACGGCCGGGCCCCCGGGGCACCGGCACGTGGAGCGGAGCACACAGCACCGTGCAGCCCGCCGCGGCGGCAGACGTCGCCCCGGTGTCGGAGTCCTCGATCGCCAGGCAGTCCCCGGCCAGGACGTCGAGCTCCCGGGCGGCGGTCAGGTAGGGCTCCGGGTGGGGCTTGCCGCGATCGACACTGTCTCCGGTGACCACTGCGGCGAAGGTGCCCACCGGAAGCTCCTCGAGGATCGGCTTGACGAAGCGCGTCCAGGACATCGTGACCAGCGCGCACGGAACCCCCGCCTCGCCGAGGGAGGCAAGCAGCTCGACCGCCCCCTCGCGCCACGGTACGGCGTGCTCCACCTGGTCGATCACGGAGTCGAGCATCTCCTCCACGATCTGCTCGGGGGACGGGTCGATGCCCATCTGCTCGCGCATCAGCCGGGCCGCGTCGATCAGGTCGAACCCGATCACCTCGAGCGACTGCTCGGGCGTCCACCTGCCGCCGTACCGCTCGGCGAGGGCGAGCTCGGCGACCGTCCAGTAGGGCTCGGTGTCGACGAGCGTGCCGTCCATGTCCCAGAGGACGGCGGCGAAGGAGTCGATCCGGCGACGTGGTCCCTCGATCCCCACCCGGTCAGTCCTCGGGGTCGTAGCCGAGGTTGGGCGACAGCCAGCGCTCGGCCTCGGCGAGCGTCCAGGCCTTGCGCTCGGCGTAGTCGGCGACCTGGTCCGGCCCCAGCCGGCCGACCACGAAGTACTGCGCCTCGGGGTGGCTGAAGTAGATCCCCGACACCGACGCACCCGGCCACATCGCCATCGAGTCGGTGAGCTCCATGCCGGTGTTCGTGGTCACGTCGAGCAGCTCCCAGATGGTCTTCTTCTCGGTGTGGTCGGGGCTCGCGGGATACCCCGGTGCCGGCCGGATCCCGTGGTACTGCTCCTTGATCAGCTGCCGGTTGTCGAGGTGCTCATCGGGGGCGTAGCCCCACAGCTCGCGCCTGACCCGTTCGTGCATCCGCTCGGCGAACGCCTCGGCCAGCCGGTCGGCCAGCGACTCCAACAGGATCCCGGAATAGTCGTCGAGGCCCTTCTTGAACTCCTCGATCTTGTCCTGGCCGCCGATCCCCGCGGTGACCGCGAACAGCCCGACATAGTCCTTGAGCCCGGTCTCCTTGGGTGCGACGAAGTCGGCCAGGCACCGGTTCGGTACGCCGGGCCGGTGGGCGCCCTGCTGCCGCAGCTGGTGGAGCACGGCGTGCGCGGCGCCACGCTGCTCGTCGAGGTACACCTCGATGTCGTCACCGACCGAGTTCGCGGGGAACAGGCCGACCACGCCGTTCGCGGTCAGCCACTTCTCCTCGATCAGTCGGGCCAGCATCGCCTGCGCGTCGTCGTACAGCTTCCGCGCGGTGTCGCCCGAGTCGGCGTCCTCGAGGATGTCCGGGAACGACCCCTTCATCTCCCACGCGTTGAAGAAGGGCTGCCAGTCGATGTAGCGGCGGATGTCGTCGAGGTCGGCGTTGCGGACGACTCGCACGTGCTGGGTCGCACCCCGGCGGCCGGTGATCGGCGAGACGTCGTGGTCCTGCTGCAGGAGCAGGTGTGGGCGCGGCGGCCGGTAGCCCGCCCACTCGATCGGGGTGCGGGCCGCGCGGGCGTCCGCAAGGGTGGCCAGAGGTCGGTCGTTCTTGGCCGCGTGCCGGGCGCGGAGCGAGTCGTAGTCGGCCCGGACGTCCGCCATCAGTCTCTCGCGGTGGGTCTCGTGCAGCAGCGCCGCCGTGACCGGCACCGAGCGGGAGGCGTCCTTCACCCAGACCACCGGACCGTCGTACCGGGGGTCGACCTTGACCGCGGTGTGGGCGCGTGAGGTGGTCGCCCCCCCGATCAGCAGCGGCAGCGTGAAGCCCTGGCGCTGCATCTCGCCGGCGACGTTCACCATCTCGTCGAGGCTCGGGGTGATCAGGCCGGACAGCCCGATCGCGTCGGCCTCGACCTCACGCGCGGTGTCGAGGATCTTCTGGGCCGGGACCATCACGCCGAGGTCGATCACCTCGTAGTTGTTGCACTGGAGCACGACGCCGACGATGTTCTTGCCGATGTCGTGGACGTCCCCCTTCACGGTCGCGGTGACGATCGTGCCGTTCGTGTCCTTCTGCCTGGCCAGCGCCGGGTCCTTGGCCTTCTCCTCCTCGATGAACGGGATGAGGTGGGCCACGGCCTTCTTCATCACCCGCGCGCTCTTGACGACCTGCGGCAGGAACATCTTGCCGGCGCCGAAGAGGTCGCCGACGACGTTCATGCCGTCCATCAGCGGTCCCTCGATCACCTCGATGGGATGTCCGCCGGCGGCCGCGATCTCGAGTCGGAGGTCCTCGGTGTCTCCCGCGACGTAGGTGTCGATGCCCTTCACCAAGGAGTGCGTGATGCGCTCCCGGAGCGGCAGCTCCCGCCACTCCTCGGCGGCCTCCTCGACGTCGCCGGCAGCGAGGTTGAACCGCTCGGCGATCTCCAGCAGGCGCTCGCCGGCATCCGCGCGCCGGTTGAGGACGACGTCCTCGATCCGCTCGCGCAGCTCGGGGTCCACCTCGTCGTAGATGGTCAGCGCGCCGGCGTTGACGATGCCCATGTCCAGCCCGGCCTCGATCGCGTGGTACAGGAACACCGCGTGGATCGCCTCGCGCACCGGGTTGTTGCCGCGGAAGCTGAAGCTGACGTTGGAGATGCCGCCGGACACCAGGGCGCCGGGGAGGTTCTGCTTGATCCAGCGCGTCGCCTCGATGAAGTCGTGCCCGTACGTCGCGTGCTCCTCGATGCCGGTCGCGATCGCGAACACGTTCGGGTCGAAGATGATGTCCTCGGGCGGGAAGCCCACCTGCTCGGTGAGGATCCGGTAGGCGCGCTCGCAGACCGCCGTGCGACGTTGCAGGCTGTCGGCCTGGCCGTCCTCGTCGAAGGCCATCACCACCGCGGCCGCGCCGTACCGGCGGCACAGCCGGGCGTGCTCGATGAACGCCTCCTCGCCCTCCTTCATGGAGATCGAGTTGACGATCGCCTTGCCCTGCACGCACTTCAGTCCGGCCTCGATCACCTCCCACTTCGAGGAGTCGACCATCACCGGCACCCGCGAGATGTCGGGCTCGGAGGCGATCAGCTTGAGGAAGCGGTCCATCGCCGCGACGCCGTCGATCATCCCCTCGTCCATGTTCACGTCGATGACCTGCGCCCCGGCCTCGACCTGCTGCGCCGCCACCGACAGCGCGGTGTCGTAGTCCCCGTCCTTGATCAGCTTGCGGAAGCGCGCGGAGCCGGTGATGTTCGTGCGCTCGCCGACGTTGACGAACAGGCTGTCCTCGGTGATGGTCACCGGCTCGAGGCCCGAGAGCCGCATCGCGCCGTCGATCGTCGGGACCGGTCGCGGCGTCACCCCCTTGGCCGCGTCGGCGATGGCCGCGATGTGCTCGGCGGTCGTGCCACAGCATCCGCCGACGATGTTGAGCAGTCCGCTGGTGGCGAACTCCCCCAGCACCTCCGCCATGTGGTCGGGGGTCTCGTCGTACTCGCCGAAGGCGTTGGGGAGCCCGGCGTTCGGGTGGGCGGACACGAAGCAGTCCGCGACCCGCGACAGCTCCGCGACGTACGGCCGCAGGTCCTCGGCGCCGAGTGCGCAGTTCAGCCCGACCGCCAGCGGCCGGACGTGCCGGATGGAGTTCCAGAACGCCTCGGTCACCTGGCCGGACAGCGTGCGCCCACTGGCGTCGGTGATGGTGCCGGAGACGATCACCGGCCACCGGCGCCCGTGCTCCTCGAAGAGCGTCTCGACCGCGAAGATCGCAGCCTTGGCGTTGAGGGTGTCGAAGATCGTCTCGATCAGGAGGATGTCGACGCCGCCGTCGACGAGGCCACGTGCCTCCTCGAGGTACGCCGCGACCAGCTCGTCGAAGCTGACGTTGCGGGCACCTGGGTCGTTGACGTCCGGCGAGATCGACGCGGTCTTGGACGTCGGACCGAGCGAGCCGGCCACGAAGCGCGGGCGGTCGACGGTCGAGGCCTCGTCGGCGGCCGCACGGGCCAGCGCCGCGGCCGCGAGGTTCATCTCGTAGCAGAGGTCCTCGAGGCCGTAGTCGGCCTGGGAGATGCGGGTGCCGTTGAAGGTGTTCGTGCAGATGATGTCGGCGCCGGCGTCGAGGTAGGCGCGGTGGATCGCGCGTACGACGTCGGGGTTGCTCAGGGAGAGCAGGTCGTTGTCGCCGGCCAGGTCGCCGTCGTACGACGCGAAGCGCTCGCCCCGATAGGCCGCGTCGTCGAGACGACGCTCCTGGATCATCGTGCCCATCGCGCCGTCGAGCACCAGGATCCGGGCGCCGAGGAGCTCGCCGAGCTCCTCGGTCGCATCGGGGCGGTGGGTCCCCTCCGGCTGCGGCACGGCACTCCCTGTCGTCACCTTGTCGTCGCCCTGTCGTGGCGCTGTCGTCGCGTGCTCTCGCGGCCACCAGCCTAGGAACACCGTCCCAGGTGGCGGACCCCGTTCCCGCATCGTGACACCGATCGGCGCGCTCGACGAAATCCGCACCGGGCGGCGGCCGGGGCGCTCCGGTGGGCGGCCATCACTCCGATGACTACTGTTGTCGAGTGATCGAGATCGAGGAGATCGACGACCTGGTCGAGCCCGTGGTGATAGCGGCCTTCGAGGGCTGGAACGACGCGGCGGACGCGGCATCGGCCGTCATCGACCACCTGATCAAGGTCTGGGACGCGCGGATCATCGGCGCCATCGACCCGGAGGAGTTCTACGACTTCCAGGTGAACCGTCCGCTCGTCGGCAGCGACGAGCTCGGGCACCGCCGGATCACGTGGCCGAGCACCCAGATCGCGGTGGCCTCACCCCCGGACCTCGACCGCGACGTGATCCTGGTCCGCGGCATCGAGCCGAACATGCGGTGGCGACAGTTCTGTGCGGAGATCCTCGCCGCCTGCGACGACCTGGGCGGCGAGCTCGTGATCACCCTCGGCGCCCTGCTGGCCGACACCCCGCACACCCGGCCGATCCCGGTCTCGGGCACGGCCACCGAGCCCGACCTCGTCGACCGGCTGCGGCTCGAGCAGTCGACCTACGAGGGTCCGACCGGCATCGTCGGCGTCTTCCAGGACGCCTGCGTGCGTCTCGACATACCCGCGGTGTCGTACTGGGCCGCCGTGCCGCACTACGTCGCGCAGCCTCCGTGCCCGAAGGCGACGCTCGCCCTGCTCGGGCAGATCGAGGAGCTGCTCGAGTGCAGCATCCCACTGGGTGAGCTGCCCGAGGACGCTCGCGCCTGGGAGCGCGGTGTCGACGAGCTGGCCGAGGAGGACGAGGACGTCGCGGACTATGTCCGCGCTCTGGAGGAGACGCGCGACACCACCGAGCTGCCCGAGGCGAGCGGCGAGGCGATCGCGCGCGAGTTCGAGCGGTACCTGAAGCGGCGCACCGAGGACGGCTGAAGCCGTGAGCGGAGCTCACGCCTGACAGCCATCAGCACGACGGACCCGCGTCAGCCGGCGCTCGTGACCGTGCTACCTCATGCCAGACCGAGGGCGGCGTCCAGCAGCGTACGCATCGTCGCGCCGGCCTCGGGATCGCTGGTGTCCGCCAGGCCCGACGTCCCGAGCGTCGCGTCCGCCCAGGCGTCGACGGCGGCAACCGCGGACGGGGCGTCCAGGTCGGTGGCGAGGGCGGAGAGAACGGCGTCCACGACCGGCGCGGCGGGTGCGCCGGCGCCCACCGCCAGGGCCCGACGCCAGGTCTCGAGCTGGTCGACGGACGCCCACAGCTGGTCGTCGGTCCACTCCCAGTCGGAGCGGTAGTGGTGGCGGAGCAGGGTCAGCCGGATCGCCATCGGGTCGACGTCGCTGTTGCGCAAGGCCGAGACGAAGACCAGGTTGCCCTTCGACTTCGACATCTTCTCGCCGTCGTAGGCGACCATGCCGGCGTGCACGTAGGCCTGCGCGTACGGCGTGCCCGTCAGCACCTGGGCCTCGGAGGCGCAGATCTCGTGGTGGGGGAACACCAGGTCGGTGCCTCCGCCCTGCACGTCGAACCGCTCGCCCAGCAGATCGAGGGCCATCGCCGCGCACTCGACGTGCCAGCCCGGACGGCCTCGGCCGAGGGGGCTGTCGAGGGCCGGCTCACCGGGCCGCTCCGCCCGCCAGACCAGGGAGTCGAGCGGGTCCTTCTTCCCCGGCCGATCGGGGTCGCCGCCGCGGTCGGCGAACACCGCGAGCATCTCGTCGCGCGTCCAGCCGGACTCGTCGCCGAAGGCCGGATCGGCCGACACCGAGAAGTAGAGGTCGTCCTCCACCTGGTACACGGCACCGGCGTCCTGGAGCCTGCGGATCAGGTCGACGATCAGGTCCAGTGACTCCTCGGCGCCCGGGAAGTGCTCGGGCGGGAGGATGCGGAGTGCCGCCATGTCCTGCCGGAACAGCTCCGTCTCACGCGCCGCCAGCTCGCGCCAGTCGATCCCCACCTTCGCCGCGCGCTCGAACAAGGGGTCGTCGACGTCGGTGACGTTCTGCACGTAGACCACCCGGCGCCCCTCGTTGCGCCAGGCCCGGTGCAGCAGGTCGAAGGCGACGTAGGTCGCGGCGTGGCCGATGTGGGTCGCGTCGTACGGCGTGATGCCACAGACGTAGAGGCGGACCGGGCCCTCGGGACGCGTCTCGACCAAGCCGCCTCGGGCGGTGTCGTGCACCCGGACCGGAGGCGCCGTCACGGGGAGGGCAGGCAGGTCCGGGGCAGGCCACGCGCGCATATCCGGAGACTACGGCAGCCCGCTCGCGCGCCGTCCGGGTGTCAGAAGGGTGGCCACGGGATGGCCCGCCAGCCCTGACCCGGCTCCGGCAGGGTGCCGACCCGGAGCAGCCGCTTGACCCGGCGCCGGGTGGCCTCCACCTCGTGCGGCGTGAGCAGACCGAGCAGCCGGTCGCCGAGCTCCTCCTCGAGCCGGGCGGAGAGCCGCTCCAGCCCCGCGCGGTCCTCGTCGGTGAGCAGCTCGCCGGCCCACCCCCACAGCACCGTCCGGAGCTTGTGCTCGACGTGGAAGGTCAGTCCGTGGTCGACGCCGTACCGATGGCCGCCGGTCATGCTCAGCACGTGCCCGCCCTTGCGGTCGGCGTTGTTCACCACGACGTCGAAGACCGCCATCCGGCGCAGCGGCGGCGTGTCCTCGTGGACGAGCGAGACGGCCTGGTCGCGGTCGTCGACCCCCTCGAAGACGTAGCGGAAGCCCTCGGGCACATCCGTGTCAGCCACCAGCGTGACGGCCGCGTGGACCGGATCGGGCTCCTGCCATACCTGCACCATCCCGAGTCCGTGCGGTCCGTCGCGGCGGAACGTGAGCGGGACGATGTTCCACGCCAGCGCCTCCGAGACGACGTACGCCGCCTCCTCGCGCTCGGCGAGGGTGCCGTCGGGGAAGTCCCAGAGCGGCCGCTCACCCGCGACCGGCTTGTAGACGACGCGGCACCCGTCGATCTCGCCGACGAACGTCGCGTTCGACGCCGGCATCACCCGGCCGTGCAGCCGGAGCTCGCCGGTCAGGAGTGCCTGCCCCATCTGGAGGCCCGTCACGCCGGGTCACGACGGCGGAACCCGTTCGCCCGGACGCAGAGATGGCCGTCGGGGTCGATCGGGTTGCCGCAGAAGGGACAGTCCGGACGGCCCGCGTCGATGACCAGGCTCGCCCGCTTGACGAAGGCCCGCGCCGGACCGGCCTCGAGCCGGACCAGGAAGACCTCTTCCGGCTCGACGTCCTCCTCGTCCTCCTCCTCGGAGGCGTCGGTCAACGGGAAGACCTCGATCACGACCCGCGCGATCCCAGGGTCCCAGGAAAGAGTCATGGTGCCGGCCCGGAACTGCTCGTCGATCGGCTGCTCCAGCGGGCCGGAGTCGTCGAGCGCGACCGGCGCAACCGCCGGGATCAAGGTGTCGTTGCCGGTAGCGGCCATCACCTCGTCGAGGAGCTCGTCGATGCGCTCGGCGAGCACGGCGACCTGCTGTTTCTCCAGGGCGACGCTGACCATCCGGGGCCCCGAGCGTGCCTGGAGGAAGAAGGTGCGCGCGCCCGGCTCGCCGACCGTGCCCGCCACGAAGCGCTCGGGAGGGTCGAACTCGTGGATCACGGGCATGGCTCCACCTTATGCAGCGCGTGAGCACGGGCCGGATCGACGTCGTCGATACAGCTCCGCACGCTAGCGCTCCGGGGGAGCAGGACCAGCCCCGCCGCCCACGGCCGCCCCGAGGTCCGGCGTCTTGCGCGCACCCTTCTTCGACGGCTTCGGGGCCAGCCAGGAGAGATCGCCCTCGTGGGTGTTGGCGGACAGCACGTAGGGGCGCGCCTCGGTGTAGCGGATCACCGAGATCGAGGCGGGGTCGACCTGGATGCGCTGGAACAGGTCGAGGTGCATGCCCAGGGCATCGGCGATGACCGACTTGATCACGTCGCCGTGGCTGACGGCCAGCCAGACGGAGTCGGCCCCGTGTGCCGCCGTGAGCGCGGCGTCGCGACGGCGTACGGCGTCCACCGCGCGCGACTGCATGTGCAGCAGCGACTCGCCACCCGGGAACGTCGCGGCGGACGGGTTGGTCTGCACGGTCCTCCACAGCGCGAGCCGCGCCAGGTCGCGCAGCTTCCGTCCCTGCCACTCGCCGTAGTCGCACTCGGTGAGCGCCTTGTCGGTGTGCACACGAGGTCGGCCGGCCTGGCGCACGGCGACGACCTTCGCCGTCTCCTTGCACCGTTCGAGGGGACTAGACACCAGCTCGGCGAGGGGGACCACGGCGAGTCGTTCGGCCGCTCGGTCCGCCTGGGTGCGGCCGAGGTCGTCGAGGTGGACGCCGGGGCTGCGTCCGGCGAGCGTGCCGGACGCGTTCGCCTCGGTACGCCCGTGCCGGAGCAGGATCACGGTGCCCATGGGGTCGAGACTAGGGCCGGGCCGATCGCCGAGCTCGCGAGGCCACCCGGTGGCCGCGTGACCCGTGCGCGGCACCCTGCGCGGCACCCCTGCGCGGCACTGCCTCGCGCCGTACCGACGGGTCTAGCGTGGGCGCCGTGATCGTGGACTGTGCGGTGTACCGCCAGGGCAGGCGGATCGTCGACGACCTTCCGCACAGCGAGCTGGGCCGGATCCGCAAGCTCGCCACCGAGCCCGGTGACTTCGTCTGGGTCGGCCTGCACGAGCCGAACGAGGAGGAGCTGGCGACCGTCGAGGAGGAGTTCGGGCTCCACCCGCTGGCGGTCGAGGACGCCTTCACCGCGCACCAACGCCCCAAGCTCGAGCGCTACGAGCACACGTTGTTCCTCACCGTGAAGTCGCTCTGGTACGTCGACGCCGACGACGCGGTCGAGACCGGCGAGATCAACATGTTCGTCGGTGAGGACTTCGTGATCACCGTTCGGCACGGCGCGGGGTCGGAGCTGCACAGCGCGCGGCGCGACCTCGAGGCGAAGACCGCCGTGCTCACCCACGGGCCCTCGGCGGTGGTGTACGCCGTGTGCGACCGGGTCGTCGACGGCTACCTGGCGGTGATGGGTTCCCTCGAGGAGGACGTGGACGAGGTCGAGACCTCGGTCTTCTCCACGCAGCGGACCAACGACTCGGCCCGCATCTACACCCTCAAGCGCGAGATCGCCGAGGCCCGCCGCGCGGTGTTCCCGCTGCGCGAGCCGATGCGCCGCTTCGCCACCGGCGCCGTACCCGGCATCGACGAGGCGTCCGCGCCGTTCTTCCGCGACGTGCTCGACCACCTCAACCGGGTCGCCGAGACCGTGGACGGGCTCGACCAGCTGTTGTCCACGGCGTTCGACGCCCACCTGGCGCAGATCTCGGTGCAGCAGAACGAGGACATGCGCAAGATCTCCGCCGCCGTCGGACTCGTCGCCGCGCCCACCCTGATCGCCGGCGTCTACGGCATGAACTTCGTGCACATGCCGGAGCTCGCGTGGCAGTACGGCTACGCCTACTCGATCCTGCTGATGCTGATCGTCGTCGCCGGGCTGTGGCTGTTCTTCAAGCGGTCCGGCTGGCTCTGAAGGGTCCCCGTCTGCTCAGGTCGCCGACATCCCGCCGGTGGCCAGCAGCACGAGCAGGAGCACTCCCAGCACCCCTCGGTACGGCACGAACCAGGTGATCGGGTGGTGGGCGACGAAGCGGAGCAGCCACGCGATCGAGGCATACGCGACCACGAACGACACCACGGTTCCGACGACGGTCTCCCCGACGCCGATGTCTCCACCGAGGGCGTCCTTCATCTCGAAGATCCCGGCCGCCAGGAGGGCCGGGATCGAGAGGAAGAACGAGAGCCGGGTCGCCGTCACCCGGTCGAGCCCGCGGAAGAGCCCCGCCGAGATCGTCGCGCCCGACCGCGAGACGCCGGGGATCAGGGACACACACTGGAAGAGGCCGACCACCAGGGCGTCGGTCAGGTTGAGCCCCTTCTCCGACCGGTCCTGGCGTGCGGACCGCTCGGCGGCCCACATCACCGCACTCCAACCGAGCAGCGCCACCGCCACCACCCAGAGCGAACGCAGGTCGTTCTTGATCACGTCCCTGAAGGCGAGCCCCACGACGCCGACCGGGATCGTGCCGACGATGACGTACCAGCCCATCCGGAAGTCACGGTGGCCGCGGTACTCCGGCTTCACCAGCCCCAGCAGCCAGGTGCGGACGATGTTCCAGATGTCGCGGGCGAAGTAGAGGATCACCGCCGCGATCGCACCCATCTGGATGACGGCGGTGAAGCCGGTGACCGCCGGGTCGTCGACCTCCAGTCCCAGCATCTTCTCGGCGATCGTCAGGTGGCCGGTGCTCGAGATGGGCAGGAACTCGGTGAGCCCCTCCACGATGCCCAAGATGATCGCGTCGAAGTAGTTCATCGGCAGCTTTCGGCGTCGGAGAGTGTCGGCCGGGATGTCGGCCGGACCAAGGCTAGGGCGTGGACCGACCTTCGGGTTGCGAACACCCCAGCCACCCCCGAAGGGATACGTTTGTCCGCATGCAACAGCGGGCGGTCGGTGCCACGGGCCTCACGGTCTCGCGGCTCGGCCTGGGAACCATGTCGTGGGGTCGGGAGACCGACGAGCACGAGGCCCGTGACCAGCTGATCGCCTTCGCCGAGGCGGGCGGCACGCTCGTCGACACGGCGGCCGGGTATGCCGACGGCGCGTCGGAGGAGCTGCTCGGCCGGCTGATCGGAGATGTCGTCGCGCGGGACGAGATCGTGATCGCGACGAAGGGAGGGATCTCGCGCCGCCGGGGTGAGCGCGAGACCTACGCCTCCCGAGGTCGGCTCCTGGCCGACCTCGACGCATCTCTCCGTCGCCTCGACGTCGACCACGTCGACCTCTGGCAGGTCCACACCTGGGTGGACGGCGTGCCGATCGAGGAGACGCTGTCCGTCCTCGACCACGCGGTCACCACGGGTCGGGCGTCGTACGTCGGCATCTCCAACTACACCGGCTGGCAGACGGCGCAGGCCGCCACGTGGCAGCGCGCGGTTCCCGGCCGGGCGACCCTGGCTTCGACCCAGATGGAGTACTCGCTGGTCAACCGCCGCATCGAGGGGGACGTCGTACCCGCGGCACAGGCGCTCGGCCTGGGCATCCTGCCCTGGTCACCACTGGGCCACGGCGTGCTCACCGGCAAGTACCGCAACGGCATCCCGTCGGACTCCCGCGGCGCGTCGGAGTCCTTCGGCCGGATCATCGAGCGCTACCTCGACTCCCGCTGCCAGGGGATCATCGAGGCGGTGGCGAAGGCCGCGGACGGGCTGGGCTGGTCGATGACCGAGGTGGCGCTGACCTGGGTCCGCGACCGCCCAGGCATCACCGCCCCCATCGTCGGGGCACGCACGACCAAGCAGCTCCTCGGAGCCCTGGCCGTCGAGGAGCTGACCCTGCCACCGGAGATCGTCGCCGCGCTCGACGACGTCTCGGAGGACTGAGCCGTGCCCGCCGCACTCCGTCGTCCGCCCTCGCGCGGGGTGGAGTGGGAGTTCGCGAAGCTCACGATCGCGCGGGACTTCTCCCGCAACGTCGTCGCCAAGATGCTCGTCGAGCGCGCCGAGCACGGCGGCTGGGAGCTCGACCGGGTGCACGTCTTGCCCGACGGCACCCGCCGGGTGGTCCTGCGTCGCAGGATCATCCGGATGCGGCCGACGCTCATGTGACGGTTCCGGTCAGATCTGGTCCAGGAGTCGGTCGAGCACCCGCGACCCGAACTCCAGTGCGTCGACCGGCACCCGCTCGTCGACGCCGTGGAACAGTGCGGTGAAGTCGAGGTCGGCCGGCAGCCGCAGCGGGGTGAAGCCGTAGCTGCGGAGTCCGAGCTTGTTGAAGTGCTTGGCGTCGGTGCCGCCGCTCATCAGGTACGGCGCCACGGTCGCGTCCGGGTCCTCCGCCAGGAGGGAGCGGGTCATCGCGTCAACCAGGTCTCCTTCGTAGGGGGTCTCCCACGGCTGCTGGTGCGAGAGGTAGGTCCGCTCGATCCCCTCACCGCACAGCACGGCGATGGTCTCCAGGAACTCGTCCTCGTAGCCCGGCAGGAACCGGCCGTCCACGTGGGCGGTCGCCTCGGTCGGGACCACGTTCACCTTGTAGCCGGCGTCGAGCATCGTGGGATTGGCGGTGTTGCGGATGACCGCGCCCATCATCCGGGCGGCGCCGCCGAACTCCTCGACCAGCGCCTGGGCGTTCTCGGGCGTCGCCTCCGTCCCGGCGATCTCGCCGACCGCGGCCAGCAGGGTCCGCATGGCGGGCGTGAGGCGCACCGGCCACTCGTACGCGCCGATCCGCGCCACCGCCGCCGTCAACCTGGTCACCGCATTGTCGTCGTTGATCATCGAGCCGTGCCCGGCCCGACCACGTGCGGTGAGCTTCATCCAGGCCATGCCCTTCTCGGCCGCCTCGATCAGGTACAGCCGATGGCCCCGGATCGTCGTGCTGAACCCCCCGACCTCGCCCACGGCCTCGGTGCAGTGGGCGAGCTGCTCGGTGTGGTCCTCGACCAACACCTCGGCGCCGTGGTGACCACCGGCCTCCTCGTCGGCGGTGAAGCAGAGCACGACGGGCCGGTCGGGCACCGCTCCCGCCCGGGTGCGTGCCCGCACCACCGAGAGGATCATCGCGTCGTAGTCCTTCATGTCCACCGCGCCGCGGCCCCACAGGTAGCCGTCCCGGATCTCCCCCGAGAACGGGTCGACCTGCCAGTCGTGGGCGGCCGCGGGGACGACGTCCAGGTGGCCGTGGAGCAGCAGCGCACCCTCGCCGCCCGGCGTCCCACCCCACTGGGCTACCAGCGAGGTCCGTCCCGAGTCCTGCTCGAACAGCTGCGAGGAGATCCCGACCTCGTCGAGCAGGGCCGCGACATGCTCGGCGGCCTTCCGCTCCCCCGGGCCGGACTCGTCGCCGTAGTTGCTGGTGTCGATCCGGATCAGGTCCCGGCAGAGGTCGACGACCTCGCCCGCGGGGTCGTAGGAGGGCTGGTACGACGACTGCTCGCGGTCCGCTGCCATGCCGCCCATCCTGGCACCCATGACCCTCGTTGCCGATGTGAGGAACGGTGCCCGCGGTTGCTAGAGTTCCCTGCGCACTCGTCCGGGTGGCGGAATTGGCAGACGCGCTAGCTTGAGGTGCTAGTGCCCGTATTAGGGCGTGGGGGTTCAAGTCCCCCCTCGGACACCGGATTCCCTCCCGTCGCAGCCCGGCCGTCGGACGGCGGCGGCGTCGGGCGAAAAGATTTTGCTCACCACGGGCCCCACGAGTCACACGCGTCACGAGCCGGGACGTTCGCCCGTTGTGCTCCTGCGGCGTGGCCCCCACCATGGCCGCGGGGATTCAATTCGCAAGGGGGGTTGCGAACAATGGGGGGACGTGCGCTCCAAGCGCCGGTGCTGGATGCTGCCCGACCGCGTCAGGACGACGGGTCGAGGCCGAGTCCGGCCGCGCGGCTGCTCGACTCGCTGCACAGAGGTGACGACCAGGGAGTCCTGGCGGCCTGTGGCACGTCGACGACAGTCACCGCGGACATCATGGGCTGGTCATGCACCGGCCTCGACCAGATCGAGGCGATGCTGGTGCGTGCCCGCCATCGCTTCCCGGGGCTCGTCTACGAGTCCCGGACGCGACACATCGGGTTCGGCCTGGTGGTCGACGAGGCGCGCGTCCGGGACGCGACCCCTGACACCCGCGCCGAGCTCGGGGAGAGCGACCGCCGGGACGGCGAGGTGCTCGAGGTGCAGGAGGTCGATGAGCTCGCCGACCTGGAAGCGTCACTGGACCATCCGATGTACGACGCGCCGGTGGTCTCCCCCGGCGCCGAGATCCAGCCCTGGCGCGACCTCGGGGGCGACGGGCCCGCGGCGCCGCTCAACCTGCCGGTGCGGGTGACCGTGCGTCACGACGACCTGCAGGTGCACGAGGTGACGTTGAGCTTCCCGGCGGCCCTGCTCAAGCGGGCGCTCGGGATGCACGTCGACCCGCTCGAGATGTCGCTGAGCGAGGTCCAGTCGGCCTTCATCGCACCGGTCGGAGCCGGGTTCACCACGCACACGCTCGCGCGTCCCGAGCTCGCGCTCGCGCCGCCGGACGAGCCGGAGCCCGAGGTCGTCACCGAGCAGCCGCGACGTCGGCGACGTCGTGGGCGCCGGCTGCTGCTCATGCTGCTCCTGGTCTCCGCGCTCGGTGCGGGCGGCTGGACGTACGCACAGGACCACGGGGTCCCGTCGCTGCCCACACGCGCGAGCGCGCCGAGTCCGTCACCGTCCGCGGTGGGCTCGCCGACACCGACACCGACACCGACTCCGTCGCCGACTGCTGATGCCTCGCCGTCGGCGACGTCGACCCAGCGACCCTCGGTGACCCACTCCGCTCCGGCGAGCACGCCGGTGCGGAAGCCCAACGTCACCTTGAAGTCCGACCTCGCGTTCGGCTTCAACAGCTCGCAGCTGTCGCCCGAGGCGAGGAATGCCGTCGCCGCGGTGGCCAAGCAGGTGCTCCGGGCGGGTCTGACCGGGACGATCTACGTCGACGGCTACACCGACAACCTCGGGTCGGCGGCCTACGGCAAGGTGCTCTCGCAACGCCGCGCCGACGCCGTGTCGTCGTACCTGCAGTCGCGGCTGGCGGGGGCAGACGTCTCGATCGTCTCCGTCGGGCACGGCGAGGCCCACCCGGTGGCCAGCAACGCGACGTCGGACGGACGGAAGTCCAACCGCCGGGTGACGATCACGCTGCCTCGCAGCTGACCGGAGACTTCCTCCGCGTAGGGTGGCGGCGTCCCGTCGCCCTTCGCGGAGGTTGCCGTGCCCGCTGCCCTGTTGCTGATGGACTTCCAGGCCGGCGTCGTCGAGCGCTTCGGCTCCGCCGAGGTGGTCCGGAATGCTCGAGAGGCGCTGGACGCCGCACGCAGCCACGGCGTGCCGGTCGTCTTCGTCCGCGTCGGCTTCCGCGAGGGGACACCCGAGGCCAGCGACCGCAACAAGTCCTTCTCCGCACTCGCCGGGCAACCCGCGATGCACGAGGACTCCCCCGCCACCCAGGTGGTGGCCGAGCTCGAGCCTCTCGCGTCCGAGCTCGTCGTCGTCAAGCGCCGGGTCAGCGCCTTCACCGGCAGCGACCTCGAGGTCGTGCTCCGCTCGTCGGACATCGACCACCTGGTGCTCGCCGGCATCGCGACCAGTGGCGTCGTCCTCTCCACGCTCCGCGAGGCGGCGGACCGCGACTACCGGCTGACCGTGCTGGCCGACGCCTGCCTGGACCGTGACGCGGAGGTCCATCGCCTGCTCATCGAGAAGGTCTTCCCACGTCAGGCGGACGTCATGACCGTCGCCGACTGGGTCTCCGCCCTGGGCTGACGACGGCGTCCCGCCCTCTACCGTGGACCCCATGCCGGAGGAGCTGCGGGTCGGGTTCGTGACCGGCACGACTCCCGACAAGTGGGCCCGTGCCTGGCGCGACCAACGGCGCGGACCGCTGACGATGGTCCCGGTCACCGAGGAGGACCAGGCAGACGTGGTACGCCGCGGCGTGGTCGACATGGCGCTGGTCCGGCTTCCGATCGACGGCGACGACCTGCACCGCGTCCGCTTGTACGACGAGCTGCCGGTCGTGGTGGCGGGCCGGGCCCACCTGGTCGCGGCGGCCGACGACGTCACGCTCGCCGACCTCGCCGACGAGCAGCTGGTCCGGCCGCACGGCTCCGGGTGGCGCCCCACGGTCGACCAGCTCGCCTGGCCACCGATGTCGGAGCAGGAGGCGATCGAGGCGGTCGCGGCCGGCACCGGCGTGGTGATCGTGCCGATGTCGGTGGCCCGGTTGTTCCACCGCAAGGACGTCGTCGCCCGCCCGGTCACCGACCTCCCGCCGACGACCGTCGCCCTGGTCTGGCTCCGAGAGAGGGACGACGAGCGGACGCAGGCGTTCGTCGGGGTCGTCAAGGGACGGACCGCCAACTCCACGCGTGGCTAGGGTGTCGCCATGCCAGCGCTGGTCGCCTCGGCCCCGGGCCGGGTCAACCTGATCGGCGAGCACACCGACTACAACGGGGGGCTCTGCCTCCCCCTGGCCCTGCCCCAGCGCACGACGTTCACGCTGGTCCCGCGCACCGACCTGACGCTCAGTCTGTCGAGCGCTCAGCAGGACAGCGCGTGGGAGGGCGTCGTCGACGACCGGCCGGACGGCTGGGCCGCGTACGTGGCCGGCGTCGTGCAGGCACTGCGCGATGACGGACACGAGGTCCCGGGCTTCGAGGCGTCCGTCGACTCCGAGGTGCCGCTCGGCGCGGGACTGTCGAGCTCCGCCGCCCTCGAGTGCGCGGTGGCGACCGCACTCGCGGCCCTGCTGGGGCTCGACCTCGCGGATCGCGCCGTACGCCGCCGGCTCGCGGCCGCGTGCATCCGTGCCGAGAACGACTACGTGGGTGCCCCCACCGGGGGGATGGACCAGACGGTGGCCATGCTCGCCCGTCCGGGGCACGCCCTCCTGCTCGACTTCGCCGACGGAAGCGCCACCCCGGTGGAGCTCCCCCTGGACGACGCGGGACTCGTGCTCCTGGTCATCGACACCCGAGTCGGCCACGCGCTCACCGACGGCAGCTACGGCAACCGCCGGGCCGAGAGCGCCGACGCCGCCAGGGCGCTCGGAGTGAGCAGCCTCCGGGTCGCGAACCCGGCACGGGTCGAGGATCTCGAGGACGACGTCCTCCGCCGCCGCGCCCGTCACGTCGTCGGGGAGAACGTCCGGGTGCTCGCCGCCGTCGGCGCGATCGGAGACCGCGACTGGGATGCGTTGGCCGACGTCCTGGATGCCTCGCACGCGTCGATGCGCGACGACTTCGAGATCTCCTGCCGCGAGCTCGACCTGGCCGTCGAGAGCGCTCGGGCGGCCGGCGCTCTGGGTGCCCGGATGACCGGTGGCGGGTTCGGCGGCTCCGCGCTCGCCCTGGTCGCCCACAGGTCGGTCGGCCGGGTCCGGTCCGCGGTGGCCGCGGCGTTCAGCGAGGCCGGGTTCACGGATCCGGGGTTCCTCCTCGCCATCCCGGGCGACGCCGCGCGGGTCGAGAGCGTCTCGGCATCCGCCGACTGACCCGCTCCTGCCAGAATCCCGATCGTGGCCCTGCCGGATCCCGCTCTCGTCGTTCTCATCGGCGCCGCGGGGTCGGGCAAGTCCACCTGGGCCCTCGAGCGCTTCCGCCGGGCCGAGGTCGTCTCGTCCGACGACCTGCGCGCGATCGTCGGGTCCGGCCCGGCCGATCTCGACGCGTCGGCCGACGCCTTCGACCTCCTCGAGCGCATCGTGGCCGCCCGCCTCTCCCGAGGGCTCACCACGGTCGTCGACACCCTCGGACTCGACACCGAGCGCCGGATCGCCTGGCGCGACGCCGCCCACGCAGCCGGCCTGCCGGCGATCGCCGTCCTGCTCGACACGCCCGCCGACGAGTGCCGGCGCCGTAACGCCCGCCGTGACCGACCCGTGCCCGCATCCGTTCTCGCCGAGCAGGTCCGTCGCGCCGCCGCCGTCCGGACCGGCCTCGACGCCGAGGGGTGGGAGCACGTGGAGGTCGTCCCGGGCGGTGGCGGCACGCGCGACGTCCTCCGCGACACCGGCCCGGGTCGATCCACGACGACGGTCGGAGCGGGCCAGCCACGATCCGAGGGCTCTCGCGGGCTCAGGGTCGTGCTCCAGCTCTCACGGTTCCCGTGGGGCGAGGACCCCGGGGCGTGGGTCCGGGAGATGGCACTCGCGGCGGACGAGGC
>Ga0157372_10000900_pt1 | contig 32279 bp, 29 predicted proteins | sample C55metaG_FD_115307 | JGI IMG/M metagenome (GOLD analysis project Ga0157372, IMG submission 115307) | Corn rhizosphere microbial communities from Kellogg Biological Station, Michigan, USA - C5-5 metaG | ecosystem: Host-associated > Plants > Roots > Rhizosphere > Soil | place: USA: Michigan...
CAGCACGACGAGCATGGCGATCGACGCCAGCGACAGGACGCCGATCGATGCGTCCGGATCGTACAGGTGCAGAAAGCGCGCGTGTACGACGAGCGGCGTCAGTCCGGCGATGACGACTCCCGCGTTGTCGATCGGCGTCAGCCCGGTCGCGCGCGCCATGCGAAAGAATTCCGACGCCGCGAGCGCCGAGGCGATGGCGAGGAGCGCCGCGAGCGGCGCTCCGCCGTACAACACGATGGCAACCGCGATCGGCGCGGCGACGACGCCAAATGCTACGCGGCGCGCGAGCTCGGAGCTCAAACGGTGCTCACACTTCCATGATCTCGGCTTCTTTCGCCTTGATCAGCTCGTCCACTTTGTGGATGTAATCGTCGTGCAGCTTCTGGAGGTCCTTCTCGGCGTGCTTGACGTCGTCCTCCGAAACGCCGGCGAGCTTCTTGAGCGCTTCGCGCGCGTGCGTGCGCGCGTGACGGATCGCGACCCTCCCTTCTTCCGCGTATTTGTGAACGACTTTCACCAGCTCCTTGCGGCGCTGTTCGTTCATCGCCGGAAGCGGAACGCGGATGATCGCGCCCTGCGCGGACGGCTCGAGACCCAGCTCGGCCTCGCGGATCGCCTTTTCGACGATCTTGATCTGGCTCTTGTCGAACGGAGTCACGATGAGCACGCGCGGCTCCGGCGCGTTGATCGTCGCGACCTGGTTGAGCTGCATCTGCTGCCCGTACATCTCGACGCGAACGGTGTCGAGCATGTTGGGGCTGGCTTTGCCGGAGCGCACGGACGAGAACTCGTGCTTCACGTGCGCGATGTCCTTGTCCATGCCGGCGCGAGCGTCCTTCAGCGTTTGTTGGATGTTGCTCATCGAACCAGGGTGCCGACCCGTTCGCCGCGGATCGCCGCGACGACCGAGCCCGGACGGTGGATGTTGAGAACGATCAGCGGAAGCGCGTTCTCGCGGCAGAGCGTGATCGCCGTCTGATCGATCACTTTGAGCTCCTCCACGATCACGTCGCGGAAGCTGATCTCGTCGTAGAACTTCGCGTTCGGTTCGCGCTTCGGGTCCGCCGAGTAGACGCCCTCCACGCTCGTCGCTTTGATGATGACGTTCGCCTTGATCTGAATCGCGCGCAATACCGCCGCGGTGTCCGTGGAGAAGTACGGATTGCCCGTACCGCCGGCGAAGATGACCAGGCGCCCCTTCTCGAGGTGGCGGACCGCGCGTCGGCGAATGTACGGCTCCGCCAACTCCTCCATGCGGATCGCCGTCATGACGCGCGTGTCCACGCCGCGGCGCTCGAGCACGTCCTGCAGCGCGAGCGCGTTGATCACCGTGCCGAGCATGCCCATGTAATCGGCGGCGACGCGATCCATGCCGGTCTTCGACAGTTGCGAACCGCGCACGATGTTGCCGCCGCCGATCACCAGGCCGACGGATGCTCCGGTGCTCAACACGGAAACGACTTCGTCGGCGAGTCGACTCACCGTATCGAAGTCGTATCCGAAACCCTTGTCGCCGGCCAAGGCTTCGCCGGACAGTTTCAGCAAGACGCGCGGGTATTTCAGCTCTGGCATGCGGGTGTGTTCATCCCTCGTGTCAGCGTCCGAATGTTGCCCTCCCGACTTACGCTCCCAGCTGATACCGCACGAACCGGCGAACCTTGACGTTCTCGCCCGTCTTGGCCGAGACCTCTTTCACCAGATCGCCGATCGTCTTGGCGGTGTCGCGCACCCAAGCCTGGTGCAGCAGCGCGACGTCCTTATAGAACGCCTGCACCTTCCCCTCGACGATCTTGTCGATGAGATGGTCCGGCTTACCCTCCGCCTTCACCTGCTCGGTGAAGATGCGGCGCTCGGAGTCGATCTTCTCCTGCGGGATCGATTCCTTGTCGATGGCGATCGGGTCGGCGGCGGCGATGTGCTCCGCGAGGTACTTCCCCAGCTGCTGGAAGTCCTCGGTGCGCGCCACGAAGTCCGTCTCGCAGTTCACCTCGACCAGCACGGCGATCTTGCCGTTGTGGTGGACGTAGTTGGCGATGACGCCTTCCATGGTCTGCCTCCCCGCGCGCTTCTCGGCCTTCGCGGCGCCCTTCGAGCGCAGCAACTCCACGGCCCTGTCGAGATTTCCTTCGGTCTCCTCGAGGGCCTTCTTGCAATCCATCATGCCGGCGCCGGTCTTCTCGCGCAGCGCGGCAACGTCTTTGGCGGTGATCGTAGCAGTCATTGTCGGATACCAGTCAGACAAAAAGTTCAGACAGAAGTGTACTTGGTCATGGAAACGCCGCCGGCAACGAGTCCGGCGGCGGCGGGTGATACGGTCGGTTGGAGACAACCGGTCAGAGGATTACCCCTCCGACGCCTCCGCGCTCCCCTCTCCCCCTGCTTCCGCGCCCGCTCCGCCCTCGCCCGGTCCCTTGAGTCGCGCCGCGATCGCCTCGGGCTTGGCGCGGCGGCGGCGTGGACGGCGACGACGACGGCGATCTTCTTCGCCGGCCGGCTCCGCGCCACGGTCCGAGCTGTACGTGTAGCTCTCGCCCTCTTCGACCTCTTCGCGGACCGGCGCCTCGCGGCGGGCCTCGATGACGGCGTCGGCGATCGCCTTCGTGATCAGCTCGACCGAACGAATCGCGTCGTCGTTGCCGGCGATCGGCACCGTGATGAGATCCGGATCGGCGTTCGTGTCGACGATGGCGATCATCGGAATGCCGAGCTTGTTCGCCTCGTTCACGGCGATGCGCTCTTTCTTCGAGTCCACGACGAAGAGAATGCCCGGCAGCCGCGTCATGTTGCGAATGCCGTAGAGATACTTCGAGAGCTTCTCGCGCTCACGCCGAAGCATGAGCTGTTCCTTCTTCGTGTAGTTCTCGAACTCGCCGCCTTCCTCGCCGCCCGTCTCCAGCTCCTTCATGCGGCGCACCTGCTTCTTCACCGTCTGGAAGTTGGTGAGCAGGCCGCCGAGCCAGCGCTCGGTGAGGTAGAGCGCGCCGTCGCGTTCGGCTTCCGTCTTCACGAGGCTCGCCAGCTGCGGCTTCGTGCACACGAAGAGCACGTGCTCTCCGCGCAGCACGACATCGCGCGCCAGCTTCTGAGCCAGATCGATCTGCCGAAGGGTCTTCTGCAGGTCGATGATGTGGATGCCGTTGCGCTCGGCGAAGATGAACCGGCGCATCTTCGGATTCCACCGACGGGTCTGGTGGCCGAAGTGCACGCCGGCGGCAAGAAGCGCCTCGAGCGTGGGTGAATGCGAGTTTTGCTGATCTGCCATGCGAAACGAACCTCGTTTGGTTTTTTGTCGTCGGGTGTCTTCACCGCTCGGCCGACCGGAGAAATCCGGCACCCGGCCACTGCTCGAACACCCTGTGAAATCCGGTGGACCGGGGGACCGGTAGACCGGCGGACCGCAACTGCAACCTCGGACCTGCGTCCTCGATGCCGGGTCGTGACCGGTCCACCTGTCCACCGGTCCACCCGTCCGCCTACCGTTTCGAGAACTGGAACCGCTTACGGGCCTTCGGACGGCCCGGTTTCTTGCGCTCGACCGAGCGTGCGTCGCGCGTGAGCAGACCGAGGTCGCGCAGCTTGCGCCGATGCGCCTCGTCGATCTTCACCAGCGCACGAGCCACCGCGAGACGGAGCGCGCCGGCCTGACCGGTCTGCCCGCCGCCGTCCACGTTCGCCCGGACGTCGAAGCGGCCGAGCGTGTCGGTCGCGACGAACGCCTGCTGGATCGCGCTCACGAGCGCGGCCCGCGGGAAGTAGTCGCCGAGCGTCCGGCCGTTCACATCCCACTTGCCCGAGCCGGGCTTCACGAACACACGACAGACGGCTTCCTTGCGGCGGCCGATCGCGTGAATGGATTGCATGTCGGCCATTGCTACTTCTCGCTCTTTTTGAAGGTCAACGGCGTCGGCTGCTGCGCGGCATGCGGATGGTCGGCACCCGCGAACACGCGCAGTTTGCGCCGCAGCACCTGACGGCCGAGCGCCGTCTTCGGCAGCATACCGTGGACCGCTTTCTCGATCACGCGCTCGGGATGCTTGGCGAGCATCGTGCCGAACGGCGTGAATCGCTCGTGCCCCATGTAGCCCGTGTGACGAAAGTATTGCTTCTGCTCACTCTTCTTGCCGGTCACCTTCACCTTCGACGCGTTGATCACGATGACGTTGTCACCGGTATCCATGTGCGGGGTGAAGATCGGTTTGTGCTTGCCGCGGATGACACGCGCGACCTCGGCGGCGAGGCGCCCGAGCACCATGCCGTCCGCATCGACGATGAACCACCGCTGCTCGATGTCGCGCGGCGTGGCGGAAAACGTTTTCATTGATCCGACGAACTGATGTGGGTCCAGCGCCTCACCGGTGCGTAGTGCAACCCGGGTCTCGGCAAGGCCGGCTAAGGCCTTTTTTGACAGACCTTTAAGGTAGATAGGCGCAGAGAGAGTGTCAATCTGAAAACTGCGGTCACCGGTCACTGGTCTCCGGTCACCGGTCACCGGGAACTGATTAGAGGCTCGATGGCAGGCAGCGAGCGCGACGGCCCGGCGCGAACCGCCGGGCCGTCGTTGCCCCTTTGCGTTTCGGTGACCGGTGACCGGCCACCTGATACCGTGCCCTAGAAATTCACCACGAAATGCAGGAAGAAGATCGACGACGTCGGGGTCGGGCGAACGTTCGTCCCGATCGCCAGCGGAAAATCGGTCGGCGTCTGGTTCTGATAGTCCGCCGTCAGCGTGATTTTCTGGTTCACATCGTACGAGGCGCCGAGGACCCAGAAATTGTAGGCCGGCGTGTCCCCACCATAGTTGGCCGCACCGGGGACGCTCGAGCTCGGATCGGTCTGCGGCGTGAAGTGGTCGAACCGCGCGACCAGGCTGAACGGCGAGTGCTGCGACGGATTGAAAACCTCGACCGGACGAATGAAGAGGAAGCCGTCGAAGACCCGACCCGTCGAGTCGTGCACGACGCGCGGGCTCGCGACCGTGTTGCCGCCGTTATCGCTCTCGTCGCGGCGCTGGGCGAACTGTAGGCCGGCGGTCAGTCGGCAGCGCCCGCCATTTCGCATGTCGCAAATCGTGGAATCCTTCATCGCCGCGAACACGCCGAAGCGATTGCGGGACATGCAGTCCGTGATGGCGCCGTTGGTGCCCGGTCCGACCTGTCCCGCGCCGCCGGACTGGTACGCACTGCCGTTGCACCCCAAGTATCCCCACGGCGTGATCGAGATGTTGCGAATGTAGCTGTTGAGGTTCTGATCGTGCCCGAACGGCGTGATCGACGCTCGAATGCCGAAATCTTTGAACCGGTTCGTTCCGACCGCCTGCGCCTGGCCGGCGGCTCCCGGGTTGTCGTACGAGGTGTAGCCGCTGCCGTTCGTGATCGTGCCATAGATCTCGCCCCAGCGGTTGCCAAGCGTGGCGACCCCGGCGAGACCCATGTCGGACGACGAGAAGAATCCGTTCTTCTCGATGGCCGTCTGCTGCAGATACCGCGGCCAAAACTGCTCCTCGTAGTCGATCATCACCGTGTGCAACAAGCCGAGTCGACCGACCAAACTCGAGCCCGTCCCGAATTCGTTCCTCAGACCCGTGTACTGCAGGTACGCGTACTTCGCCCGAATGACCCAGCCCTGGTAGTAGGTGTTCTGCGCGGGATTCGTGTTTTGGAATACATCAGTCGTGATACGAATCGCGCCGTTCTCCCCGGCCGGCATACGGAACGTGAGGTAGGCGCGGCCGAGGTCGAACAGGTTCGGGCTCGAGCCACCCAGATTTGCCGTCGACGCCGAATCCGTCTTGATCTGCCAGTTGCCGAAAATGACGCCGGAGAAATCGAATCCCGCGGTCGCGGGCGGAGCTGAAGGTGCGGTTGGCGTCTGCGCGCCCGCGGGGAAAGAGAGGAAGGCGGGCGCGGCGACGCCGCCGGCAAGGAATCGCAGGAAGGAGGGTTTCATTAGGAAAGTTTGTGGGGGAGTTGCGCCTGACTGCGACCTACTTGACCGAAGCGATGCGCTTGTCGAGAATCGCGACGACGTTGGGCGGAAGCGGAGCGTAGTTCAGCGCCTCCACTTCTTTTTCACCGTCGTGCAGGGCCCACTTCAAGAAGTCGGTGAACTTCTTGGCCTTCGCTGCATCCGCCCACTTCTCGGGGACCAACAGGTACGTGAACGACGCGATCGGATAGGCATCCGGCGCCGGTGAGTTCACGATCGACACGCGGAAGTCCGTCGTCGGCGGCAGCTTTGCCGCGACGCCCGCGGCGGCAGCCGTGACCGACGCGATCGATGGCTCGACGAAATTGCCGGCCGCGTTCTTGAGCGCCGCGAAGGGAACTTTGTTCTCTTTGGCGTACGCGAGCTCGACGTAGCCAATCGATCCGGGGAGCTGCCGAACCTGACCCATGACGCCGGCGTTCTGAGCCCCCCCGAGCCCGACGGCCCACTTCACGTCTTTACCCTTGCCCGGTCCCGATGCCCACGCGGGGCTCACCGCCGTGAGGTAGTCGGTGAAGATGTACGTCGTGCCGCTCGCGTCCGTGCGATGCACCACGAGAATGTCCTTGTTCGGCAGCGCGACGCCCTTGTTCAGCGCGGCGATCTCGGGCGCATTCCATTTGGTGACCTTGCCGAGGAAGATGTCGGCGACCACCGGACCGGTCAGCATGAGCTGCTTCGTGACTTCCGGCAGGTTGTACGTGATGACGACCGCGCCAAGCACCGTCGGGATGTGAAGCGCGGGAGTCTTCAGCGCGGCGATTTCCGCATCGCTCATCGGAGCGTCGCTCGCGCCAAAGTCGACGGTTCCTTCCTGCAGTGCCTTGATTCCGCCGCCGGAACCGATGCCCTGATAGTTGATCGCGACACCCTTCGCGGTCTTGTACTCGTTGAACCACTTGTTGTAGATCGGCTGCGGGAACGTGGCACCAGCACCGTTCAGATCCTGCGCACTGCACGCTGGCGTGGCGGCCATCATCACGGCGGCCGCGGCGCCGATGAGTTTGCCAAGTCGTTCGATCACGTCTGCTCCTGGAGAGGGGTGGCAGACGAAGAAGGAACTCAGAGTCCGTAAAGAGCGGCCCCGCTTGGCGTAACACTTCCGTCACCCGACCATGGCCGTCCCGTCGCTGGATTTTCCGCGGTCCGTTACCCGGCCGTTACAGAACGTCCGCCCGACGGTTTCAGTCGCGCGTGAGGTTCATCCCGGTGACCACCATCGCATCTCGACCGAGCGACCCCGCCGTGGGGGGAGGGCCGTCGTCAGCCGACAGCCGTGCCATGGACAGCACCCCCGTGGGCGACCGCCTCTACCAGGGCGTGACGACGGCGTTCGCCCTCATCATCCCGGCGCTGCTCCTGTTCATCGCCTGGGAAGTGCTGCGCGGCGCGTGGCCGGCGCTGCGGCATTTTGGCTTCAGCTTCTATGCGACGAGCGAATGGGACGACGTCAATGGGAGGTTCGGCGCCGCCCCGGCCGTGTTCGGCACCGTCGTCTCTTCGATTCTCGCCCTCATCATCGCGACTCCGCTCGCCGTCGGGGTCGCGATTTTTCTCTCGGAGTTCGCCCCGCGATGGCTGAGGCAGCCGATCGCGTTTCTCGTTGACCTGCTCGCCGCGATCCCGAGCGTCGTCTACGGATTGTGGGGCATCATCGTCCTCGTGCCATTTCTGCGCGAGTCGGTGATGTCGTTCATCCGCGACACGCTGCACCTCGGTGGATTGCCGCTCTTCTCCGGACCAGCGTACGGACCGAGCATGCTCGCCGCGGGCTGCATCCTCGCGATCATGATCCTGCCGTACATCTCCGCCGTGACGCGCGAAGTGCTGATGGCGGTGCCGCGGTCTCAGCGCGAAGCCGCGCTCGCGCTCGGCGCCACGCGGTGGGAAATGATTTGGGACGCCGTCCTTCCCTACGCGCGATCGGGCATCATCGGCGGCGTGATTCTCGGCCTCGGCCGCGCCCTCGGTGAGACGATGGCCGTGACCATGGTCATCGGCAATCGCCACGAGATCTCGGCCTCGCTCTTCGCACCCGGCTACACGATGGCATCGGTGATCGCGAACGAGTTCAGCGAGGCGACGAACGAGATCCACGTTTCGGCCCTGATGGCGGTGGGATTCGGGCTGCTCGTCGTCACGATCATCGTGAACGCGATCGCGCGGTGGCTCGTGTGGCGCACCGCGCGCGGACCGGCGGGCGCACCATGACGGCGGCGACCGCTCGTCCTCGCGCGGAGGCGGTGAGCTCGCACCGCGAATTGCTCGCCAAACGCGCGCGCCAGACGAGGGGACGACGGCGCGTGGTCAACTACGTCATGGTGAGCGCCAGCTATTTGTCGGCGGCCGTCGTGGCGCTGCCGCTCATTCTGATTCTCGTCTACCTCATCAAGCAGGGCGCGTCGTCGGTCGGGTGGTCGTTCTTCACCCAGCCTCCCGTGCCCGCGGGTGAACCTGGCGGCGGCATGGCGAACGCGATGGTCGGCACGCTGATCCTTGTCGCCATCGCCAGTCTGGTCGGACTGCCGATCGGAATCGGCGCAGGGTTGTTCCTCGCGGAGCAGCGCGGGACGCGAACCGCCAACGCCGTACGCTTTCTCTCCGACGTGCTCAACGGATTGCCGTCGATCGTGATCGGCATCTTCGCGTGGCAGGTACTCGTGCGGCCGCTGCACCACTACTCGGCGCTCGCCGGCGGATTGGCGCTCGGCGCGATGATGATCCCGCTCGTGACGCGCGCGACGGAAGAGATGACTCGCGTCGTGCCGACGTCGCTACGCGAAGCGGCGCTGGCGCTCGGCTACACCAAATGGCGGACGTCGCTGAGCGTCGTCCTGCGGACCGCATTGCCGGGGATCGTGACGGGGGCGCTCGTCGCCGTCGCGCGCGTCGCCGGCGAAACGGCGCCGCTCATCTTCACCGCGTTCGGCAACCAGTTCTGGTCGTTCTCGCCGTTCAAGCCGATCGCCGCCTTACCGATGTCCATCTATTCCTATGCGATTTCTCCCTACGACGACTGGCACAGACAAGCCTGGGCCGGAGCGCTCGTCCTCCTCGCGCTCGTCTTCATCATCAGTCTCGCGGCGCGGTTCGCCACGCGTGCCCGCTACGGCCTCGGCGGCGATTGAGGCGCCGCGGGCAGAGGCCCCGCCGCCCTGCGTGTCGATCGAGTCGCTGGACGCCTACTTCGGCGCCGTGCGCGTCGTGCGCGACGTCTCCTTCGTCGTGCAGCCGAAGCAGGTCGTGGCCATCATCGGCCCGTCGGGATGCGGCAAGTCGACGCTGCTCCGCTGCATCAACCGGATGCACGAGACGGTTCCGACCGCCCGCGTCGAGGGCGAGATCCGTTTCGAGGGCCGCGACATCTATGGTCGCGGAGTGTCTCCCGCAGCCGTCCGCAGGCACATCGGCATGGTGTTCCAGCGGCCGACGCCCTTCCCGACCATGTCGATCCGAGACAACGTCGCGGCCGGACTCGCCGTGCTGCCGCGCGGCGAGCGTCCGTCGCGGCGTGAGACCGACGACATCGTCGAGCGCGCGCTGCGCCGTGCCGCGCTCTGGGAAGAAGCGAAAGACCGGCTGTCGGCGAGCGCCGTCGCGCTCTCGGGCGGTCAGCAGCAGCGTCTTTGCATCGCGCGCGCGCTCGCGACGTCGCCGACGGTGATCCTGCTCGACGAGCCGACCGCGTCGCTCGACCCGATCAGCACCCAACGCGTCGAGGAGCTCGTCTACGAGCTCCGCGCCGAGGTGACGATCATCATCGTGACGCACAACATGCAGCAGGCGGCGCGCATCTCGGACAAGACGGCGTTCATGCTGAACGGAGAGCTGATCGAATTCACGGCGACGAACACGATGTTCACCGCGCCGAGCGATCCGCGCTCCGAAGCGTACGTCACCGGACGGTTTGGGTGAGCGCGATCACGCTCGAGCCCTCGAGGAACGCCGTGTCGGCCGCCGCGGGACGCGGCTCCGTCGAAGCGGACAATTTTTCGTTCTGGTACGGCGAGAAGCAGGCGCTGCACGGCATCACGCTCTCCATGCAGCCGCGCACCGTGACGGCGCTCGTCGGGCCGTCGGGGTGCGGCAAGTCGACGTTCCTGCGCTCGATCAACCGCATGAATGCGCTGCTGCCCGGCGTGCGACACGAGGGAAGCATTCGCGTCGACGGCGCCGACGTCTTCGCCGACAAGGATCCCGTCTCGCTGCGGCGCCGCGTCGGCATGGTGTTCCAGCGGTGGAACCCGTTTCCGAAGTCCATCTACGACAACGTGGCCTATGGGCCGCGCATCGGCGGCGTGAACAAGCGCGAAGATCTCGACGCGATCGTCGAGTCGGCGCTGCGTCGCGCGGCGCTCTGGGAAGAAGTCAAGACGCGCCTTCGCGACAGCGCACTCGCGCTGTCCGGCGGCCAACAGCAGCGGCTTTGCATCGCGCGCGCGCTGGCCAACGAGCCCGACGTGCTGCTCCTCGACGAACCGGCGAGCGCGTTGGACCCGATCGCCACGCAGAGCGTCGAAGAGTTGGTGTATGAATTGCGGCGCGATCTGACGATCGTCATCGTCACGCATAATTTGCAACAGGCGGCGCGCGTCTCCGACGTGACCGCGTTCTTCTACCTTGGACAGCTCATCGAATCGGGCCCGACCGACCGGATGTTCACGAGCCCCCAGAACGAGCGCACCGAGGCGTACATCACGGGGAGGTTCGGATGACCACGTCGGTAGAGCCAAGCACCACAGGCTTCCGCCATTTCCACGATCAATTGGCGCAGCTGAAGCAGCGCCTGCTCGACATGTCGGATCTCGCGACGTCGCTGCTCGACCTCTCGGTCGACGCGCTGCTGAGCCGCGACGCAAGCCTCGCCGACGCCGTGCTGACGACCGATCGCGACGTGGACGCGCTCGAGCTGGAGATCGAGGACCAGGCGATCGGGTTGCTGGCCCTCCAGCAGCCGATGGCGCGCGACCTTCGCTTCATCATCGCGTCGATCAAGGTCGCCAACGACCTCGAGCGCGTCGGCGACCACGCGGTGAACATCGCGCAAAGCGCGCTGCGGCTCGCGTCGAACAGCACCCTGATCACGCCGGATCCGGAGATCGCCGAGATGTCGCGCCGCGCGCGCCAGATGCTGCGCGACGCGCTCACCGCGTTCGTCCGCGCCGATGGTGCGCTCGGCCGCGACGTCTGCCGCGCCGACGACGAAGTGGACGCGATGCACAACTCCGTGTTCCGCATCCTCGTGACGCACATGATGGAGGACGCGCGCACGATCACGCCGTCGCTCGAGCTGCTACTCGTGAGCCGCAACCTCGAGCGCGTGGCCGATCTCGCGACGAACATCGGCGAGGACGCGGTGTTCCTCGCCGAGGGCAAAACGATCAAGCACAACGCGGAGCACCTTCCGCAAACGGCCCAGTCGACCCGCGCGACGGGCTGACGCTCAGGGCGCGGGAACGGCGACGATCGCGAGCCACTTGCCGTCCTGACTGACGGCGAGCCTCGAGAGGCGCGACAGCCCGAACGGGCCGAGGTCGACCACGTCCTGCCAGTCCGGTGTGCCGGGCTTCCACGAGACGAGCTTCGACCCGTTCGAGGAGATGACGAGGTCGCGCGCGGCCCACACGATGTCTTCCGAGCCGCGGGGCAGAGCCACGAGGTCGGTTTTCGTCTGGTAGGGCCATGACATCGTCGTCAGCTTCACGGCGCCCGTCGAGTCGTGCGCGGTGAACGAAAAGCCGCCGCCGCCGATCGTCGGCGCGAGCGAGCGGCCGATGTTGCGCGCGAGCGTGTCGGCGTGCCCGGAGCGTAGATCGTAGTGCACGAGGGCGTTCGGGTTGCCCAGCACGAACAGCGCGAGATTGTCCGGGTCGATCCACGCGTGGTAACCGACCGGCTTCACCGTCGGCACAAGTAGCTGCGGATCCGAGCCGTCCATCGCAAAGCTCCACAGCCGCTGCGCGGAATCGCGCTCGACGCGAATCACCGAGAACCGCTGTCCGCCCGGCATGATCGTGGCCGAGTACTCGCTCTCGGGCGTCGAGGTGACGCGCGTGATCGCCTTCGTGCCGAGGTCGTAGCGGTAGATGTCGGACTGCCCGTCCTCGTGAATCGAGGTGAAGAGGATGGCTTTGCTGTCCGGCGTGAACGCGGGCTGGTTGTCGTAGCCGGGACGGTTCGTGACGTTGACCGGCTTTCCGATCGTCGGACGGCCGTCGGTCGAGGAGATCGAGATTGGAGCGAGGAAAATGTCGGTGGCCGGGGGAGTCTGAGCGGTTTGAGCGCCCGCGGCGCGAACCGCGGCGGCGGCGAGCATCGAGCGAAGAATCGAACCGCGCATGTCCATCCTCCGTAGTGGCGTGACGTTCACTCCAGCTCGATGAGCACCGCGCCCTTCTCCACCGCCGTGCCCGGCGTGGCGAGAATCGCGCGCACGCGACCCGCGGCCGGCGCGCGAAGCTCGTTCTCCATCTTCATCGCCTCCATCACCACCAACCCTTGGCCGGCCCGCACTTCGTCGCCCGGATGCGCGTTGACTCGTACGATGAGTCCCGGCATCGGCGCGACCAACGGCGCCGGTCCAGACGGCCCCGCGTTTTTTCCCGAGAGCTCGCGAATCGCGCGGGCGCGTTCGTCGAGCGCCTCGACCTCGAACCGATAGCCGTCCAGCCACAACGTGTATGCACCGCGGGCGGCGGGTCGCACAACTACCCGGTGAACCTCGTCGCCGATCGTGACCATTCGAACGGGGGTCCCGCTGACCGATTCAACGGTTGCCGAGACGCGCTCGCCGTCGACCTGCACGCCATTCTCGTCGAGCGTGACCTCGTGGTCCTCGCCGTTCACCGCGACGTAGTACTTCACGCGGCCTCGGTCTCGGACGCCGGTACGAGCTCGCACACCGTTTCGACGTGCGCGGTCTGCGGGAACATGTCGAACGCCTGCAACGACGCCACGCGAAACCCGGGCAAACGCGCCACATCGCGCGCCAGCGTGGCGGGATCGCAGCTCACGTAAATCACGGCGCGCGGCGCCGGCGAGGCCGCGGCGATCGACGCCGTGACGCGCTCGTGCACCCCGACGCGCGGCGGGTTGAGGAGAATGACGTCCGCCGGAAGCGTCTGCTCGATGACGTCCTCGACGCGCGCCGTGAGCGATCGAGATCCCGCGAACGGAGCGAGCGACTCCGCACATTCGGCGGCGGCGTCGCGGTCGGCTTCCACGGCCGTAACGCGCGCGCCGTCGCCCGCCAACGGAACCGCGGTGGCCCCGGCGCCCGAGTACGCGTCGACCACGCTCGCCGGCCGGTAACGCCTGGCGCGCTCGAGCACGTACGCGTGTAGTTCGGCGCCGACCTCGGTGTTCACCTGGGCGAACGACGCGCTCGCATCTCGAGCCGGGCTCGTTCCGCGCGACGCCACGAGATTGCGCGCGCGGTGCGTCGGTTGCCACCACAGCGTCGTCGCCGACGGAACGGCCTCGAAGAACTCCGCTCGCCGGGGCCACGCGTTGCCGCCTCGCACGACGACGGACACGTCCTCTCCCGCCAATTGCACGGCGCCCCGAAGCTCGTCGGCGTCGGGCAACAAGCGCCGGGCCGCCGCGATGTCCTTCCACACCGCCAGCACGCGCTCGTCGGTGATCGGACAGTCGCGGAGCGCGAAGATCCGATCCGGGTCGTCGTACGGACGCAGCCCCATCGTCCAGGAGTCGGACTGGCCGGCGCGACGCATGGTGAGCGTCAGCTTTCTCCGATATCGCCAGCGGCGCGGGCTTGCCTCGATCGACGGCAGGTCGGCGGAGCGCTTACCGATGCGGGCCAGCGAATCGCGGATGATGCGGCGCTTGGCCTCCAACTGTGCATCGTAGCCGATGTGCTGAAGCTGGCAGCCGCCGCACTTGTCGGCGACGTAGTGCGGGCATTCCGGCGTCACACGGTCCGGAGACGGACGAACGATCGAATCGATCTCTCCGCGGGCGAAGCGGCGTTGCACCTCGACGCGCGCCCGTACTCGGTCGCCCGGAGCCGCGCGCGGCACGAACACCACGACACCATTCGAGCGCCCGACGCCGTCGCCGCCGGCCGCGATGGAGTCGATGTCCAACTCGGCCAGCGTCATCGCAATCCCTCGAGGCGCCCCACCTGCACCCAATCGTCGCGACGGCCGCCTCCCCCTCCATCGACACGTGCGGTGCCGGCGGCCGGCGTTTGTCGAAGTGCGCGACGGTCGCGGTCGGCGATCAGCGCGCCGACGAGCGCGGCGGCCTTCGCCGTTGCGGGCGGAGCCGGCGCGCGGACGATCGAATCGAGTCGACGCTCGAGCCACTGGATCTCGATCGCCCCTGCCTTGAACTCGGCGTCTTCCATCACGCGCAGGTGAAAGTCGCGCGAGCTCTCGATGCCTTCGATCGTCAGCTCGAGCAGCGCGCGGTGCATGCGCGCCACCGCAGCCTCGCGCGTCGGCGCATGCACGATGAGCTTCGCGAGCATCGGATCGTAGAAGAGTCCGATCTCACTTCCCGCTTCGATCCCGCCGTCCCAGCGGACGCCCGGGCCGCCGGGCACGTGGAGGTAGCTGATCCGCCCGGTCGATGGGAGAAAACCATTGCTCGGATCTTCGCTGGTAATGCGGCACTCGATCGCCCAGCCGCGCGGGACGATCTCTTCTTGTCTATACGGAAGGCGCTCGCCGGCCGCGATTCGAATCTGCCACTGCACGAGGTCGATCCCCGTTACCAACTCGGTGACGGGGTGCTCGACCTGGAGCCGCGTGTTCATCTCGAGGAAGTAGAACCTGCCGTCGCGGTCGAGCAAGAACTCGCAGGTACCCGCGTTGAAGTACCCCGCGGCGCGCGCCGCGCGCACGGCTGTCTCTCCCATTGCGCGGCGGAGCTCCGGAGTCACGGCGACGCTCGGCGATTCCTCGATCATTTTCTGGTGGCGGCGCTGCACGGAGCATTCGCGCTCGTTGAGCGACAGCATCGTACCGTGCTGGTCGCCGAGGACCTGAATCTCCACGTGGCGCGGGCCGACGATGTACTTCTCGACGTAGACCGCGTCGTCGCCGAAGGCGTTCTTCGCTTCGCGCCGCGCCGAGTCGAGCGCGGTTTCCATGTCCGCGGCGGCGCGAACGAGGCGCATGCCTTTGCCGCCTCCGCCGGCCGCCGCCTTGAGCAGCACCGGATACCCGAACTCGTCGGCGATCTTGCGCGCGTCCGCGGCGTCGGCGAGCGGCGTCGTCGTGCCGGGAACGACGGGGACCTGGGCGCCGATCGCCAGCTGACGCGCGGCGGTCTTGCTCCCCATCGCGGCGATGGCTTCCGCCGGCGGCCCGATGAACGTGAGTCCGGCGTCGCGCACCGCGCGTGCGAACCACTCACGTTCGGAGAGGAATCCGTACCCGGGATGAATAGCCTGCGCGCCAGCGCGTTTCGCGGCCTCGATGATCTTCTCTCCGCGAAGGTAGCTCTCGCTCGACGGCGGCGGCCCGATGTTCACAGCCTCGTCCGCTTCCCGAACGTGCGGCGCGCGCGCGTCGGCGTCACTGTACACGGCGACGGAGCCGATTCCCATTTCCCGGCACGCGCGGACGATGCGCAGCGCGATCTCGCCGCGGTTGGCGACGAGGACCTTGGAAAAGCTCACAGCGGAATGTTGCCGTGTTTCTTCGGCGGGTTGCGGTCGCGCTTCGCCCGAAGCGTTTCGAGCGCGCCGATGAGCCGCGGACGCGTGTCGCGCGGATCGATGATGTCGTCCACATAACCGCGCCCGGCGGCGACGTACGGATTCGCGAACTTCTCCGTGTACTCGGCCACCTTCGCGTCGGTCGCCTTGGCCGGATCGGAGCTGTCGTTGATCTCCTTCCGGAAGAGAATCTCGACCGCGCCCTTGGGGCCCATCACGGCGATCTCCGCCGTCGGCCACGCGACGTTGTAGTCGCCGCGAATGTGCTTGGACGACATGACGTCGTATGCGCCGCCGTACGCCTTGCGCGTGATCACCGTGAGCTTGGGCACGGTCGCTTCACAATACGCATAGAGCAGCTTGGCGCCGTGCTTGATGATTCCGCCGTGCTCCTGCGCGGTGCCGGGCAGGAATCCGGGCACGTCCTCGAACGTCACGATGGGGATGTTGAACGCGTCGCAGAAGCGAATGAAACGCGCCGCCTTGAGCGACGCGCTGATGTCCAACACGCCGGCGAGCACGGCCGGCTGGTTGGCGACGATCCCGATGCTGATTCCACCGAGATGGGCGAACCCGCACACGATGTTCTGTGCGTACTCGCGCTGCACTTCGTAGAATCGGCCGTCGTCGACGACGCGGCTGATGACGTGGTGAATGTCGTACGGCTTGTTCGGATGGTCCGGCACGACGTCGAGCAACGCCTCGTCTCGCCGGTCGCGCGGATCGGTGCCTTTGCCGCGCGGCGGGTCGTCGAGGTTGTTCTGCGGAATGAACGCGAACAGCTCGCGGATCGCGGCGAGACACGCCGGCTCCGACTCGTGCACGAAATGCGCGACGCCCGACGTGCCCGCGTGCGTGTCGGCGCCGCCGAGGCGCTCCATCGTCACGTCTTCGTGCGTGACCGTTTTTACGACGTTCGGCCCGGTCACGAACATGTACGACGTGCCGCGCGTCATGTAGATGAAATCCGTGATCGCCGGCGAATAGACCGCGCCGCCGGCGCAGGGACCGAGCACCGCCGAGATTTGTGGAACGACGCCTGACGCGAGCGTGTTGCGCAGAAAGATCTCGGCATAACCGCCCAGCGAGACCACGCCTTCCTGAATGCGCGCGCCGCCGGAGTCGTTCAGCCCGATCACCGGCGCGCCGTTGCGCACGGCGAGATCCATGACCTTGCAGATCTTCTCGGCGAAGGCTTCGGAGAGCGACCCCCCGAAGACCGTGAAATCCTGCGAGAACACGTAGACCAGCCGTCCGTCGATCCGGCCGTATCCCGTGACGACACCGTCGCCGTAGTACTTCTCGTCCTCGAGCCCGAAGTCCGTGGACCGGTGGACGACGAAGCGGTCGAACTCCACGAAGCTCCCCTCATCCAGCAAAAGGTCGAGCCGCTCTCGCGCCGACAGCTTGCCCTTGGCGTGTTGTGCCTGGACGCGGCGCTCGCCGCCTCCCTGCTCCGACTCGGCTGCCCGGCGCTCGAGAAGGTCGAGCTTGTCTCGCATGGTCATAGGCGGAAAAAGCTACGACCGCCCGACGCGGCATTCTAGACTTGCGATGCGTGCGGGGCGCCGCCTTAGCGTGGCGCGCGAACTCGGCGAAGCACGACCGTGAGCGGCAGCGTGTCGGTCAACGTGAGCGACACGGGCATCGATGCCCGCTCGTAGCCGGCACGCTCGACCTGGATCGTCGCGCTCGACCGTGGGACGAACCCGAGGCTCACCGTACCGGTCGCCGTGGTGAGCGCCGAGTTTCCGCTCGCGGAATCGCGAACCGCGGCGCCGGCTACCGGTGCCCCTGATTCCGCATCGAACACCCCGAGCACGCGACGGCGGCTGCTCGATCCGCCCAGGCGGACGACGCGTGGCGCGTGCCCGTCGGGGGTCGACGCGTCGCCCAATCCGGGGACGTCGTGGATGAATCGTATCTCACGGACACGCTGCGACTCTTCGTCGTCGAGCATGCGAGACCCGTCGGGGAGACTGTTGGCTCGTCCGGGCCGTCCGCCGCTGCGCGGCAACACGTTGCGCGCGACCGAGAACGTGATCACGGGCACGCCGCTCACCAACTCGTCGAACGTCGTCTCGACGACGACGGAGTCGTACGAGCTGGTGTACCGCGACTTTTTTGACAGCGAGATCGCGGATCGTCGAATGACGTAGGTCGCCGGGTCGAGGTACATCGTGCCATCGATGTCCGGATCGTCGATGTCCTGCGCGGCCTTGAAGTCGACGCGCCTGAACGTCTGGCCGTCCACCGTCGTCTCACCGACGTCGTGGAAGCAGTGGTGCTTCACGAATTCGGCGTCGGCGAAGACCGCGAGTGTCGGAATCATCACGGCGTACTGCACGCCAAGGACGGACACTCCGGAGGCGACGATGATGTCGCCCGGCTTGTAGTGCCATTTCTGATCGCTCGGCACCTGAATCGAATCGGTCTTCGTGATGACCGAAATGGTGTCGGCCCGCGCAACCGAATCTGATTTCTGTCGCGGTTTCGGTTCCTCGACCAGGTGACTGAACCGTCGTTCGACGACGGACGTGAATGGGTAGCGGGCGCTGACCAGCCGGAACTGTTCGGCATTCAGTTGTAGCTGTTGGAACACCTGCGCGAGCGCGTCGCTCGCCGTCGGCGCGCCCGGCGAGCGGCACGCCTCGTCCGTGACCCGCACGGCGGCCAGCGTCACCGGAATTCGCGAAAGCTCGATTCTCACGCGCGTCGTGTCGTTGGCACGAACGACGAGCTGCGTATCGACCGGCGTGAATCCGACGTGGCGGACCCGCAGGCGAATCATTCCGGCCGGCAGGTCGATCTGAAACGCGCCGCTGTCGCTGGTGAGCCGATCCGTCGACAGGCCGGCGACGGAAACGCCGGAAAATGGAAGCGCGACGGCCGCCACCTTGTCGACGACGCTGCCGACGACGTGGCCGGTCTGGGCGACCACCAAACAAGGAATCAGCGACAGCGCCGCTGCACGGACGAGAATCATCGGTCTCGAATGAGTGGCCGATACATGGGCTTGGCGACTGTTCGACGCAAGCGCTCGCGTCACACGAGAGCGTGCTCTACAGGATGTACTGGCGCTTCAATCGTATGTCCTGCGATGGAATCGGGCTTTGCCCGTGCCGAAACACTTTGACGCCGGGACGGCGCTCGGTCGGGACCATCTTGATCGACTCGCGGAAATCCTGATTCACGGCCGAAAGCTCGGCCAGCACCGCCTCGCGAAGTCGCTCGGTCTCGGGCAGGATCGCGTCCGCCTCCAGCTCGAACCAGACGTCGACGCGTTTGTTCGCGTCGTCGTCCTCGTACGGGTGCAACGCGAAATTGGTCACGCGGTCGCCGAGGCTGTCGACGCGCAGTATCACGTGCTGGATGTCCTCGGGCGTGATCTTGCAACCGTAGAACCCAACGGCGTTGTCCTGGCGCCCCCAATGAAAGAGCAGCGGCAAGTCGACCAACGGCGCGGGCAGATCGACACCATGACGCGCCGCCGCGGCCGCGACTTCGCGCATCGGCAGGACGACGCCCCGGTCGCGGATGTTGTAGCGAATCCGCGGCGACACGTTCTCCAGCCGGTTGACGGTGATGAGAAGATTCCGGTCCGCGTCGCTCTCGATGTAGTAGTTGAGCGGATCGTACTGAAACACCATGGGCAACGTTTCCCGCCCGTACAGCTCGTCGCCGAGCGATGCGTTCGACGCGAGCGCGTCGCGCACCGCGATCGTGAAATCCGTCTCGACGGCGATGTTGATCTCGAGGTCCGACGCGCCGAAGCTCGAGATCGTCTTTCGAAACCGCCGGTTGAGCGCGGCGCGGAGCGGCTGTGACATCCCTTCGCCGCCAACGACGGCGCACACGTCGTACTCAGTCCAATCGATGTCCGCCGTGTCGACGAGTCCCTTCAGGAACGGCGGGTACCCCGTGATCACGTACTTGTATTTCGGGCCGAGCAGCTTGAGCGTGCCGATCACCTTCGCCGCATCCGGGCCGATCGACTTGAGCACGCAGAGGTCGACGAGTGACATGGAGACGTTCATGCCCGTCGCCCAGGGGCCGAGCGCAAACGCGTTGAGCAGCACGAACGGCTCGTCGCCGAACGCCGACCGCGTCGCGAACTGAAGGAGACGTCTCGCGGCCGCGCGTTCGCTCGGGCCGCGGATCCAGTTGCTCGCCTGTCCGCTCGATCCCGACGACTCGTCGATGACCGCGCCATGGAGCGGCAGCCGTCCGCCCTGGCAGAGCTTCTCCAACGACCACCGCTTGATGTAGCCGACCTTGTCCATCGGCGGCACGTCCTCGAAGCGCCTGGCGTCGAATGCCCCGTGCTCGCGCAGGAATTCCTCGTACGCGGGCACGGTCCGGCGCGCGTTGAAGAACGCCGCCGCCGCGCGCGTGCGCGCGACCCAGTGCCGCGTCTTGGTCGAGAACACCGGTGCGAAGAGCGTCCGGTACGCGCCCCACGACGACAGCGCGACGTCGCCCAAGCGGCTGAGCGCCCGCCCGGCGAGCGGATCGAAGGTCCTATTCATGCTCGACGATGCTCCGCAGCCGCGGCGCGCGCGGCGGGACGTCGCTGTATCCGAAGCGAAAGACCAGCCAGCAGTCGTCGACGTCGAATTGCCGTGCGATGGCGTCGGCGTACTTCGCGTTCGTGAGCATCGATCCCATGGGCTGCATGTAGATGTCGTGCGCCGCCATCTCGAGCCAGAACGCCATCAGCATGCGTCCGGCGTGGACGAGATCCGGCCACTCGACGAACGGGCCGCAGAGCAGCCCAACGTGGCGCGTGCCGCGCTGCGTGCGAAGGTAGCGTCGCCTCGCGAATTGGCGAAACCCGGGAAGCCGGTACAACCACGGCGTGGCGAAGGCGGAGCGAAGCTCCCATGCCGGCTGATTCATCGGCCGTTCCCAGAGCCCATCGCCGTCGGGCGGCGTGTCGCCGTATCGGTACCACCCGCGGATCTCTTCGCGCTCGTCGCCGAGCTGCAAGTTGTCGATCACCGCGTCGGTGTTGAGACGCAGGACGCGCCGGACGAGCGCCGCGTCGTCGAACGAGAGAAAACGGTGGCCGTACACGCCCGCCACGTGCGCCATCGCGCTCGTGCTCGCTCCCAGCACGGGCCGGTCGTGATAGGGCAACCGAGACGTTCGCCGGGTCTCGAGTAGGGCGCGGAGACCGTCCCGCGGCTCGATGCGCATGGTCCAGCGTGTCTCGGCGGGATCCACGGGACCGGGCTCGCTGAGCGTTGCTCGTCCGAGAAGCACGCGCCGGGACGCGGTGTGGAGGTTCGCGATGTCGACGAGCGGCGCGACGTCGATCGCGATGTCCCGCCCGACGTATCGGGCGGCGTGCTCCAACGCCGTCGCGAAAATCCCGAACGCGGCGGCCATGTAGAGGTTGCCATGGTCCTCGCGCGGCAGCAGGCGCTCTCGGACCACGACGAGATCCGCGTTTCGCGGACCGCGCGGCACGATGCGAAACGGCTGCGTGTTGTGCGGCGTGGGTGCAAGCCGCGCGACGTCCCCGATGCGATCCCAGACCCGGTCGTACAACTGACCTCCTCGAGCGGTCACTCAAAACCCCTCGGCGAAGAAGCCGAGGGCGCTTTGAAGTCAAACGCAAGACACCGCTCTGGTCTACCGTCGACGATCGCGGCATCGACGTGAGATGACGTTGGCGCAGAGCGTCGGACGTCGGCACATTCCCCGTCATGACCGATCTAATCAGACGCGCGCTCGCGCTGGCGGCCGCGCTCGCCGTTCCGACGGCCCGCACGGCGCCGCAATCCGCGGCAGCCCTTCCGAGCGCGATGCGCGCGCGCATCGACTCCATTGCCACGCAGGAGATGGCCGCGCGCGGCGCGCCGAGCGTCTCGCTCGCCGTCGTGAAGGACGGCGCCATCGCCTACACCAACGCCTATGGTTTGGCCCGACTCGCGCCACCGATGCGCGCGGTGCCATCGATGCGCTACAGCATCGGTTCGGTGAGCAAGCAGTTCACCGCGACCGCGATCCTGATGCTCGCCGAGCAAGGCAAGCTGTCGCTCGACGACAAGGTGTCGCGCTTCGTCCCCGGGCTCACGCGGGCCGACGAAGTGACGATCCGCCAGATCCTGTCGATGACGTCCGGCTACCAGGACTACTGGCCGCAGGACTACGTGATGCCGCCGATGCTGAAGCCGATCACCGCGCAGGCGATCATCGACCAATGGGCGAAGAAGCCGCTCGACTTCGAGCCCGGCACGAAATGGCAGTACAGCAACACGAACTTCGTCATCGCGGGCCTCATCGTCGAGAAAGCGAGCGGAATTCCGCTCGTCGATTTTCTCAAGCAACGAATTTTCACGCCGCTCGACATGAAATCCGTCATGATCATCGACCAGGGTCCGCTCGGTCCCGGCGATCCCGAGCGATACGAGCGGTTCGGGCTCGGGCCGCCGCGCATCGCGCCGAAGGAGGGGGCGGGATGGCTCTACGCGGCCGGCGAGCTCGCGATGAAGTCGAGCGATCTCGCGACGTGGGACATTTCCGTCATCAAGCAATCGCTCATGACTCCGCCGTCGTACCACACCCAGCAGACGACGATCCTGCTCGCCGACGGGCGCTCCACCGGCTATGGACTCGGCGTCGACGTGGGATCGTTCCAAGGACATCGATTGATCTCGCACGGCGGCGAGGTCTCCGGCTTCTCCACGCGGAACATGATCTTCCCGGACGACCGCGTGGCGATCGTCGTGTTCGCGAACCTCTTCGCGACCGACGTGCAGGCCGTGATCGCGAATCGAATCGCCGATCTGCTGTTCTCGGCGACCGATCAGGCGACGGAGAAGTCCGTTGCGCAGGCAAAGGCGATCTTCCTCGGCTTGCAGAAGGGGCACCTCGATCGATCGCTCTTCACGTCAAACGCCAACGCCTGGTTCAGCGACGTGGCGATTCGGGATTTCCAATCGAGCCTGGCGCCCTGCGGCACGGTCACCGACGTGCGGCAGACAGCGACGTCGCTGCGCGGCGGAATGACCTATCGCGACTACGCCGTGCGCTGCGGCCCGAAGACCTACTCCGTGTCGACGTTCGTCATGCCCGACGGGAAGTTGGAGCAGTACATCGTGACGCCCGAGTAGCGCGAGTTCATTCGGCCCGAAGGGCGACGGCCGGATCCACCCGCGCCGCGCGTGCGGCCGGCATCCAACAGGCCGCGAGGCCGATGCCGGCCAGCGCGACGGCGACCGTCGCCAACGTAAATGGATCATTGGGTGCGACGCCGAAGAGCAACCCTCGGAGCATGCGAGCCGCGGCGAGCGCTCCCACGAAACCGAACGCGACGCCCGCCGCGAGGAGAACGCCGCCCTCGCGCAGTACCATGCGACGCACGCGTCCGGCGTCGGCGCCGACGCTCATGCGAATGCCGATCTCGTGAATTCGGGACGACACGGAAAATGCGAGCACCGCGCCAATGCCGACCATGGCGATCACGAGAGCCAACCCGGCGAAGGACATCAAGAAGATCGCATTCAGCCTGCGCGGCGCGACCGATTTGTCACGGATCGCCTCGAGCGTGCGAACCCGCTCGATCAACTGTTGCGGCGACACCTCGCGAATGGCACGCATCACCGCGGGCACGAGCGCCGCGGGGTCGGCCTGCGAGCGAATCACCAGAACTCCCGAGAACACCATCCCTTGATTCAGCGGCAGGAACACGGTTGGCGTCGGCGGAGCATCGACACCGTCGTCGTGCGTGTCGGCCGCGATGCCGACGATGGTCGACGCTTCGCTGCCCGACGCCAAGTTCGCCTTCATCCAACCCGTCCACGCGATGCGCCGGCCGACCGGATTGGTGTTGCCGAACAGTCGCTTTGCGAATGATTGCGTCACGATAACGACCGGTGCGCCGCCCGCGAGGTCGGTTGCCGTGAACGCGCGCCCGGATACGATGCGCATGCCCGCGGCCTCGAAGTAACGCGCGTCCACACTCTTGCTGATGGCGCGCGGGATCGCTTCGCCTTGCGCGAGCGGACGGTCGTCGGGCAGGATCTCCTGCGCCATCCTGTCGCTCGAGAGCGGCACGCCGTCTCCCATCGCGACCAGGGAGACTCCCGGGAGCGCGGCGACGCGATCGCGATCTCGCGCGAGGAGCGTCTGGTTCTCCAGTTGCTGCTGCTGCGGTGTTCCGCTCGACGAATGAAACGGGAGCTCGAGCGTCAGCACGTGGTCGACGCGCACTCCGGCATCGACGGCGTCGAGCTTCACGAGCGTTCGCACGAGCAACCCGGCCCCCGTCAGCAAGATCATACAGGCGCCGACCTGCGCGACGACGAGCAGCCGTTGGAAGCGCTGCCGGCCCCGTCCGAGCGTTGCGCGCGAGCCGACGCTCGTGGGAGCAGCCTCAGCTCCCCCAGGGAGCCGTGACACGTAGGCAATGCCGATCGCGGCGATCACGCTGGTGGCCAAGCACACGCCGAGGACGACACCGTCGACGTGAATCTCGTCCGCGCGCGGCGTCAGCTGCGCGACGAACGAGACGAGCATCTTCATCCCGGCCATCGCCATGCCAATGCCCAACGCGCCGCCGGCGACGGTCAGCGCGAGATTCTCGGCGAGCAAGAGCCGCCGGAGCCGCCAGCGCCCTGCTCCGAGCGCGGCACGCACGACCAGGTCGCGCTCGCGACCGACCGCGCGCATGAGCGTGAGATTGGTGACGTTGGCACAGGCGATCAGCAGCACGAATGCGGCGGCCGCCATGAGCAGCCACACCGTGAGCTTCGCGCGTGCGTTGATCGCGTCGCGAAGAGGCGTCACAGCCACGGTGTATCGCGCGGCCTTCTCGTACTGGTCCGGGTGGTCGCGGAACATGTTCGACGCGACCGTCGCGGTCTCGAGACGCGCTTGCTCCACGGTGGCGCCAGGGGCGAGGCGCGCGAACACTTCGGTCATGCGGTGCGTTCGGCTCGTCACCATCGCGGCGCCCAGGTGGTGCGGGCTCGTGACGAGGTTCCCGTACACGTCAGTCGGTTGCGGGAACGGCGTCACCGGCTCCACGACCCCGACGATCGTCGCAAGAATGGAGTTGATGTTGATGCGCTTCCCGATGACCGCCGGGTCGCCGCCGAACCGCTTCACCCAGAACTGGTTGGACAGCACCACGACCGGCGCGGCGTCCTTGTCGTCGTCGCGCGGCGCGAACACTCGGCCGGCGACGGCCTCGAGACCCATGACGTCGAAGTAGTTGCCGCTCACGACGCCCGTCGAGATGCGCTCCGGGAAGCCGTCGTCGCCGACCATCGTGAACGACATGGCCGAGTATTCGGCCACGCGCGCGAAGGCCTTCACGCCGGCGCGGAAGTCGGCGATCTCAGGTACGGAGAACGTCTCGTTTTGTTGGCCGACGCCCGACGCCGATTGGCGGAGATAGACGAGTTGCCGATCGTCGCGATTCGATAGCGACCGGAGCAACGTCCCGCGCAGCACGGTGAACATCGCCGTGTTGGCGCCGATGCCGAGGCCAAGCGTCACGATCACCGCGGCCGTGAATCCCGGAGCGCGGCGCAAGCCGCGCAGCGCGAACACGAGGTCGCGCGCGAACTCCTCGAACGCACGTGTGCCGCGTGCATCGCGCACGCGCTCCTTCTGATACGCGATTCCACCGAAACGCCGCAGCGCCGCCGCGCGGGCTTCGATGGAAGACATGCCTCGCCGGATGTTCTCCTGCGTCTCGCATTCGATGTGATCGCGCATCTCGTCGTCGAGGTCACGCTCGACGTCGTCGCGGCGAAGGAGCGACCGGAGTCGCAGCGGAATGATGCGCAGCCAGCGCTCGGGATTCATCTGACCCATGTCATACCTCGCGAAGGCGTATGAGCGCGGTGATCGCCCCTGACAGGCGGTCCCAGTTTCCGGATTCCACCTGCAGCTTCTTTCGTCCGGACCGGGTGAGCGAATAGAACTTGGCGCGGCGATTGTTCTCGCTCTGACGCCACTCGGATGTGATCCACCCTTCCTGCTCGAGCTTGTGCAGCGCGGGGTAGAGTGATCCGTCGCTCACCTGGAGCACGTCGGACGAGAGCTGCGTGAGCCGTTGTCCGATCGACCAGCCGTTCATCGGCTGGAGGTCGAGGATCTTGAGGACCAGCAGGTCGAGCGTTCCCTGCACCAGATCGTTTGGCTTGCTCACGTTGGACCTTCCCTCGGTTACCGAGATAATACGGCATGGTCCCCTCGGTAAGCAAGAGGACGAATGTCCGGCTCTCGTTAGCAAATCGTTTTCCGGCGAACGGCAAAAAGGCCCCGCCTTTCGACGGGGCCCTTTTCTTTACCTCCGATTCGGTCGAACTATTCGGTGTCGACCGCCGACATGTCCACCGGCGGATACCCCATGTCGTGCTCGGACTCCATCGGGATGATCTTCGACGGCGTCTCGGGGCGCGGCGGCTGGTCCTCCGGAATGTTCGTCACCGCGAGCACGATGCGGCGATGGATCGGATCGACCTCCAGCACGCGAAGATCGAGCTTCATCGTCTCGTAGACCACGTCCGCCGGGCTGTTCACCGTCTTGCCCGTGGTGCTCAGCTGCGAGAGCGGAACGAAGCCTTCGATGTCGTTGCCGATGTCCACGACGACGCCTTTGTCCATCAGGCGCACGACGGTTCCACCGAGCTCGGTGCCGACCGGATACGTCTCACCGATCTTGAGCCACGGATCTTCCTCGGCCTGCTTGAGACCGAGGCTGATGCGCTTGTTCTCCGAATCGATGTTCAGAATCACGACGTCGACGGTGTCGCCCTTCTTCACGACCTCCGACGGGTGCTGGACGCGCTTCGTCCAACTCATGTCGGAGATATGGATGAGTCCATCGATACCGGGCTCTATCTCGACAAAGGCGCCGAAGCTCGTGAGGTTGCGAACTTTGCCCGAGATGCGCGTTCCAACCGGATACTTGTATGGAAGCACCATCCACGGATCCTGCTCCGTCTGCTTCATGCCCAGCGAGATCTTCTCCTCGTTCGGATCGACCTTGAGCACGACCGCTTCGATCGATTCACCGATCGACACGAGCTTGGACGGATGCCGGACGTTGCGCGTCCAGCTCATCTCGCTGATGTGCACCAGGCCTTCGATGCCCGGCTCCAGCTCGATGAACGCGCCGTAGTTCGTAATCGACACGACCTTGCCCGCGACGCGGGTGCCGACCGGATACTTCTCGGCGACATCCTTCCACGGGTAGCTCTGGAGCTGCTTGAGCCCGAGTGAAATACGCTCTCGAGTCCAATCGATATCGAGCACCTTGACCTCGAGCTCCTGGCCGATCGCCACCATCTCCGACGGATGCGAGATGCGGCCCCACGACATGTCCGTGATGTGGAGCAGGCCGTCGACACCGCCGAGGTCGATGAACGCACCGAAGTCGGTGATGTTCTTGACCACGCCTTTGCGCACCTGATCCTTCTCGAGCTCCTTCATGAGCTTTTCGCGCTTCCCCGCTCTTTCGTTCTCGAGGATCACTCGGCGCGAGACGACGATGTTCCGTCGGCGCTTGTTCAGCTTGATGATCTTGAACTCGAACTTCTGGCCGAGCAGCTCGTCGATGTTCGGGACGCGGCGGAGCGCGATCTGCGATCCGGGGAGGAACGCGTCGACGCCCATCAGGTCGACGACGACACCGCCCTTGATCTTCTTGACCAGTGTGCCTTCCACCGGCTGATCGGTCTCGTACGCGATGCGGATCTTCTCCCACACGCGCATGAAGTCCGCTTTCTTCTTCGAAAGGACGACCGACCCTTCCTGGTCTTCGAGGTGCTCGAGGAGCACTTCGACTTCGTCGCCGGGCTTGAGGTCCGGGTGGTCCTTGAATTCTTCGAGCGGAACGCTGCCTTCGGATTTGAAGCCGATGTCGAGCACGACCATGTTGTCGCGGATCTCGAGCACCTTGCTCTTCACGATCTCGCCCTCGTCGATCGACGCGAGCGTACCGTTGTAAAGCTCCATCATTTTCTCGTACTCGGACGACGAGTATTCGTCGTCGTCGTACAACTCGGGACGGCGGTTGACCAGCGGACGCAGTTGTGCGCGCTGCGCGTCCCGCTTTTCGCGGTCGGTCACTGCGGAGCCGGCGCGGCCGGCGGTAGGGTTACGAGTTTCGATCTCGGGCATACGGAACGGATGATCTCCTGAGACGTCCGCGGACTTCTTCGCTCGCCGCGGCGAGGTTGAGGTGGATGAACGTGTCGATGACACGGACGTGCCATCGCGCGGTTGCCGAGGCGCAAGCCGCGAACCAGAAATGATACTCTCCTCGGCGTGTCAAGTCAACGTCAGAACCTGGCCTCGGTCAGCGACTTAGCTCACACTTCCGAGAGACGTTGGAGGTGTGGGGCGGGCTCGGCGTTGAACCGCCGCGTGCGCCAGCGCGACGATCCGATCGACCTGGTCTTCCTGGGTCAGATAGGTCGTATCGATGAGCACCGCGTCGGCGGCCCGCACCGACTGCGTCGCGTCGAGCGCGTCGCGCTGGGCGATCCGGTGCGTCTCGGCGGCGATTTCCTCGTCGCTGGGCCCACGTCCCAGTCGCTGTACCAGCCGGCGACGCGCACGTTCCCACGGGTCGGCCACGAGAAAAATCTTCAGGTCGGCGTTCGGAAACACGACGGTTCCCATGTCTCGGCCGTCCACGACGACGTCGTGCCCGCTTGCCGTGCGCCGGACGAGCTCGTTGACCCACTGCCTCACCCGCTGCATCTGCGCCACGCGCGAGACGTGCTGGGTGACCTGGGCATCGCGCAGCCGGTCGTCCGCCGGCTGCCCATCGATGATCACCGCGAACGATTCACCCAGCGGCGTGAAAGCCACGCCGCGGGCCGCGAGCAACACGTCGTCCTCGGTCCAGGTCGCCGGGTCGCCGGGTCCGACGAGACGTGCCGCCGTCGCCGCCCGATAGAGAGCGCCCGAATCCACGTGGCGATAGCCCAGGCGGCGCGCGACCCACTGCGCCGTCGACGACTTTCCCGACGCGGCGGGGCCGTCGATGGCGATGACGAACGGAAGCGGTCCGTTCATCGAGTGACGCTCGCCAGGTCGTTCCAGAAGTCCGGGTAGGAGACCGCGACGCAGTCAGGCTCATCGATCTCGATCGCATTGCCTTCGGCGGCGCCGAGGACGCCGAAGGCCATCGCGAGCCGGTGATCGCCGTGGGTCGTGATTCGGCCGGAGAGTGCCGGCGACGGTCCGCGGATCTTCATTCCGTCCGGCAACTCCTCCGCATCGGCGCCGATCGCGCGCAGGTTCGCGACCACGGCCGCGATCCGGTCGCTCTCCTTGACGCGCAGCTCGTTCGCGCCGGTGATGATCGTCTCGCCGTTCGCTCGCGTCGCGAGGCAGGCGAGAAGCGGCAGCTCATCCACCATCGACGGGACCTCCGCCGCGGTAATCGTCGTCGGACGAAGCTCCCCCTGCGAGACGACGACGTCCGCGACCGGCTCACCGCCTTCGAGTCGTGCATCGACCTGCGTAACGACGGCGCCCATCTGCTCGAGCTGCTCGAGAAACCCGATCCGCGTCTCGTTGACGCACACGCGTTCGAGGCGGAGCGAACCGCCGTCCGCGATTGCCGCCAGACCGGCGAAGAACGCCGCCGACGACGGATCACCCGGCACGACGACGTCGAGCGGCTCGACGTACGCGAGCTCGTCGATCCGTACGCCCCGCTCGTGTGTGGTCACCGGCGCGCCGCGCGCGATGAGCATCCGCTCCGTGTGATCGCGCGTCGCCTGCGGCTCGATGACTTCGGCGCACACGCCGCCGGTCAGCGCCGCCAGCAGGATCGCGCTCTTCACTTGCGCGCTGGCGACTTCACTCTGCCAGATCACCTCGTGCAGATGGCTTCCCCAGATCGTCATCGGCAGCCCGCCGCTCTGCGGCAGCGAGATCCGCGCCCCCATCGCCTCGAGCGGACGAGCGACGCGCCGCATCGGCCGCCGGCTGAGGCTCGCGTCGCCGACGAACGTTGCCTCGATCGGCCGCCCGGCCACGACGCCCGCCATCAGTCGCGTCGTCGTTCCGCTGTTGCCACAATCCAACGGCGCCGGCGCGGTTCGCAGCGACTCGGTCCCCCGCCCCACGATGACGAAGTCCGACGAGAGCTCGGGAATCGACGCGCCGAGCGCCCGAAGCACGCCCGCCGTCGAATGGACGTCGGCCGATTCGAGGATTCCCGTCACGCGCGACTCGCCCTTTGCCAGCGCGCTCAAGATCAGCGCGCGGTGAGAGATCGACTTGTCGCCTGGAACACGGAGCGATCCACCGACGTTCATCGCAGCCAAGCCTCGAGCGTGGTCGCCAAATCCGTCTTCTCGTCTCGGTATTTCACGATCACCGGGGCTTGGAGTGACAAATGATGGTCGGCGCCCCACCCGCTCGTCACGGCTCGCGCGCCGGGTACGACGACCGCGGCCTCCGGAATCTCGAGCGGCTGTTCGGCGTTGCCGCGATAGACCGTTTCACGCGCCAGGTCGAAAACGGGCGTGCCTCGTGTGAGGACGACCCCCGCGGCGAGCACCGCGCGCGATCGTACGATCGTTCCTTCATAGACTCCGCAGTTCCCGCCGACGAGCACGTCGTCTTCGATCACGACCGGCGCCGCGTTGACCGGCTCGAGCACCCCGCCGATCTGTGCGGCCGCGCTGACATGCACACGCTTGCCGATCTGCGCGCACGATCCGATCAGCGCGTGGGAATCCACCATCGTACCTGTGTCGACGTACGCGCCGACGTTCACGTACATCGGCGGCATGCACACCACTCCCGACGCGACGTAGGCGCCGCGTCGGATGGACGAACCGCCCGGAACGACACGCACGTTGTGTTCGACTTTGAAGCGCCGAATTGGGTAGGTGTCCTTGTCGACGAACGAGAGTTCTCCGTCGTACGCCTTGAGCCGCCCCAGCCGAAAACCGAGGAGGATGCCGCGCTTCACCCACGGGTTGGCGCGCCACACGTTGTCGTCGCCCTTGCTCGCCGAACGCACGGTGCCGCCCTCGAGCGCGTAGAGCAACGACTCGATTGCGTCGACGGCGCTCGGCGCCAGCGCCGCTCCTTCGGGTGTGGCCGCGAGCTGTTCGATGTCCGCTTGGAGCTGGACGAGGTCGGTCACGATGGCAGCTCTGCTCCCGCCGCCATCAGTGCCGAGCGAACGGCGTCGCCGTAGGCATCGGACAGGGGCACGAGCGGCGAGCGCAAAACGTTTTTGATCTTGCCCATACACGCGAGCGCTGCCTTCACGGGAATCGGATTCGACTCGACGAACGCCGCCCGCATCCACGGCAGCAGCTTCATGTGAATCTTGCGCGCCGCGGCCTGGTCGCCCGCCAACATCCGGTTGCACAGCTCGGACATGAGGTTGGGGGCCGCGTTCGAGATCACGGACACGATGCCGTCTCCGCCGAGCGCCATCACGGGCAACGTGAGCTCGTCGTCGCCGGACAGGACGGAGAATTCGGGCGCGCGTCCTCGAATCACGTCGGCGATCTGCGACAGCTGTCCCGACGCCTCTTTCGTCGCGACGACTCCGGGAATTCGCGACAGCTCGAGCGTCGTCTTCGCTTCGATGTTGCTTCCCGTTCGTCCTGGAACGTTGTAAACCACGATCGGCAGATCGACCGCCGCCGCGATCGCCGCGTAGTGCGCGACGATGCCGCGCTGCGGCGGCTTGTTGTACCACGGCGAGGTATGGAGCAGATGCGTCGCGCCGAGATCCTGCACGCGCTTGGAGAGGTCGATCGCCTTTTGCGTGTCGTTGCTCGCGGCGCCCGCCACGATCGGTACGCGGCCGTTCGCCTGCTTGGCGACGATCTCGACGACGCGGCAGTGCTCCTCGATCGTCATCGTCGCCGCTTCGCCCGTGCTCCCGCACGGCACCAGAAAGTGAATTCCCTCGGCGATCTGCCAATCGACGAGCGCGCGCAGCGCCTCCTCGTCGATGCTCGTGTCGTCGTTGAACGGCGTCACCAACGCGGTGCCGCAACCCGTGAGTCGTGCAATGTCCGCTGTCATTGAGAATCCTCTGTCGCCGCGCTCGCGAGCACGTCGCGCATCGTGAACACGCCTCGCTTCCCGATGAGCCAGCCGGCGGCAAGGAGCGCGCCCTCGGCGAACACCCGCCGGTCGCGAGCCGTGTGCGTCAACCGAATCTGCTCGAACGGCGCGTCGAAAATGAACTCGTGAATCCCCGGAACCGAACCGGTCCGCACGCTGGTGATCGGAATCGCGTGCCCCCAGGCCCGACCCGCGGCGGCCGCGAGCGTTTGTGCAGTCCCGGAGGGCGCGTCTTTCTTCGCCGCGTGATGCGTCTCGATCTCATGCGCGTCGAATCCCGTGGCCGCGCGCAGCAGACGAGCGGCCTCGGCGACGATTTGCTCGAACGCGTTCACGCCGAGCGAAAAATTGGCCGCGGTCAAAAGCGCACCCTGCCGTTCGTCCACGAGACGCCGAACTTCGTCGAAGCCGTCGTACCAGCCCGTGGTGCCGACGACCACCGGACATCCGAACCCGACGAGCGACCGAATGTTCGCCGGCGCCGCCCCTGGAACGCTGAACTCCACGGCGACGTCTGCCCCGCCCAGCG
>Ga0157372_10000901_pt1 | contig 32275 bp, 28 predicted proteins | sample C55metaG_FD_115307 | JGI IMG/M metagenome (GOLD analysis project Ga0157372, IMG submission 115307) | Corn rhizosphere microbial communities from Kellogg Biological Station, Michigan, USA - C5-5 metaG | ecosystem: Host-associated > Plants > Roots > Rhizosphere > Soil | place: USA: Michigan...
CCGGCACCCGGATCAAAATCAGCGGAGCTCTTGAACGATCCTGTTACATAACAATTTCCTGCGGCATCATTCGCCACGGAATAGCAATAATCAGTGCTGGTTCCACCGATCCCGGCGGCCCACATAAAGTTCCCCGCGGCATCCAGCTTTAAAATAAAGCCATCGGAAGCGCCTCCTTCATAAGCCAGGTTGAAAACACCCGCACCCGGATCGGCATCCGTTGTTCCGGCAAACTGTCCGGCAATAGTTACGTTATCGGCTGCATCAACGCTGATACCAGTGGCAGCGCCGCCGAAGCCAACCTCCAGGCCTTTTGCCCACACAAGGTTTCCGGCGGCATCCAGCTTTACGATATATTCTCCATTCGTCGCGGTCAGGCCGGATACGCCTGCACCCGGATCGAAGTCCACTGTTCCCTGGAACGCACCTGTTGCATAAACATTCCCTGAATGGTCAAGGGCAAGCGCCCAGCCATAGTCTGTTCCCGTTCCACCGAGCTGCACCGCCCACACAAAATTGCCGTTGGCATCCAGCTTCGAAACAAAAGCATCGGTGCTGGAAGAAGTAAGGTTGGACGTGGCGGCACCCGGATCAAAATCCACCGTTCCGAAAAAATTTCCTGTTGTGTACACATTTCCTGCGGCATCCACTGCAATTGAATAGGTGTATTCGCTGCCGGTGCCGCCAAGCTGGGCCTTCCATACGAAATTGCCCGAGGCATCGAATTTTGTTATAAAAACATCGTTGAGATCCGCCGCCGTAAGGCTGGAAACGCCGGCACCCGGGTCGCAGTCGATCGTACCCATAAAGTTGCCGGTAGCATACACATTGCCCGACGCATCGGTGGTAACTGCATTTCCGGCTTCATCAGACGATCCTCCAACGGACCGTACCCATTGCAGCGATTGTGCCTGGGCCGAGAGCCCCGCTACCGCTATCATTGAAGTGAAGAGTAATTTTTTCATTGTCTTTTTAATTTAATGGTGAGCTATTCCAGCTCGCAGGTTACATCGTTGTAAACATCTTCGTTTGCCTTGCAGCTTTGCTCATAGCCTTTTTTAGCGAGTTTCCCCGATCTGATCTTATCGCCGTAGGTTTTTTCTCCGGTTGTTTTGTTTGTGCAAACGCAGGTGTATTCTTTCTTACAGGAAGAAAGCAGGATTGCGGTAATAATGCTCAGCAATAATACTGTTCTTTTCATATACAGGTTTATTTAGAATGCAAAAATGCAAGTCAGGATGTCATGATCAAAACCGGGAAATCATATTTCTTACGGATTTGTTTATCAACAAGTCGGGATACAACGGTGCAGAATTGTAATTTCGTTCGGAATTAACAGGCACTTTAATTTGCAGCTGCACTGCTTAATTGCCAACTGACTTATGGCTAAAACCAAAACCTCTTATTTCTGCCAGAATTGCGGCGCCCAGTCGGGCAAATGGATCGGCCGCTGCCCTTCCTGCGGCGAATGGAATACCTATGTGGAAGAAGTGGTGAGCAAGGGTGATGATGCAAAAGTTCCCGGTATTGCGAGCAGCAGTATGCAGCGTTCTGCAAAGCCACAGCTCGTTACAGAGATCAATCTTTCCGAGCAGCACCGTATTTCCATTTATGATAAAGAGCTTTCGCGTGTGCTTGGCGGCGGACTGGTACCCGGATCGCTTACGCTCTTCGGCGGTGAGCCGGGTATCGGAAAATCAACGCTGATGCTGCAGATCGCGGTGAACATGAAGAACCTGAAAGTGCTGTATGTTTCCGGGGAGGAAAGTGAGCAGCAGATCAGGATGCGCGCGGAGCGCATCGGCATGAAAAGTCCGGACTGCTACATTTTAACGGAAACATCCACACAAAATATCTTCAAGCAGATCGAGATCCTCGAGCCGAACTTCGTGATCGTCGATTCCATTCAAACCCTGCATTCCGCACATATCGAATCTTCACCCGGCAGCGTTTCGCAGATCCGCGAATGCACCGCCGAATTGTTGCGCTACGCAAAGGAAAGCGGCACGCCGGTATTCCTGATCGGGCATATCACCAAGGATGGAAGCCTTGCCGGGCCAAAGGTGCTGGAGCACATGGTGGATACCGTTCTCCAGTTCGAAGGCGACCGCAACCATGTGTACAGGCTGCTGCGCACCGCGAAGAACCGCTTCGGCTCCACCAACGAATTAGGCATCTATGAAATGCAGGGAAGCGGCTTACGCGAAGTGAGCAACCCGTCGGAAATTCTCATCACCAACCGCGAAGAGCTGGTGAGCGGCGTTGCCATTGCAGCCACAATGGAAGGCATGCGCCCAATGCTTATTGAAACACAGGCGCTGGTAAGCAGCGCGGCGTACGGAACACCCCAGCGCTCTTCCACGGGATTCGACCTGCGCAGGCTGTCGATGCTGCTGGCTGTGCTCGAAAAGCGCTGCGGCTTCAGGCTGGGGGTAAAGGATGTGTTCCTGAACATCGCCGGAGGGATCAAAGTGGAAGATCCCGGAATTGACCTGGCGCTTGTATGCGCAGTATTATCGAGTAACGAGGACATGCCGATCTCTGCAAAGACCTGCTTTGCAGGCGAGGTAGGATTAAGCGGCGAGATCCGCCCGGTGAACCGCATCGACCAGCGTATTTCCGAAGCGGAGAAATTAGGCTTTGAGCACATCTTCATTTCCAAATACAATAAAAAAGGGCTGGACCTCAACAGCTACACAATAAAGATCACCATGGTGGGCAAGATCGAGGAGGTGTTCGGGTTGCTGTTCGGGTAGGACCGCGCTTCATTTAATTCCCTTATCTTTGTGTACATGCCATCTTTAAACGTTATATCCTGGTTTGATAAGAGCACTGTAAAGCACCTCCGCATTCCCTTTTCCTATCATTTAATGCCGGTGTTCCTCTTCGCGCTCAGCCAGGCTGAACAGGTGAACTGGCAGCATACCGTTATCGCGTTCCTGATCCTTCACCTGCTCATTTATCCATCGAGCAATGGCTATAACAGCTACCAGGATAAGGATGAAGGCAGCATCGGCGGACTGAAGCACCCGCCGCAGGTTTCTGAAAACCTGTTCTATGCAACCCTGCTTCTCGACATTACCGGGGTATTGCTTGCCCTGCTGGCGGGACCATGGTTCTCCCTGTTCGTGCTGGTGTATGTGCTCATTTCGAGGGCATACAGCTACAGGGCGCTGCGGCTGAAAAAATACGCGGTTACAGGTTTTCTCACGGTATTTATCTTCCAGGGCGCGTTTACGTACCTCATGATCGCTTCGGCGCTTTCCGGCTTCGATCCGCAACACTTTTTCAATACGGGCAACATGATTTGCATGACGGTGGCGAGCCTGTTCATCGGCAGCGTGTACCCGCTTACGCAGATCTACCAGCACAAAGCGGATAAAAAGGACGGCGTTACCACGATCAGCTACAGGTTAGGCTACATTGGCACATTTTTTTTCTCTGCCATCATGTTTCTAACCGCCACTTTTCTGCTGTTCACCTACTTTAGAATGCGCAACCAGGAAGCGGCTTTTGTATTGTTCAATATTGCAATGCTCCCGGTGGTGATAACGCTGGCAGTGTGGTTCCTGAAGGTAAGGAAGGACAGCAGCCATGCGGATTTTGAGAATACCATGCGCATGAACCTGATGGCTTCCAGCTGCATGAACGTTTATTTTTTAATTCTTATTTTAAATACTACTTTTAACTGGTTTTGAGCAAGATAATTTCAATAGGAACAGCGGTACCGGGCCATCGCAGCAAGCAAACTGCGATCCTCGAGTTCATGCATGCGGCCTACGGCAACGAAACGGCTTCCCGCAAGCTCAACATGCTGTTCAGCCACAGCGGGATCGATGAGCGTTATTCGGTGCTCCCCGATTTTGATAAGAGCAGGAATGAGCATATCTTTTTCAATGGCGTTCCCAGCGTTGCGAATGTGGAAAGCCGCCTTTCCGTTTTCAAGGAGCGCGCCGTTCCACTGGCAATAGAAGCTATTCACACCGCTTTCAACAAGCTCGACACCACGGTTTCGGAGCATGGCGTTACACACCTGATCACCGTTACCTGTACCGGCCTCTCGGCGCCCGGGATCGACGCCGGCATCATCGGGCAGCTGAACCTCCCGGATGACATTTACCGCACTTCCGTCAACTTCCTTGGCTGTAACGCCGCTTTTCATGCCTTGAAGATCGCCGACATGATCTGCAAAACCGATGCTGCCGCAAAGGTGCTGGTAGTGTGCGTAGAGCTCTGCACGCTTCATTTTCAACCCAAGGACAACCACGATAATTTATTGTCGAACACCATTTTCGGAGACGGCGCCGCCGCCTTGGTCATCACCCCGGCCGCTTCCGCGCAACGCAAAGGATTAACGCTGAATGGATTTTATTCCCTGCTGTTGAATAAAGGCAGGGACCTGATGGGCTGGAATATAACGCCTCTTAATTTTGAGATGATCCTCGATGCGAAGATCCCCGAATTTATTGGAGGAGAAGCGGAGATGATCGTTGAGAAGGCATCCGCAAAATATAAGATCGACCCCAAACAGATCGATAACTGGGCAGTTCACCCGGGAGGAAAAAAGATCCTTGATACTGTAAAAAGACAATTACATCTTACCGACGAGCAGCTGCAGCCTTCGTATAAAGTGCTGAGCGAATACGGGAATATGTCGTCGCCCACCATTTTATTCGTGCTCGATGAGCTGATGAATGACGAAAGCAGGCTCGGCGAAAATATATTTTCGATCGGCTTCGGGCCCGGGCTCAGCATCGAAACGGCTTTGCTCCGCTATGAATAAATTCTCATCACGCTCTTATGAATCCGAACTGCTGGATGCCCCGGATATCCCGAGGGAACTGCTGTTTAGGAACCTCCGCGAGCTCGATCTTATCAATAAAACGCTGGGCGGACACGCGATCACACTTTTAGGCATGAAAGCGCTCATCACCGATAAGAACAAAACATACAACATCGTGGATATTGGCTGTGGCGGGGGTGATGCCATGAAGGAAATCGCTGCATGGGCGGAGAAGCGGGGATATAAGGTGAAGCTTACCGGTGTCGACATGAATGCCGATTGCATCGCCTTTATGCGGGAGTCATGCAAAGATTTTCCGCAGATCAGCGGTGTGGTGATGGATTACCGCGATTACCTGAAAACAAACAACACCACCGATATCATCCATTGCTCTTTGTTCTGCCATCATTTGAAAGATGATGAGCTTACCGAATTATTCGGCTACATGAATACGTATGCGCGCACCGGCTTTGTGATCAACGACCTGCAGCGCCACTGGTTCGCGTATTACAGCATACTTTTTCTTACGCGCCTGCTCAATGGCTCCGCGCTTGTGAAGAACGATGCGCCCGTTTCGGTGCTGAGAGGATTTCGTAAACATGAGCTGGATGCTTTGCTGCGAAAGGCTGATGTGCAGCGTGCGACCATTGACTGGAAATGGGCGTTCCGGTATTTGATACTTTTAAAAAAATGATCCGCTTTTTGCCGTGCTAAAAAAAAATGAATCCCGGGTTTGTATCATCGGCGGCGGACTCGCAGGCCTCACGCTTGCGATCCAGCTGGCGGATGCAGGCATTTCCTGCATGCTGTTCGAAAAGAACAAATATCCTTTTCACAAGGTTTGCGGCGAATACATTTCCATGGAATCGTATGATTTCATTGAACGGCTGGGCCTCAACCTCGGCGAGCTGGACCTTCCCGTCATCAGCAGGCTGCATGTATCTTCACCTTCCGGGAAACTATTGAAGCATCGCCTCGACCTTGGGGGATTCGGCATCAGCAGGTTTTTGCTCGACAATAAGCTGGCGGAGATCGCAAAAGCGAAAGGTGTTCAGCTGATGGACGATTGCCGCGTGCAGGATGTAAGGTTCAACGCGGGGCATTTCATCATCGATACCCCGGAAGGCACATTTTCATCGGAGATCTGCGTGGGTGCCTGGGGAAAAAAAAGCAATCTCGACACAAAGCTGAAGCGCGCCTTCACAAAAAAAAGCAAGGAAGAGAAAAATTATGTCGGGATCAAATACCACGTCAGGCTTGATTTCCCGCGCGATCTCATCGAGCTGCACAATTTTGCGAACGGCTATTGCGGCATCTCGAAGATAGAAGGCGACCGGTATTGCCTCTGCTATCTTACAGACGCGGTGAACCTGAAAAAGTTCAACGGCGATATAAAGAAAATGGAAGCGGAGGTGCTCATGAAAAACCCTTTTCTCGAACGCTATTTTAAAAGCGCAACCTTTCTTTTTGAGGAGCCGCTGGCTATTTCACAGGTAAAGATCGGCTATAAAAATGCGGTGGAGAACCATGTGCTTATGATCGGCGACACCGCGGGGAACATTGCGCCACTCAGCGGCAACGGAATGAGCATGGCGATGCGCAGCTCGTTTTTATTGCATGGCCTCCTGGTGGATTATTTCAATGGAAAAATTACGCGTGACCAGCTGGAAACAAAGTACACGTCTACCTGGGTAAAACAATTCAGGAACAGGGTGGAGCTCTCGGGAGTGCTGCAGAAATTACTGAAGAACAAATCACTCACCGACCTCACCATCTCTGCATTGAAAAAGCTGCCTTTCTTAAAGAACAGGATCGTGAAGTCGACACATGGCAAGCCGTTTTAGTGGAACCCCTCACAAGGGTAATAGTAAACTCAGTATCGTTAAAATATTAATATCTTTGAACCATGAATTTAGACCTATCAGGAAAAACGGCAATGGTGTGCGGAAGCACGCAGGGAATCGGGAAAGCGGCAGCCATCGAGCTGGCATTGCTGGGTGCGAATATTGTGCTTGTGGCAAGAAATGAGGAAGCGCTGAAAGCGGTGATCGGGGAGCTGGATGCATCCAAAGGCCAGCAGCACGATTTCCTCGCGGTGGATTTCCAGGCCCCGAATAAATTAAAGGAAAAAGTAGACAATTACATCGCCAGCAACGGGCCGGTGCAAATTCTTGTGAATAATACCGGCGGACCTCCGAGCGGGCTCATCCAGAATGCGAAAGTAGAAGAGTTTATCCAGGCGTTCAGCAATCACCTCGTGTGTAACCATATTCTTGTGCAGGCGCTGATGGACGGCATGAAAAAATCACAGTACGGCCGTGTGATCAATATCATCAGCACTTCCGTGAAGATCCCGCTGAAGAATTTGGGTGTTTCCAACACCATCCGTGCAGCAGTGGCAAATTGGAGCAAAACGCTGGCGAACGAAGTGGCATCTTACGGCATCACCGTGAACAATGTGCTTCCGGGAGCTACGCTCACAGGCCGTTTGCAGAGCATCATCGAAACCAAATCGAACAATACCGGCGAATCGCTGAACGAGATCAAGAATGAAATGGAAAGCGAAATTCCTTTGGGACGTTTTGCAGAGCCTTCCGAGATCGGGAATGTGGTTGCGTTTTTGGCATCGCCTGCAGCATCTTACATTACAGGGATCAATGTGCCGGTAGACGGTGGCAGGACGGGTTGTTTATAAGCGCGGCGTCATCCTGAACTTGTTTCAGGATCCCGCGCGGAGGTCATATCAGCTTCGAATCTTCCTTTTTCTTCTCCTCCTCGTACCCGTGATCGATCTTCAGTCCGCCCCCTAATGCCGCGGCAACAGCCAGCTCATCGCAGCGGTTGTTCTCCTTGTTGGAGGCATGTCCCTTCACCCAAACGAATTTTACCTTGTGCTTGCGGTATGCGCGCAGAAAGCGGATCCAGAGGTCGGCGTTCTTCTTGCCGCTGAAATATTTCTTCTCCCAGCCCAGCACCCATTTTTTTTCAACGGAATCCACCACGTATTTCGAATCGGAATAGATGGTAACCGGCGTTCCTTCTTTTTTCAATGCTTCCAGCGCCACGATCACGCTCAGGAGCTCCATGCGGTTGTTGGTGGTGAGGCGGAACCCTTCCGAGATCTCCTTCCGCAATGTTCCGGCCAGCATCACTACGCCGTATCCGCCCGGGCCGGGATTGCCGCGCGAGGCGCCATCTGTGAAAACTGTTACCATCTGAACGATTAAAGAATGAGAGATTTACGTTGTCTGAATATGCTTACACGATCGTTCCCAGGTGCGTGCGGAACAGCTTCACGGCAATTGCCAGCAGGATCACCCCGAACACCTTTCTGAGAATGTTGATCCCGCCCGGGCCGAGGATATGCTCCAGCCGGTAGGTGTTTCGCAAAACCACGTACACAAAGACGAGGTTGATGAGGATCGCCACGATGATGTTCTCCACTTCGTATTCAGCGCGGATGGAAAGCAGCGTGGTCAGCGTTCCGGTTCCGGCAATGATCGGGAAGGCAATTGGCACCACCGATGCAGTTGCTGCCGATTCTTCCTTATAGAATTTGATACCGAGGATCATCTCCAGCGCGAGGAAAAAAATGATGAAGGAGCCGGCGATGGCGAAGGAGCTTACATCGATGCCGATCAGCCCGAGGATCTTTTCACCGACGAACAGGAATACGATCATGATGGCGCCCGAAACGAGCGTTGCCTTTTCCGACTGGATCTTGCCCAGCTTGGTTTGCAGGTCGAGCAGCACCGGCAGCGAGCCGATCACGTCGATCACCGCGAAAAGGATCATGGTAATGGTAACGATTTGCTTAAAGTCGAATATCATAGTTATAAATTTTAAGTACGGATCGCGGATCTGTACGAGTTTACAAGCTCTTAACAACCTTCTCGATCACAACCGGGAAAAACTCGTGCTCCAGCTCCCGAATTTTTTGTGCCAGCTGCTCCGGGGAATCATTTTCGGAGATCCCGCAGGTATGCTGTGCGATAATTTCCCCTTCATCGTAATGCTCATTCACATAATGAATGGAGATCCCGCTTTCCTTTTCCTTTGCTTCGATCACCGCCCGGTGCACATTCATGCCGTACATGCCCTTGCCGCCGAACTTGGGAAGCAATGCGGGGTGGATGTTCAGGATCCTTCCCGGGAATGCCTTAATAAGAGCATCGGGGATCATCCAAAGGAAGCCCGCCAGCACAATAAGGTCGGTATTGGCCGCCTTCAGCCGTTCTATGGTCTCCGTGCCTTCATAAAAGCCGCTCCTGTTCGTTACATACGTTGGAATTCCCGCTTTGGCCGCACGGTTCAGCACATTCGCATCCGCTTTGTTGGAAACCACCAGCGCAACCCTTGCCGAATCCGAATGTTGGAAATGATCGATGATCCGCTGGGCATTCGTACCTTCCCCCGAGGCAAAAATGGCAATGTTTTTTTTCATTATGGCCGCAAAATTAGGGTTAATAGTATGAATTCCGCCCTTAATCGGGAATAATAATTTTTTGGCCCTGAACAGCCGTGAAAATGCTCATGCTGTTGGCACGTATTTTATTGTATATCAAGCGCTAACACGCATAAAAATGGTAATTCCCAAGGAATAGTTGGGATATTTTTTTGTAATTATGCATATAACTCTATCTTTGCACCCAAATTAACCCAAAAAACATTTAAAAAATGTCAGACATTGCAACAAAAGTAAAAGCTATCATCGTTGATAAATTAGGTGTTGACGAAAAAGAAGTAACACCAGCGGCCAGCTTTACAAATGATTTAGGAGCAGACTCATTGGATACTGTTGAGCTGATCATGGAATTTGAAAAAGAATTCAACATTGCTATTCCTGATGACCAGGCTGAAAAGATTGGTACAGTTGGAGAAGCTATCTCTTACATTGAAGCAAACGCAAAATAATTCCCCTAAAGATTTATTTGAATGGAGTTAAGACGAGTAGTAGTTACAGGACTGGGTGCGATTACCCCATTGGGTAATAACATTACTGATTATTGGAATAACCTCCTTAACGGGGTCAGCGGTGCTGCACCTATTACTCGTTTTGATGCTTCAAAGTTTAAAACCCGCTTTGCATGCGAGGTCAAAGGCTTCAATCCCGAAGACTATCTCGAGCGTAAGGAAGCCCGTAAGATCGACCTCTTTTCCCAGTACGGGCTTTGCTCTGCCATCCAGGCGGTGAAAGATGCCGGCCTGGACGGCGAAAATGCCTTCGATCCGGATCGTGCAGGCGTGATCTGGGGTTCCGGGATCGGCGGACTGCAAACATTCCAGGACGAGTGTTTTGCATTTGCCAAAAGCGATGGAACACCCCGTTTCAATCCCTTTTTTATTCCTAAAATGATCGCGGATATTTGTTCCGGGCACATCTCCATCATGTTTGGAATGCGCGGACCGAATTTCACAACCGTTTCCGCATGTGCTTCCTCCACCAATGCAATGATCGACGCTGCCACCTATATCAAATTAGGCAAGGCCGATATTATTGTTACCGGCGGCTCCGAAGCGGCAGTGAACGAAGCCGGTATCGGCGGATTCAATGCTATGCATGCGCTTTCAACACGCAACGATTCACCGCAAACAGCTTCACGTCCCTTCGATGTTGACCGCGACGGCTTTGTGCTTGGCGAAGGCGGCGGATGCCTCATCCTCGAAGAGCTCAACCATGCCTTAAAGCGCGGTGCAAAGATCTATGCGGAAGTTGTAGGCGGCGGAATGACGGCCGATGCGAATCACATCACGGCACCGCATCCCGAAGGGCTTGGCGCATTGAATGTAATGCGCAACGCGCTGATCGATGCGGAAATGAATGCAGACGAAATTGATTATGTAAATGTTCACGGAACGTCCACGCCGCTTGGCGATGTGGCCGAATCAAAAGCCATCAAAGGCGTTTTCGGCGAGCATGCATATAAGCTGAACATCAGCTCCACCAAATCGATGACCGGCCACCTCCTGGGCGCTGCCGGTGCCATTGAAGCCATTGCCTGCGTGCTGGCGGTGAAGAACGATATTATTCCTCCTACCATTAACCATTTTACCGACGATCCTGCCCTGGATAACAAGCTCAATTTCACCTTTAACAAGGCTGAAAAACGCATTGTCCGCGCTGCGCTCAGTAATACATTCGGTTTTGGCGGTCACAACGCTTCCGTGATCGTGAAAAAATACAACGCTTAATCTACACTATTGCCGATCCATAAAAAAATAAGGGCGTACTTCTCACCCGAAAAAAAATTACTCGCTTCGTTACGGAATATCCTCGGATTCTATCCGACCAACATCGGCTTGTACAAGCTGGCCCTCCGCCACAGCTCCGCTGCAAAGCAGATCAAAAAAGGGGTGAAGGACAGCAACGAGCGCCTCGAATTCCTGGGCGATTCCGTGATCGGCACCGTGGTGGCAGATTACCTCTTTAAAAAATTCCCATACAAGGACGAAGGCTTCCTCACCAAAATGCGCTCAAAGATGGTGAGCCGCGCCAAGCATAACCAGATCGCTGTGAAGCTCGGGTTGAATACCATGATCCAGGCCAATAACGACCGCTTCGGCAGCAAGCCCAGCTCCATTAACGGCGATGCCTACGAAGCGCTCATAGGCGCCATTTACCTCGATAAAGGCTATAAGTTCGCGCAGAAGTTCATCCTCAACCGCATCATCAATGTGCACATCGATATGGAGGAGATCGAAACCGTGGAAACCGATTTCAAAAGCAAGTTCATTGAGTGGGCGCAGAAGGAAAAAAAGGATTACGATTATGAAACCGTGGTGGACGGCACACATTCACCCGATAAGCAGTTCGTGCTCAACCTCGTGGTGGATGGCGAAGTGGTGGGCCATGCGCAGCACATTTCCAAGAAGCGCGCCGAGCAGATGGTTTCGGAGCAGGCCTGCAACAAGCTGGAGATCTGATGTAAAATTAACCTGCTATTGTCATTTCGCACGCCAAATTCTTCTAAATTTACAATTCATTTTTACTCCTCTTGGGAAAACATACGCTTGAAATAGAATACGATTACGATTTCGTGCTGATAGGCATCTCCTCACACGAAAAAGATTATCGTTTTTGCTGGGCGCTGAACAACAAGCTGAAGCTGGAGCTGAGCAAGCAGGAATCGCTGGAGATCAAAGGCAGGAAACAGGCCACTCCCTCGTACTTCTCGTTTTTTACCTTTGACGACCAGGATCAGTACACCGAATATTCAGTGCTGGCTAATTTCAGCGAAAGCAAGTCGCTGGCCGAATCCACTGAAAACACCTTGTTCGGACCGGCGGGGAAATCCCGGCAGGACGACCAGAGCGAGAATGAATTCCTGGTGCCGGAGCACAAACAAATGAATTATTTTTTTGTTGTGAGAGGAGAGATGGATGATGATGAAGTGGAAGAGATGATCCAGCAGATCCGGGAGATCGATATTGTGCTCACGGCGATCCGCATCGATCCGAAAACATTAAAGTCGAAACAGAACCTGATATTTTAAAATAGTTGCCGGTAAGAGAGGAGCAAAGTATGTTCTTTGCGCCTTAGCGTCTTTGCGGTAAAATAAGAAGATTATGAAAAGAACAAAAATAGTTGCAACACTCGGCCCTGCATCCTCCACACCGGAGGTGCTGGAAGATATGATCAAAGCGGGGGCAGACGTTTTCCGTATTAATTTTTCACACGGCTCTTACGAGGACGTGGAAAGCCAGATCAGGAACATCAGGGCGCTGAACAAAAAATTAGGAACGCACATTGCCATCCTTGCCGATCTCCAGGGCCCAAAGCTCCGCATCGGCGTGATGGAAAATAACGGCGTTGAGCTGGTAGCCGGCAAGGAGATCATCATTTCAACGAAAGAATGCATGGGTACTGCAGAGCGCCTGTACATCACCTATCCGCAGTTCCCGAAGGATGTGAACGTGGGCGAGAACATCCTCATCGACGATGGTAAACTACTGCTTACCGTGGTGGACACCAACGGAACCGATGAGGTGAAAGCGATCATAAGCCATGGCGGAATGCTCTCTTCAAAAAAGGGTGTAAATCTCCCGAATACCAAGATCTCGCTTCCCTGCTTAACCGAAAAAGATCTGCGTGACCTCGATTTTGCGCTCACCCAGAAGGTCGATTGGATCGGGCTTTCCTTCGTGCGCAATTCAGAAGACATCCGCGAGCTGAAAATGCTGATCCGCAATTTCGGGCAGCATGTTCCTACGCGCGTGGTGGCAAAGATCGAGAAGCCTGAAGCGATAAAGGATATTGATAACATCATTGCCGAAACCGATGCGCTGATGGTTGCCCGCGGCGATCTTGGCGTTGAGGTGCCGATGCAGGAAGTTCCGGTGATCCAGAAAATGCTGGTGCGCAAATGCCTGGAGCAGTCCAAGCCAGTGATCATCGCCACGCAAATGATGGAAAGCATGATCACGAATATCAGTCCTACCCGCGCCGAAGTGAACGACGTTGCCAACAGCGTGATGGACGGAGCCGATGCTGTGATGCTGAGCGGCGAGACGTCGGTAGGAAATCACCCGGCAAGAGTAGTGAGCGCCATGACGAAGATCATTGCGCACGTGGAGCAGGAAAGCGATGTGTACAACAGGGAAAATGCAGCTCCCGAAGTGGACCTGCGCAACCCGCGCTTCTTATCCGATTCCATCTGCTATACCGCGGCAAAAATGGCGCAGCGTACCAATGCGGCAGCTATCGCAACAATGACGCATTCGGGATACACAGCCTTCAAGCTTGCGAGCCACAGGCCAAAGGCGAAGATCTACGTGTTCACCGACAACCATTTTATCCTTACCACGCTTAACCTCGTTTGGGGTGTGCAGGGCTTTTATTACGACAGCGACATCAGCACGGACAATACAATCGCCGATATCAAGCAGATCCTGAAAGTAAGCGGTATGGTGAGAATAAATGATCTTGTGATCAACATTGCAAGCATTCCGCTGAGTGAAAAAGGAAAAACAAATATGATCAAGCTGAGTGCGGTAGAGTAAATAAGTAATGCCGGATTGATTTTGTCATTCTGAGCGAAATGAAATGGAGCGAAGAATCTCGCATTTTGCGGAGCTGTCATTGCGAGGGAAGTATGACCGAAGCAATCTCAATAACGCCTTTGCATTTTTAAAATAACACAATGCCAATAAACGTAAAATTATTAAAAGAGATCTGCGAAACAGCAGGCGCGCCCGGCCACGAGCAGCGTGTGCGCGAGATCGTTCTGCGCGAGGTTAAAAAGCTTGCCGACAAGGTCTCCATCGACAACATGGGAAGCGTTACCGCTTTCAAAAAAGGCAAGAAGGACAAAAAAGTAATGATCGCCGCTCACATGGATGAGATCGGTTTCATCGTTACGCACATCGACGATAACGGCTTTCTCCGCTTTATTCCCTTGGGCGGCTTCGACCCGAAAACACTTACTGCGCAGCGCGTGATCATTCACGGCAAAAAGGATGTGATCGGTGTGATGGGCTCTAAGCCGATCCACATGATGAGTCCCGCAGAGCGTGATAAAGTAGTGCCGATCCACGATTATTTCATCGACCTCGGCATGAACAAGAAGGAAGTGGAGAAGATCGTCAGCGTTGGCGATCCCATCACCCGTGAGCGCGAGCTCATCGAGATGGGAAACTGCGTGAACTGCAAATCCATCGATAACCGCGTTTCCGTGTTCATCCTCATTGAAACACTGCGTGAGCTGAAAGCTTGTCCGTACGATGTGTACGCCGTATTCACCGTCCAGGAGGAAGTGGGCATCCGCGGTGCAAGCGCTTCCGCGATGCAGATCCGGCCGGATTTCGGCTTCGGTCTCGATACGACTATTGCTTTTGATGTTCCGGGCGCTGCAAAGCACGAGATGATAACAAAGCTGGGCGATGGCGCAGCGATCAAGATCATGGACTCATCCACCATCTGCGATTACCGCATGGTGAAATACATGAAGCAAACGGCAGAAAAGCACAAGGTCAAATACCAGACGGAGATCCTGCCTGCAGGCGGCACCGATACGGCAGGCATCCAGCGAATGACGCCGGGCGGCGCTATTTCAGGCGCTGTGTCCATCCCGACGCGCCACATTCACCAGGTGATCGAAATGGCCGACAAGGACGATATCCGCGCCAGCATCGACCTGCTGAAGCACTGTATCCAGGATTTGGATAAATACGACTGGAGCTTCAAATATACGAATTACGAATTAAAAAACGAATTACGAATCTGTTTGTGCCAAATGAAAAAGATCTACTACCTCTCTTCCTGCTCCACCTGCGCACGCATCATTGACGAGCTCGGACTGAAAAACAAAAAGTTCGAGTTTCAGGACATCAAAACAGAAAAGATCACAGCCGCGCAATTGGCGGAGATGAAAAAGATGGCCGGCAGCTATGAAGCCCTGTTCAGCCGCGTTGCATTGAAATACCGCGCGCTCGGACTTGATAAAATGACGCTGAAAGAGGATGATTACAAAAAGTACATCCTTGAGGAATACACCTTCCTCAAGCGCCCGGTGATCATTATCAATGACAAAATATTTGTAGGAAATTCCAAGAACAACGTTGCCGCTGCAAAAGCAGAACTTTAATGAGCAAAGCCCTCCAGGCGCATCTGGCGCTCCTGCTTGTCAACCTTATTTACGGCGCAAATTATTCCATTGCCAAACAGGTGATGCCCGTATTCGTGCAGCCTTTTGCATTTGTGCTGATGCGCGTGGGAGGCGCGCTGGTGCTGTTCTGGATCGTCAGCGCCCTGTTCATCAGGGAAAAGGTGGATAAAAAAGATTTTCCGCGGCTGGCGCTGCTTGCCGTATTCGGGGTGGCCTGCAACCAGCTGCTGTTCCTGCAGGGATTAAGCATTACCACGCCCATTAACGCTTCCATCATCATGATCTCCAATCCCATCGTGGTGCTGATCATCGCTTCCGTGGTGCTGAAGGAACGTATCTCCGTCAATAAGATCGCGGGCATCATTTTCGGGATCGGCGGTGCGCTGCTCATGCTCACCTTCAACAAAAATTTCTCCTTCGGCTCCGATACCATCGCGGGCGACATCATGATCCTCGTTAATTCTATTTCCTGGGCCTGCTATGTGGTGCTGGTGAAACCCCTGATGAGCAAATACAATACATTCACCATCGTGAAATGGGTGTTCCTCTTCGGCTTTATTTACGTGCTGCCTTTTGGATTTTCGCAGTTCGGGCAGGTCGACTGGGCGCACATGCCTTCGGGGATCTGGTATGATGTGATCTTCGTGGTGGTAGGCACCACGTTCCTTGCCTACGTGCTCAATACCTACGCCCTGCGTGCGCTCAGTCCTTCCGTGGTGAGCATTTACATTTACCTGCAGCCTTTCCTGGCAACGCTGTTCGCGATCTATTACTACCATAACGATACACTCGATGCGCGCAAGGTGCTCGCCGCCGTGCTCATCATCATCGGCGTTTTTCTCGTCAGCAATCCTTTTGCAAAGAACAAAAAGGAAGCAGTTAAAAGCTGATGCGTGCTCCTATGCCGTTTTCAAAACCGACATTGCTGATCGTCCGGAGTCCGGCTACAGTGTAAGAATTAAAATAAGGCTTAGCTTCGTAATACGCATGCAGTCGCCTCCAGAAAATCCGTTTCTTTCCCAGTCTGAAATCAATGCCCACCGGGATATTGACTGAATAGCCCATTCCGTTTGCAGTTCTGATCTGCTCACTTCTGTGTTCACGATCAGTAAAGTTGCTGTACGCAGGGCTGCTTCCATTTTCAGAAGTTAATTTAAGCGTGTTGTGTATTTCCTCGTTGACCGTTACATAAGCGTTAAAAGAACTGCCTGCGGTAAATCCGATCCCGCCGTATAAGCTCCACCTCGCCTCGGGGTTGGTCCTGAAAAGGAGAGAGATGTCTGCCCTCAGCTCTTCACTCTGATAGTGCATTCCTACGTGGTATTCCGTCATCGAATCAACATACATGGGAGGTGCGCCCTGGCTTGATGTAAGGGTGTCCCAGCGCCTGGCGGTGCTTCTGTCGAGCCCCATGGAAAGGTTGGTCATCTTCCTGTATGTGACGCCTGCCCGCAGCAAGGGGTGCGACTTGTAAGGCTTCTTGTTCCTGTCGGAAAAAGACAGGCCGATCTTTGCGGAAAACGAGGATTGAATGTCGAGGCTGATCCCCCGGCTCCTTGAGTAATCCCGGAAATCCTGCTGCAGGATCTCTGATCCCGCTGCAATTTTTCTGAAATCCTCCAGCGTAGCAATTGCATCCGGCTGGATGATAATCGTTTGAAGGAGGGATGCTTCGCTGATGCGGATTCTTTTTTTAACGCTGTCGGTTGCCGTTTGTGCCTGCGAAAGAACGGCAAGTAAAAAGCAAATTCCTGTAATACGGGTCTTCATGGATGTAATTTTAAATATAAGACACCGGCTCACATAAATGGTTGCTTCCGGATTCTGCTAAAGGTAAAAAACAGTACATTTGTTTTACATTTTAATCAGCTCATGACACTTAAATCAATGACCGGTTTCGGGAAGGCCGTTAATGAAATTCCCGGTAAAAAAGTAACCGTGGAGATCCGCTCGCTCAACAGCAAGCAGCTGGACCTCAACCTTCGAATGCCTTATTTTTACAAGGAGAAGGAGCTGGAACTGCGTGCCGACATTGCCAAGCAGCTGGAGCGCGGAAAGGTGGACCTGAGCATTTACGCCGAATCAACACAGGAAACATTGCCTGTTGCCCTCAACAGGGCGCTTGCAAAAACATACTACAAAGAGCTGAGATCGCTTTCGGAAGAGCTGAATGAGAACAATACCGACCTGCTCGGCCTTGTCATGAAAATGCCCGATGTGATGAAAGCGGAGCGTGAAGTGGCCGAGCTCGACGAGGAAGAATGGAAACTGGTGCGCTCGGTGGTCGATAAAGCTGTGGAGGCATTCCAGAAATTCCGCGATGATGAGGGAAATACGCTGCTGAAGGAATTCAGCACGCGCATCGGTATTATCGGAAGGCTGCTGGAGGAAGTACTTGAGCTGGATGCAGCGCGCGTCACCAACATTAAAAACCGGATCAGGAATAACATTGAAGAAGTGATCGATGTGAACAAAATGGACCAGAACCGCTTTGAGCAGGAGCTGATCTATTACATCGAAAAGCTGGATATAACGGAAGAGAAGCTGAGATTGAAAACGCACCTCGATTATTTCGTGGCAACCATGAAAGAGCCTGCTGCCGGCAGAAAGCTGGGATTCATCTCCCAGGAGATCGGCCGCGAGATCAACACCATCGGCTCCAAAGCGAACGATGCCGGGATCCAGAAGCTCGTGGTGCAGATGAAGGATGAGCTCGAGAAGATCAAGGAGCAGATGCTGAATGTGTTGTAGTCCGTCATTGCGAGGGAGGCACGACCGAAGCAATCTCCCAACACAGCAGAGCTCCTCAGTATTGACATAGGTTTTGTCATTGCGAGAGGAACGACCGAAGCAGTTTTAACACACATGAGATTTCGATATTTTATTTACATATTGACCAATCCCAATAACACAGTTCTTTATACCGGTGTCACAAATGATCTGGAAAGAAGAACGCTCCAGCATAAAGAAAAGATGAATACGGGCTTTACAAGCAAGTATAATATCTGCAAGCTGGTTTATTACGAAATATTTAATACTGCCGAAGAGGCAATCAAGCGCGAAAAGCAGATCAAGGCGGGATCGCGTAAGAAAAAGGAATTATTAATAAAAGCAATGAATCCGGGTTGGAAAGACCTTTATGAAAGCTTCTCTTAGAGATTGCTTCGGTCGTTCCTCCCTCGCAATGACTTTATATGCAAGGCAAATTAGTTATATTTTCAGCCCCTTCAGGCGCAGGTAAAACTACCATCGTTCAACATTTGCTGCGGGTATTTCCCGACCTTGAGTTCTCTATTTCAGCCTGCAGCAGGGACATTCGCCGCGGTGAAACATACGGTGTGGATTATTATTTTTTAACCGTTGAAGAGTTCAAGGAAAAGATCGCGAACAATGAGTTTGTGGAGTGGGAGGAAGTATACAAGGATAATTTTTACGGCACCCTTAAATCGGAGATCGAGCGCATCTGGCGGAAAGAAAAGCACATCATTTTTGACATGGATGTGCTCGGCGGACTCAACCTGAAAAAGCAGTTCGGCGATAAGGCGCTTGCGATCTTTGTAATGCCGCCAAGTATTGCGCACCTCGAAAGCCGCCTGAGAATGCGGGAGACAGAAACACCCGAAAGCATTGCGCGCAGAATGGGGAAGGCGGAGCAGGAGATAAAAACCGCCGATCAGTTCGACCGCATTATCCACAACGACAACCTCGAAAAAGCCCTTGAGGAAGCGGAGAATATTGTGGGTGAATTTCTGAAACTTTAACCTCCGGCCCTCTGCGGAACGCAGTGGAGCGTATCGGAAGTGTGCGAAGGTCATCCTGAACTTGTTTCAGGATCTGTGCGTGGCCTTAGCATCAATCAATTCTAATAACCATTCATTATGGCAAAGTATTTAACCATCGACATTCACACGCATATTCTCCCGGAGCACATTCCCAACTGGAAGGAAAAATTCGGCTACGGCGGCTTCATCCATCTTGACCATCACAAGCCCTGCTGTGCGAAAATGATGCGCGACGATGGTAAATTCTTCCGCGAGATCGAGGACAATTGCTGGAGCGCCGAAAAGCGGATCCACGAATGCGACCACCACCAGGTGGACGTGCAGGTATTGTCAACCGTGCCCGTAATGTTCAGCTACTGGGCAAAGCCGGATGACTGCCTCAACCTTTCCATGTTCCTCAACGATCACATTGCTGAGATCGTTCAGCGTTACCCGAAACGGTTTGTAGGCCTGGGAACTATCCCGATGCAGGCGCCGCAGCTGGCGATCAAAGAGCTGGAGCGCTGCAAAAAGATCGGGCTGAAAGGCATCCAGATCGGCACCAACATCAACCAGGAAAACCTCAACGAGGAAAAATATTTTGAGATCTTCAAAGCCTGTGAAGAACTGGGCATGGCCGTTTTCATCCATCCCTGGGAAATGATGGGCGAGAAGGACATGCAGCGCTACTGGCTTCCATGGCTGGTAGGCATGCCTGCGGAAACAACGCGTGCGATCTGTTCATTGATCTTCGGCGGCGTCTTCGAAAAGCTCCCCGAGCTCCGCGTTGCATTCGCACATGGCGGCGGCTCTTTCCCCGCAACGATCGGGCGTATAGAGCATGGCTTCAATTGCCGCCCCGACCTGGTCGCCATCGATAACAACATCAACCCGCGGGAATATTTAGGAAAGTTCTGGATCGACAGCCTCGTGCATGATCCCGTAATGCTTGATTTTGTAGTCGGCATGTTCGGCGCCAACCGCATCGCGCTCGGTACCGATTATCCTTTCCCGCTCGGTGAATTACAGCCCGGCAAGCTTATCAAGGAAATGCCTTACGAGCAGGATGTGCAGGAACTGCTGCTGCACGGCTCTGCGCTGGAGTGGCTTGGTATGCAGAAGGACTATTTCCTGTGAGCTACTTCGCCATCACCGTGATGCACGATGTTCTTTAGCTTTCCATCGCCATAATAATGGATGTCGCCTTGTCCTGCGTGCCTGATCCTGATCTCCTCTTTCGAATACAGCAGCACATTGCCATGTGAGGCGTTCGTGATCGTTGTTTTATCGGCAAGCATCTCCCTGCAGTCCAGGTCGCCATGCGAAGCATTCTTAATGGTAAGCTCATGGCATTCGCCCCGCAGCTTAATGTTCCCGTGGCAGGCAGCCGATAATTTTATCAGCGGATATCCCAGCTGCAGGTCGGTATTTCCATGCGAATTGATCTTGAGCTCCAGCGACTCTGTCGATTGCAGCATGTTTGGGGAACTGAGGTCGCCCTGGCATGAATTGTTGATCACAAATACCTGCCGGCAATAGATCTTCACCTTCAGCTTTGTGAATACCGGGATGCGCAGCTTGGCCTCGGAAGTCACATAGAGTGTGCGCCCGGAGTTCACTACTTCGAAAAAATCATGCAGGTTCTCATCCGCTTCAATTGTTACTTTCTCCTCGTCCGACTGGATGATCTCCGCGCCGTACCCGCTCACATGCAGCCGGATGAAGGAGCTTACGCTTATTTCTCTTGTAACAATGTTGCCGTTTCCCTGTACTTCGATCATTTGTCTTAACCGTTTAAAGCTTACCATATCTTAGTCGTTTAATGGCTCGGCACTGTAGCCGAACCGGGTTACTATATTTTTTACATGCTCTGTGATCACAGGCTCGCCGCCCGAATCTATCCGCAGGATGTTGTCGCGATCCTCCAGGTCGAATTTTATTTTCCAGCCGGGGAAGAAAGCTGCAAGGTCCTGCGAAATGATGTGCGCCTCGCGCTTTGAGCTTACATTCGTTTTAAACACTTCAACCATGTTTTATAATTTTTGTGAAGCAAAGGTGGAAACAAAATTTTCCTCATATTTGTATTTAAAGGATAAAAATTTATATAATCGGGAACAATGAATCTCCGGGTCACAAATGTGCTCAGTAGAAAAGTGCTGTACCAGGCGAAGTTTCCTTCACCGGGCGCTGTTCTGAAACCCTTTCCGGATCAGGGATCTGCGGAGCCGGAATGCATCGCCCTTCAGTTTGCAGGAGCGGAGATGTGGTATGTTCGCTGGAATACGTCAGCTGAGCTGCGCCTGCAGCTGCTCGCCGGTCGCGGGGTTTATCTCTGTCTGAACTCCGAAGGCAGATCAACCCTTGCTGAAAGGTCCGGGAAAGGGAAACAGGAAATGATCCCGCAGCAATGCACGCTCATCAGCAGGGGAGCGGAGGGGCTTGCGGTTACGGCCAGGGGACAGAGGCAAAGTATTTTCATCATCCGTTTCAGCTATGAAACATTTCTGAAGCTGAGCGACGATACAGCTCAGGCTCTCGCCATGTTCCGTCATCTTGTAAAGCGGAAGAAGTCCGGCAGCTTTTCTCCGGCAGCGCAGTTCATCAGCCTGTCCATGCACAACGCGATGAATGATATGATCGCCTGCAGCTTCACAGAAGGCTTAAAGGAGATGTACCTGAAAGCAAAGGTTACAGAGCTGTTAACATTGTTCATCGCTTCTGCCGGAAAAAGCCATTCGCAACAAAGCGTAATTAAGAATGAATACGACCGTGAGCGAATCCTTTTCGCACGCGAATACCTGCTCCAGCACATGGAGCATCCGCCTTCGCTTCCTCAGCTGGCGCTTGTTTCGGGGATCAACGAGTTCAAGCTCAAGCGCGGGTTTAAGGAGATTTTCAATCATACTATTTACGGATACCTTTCCGATGCAAAGCTGGAGCTTGCAAAAGCCGCGTTGGATCAAAAGAAAAAAACGGTGGGTGAAATAGCATTTGAATTGGGATATTCCTCCATTCAGCATTTCAGCAAGGCATTCAGGAAAAAATACGGACTGCCGCCAAGGGCTTTCAGGTAGGCTAATGCATGTGCGCGTTCGCGCCTTCGGAAGAAAGCAGCTGGTTGAACTTTTCCTGCTTGATCTGGATAAAGCTCTTTCCTTCGATCTTGCTTTCCAGCCAGGAGATGAGGTCGAACAGGCTCAGCGCATTCTTTTCCAGCTTGTTGTTTTTCGTGATGCGCTCAATGCTTTCCTTCAGCTCAATGAACGCCTGCCGTATCTCGGGCGAATTGCGCGTCATGCTTTTTGTATTCTTCAGGAAAACGATGATCTGCTTTTCGAACTCGTATAACTGGTTGCGCTTCAGCAAAAGGTTGTACGTTGAGCGGGCACGGTAATCCAGCAGCTCCACGTTCCCCAGCTCAAAATGAATGATGAGGCTCAGGATCTGTCCGAAGCAGAAAAGGTCGCTGCGGATATCGAATTCATGATTGTTCAGCAGCGAGTTGATGTGCTGGTTCGCCAGCTTGTAATCTTCCAGCGCAATGTAGATATAGGCAAATGCATAGTGCTGCAATTGCCTTTCCTTGGTCAGCGTTTTTGTCGGCGGCAGCTGCTTGTACACCGCGTCCAGCTTTTGAGCGATCTTCAGCGCCTCGCTGAACTGCCCGGTGGGAATGTATACGAACAGCTTCAGGTTTTCCGACATCACTTCAAAATAGCGGTTGATATGCCCGTATTTCCCCACAAAGGTGTCCATCTTGCGGATGGTGTCGAACAGCGGCTTGTAGCGCATCAGCGAAAGCTCGTTCACCGCCTTGTTGCGCAGCATCCCGAGGTAGATCCCCGGCTTCAGGTCGATCATGTGCGGGAACTCCTCCATCAGCCTCACATTTTTTTCCATCAGCTCGTTGGCCTGCTTGTGCTCATTGCTTACGAAAAGGAAATTGGCCTGCATCAGGTTGCGGTAAAATTGCGCATTGAAGGTGGAGAGCAGGTTGGCATCGTTGTTATTCACCATATCGGCTATCTTCTGGAATTCAAGCACATCTTCATCGTTCCGCGGAAGGCCCATATATAAAGCTTTTGCGCGGAGCTTCTGGTAGAGGTGCTTATAGCCGATAATGGTTTTTTTCTTTTCGATCGAATCATACAGCTCCCCGAAATATTTATTCACCAGCTCCAGGTAATTCTGTGAGTTCGCTTCCTCCACTATAAAAATAATTTCCCAGTCGATGATCTCTTCCATGAACTCATACAGCTCATACTGCTGTGCGGTGATCTTTGCTTTTGCAAGCAGCTTCTTCGCAATAACCGGGAGGTTCTTGTTATGGAGGATCTCGATGTGGTTGAGGATGCTTCGCAGCTCGGTCTTCGCATTGGTATTGTACGATTCCAGGCATTTTAAGATAAAGCGGAACAGGTATTTTTTGGCAACGGAAAAATTATTCAGGATCGGGTCGTCCGCAAATTTCTGGATGATCTCCTTTTCATCGTACTCTTTTTGCTTGTCGATCGCATCAAAAAGCTTGATGTATTTGTTCTGGTCGCCGATCACATGCACCACAGAATGCTTTTTCACATAACCCTTTTCGCTCGACGTAAGCGATTTGATGAGTGTATGCAGGTCTTTTGTCATGGGCGTATGCGTCGTGCGGATTTGAGCCCACAAATATAGAACTCGGCATTTAAAAACCTAATTTTCAGTCTTCTATTGAGAAAATACTCTAAGAGCCGACAACGGAATAACTGGGCGTTTTCGGAAATAAACGGAGGCCGGGGCAAAAAAAATCACTTTTTTTTGCCCTCTTTTTTTCGTCCGAAAACTTACTTTTTTTGCATGTTTTCAAGGTCTTATTCATGCATAGTTTTCTTCTGTATATCTTTCTGGTGAAGGATTTCCTGTGTTCCAGCCTTCCGGCGGGTAAACGGTCGATACGGGGCTCCGAAATCTTATTTTTGACCTAAATTGTGTTTGCATAATGCTCAGAGAGTTATGTTCTTTGTGCCAGCATAATGCTCTTATTGGTTTGTCTATAAACCATCCTTTATGCTAAAAGCTTGTTGTTGTGAAGGAGTAGCACAACAGTGTTTCATGTTTAGTTTTATCCAAAAATCCCGAAGTTGTAACAAGCTCTTCGGGATTTGTTTTTTTGTCTTTAAAATTCCGCAGTCGGTCTAATTTACAGGCTATTTCGAAATAAATTGCCTAAATTTGTGTTAATAAGTATTCACCCCGGAAAAATCCAGAAAACATGAGCGATGCAATAAAACATGAGTGCGGAATAGCGGTAGTACGCTTACTGAAACCATTGGATTATTACATCGAAAAATACGGTACCGCCCTTTACGGGATCAACAAGATGTACCTGCTCATGGAGAAGCAGCATAACCGCGGACAGGATGGCGCCGGCATTGCCAACATCAAATTCGATGTAGCCCCGGGTACCAGGTATATCAGCCGCAACAGGGCGCTTGGCAGCGGAGCCATCAAGGAGATCTTCGCCAAGATCAACGGAAAATTCGAAGACCTTTATAAGAAAAACCCCGACCGCCTGCAGGATGCCGCATGGCTTAAACGCAACATGGCCTATACCGGCGAATTGTTCCTCGGGCATTTGCGCTACGCTACCTACGGCGGCAATTCCGTAGAGAACTGCCACCCTTTCCTTCGCCAGAACAACTGGATGACCCGCAACCTTGTTGTTGCAGGTAATTTCAACCTTACCAATGTGGATGAGCTGTTTCAGCAGCTGGTCGACCTTGGTCAGCACCCGAAAGAAAAAGCCGATACGGTAACCGTGATGGAAAAGATCGGGCATTTCCTCGATGAGGAAAATGAGCGCCTGTTCCGTCATTTCAAAAATGAGGGACACGATAATTTCGAGATCTCTTCCCTTATCGCAGAGCAGCTGGATGTACAGCGCATTTTAAAAGATGCAAGCAAGAAATGGGATGGAGGATATGCGATGGCCGGCTTGTTCGGACACGGCGATGCCTTCGTGCTGCGCGATCCGAACGGAATTCGCCCGGTGTTCTATTACAGCGACGATGAGGTGGTGGTGGTAACATCCGAGCGACCAGTCATTCAAACGGCATTCAACGTTCCCATCGAACAGGTAAAAGAGCTTACGCCCGGCAATGCGCTGATCATTAAAAAGAACGGCAGCTTCGGCGAGTTCGAGATCAACAGGCCGCTGCAAAAAACAGCATGCTCCTTCGAACGCATTTATTTTTCACGCGGCAGCGATGCAGATATTTACCGTGAGCGCCAGAAGCTAGGCAGCCAGCTTTGTCCGGCCGTTTTAAAATCGGTCGATTACGATCTCGAGAACACTGTGTTCTCTTACATTCCGAATACTGCGGAGGTTGCTTTCGGCGGCTTCATTGAAGGCCTTCACCATTACAACAATACCGTGAAGCGTCACAAGATCCTGCAGATGGGAAGCAAGGTTCGCGAGCCTGAGCTGAGCAATATCCTTTCCGTACACCCGCGCATCGAAAAGATCGCGATCAAGGATGCGAAGCTGAGAACCTTTATCACCAACGATTCCAAGCGCGACGACATGGTGGCGCACGTATACGATACCACTTACGGATGTGTGAGGGAAGGAACCGATAACCTCGTGGTGCTCGATGATTCCATCGTTCGCGGAACTACGTTGAAGCAAAGTATTTTAAGGATCCTCGACCGTCTCGGCCCTAAAAAGATCGTCATCGTTTCTTCTGCACCGCAGATCCGCTATCCCGATTGCTACGGCATCGATATGGCTAAATTGGGCGATTTCATTGCTTTCCAGGCAGCCATCCATTTGCTGAAAGAAAATTTCAAGGAGAACCTGCTCGACGAATTGTATGAAAAAGCAAAGGCGCAGGAGGAATTACCGAAAGAACAGATCACCAATGTGGTGAAAGAAATATACGACCTCTTCACGGCAGAGCAGATCTCGAAAAAGATCGCGGAATTGCTTCGTCCCGAAAGCATCAATGCCGAGGTGGAGATCATTTACCAGTCGATCGAAGGATTGCATAATGCCATCCCGAACCATAGCGGCGACTGGTACTTCACAGGTAATTACCCGACTCCCGGAGGAAATAAGGTGGTGAACAAATCGTTCATCAACTATATGGAAGGTAAAAACGTCAGGGCATATTAAAAGCTTGACTTTCTGTTAAATTCGTTTTACATTCGTAAGACGAAACACAGAAACATGAAAAAATTCTTACTCTCCATGTTGCTCTGCACTCCGTTTTTTCTGAGCGCGCAGACCTTCACCACAACCCTTGGCGGCCCCATCCCCGATAACAATACGGAAGTTTGCTTTCCGCTTGCAGTCAGCGGTTTGCCCGCGCAGATCGATACCGCATTCGGTGTTACACAGGTATGCGTGAACCTTACCCACACCTGGGACGGCGATCTTAAAATAAAGCTCCGCGCGCCCGATGGAACGTATGTTATTCTATCGAGCAACAACGGCGGCAGCGGCGATAATTACACGAACACCTGCTTTGCGATGAACGGCGTAAGCGGACTCATCGGCGCAGGTGCGGCTCCGTTTCCCGGCACCTACGTTCCCAACGGCGATATCAATGGTGTGAACAATAACCAGAACCCGAACGGTACCTGGAGCATCTGCATCACCGACGAGGTTCCTGCCGATGCGGGGAATTTATTATCATTCTCTGTTACATTCGGGCCGCATCCTCCGCAAGGCAGCGGCGGCGGATCCACCAGTGGCCCCTGCAGCTCCTCCAACGGCCTTGCATGCCTTTGTCCCGACGGAACAAGTAACTGCGACCTGCTGCCCGACATGACGGCCTCAGCGCTCATCATCCAGAACCAGCATACGGAATATCCGGGATTGATCACATTAAGCAATGCAACACCGAACATCGGCTGGGGCCCGATGGAGATCCACGGTTCCAGCTCCTGCTGGTGCGATACGGTATCTGTTCCATGTTCAACGTCTATTTGTCCGGATGGAAGCTACCCGAAGCAAAAATTAAGACAGACCATTTATCATAAGAGCGGATCGGTGATCACTTCCCATGATACGCTTACAAACGGGGAAATGAGCTATCACCCCTCGCACGGGCATGTGCATGTCGACAACTGGGCTGAGTTCACCCTGCGCCGCGCCACTCCCAATCCCGATGCCACCACATGGCCGATCGTAGCAACAGGCTCAAAAGTTTCCTTCTGCCTTATCAACCTCGGCGATTGCACCAGCGATTACGGCTATTGCAGGGATGGCAACTACGGTCCGGTAGTAACCATGGCCGATGTTCCCAACGCTCCTTTCGGAATGGTGAGCGGCTGCGGTACCGACCAGGGAATTTATGTAGGTAACCTCGATATTTACAGCGAAGGCCTGTCGGGCATGTCGATCGACCTTACCGGCGTTTGCAATGGCGATTATTACATTGTTTCCATTACCGATCCCGATAACAATTTCCTCGAGAGCGATGAGACCAACAACTGGGCTGCAACGCCGATCACGCTTACGCAGCAAACGCCTGCCCCGGTTGCTTCCTTTACACATACCGGAGCTCCGAATGTGCAGTTTTACAATACGGCAAGCACCACGTATACCTTCCAGTGGTATTTTGGCGATGGCGGATCTTCCACTAACCAAAACCCTTCGCATGTGTACACCGCGAACGGCGTTTACAATGTAACGCTAATAGTGAGCAGCCCCTGCGGCAGCGACACCACCACGCAGATCCTGAACATTACGGCGGTAGGCATCGAATCGTCGGTAGCCGCCTCCCTCGGCTATTCGGTTTATCCGAACCCTGTTACCGAGAATACAACGATCAGCTACTACATCCCGGAAAAGACAAATGTTACTTTTGAGCTATACAATACAGTAGGGCAGAAAGTATATTCCCTCCCGAAAGGCACCCAGGAGAACGGGCATTACGAGTTCAATTTCAACATGAAAGCCCTCGGACTGGAAAACGGGATCTACATCCTTCAGTTGAAGACCGATTCAAAAACGGCTTCGATCCGGATCGCCCAGATCGAAAAGTAATTATCACCTTATAGTATATGGGTATTTATACCCAATTTTAAGTCCCCGGTCGTCAGCCGGGGATTTTTTTTCCCTGTAAATAGCTGCGTTTCAAGCTGAAATCCGATGTCTGATCGCGGGTTTTGAACTATTTATCGAATTCTTTATCAATCTATTGACTTTATAAATTATAAAGCCGTATTTTTACCGTCTGATTTTTAGAAAAAAGCAAGAACTAAATTTAATCACCAAATTAGATGATGAAAAATTACAAACTGAAGATGCGCCAGGCAGCAGCCATTGCGTGTTTAATGATGGGCTCAGGTGCGTTCGCTCAGGTTCAGGTCGTTGCGACCGCAGGAACTACGGGGCCGACCAATTACACGGACCTTGCCTCGGCATTCGCCGCGATCAATGCAGGTACTCACCAGGGTGCGATCGGGATCGGAATTTCAGCAAGCACCACCGAAACCGGTGCCTGTGTGCTGAACAGTTCCGGAGCAGGTGCAGCATTATATACTTCAGTGCAGATCTCACCTACAGTTGACGGCGTTACTATTTCAGGTGCTACAACAACCGGCCGCGGTCTTATCGAGCTCAACGGTACCGATAATGTTACCATCGATGGTGATAACCCGAACACAGCGGGAACCAACAGGGACCTTAGCATTATAAATACAGCTGCCAACACGGTTACGTATACATCGGCTATCAGGGTTGCGGCAGGTACTGCAGCTCCATACCTCGATCTTAACAACATCGTTATCAAAAACCTTATATTAACCGGTAGCGCAAGCAACGGTAACTCGTCGTTACTTACCTCGACTACCACAGGCGGCCAAAACACCACCTTCGGTGTGGTTGTAGGTCCGTTGGGCGGGATCACACCGTCGCCGATGACCAGCACTTCCACGCCGATCAATGCGAGCGCTGTGGTTAATGCGTTTGTTGTCGACAACTGCGCGATCAACCAGGCTGGAAGAGGGATCGCGTTTTTAGGAAATGCGACCACATCCTCCACGGGCATATCGCTTACCAATAACGTAATAGGAACACCAGGCGCTTTGGGTACATACCCGTTCACCACTCCTGTAAGCACTGTATATTCGCAGGGGATCTTCGTAACAGGTACAAATGCGGTCACTATTACCGGTAACACGCTGAACAACATTCTGTCCTATATTGCTACCAACTCAAATGGGATTTTGCTGAGCAGCGCCATCGGAAGCGGAGCTATTAATATTTCAAATAATACAATTACTGCCGTGGCAAACAATGGAACAGCCAACGCAGCTAATGGTATTACAATTAACTCGGCAGCGGCAGGATCGGTAGTCACTATTTCCGATAACATCGTTTCCAATATCCAGCACAACTCCAGCAACTCGATCTCTGGTATCCAGATCGCGAGCTCCAGCTCTACCAACGTTACCATATCAAACAATAAGATATCGGGGATCTATTCACGCTCCGTGAACGGATGGGCAGCAAGGGGAATCATTTTGAACAGCGGAAGCGGCATTCTTGTGAGAAACAACATGATCTGGGACATCAATGCGGTGAACAACAATTCCACCACCTCCAATACTTATGTAGTAAAAGGTATTGCGATCGCAACAGGAAGCAACCACAAGATCTATAACAACAGCGTAAACCTGTACGGCGCCATGCTGCCGGGAAGCACTGCTGCTGATAACACAACATGCCTTGTGATCGTGGCATCTTCGCAAACCGGGATCGACGTGAGGAATAACATTTTTGCAAATACAATGACAGCTGCTTCGGCTGTTGCCAATAGTTGTATCCAGTTGCCAAGCGGCGCTACCAGCGCAATGAACCTTACGCTGAACAACAACGCGTATTATACATCTGCAGCTGCAAACAGCTACATCGGGATCCTTCAATCCACATTTACAGGTTATACGGCTGCTGCCTTCAACCCTGCAACAACCACTCCTGCTTCAAACATGAGGTCATATACCAGCACATTATCTGCGGCAGGTACTAACGACAACGCTTCTTATGCATCCACAAACCCGGCTCCGTTCGTGTCGGCAACCGATCTTCACCTGAACACCGCTTCTTCCGAGCTTGCTTACGTAGAGCAGAAAGGCGATGCATCAGTGCCGGTAGCAGTTGATATCGACGGAAATGTTCGTCCGAGCGCTTCTACAACTCAGCCCGACATGGGCGCTGACGAGGTGGTAGCTCCGGGTTGCGTTTCTGCAAACGGCGGAACAATTACGCCTGCAGCTGTTTCAAAGTGTAACGGACAAACCGCAACACTCGTTTCTGTGGGAGCTTCTTCAGGAACAGGCATCTCCTACCAGTGGATGGTTTCTTCCACTTCCGGTTCAGGTTACGTGAACGTAACAGGCGGAACAGGAGCAACAACAACTTCTTATACTACCGCTGCACTTACGCCGGGAGTATACTATTATGTATTACAAACCACCTGTTCATCAGGTCCGGCAACCGGCTTATCAAACGAGGTAACCGTAACTGTAAATGCCAGCCCAACCGTAACTGTTAGCCCTTCAGCGGCAAGCATCTGCCAGCCGGGTGCAACGGCAGTAGCACTTACAGCAGGAGGAGCTTCCACTTATGCCTGGGGCCCTTCAACCGGACTTTCTGCAACAACAGGAACAAGCGTTAATGCGCTTCCGGGAGCAACAACTACTTACACAGTTACCGGAACAGATGGTAACGGATGTACTGCAACAGCAACAAGCGCAGTTACTGTGAGTGAAACGCCTGGTATTTCTTCTGTTACGGCAACACCTTCAAGTGTTTGCTCGGGAGGAAACTCCCAGCTGCAGGTAAATGCAGGAACTACCGCAAGCTATACCGTTCAGTCGATCGCTCACAATGCGGAAACTCCTTCAGGAACAGCTACCAATATCTTTACCACTGGTGACGATGCAGGTTCTGCTTCTATCGCATTGCCATTCGCATTCAACTTCTTCGGACAGACCTACAACAACCTGTTCGCATACACAAACGGTTTCCTCGAATTAGGAACGTACTCAACATCCACAAGCTCTTATGGAGCAACTATTCCGTCTGCAGCTACACCAAACGCGGTGATCGCAGGTGTGTGGGATGATTTGAACGTGACCGGTACGGGAACACCAACTGTTCGTTATTTCACAAACGGAACTGCACCTAACCGCAGGTTCATTGTTGAATATACCGCAGTGAAATTCTATAACGGAGCTTCCAACAATGGAAATGTTTCCTTCCAGATCAAATTATATGAAGGAACAAACGTTGTGGAGGTCCATGTAAGCAACGCTGTGGATCCAAGTCCAAGCAATCACTACATCGGTATCGAAAATGCAACAGGTACCGTTGGTTCTGCTCCTGCAGGCCGTAACCCGTTCACAACAAACATCACTACACCTGAAGCATGGGCATTCCTTCCAAGCGGCGGAACATTAACATACGCGTGGACTCCGGCAACATTCCTGAGCAGCACAACTATTGCAAACCCGATGGCGAATGCAGTAACAGCTTCCACTACGTATACAGTTACCGTTTCTAACGGAACCTGCTCGGCAACATCTTCCGTTGCGCTTACAGCAGGCTCGCCGTTGACAAGCACAAGCTCAACTACACCGGCATCCGGCGTTATTTGTGCAGGAAGCAACATTACACTGAACTCAATTCCTGCCGGCGGCGGAGCTCCTTATACTTTTGCATGGAGCGGACCGGGCAGCTATACTTCTACAAGCCAGAATCCTGTGATCACAGGAGCAGCTGTAGGGGCAACAGGAACATACACTATAGTAGTTACCGACAACTGCGGTACTTCGTCAACCTCAACGGTTAACGTTACCGTGAACGCATTGCCGGTAGTTACCGCAACTCCTGCAACTTCAACATTATGCAGCGGCGCACCTGCAATTGCTTTAACGGCAGGCGGTGCAACAACGTATGCATGGTCGCCTTCGGCAGGATTGTCCGCAACAACCGGAACATCGGTGAATGCTAATCCTTCCGGCTCTACAACATACACCGTTACCGGAACAGACGGCAATGGTTGCGTGGCAACTGCAACAGCAGCCATCACCACTGTTGAAACTCCTTCGATCACTTCCGCTACTGCAACGCCTGC
>Ga0157372_10000904_pt1 | contig 32244 bp, 33 predicted proteins | sample C55metaG_FD_115307 | JGI IMG/M metagenome (GOLD analysis project Ga0157372, IMG submission 115307) | Corn rhizosphere microbial communities from Kellogg Biological Station, Michigan, USA - C5-5 metaG | ecosystem: Host-associated > Plants > Roots > Rhizosphere > Soil | place: USA: Michigan...
TACTACTTCGAAGTTATGGCTTATTTGTGGTTAAATGTTCTGGGCTGCGTTTTAGTTATACTTTCAAGCCTTATTATAGAGAAGATGCAGCCTCAGGCACTTGCTTTACAAACTGTACAAATAAATAAAAAGTAAGAATTTCCTTGGGGAAAGAAAACGAAACACAGATTAAAAATGAACAAAAAAACCGGGACTGAATGTCCCGGCTTTTTCATATTGTCATTTATTTACTCGCTTCGGCTATCAGCTTTTTATTTAAAGCTACGTAATCAGGGTTTTTCTGCGCTTCGGCCTTTTTCATTGAGCTTTCAGCACTTGCAATGGCTCCTTTTTTATCACCTTTTTTCAATTGAATTTTAGCTTTTAAATGCTCAATCCAATAAGCATCAGGCTGAGCTTTTGCAGCTTCATTTACCCACGTTAAAGCTTTGCTTAAATCAAGGTTTTTCTCGTAATAGTAACTTGCTGCCTGAAAATAAGGCTTTTTATCTCCTTTCATTGCTGCATCAAGCGAAGCTTGTATTTTACTATCGATGTCGGCTTTTACGGTAAAACCAACTGCTACATTTGCCCATAATAATTGAATATCAAGGCTATTTGCTGTTTGAACACCGGGTAAAATGGTAAACGTTTCAACATTAAAAGGAACAGTTTGGGGTTGAGCGGTGAAACGAATTAAATCTTCAGCTTCATTATAGCCAATTGATCCCCATAACTTTAAATTTTTACTTAGGATAAATGTCCACTCATTCTGGCCTGGAATTGTATACAATGCATATTCGCCAGCTGGCACGGCTTTACCATTAATGCTAACATCTTCACCAAATTTTATTTTTGTAGAAGCATTTGCACCTGTTCTCCAAACCTGACCATAAGGAACAAGATCACCAAAAATAACTCTGCCTTTAGCACTTGGACGAGAATAGTTGATGGAAACGCTGGATAAAGCAAAATCCTGAGTAATTGTTTGTGTAGGGCTGGGTGCTGGTAATTTAACATCTTGAGAATAAACGTTGCCGGCTAAAATAACAGCAAGAAAGATTGAGGTTAAACTTTTTTTAAAATTCATTTTCATTTTGTTGGTTATAGAGTCAAAGTTAAATACAGTTTTCAGAATAATATTTTCAGCTGTAGTATTGTGTATTAAGATGAGTAACTGAGAAATTAATCAGCAAGTTCATCAATATCTTGCTGCCCCTCCGGATTTTCTACCAGCCGTATCTCGTAGTCAGAAATAGTGATTAGCCGCTGTTTGTAAAGGCCTCCTATTGTTTGCTTGAAAGCTTTTTTACTCATTTTTAAATGATGTCTAATATCCTCGGGAGCGCTTTTGTCCCCTAATTTCAACACTCCACCATTAGCTTTTAAAAGATCGTATAGTGAATCTCTGGATTCTAATATAAAATCGAAGCCTATTGGCCTTAAGCTTAAATCTATTTTTTTATTCTCCCTTATTTTACTGATAAATCCAACTCTCGATTCTCCAATCGCAATATCTTCGTAAACTTCATTCCTGTAAATAAGTCCGATATATTTATTATTGATAATTGCGGTATATCCTAAATCACTGCTTTCTGCTATAAGGAGACTTACTTCCTCACCTTCTTCCAATTCAGAAGGATCAATTTCTGCAAATTCTTCCAGATATGAAGAAGCTATAATGCGTTGATCTCTTTCATCTAAAAACAGGTATACAACATAACTTTCGCCGCTAAACATTGGTCGCTTCTGTTCTCGTTTAGGCACGAATATATCTTTATCTATTCCGATATCTAAGAAGGCTCCTTTATCATTTTCTCCAACAACTTTTAAATAAGCAAAATCTCCAACACAAGCATAGGGGCGATTTAAAGTAGCAACTAATCGTCCTTCTTTATTATGATATACAAAGGCAAACACTGTATCTGCAGGCTCAGAACCTTCAGGAATATGGTGATAAGGCAATAGCACGTCATCAGTTCCATCGCTAAGGATTAACCCTTCAACATTTTTGCCTTTTATTGTTAAATTATTATATGATCCTATTTGCATTTCAATATTTTACTACGAGCAAAGCTACACATTGAAATCGGGAAGAAATTAAATTTCTGCAGGCCAGGCAGAATAATATTTCTATTGCAAATTCAAAAGCTCGTCCACTTTTGCGCCTACAGCATCTAAAAGACCTTTGCTTAATTCAAACTTGCTTAAATGGTTATGCCATTCGCCGGTTTGTTTGTCTTTCCAAATCTGGTAGACAGTGCTGTACATAATAACTTTTACCTCTACCCTATCAGCTGTTACTTCGCTACTCTCTAAATGAGTGGTATAAAAACGATTTTCAAACTCAACCTTAAAATCAGTCATATTGGGAGCAAAGATAAAATTTCAAAGAATTCAAACTAAGAAATTGAAGGGATGAAATTAGTTTGATGAAGGGAATTAAAAACAAAAAGGGAACCGTTAAGCTCCCTCTTTTTGTATATCAATATATTATTACTTTAATTATTGTGTTGCCGTAATGTTCCATTTCTGACAGTTGTTACCGTTATAATCATATAATCCCAACTGCACTCCTGCTGTTGTTGATGCTCCCGGGACTTCAATAACGCGATCAGAATTTAAAGGTGTAAATATGTGGCTTCCTGAAGCTGTTCTGTCAACCCTAAACTTCTGACAACTGTTATTTAGCCAATCCCACAGATCAATTTTAGTTCCGTTAGCAGTGCCACAATTTATTACATCAACACTTCTGCCTCCTGTTAAATTTGTGATTCTGTAAGCTCCATCGCCTACCGGTGCAAAGTTCCATTTCTGACAATTTAAACCCGACCAGGTTCCCTGCGCTACAGCCTGTCCGGCTACTCCTGTACATCCCCACGCGTCCCAAACCAAACCACTATTTACGTTAGTAACCTTATAAGTTCCACTCGCTATCCAATCTCTTGTTAAAAACGGCCATCCATTAGAAAAGCCCATATTGATGATATCCAATTTCGCATTACCGCTGTCATTACCATCGTAATAATGTATAGAAACAAAGTTTGAACCGTTGTATCTCAATAAACCATAATGTCCTGGTCCTATATATTTACCTGAGGATCCTAAAACTGTATTCCATCCTGAATATGGTCCGGTTGGGCTAGTTGCCCTTCCCACTACAATATAATAAGTACTACTTGTGCCATTACAGCATGCGCCACGGTTTACAAATAAATAATAATAACTTCCTTCCTTAATTAAATACGGAGCTTCCCAATCCGCTCCACCTCCGCCTGTTACTTTTACAACTGAAGCACCGCTCTTTTTCTTTCCCTTTGCCGGATCAAGCTCAACAACTCCTATTCCTCCATTAAAAGATCCATAAGTCATATAAAGCCTTCCGTCGGTATCTTTAAATATACCAGGATCAATTGCATTAATATCTGTACTTACGGTAGATGAAACAACCATTCCCTGGTCTGTCCACGGACCTTGCAAACTTGTACTTGTTGCAACTCCTATAGCTGACCTTGGCGATCCAAATGTCGAGCAAGAGTAATAGCAGTACCACTTCCCATTCATATTTATTACATCGGGCGCCCAAAAAGTACCATTAAAGCCGGGAACAGCAGTATTGATCCAGGATGGCCACGTACCTGCCGGAAAAACAGTAGTTGGAGAAGAAGTCCAGGAAATAAGATCAGTAGAATAAGCAGAATAAATACCATTTCCGGTAGTGAATTGATAAAATCGCGATCCATCATAAACAATTCCTGAAGGATCATGACTTCCATTTGCACCTTTTGTTAATACAGATGCGCTTGTACCTTTAACAGCAGGTTGAGATTGGCTTTCTGATGTTGATGTGTCCTTTTCAACTTTTTTACAACTTGCTACAGTCATGAGGGCAACTAATGATAGAACTTTACACACCTCACCCATTGAAAAAACAGCTTTTTTCATAAAAAAATAGATTTAATGGTTAATGCCTACTCTTAAGATTTTCGGCTTGGTCTATAATAATTGGTTTAAATAAATGTCATGATGACAATTACAATGTCAAATATACACTTATTATTAAATTCGCAAAAAAAAATTTAAAAAAGAGGTTAATATTTCCAAAATGGCAAATAGAATACAATCCAAATGATTCCGGAAAGAATGTCTGCAATCACAGAAATGAAAAAATACTTATGTAGGTATATTCATAAGTACTTGTAGAAGCTGAAGTAAGAACAGAAACTACAAAAACAAAGAAGGGAGTTACTTTGCAGCACTTCCCTTCTTTGGTATTTACTAATATGATAATGCAATCGTCTTTATAGTGTTTATTTTCGGAGAGTTGCAAGCTTGAAACACTATTATCTCTATTAGAGATAACTACAATGGATAGCTTTTAATTCTAACTCTAACACCTAAATTGTTATGAGCATTATAAGTACCATTGGATGTTAATCCGTACGTTTCCTGGTAAAACAGTCCAACTGATTTTGATAACCTAAAGTTTAAACCAATGCCTAAGTCCGCTTCCGGTAAATCAACCTTTTTGGTTTCTACAACCTGATAAGCAGATTTTGTAACCCAGGTTCTGTTTATCCTTGCACTTGTATATCTTATTCCGCCAAGCAAATAAAACTTCACTCTTCTTTCCATTTTGGTAAGGTTATAATGAACGTATAAAGGAATAGTAAATCCATTTATTTTATAATCTACTTTTTTCCCTTTCCTTACATCATCAGTTTCTGTTGAAAAAAAAGTAACTCCTGTTTCAAGTTTCCAAAATTTATTGAATTGATAATAACCACTTGCTCCAAATCCGCCACCAGTATAATACTTTTCAGGCTGCTCAAAAAGTTGTAAGGGTGAAGAACTATCCAAGTTAGCTAGACTTTTGAAAGTGACGCCAGTACCAGCTAAAGAAAATTTAAACGACAGAGACCTTTCATTAACGATAGAATCTTTCTTCCCAGTAGCAAAACATGCGACAGCAAAACACGTAAAAAGTAAAGTATTGAAAATTTTCATGTGATATTAAGGTTTATATAAAAATGTAGTAGATTGAGAAAACTACTTATTAGGAAATTAATACAAAAAATTCAAGAAATAAGTATACAAAGAAGGGAATTACTTTTCAGCAATTCCCTTCTTTAAAAATTTCGTATTGATGATTTATTTTACAGCATCAACGATAGCTTTAAAAGCTTCTGGTTCGTTAAGAGCTAAATCAGCTAAAACTTTACGGTTTAAAGTGATTCCTTTTGCTGTTAACTTACCGATAAGTTGAGAGTAAGATAAGCCATTATGACGAGCTGCAGCGTTAATACGCTGAATCCATAAAGCCCTGAATTCTCTCTTTTTGGTTTTACGGTCACGGTAAGCATATTGCAAACCTTTTTCTACCGTGTTTTTAGCAATGGTGTAAACCTTGCTTCTTGATCCCCAATAGCCTTTAGCTAATTTTAAGATCTTTTTTCTTCTTCTTCTTGACGCTACTGCGTTGACCGAACGTGGCATTTTGTTACTGTTTTGGCGGACGGTGTTGCGTTTTGCAGCAAACTTACAACCGAAGGCCGGGTTAAAACTAAATTAAAAATTACTTACCAATGCAAAGCATACGTTTTACGTTACCTAAATCAGCTTCAGCTACAAGGCTTGACTGACCTAAATTACGTTTACGCTTAGTAGACATCTTTGTTAAGATGTGGCTCATGAACGCATTGTTCCTCTTGATTTTACCTGTTCCAGTAAGCTTGAAGCGCTTTTTAGCACTGGAATTGGTCTTCATTTTTGGCATAAACTATATATTAACCTGTTAATTATTTTTTAGTTCCTTTAGAGCCAACGATTAAAAACATACGTTTACCCTCTAGTTTTGGTAATTGCTCTACTTTACCTACTTCTTCTAACGCCTGCGCAAATTTTAAAAGAAGGATCTCTCCCTGTTCTTTGTATACAATTGCACGACCTTTAAAGTGAACGTAAGCTCTTACCTTTTCACCAGCTTCAAGAAAGCTTATGGCATGTTTCAGTTTAAACTGGAAATCATGGTCGTTGGTATTAGGTCCAAAACGAATCTCCTTAATTACCGTTTGCTTGGCATTTGACTTTATCTCCTTGAGCTTTTTCTTTTGCTCGTAGATAAATTTATTATAATCTATTACCTTACAAACAGGAGGACTTGCATTCGGTGAAATTTCTACCAGATCTAACTCCTGCTCATCAGCAATTTTTAATGCTTCCTGCAAAGAGTAGATTCCTGTTTCAACGTTATCACCAACAAGACGAACTTGCTGTGCTCTGATGAATTGGTTTATATTATGCTCAGCCTCCTTTTTCTTCATTGGGGGCCTTGAACCGCCTGGTCTTCCTAACGCCAAATTATTAAATTAGTTAAACTGTTATTTCTTTAATTAATTGATTCTTAAATTCTTCAGCTGTCATGCTTCCTAAATCTCCCTGACCGTGTTTTCTTAAAGAAACCTTTTGTTCAGCTTCTTCTTTTTCTCCTATGATCAGCATGTAAGGAATTTTCTTCACTTCAGCATCCCTTATCTTTCTTCCGATTTTTTCATCTCGCAAGTCAATCATCCCGCGAATATCGGAATTATTCAGAGATTCTAAAACTTTTTTTGCATAATCTTCATACTTTTCAGAGATAGGCAATACAATAAATTGTTCAGGAGCCAACCATAGAGGGAAGTTACCAGCACAATGTTCAATTAATACAGCCACAAATCTTTCAAGTGATCCGAACGGTGCTCTGTGAATCATCACCGGACGATGCTTTTGATTATCACTTCCTGTATATTCAAGCTCAAAACGTTCTGGAAGATTATAATCTACCTGAATGGTTCCTAACTGCCACTTTCTTCCTAAAGCATCTTTCACCATAAAGTCGAGCTTCGGACCATAAAAAGCAGCTTCACCTAACTCAATTACAGTTGGCAAGCCTTTTTCTTCCGCAGCTTCAATAATAGCTGTTTCTGCAAGCCTCCAGTTCTCGTCTGTACCGATATATTTTGTTTTGTTCTCAGGATCGCGAAGAGAAACCTGGGCAGTGAAGTTATCAAAACCTAAAGCTCCGAAAACGTAAAGTACAAGGTCAATCACCTTTTTAAACTCTTCTTTCACCTGATCAGGACGGCAGAATAAGTGGGCGTCATCCTGGGTAAATCCTCTTACGCGGGTTAACCCATGCAATTCACCACTCTGCTCATAACGATAAACCGTTCCGAATTCAGCAAAACGAACCGGAAGATCTTTATATGAACGAGGTTTGGTTTTGTAAATTTCACAATGGTGGGGGCAGTTCATCGGCTTTAAGAAGAACTCCTCCCCTTCCTGCGGAGTTTTTATAGGCTGGAAAGAATCAGCACCATACTTCTCGTAATGCCCGGAAGTTACGTATAAGTTTTTATGGCCAATATGAGGGGTAATTACCTGCTCATATCCGGCTTTAACTTGTGCTCTTTGTAAGAAGTTAACTAGTTTTTCGCGTAAAGCTGCACCTTTAGGTAACCATAAAGGCAAGCCCATTCCAACTTTTTCAGAAAAAGTGAACAGTTCCAGCTCTTTACCAAGTTTACGGTGATCGCGTTTTTTAGCTTCTTCGATCATCTTAAGATAATCCGAAAGCTCGCTCGCCTTAGGGAAAGTAACTCCGTAAATACGGGTCAATTGCTTACGGCTTTCATCGCCACGCCAGTAAGCGCCCGCAACATTCATCAATTTTACAGCTTTTACAAAACCTGTATTTGGAATATGCGGACCGCGGCATAAATCGGTAAAGTTACCCTGAGAATAGAAAGTGATAGAACCATCCGGAAGATCTTTAATCAGATCCAGCTTATATTCATCCCCTTTTTCTGTAAAGTATTTTATTGCATCAGCTTTGCTAACAGGAGTACGAACATATTCTGATTTCGCTTTTGCAAGCTCAATCATTTTATCTTCTATCTGTTTGAAATCGTCTGAAGAAAATTCCCGATCACCAAAATCAACATCATAATAAAAGCCAGTTTCAATAGCCGGACCTATACCGAATTTAGTGCCCGGATAGAGAGCTTCCAAAGCTTCGGCCATCAAGTGAGCTGAGGAATGCCAAAAAGTTGATTTGCCAGCCGTGTCATTCCAGGTTAATAGCTTAACAGATGAATCCGCTTCAATGGGGCGACTTGCATCCCATACTTCTCCATTTACTTCTGCTGCTAAAACGTTTCTTGCTAAGCCTTCTGAAATTGATAAGGCAATCTGATGAGCGCTTGTTCCTTTTTCGTACTGACGAACGGAACCATCGGGTAGTGTAATATTAATCATCTACAACTATGATTTAATAAATAAAAAACCGTAAGCATTTCTGCCTACGGTTCGTGTTTGTTTGTACACCCATCAGGATTCGAACCTGAGACCTGCGGTTTAGAAAACCGATGCTCTATCCAGCTGAGCTATGGGTGCCCTTAATGGCTGCAAATATAGAAAAGCATATTATACTACGCAATACTTTTTTTCGAATGGCCTGTAAGAATTCCTCATTTATGATAGTTCAAACTATATTTTTCAGCATTATCTTGCTCAAAAACAGGAGATTCATTTCCAATAAAAATTTTAATATTTTTTTGAATTTAGTTTAAAATCTGATGATAAGTTCATTCAGATCACATTAGAAATATCCTGTATACTTAAACACATCTATTCTCTTTAAAATTTATGCTATGTTTACCATCACATTAAATGCTCCACAATAAGACTAAATATATGCTTAGTGTTCAAAACATCGTAAAGCAATATGAAAATCATCGTGCTCTTGATAATGTAAGCCTGGAAATAAAAAAAGGCAGCATATTCGGCCTGCTTGGCCCCAATGGCGCGGGCAAAACATCACTTATCAGAATAATAAATCAAATAACAGCACCAGACGAAGGCCAAATACTTTTCAATGGAGAAAAATTAAATCCTGATCATATAAACAGGATTGGTTATTTGCCTGAAGAACGAGGTTTGTACAAAAAAATGGAAATTGGCGAACAGGTAATCTACCTTTCAAGATTAAAAGGCTTAACCCGTTCAGAAGCCATTAAAAGAGCAAAATACTGGTTTGAAAAACTCGAAATACAAGACTGGTGGCGCAAAAAGGTAGAAGACCTGAGTAAAGGGATGCAGCAAAAAGTTCAATTTATTGCCACTGTGATTCACCAACCAGAATTAATTATTCTTGATGAACCTTTTTCTGGTTTTGACCCGGTAAATGCAGACATCATAAAAAACGAAATCCTGGAATTAAATGCCAAAGGAGCAACTATAATTTTTTCAACTCACCGGATGGAGTCAGTAGAAGAATTATGTGATTCGATTGCTCTTATTAATAAGTCTAAAAAGATTTTGGATGGGAAAGTAAAGGATATCAGAAACTCCTACAGGAATAACACTTACAGGATCGGTTTTCTTTCAAATGACAGGACTCTCCAACCAACATCTCTGTTTCACATTGTCAAAACAACCTACGGTGAAGATTCTAATGAATTAACCATTCAACTAAATGAGAACATAAAATTAAACCAGGCTTTAAGTTATCTGATGGAATATGCTGAGGTTAATAGTCTCAATGAAGTTATTCCAACAATTCATGAAATTTTTATAGAAAAGGTTAAAGCAATTCACTAATAATGAACAAGATATTACTCATCATCCAAAGGGAATATTTAAGTAGGGTAAAGAAAAAATCATTTATAGTGATGACATTTCTGGTACCACTGCTTTTTATAGGCATGTATGCGACTATTGGGTATATGTTTTATAAGAAAGATGATTTAAGTGAAACACAAAAAGTTGTTGTTATAGACGATAGTCAGCAATTTATTAGTAAGTTCAAAAACACTCCCTCGCTTAGCTTTACCTATTCTAATGAACCTTTTAATACTTTAAAAAGGACCTTTCAAAATTCGGGAGATGACTATTTACTTCACATTCCTGACACACCTAAGAGGCCACAGTTAATCAGTGTAAAAAAACCGGGGATTGGGGTTATTTCAGAAATTGAAAACCAGATAAATGAGATTTCCCGAACACAGGAATTGCTGGAAGCAGGAATCGACACATCGATCTTAAATGCCAAAAAAAGTAAGCTTAATATCGAAACAAAACAATTAACAGAAGAAGGCAATGAAGAAGATGCCAGTTCATGGTTAGCTTATGGAATTGGTTTTGTAGGAGCGTTCCTGATTTATATGTCGCTTTTTATTTATGGAGTTCAGGTAATGAGAGGAGTAATTGAGGAAAAAACGAACCGGATAATTGAAGTAATTATATCCTCAGTAAAACCCTTTCAGCTAATGTTGGGAAAGATTATTGGAGTGGGCATGGTTGGTTTAACCCAATTCTTGTTATGGATTATTCTTTGTTTAACCATTGCCGGTGCTGCCGGAACTTATTTTGCCAGTGAATTGCATATAAACAAGCAAAATAAAGAACAAGTGATTGCTAAGGGAATAACAAGTGATTCTCCAGCCAATGAAGGTGCAGCCATTGTTACTGCTTTAAATTCCATTCCTGTAGCTTACACGTTAGGAACTTTTCTCTTTTACTTCCTGTTTGGATTTCTCCTTTACAGCTCCATCTTTGCTGCAGTTGGCTCTGCCGTTGATAGTGAAACGGAAACGCAGCAATTTATGCTTCCGATTACGATGCCTCTGATTTTTACCTTTATTATATCAATCAATTTTGTGATAAATAATCCCGAGAGTTCTTTATCATTTTGGCTTTCAATAATTCCATTCACCTCTCCCATCGCAATGATGATACGAGTTCCATTTGGAGTACCAGCGTGGGAGTTAGTTCTTTCTATGTCTCTTTTAATTGCAGGCTTTCTGCTTATTACCTGGATTGCAGCAAGAATTTATCGCGTTGGAGTTTTAATGTATGGTAAGAAAGCGAGTTATAAGGAATTAATAAAATGGTTCAGATATAAGGAATAAGTTAAAATGAATAAACGAGTAGCAGCATTAGATCTGGGAACAAATACATTTCACCTTTTAATTGCTGAAGTAAATTCCGGGAAGATCAACAAAATAATAGAAGAGCAAAGGCATGTAAAATTAGGCGAAGGAGGAATTAATAAAGGTTTTATCGCCGAAGTTGCCTACAAACGGGGAATAGATGCTTTAGAGTATTTTAAATCCGTAATGGATAAGTTTCCTGTTGATGCTATAAAAGCAAGCGGTACTGCAGCTCTAAGATCAGCAAAAAACGGTGTTGATTTTATAGAAGAAGCTAAAAAAAGAACTGGAATTACGATTGATATTATTGAAGGAGATCGTGAAGCAGGTTTGATTTATAAAGGTGTTCGTGCTGCTACGGATCTGGGAGCTTCTTCTTTAATTATGGATATTGGAGGTGGAAGCGTTGAATTTATTTTTTGCAGTAATAAGGATATATTCTGGAAGAAGAGTTATCCGATTGGTGCTGCAAAATTAATGGCAGCTTTTCATCACTCTGATCCCATTTCATCTTCCGATAGTCAGACTATCTGGAATCATTTAGCAGAGCAACTTGCAGAATTAAAAGATAAAGCCAGTCAGTTTAAGCCTCTACAACTGGTAGGTTCTGCAGGAGCATTTGAAACTTTTGCTGCTTTAGAAACAGAGCGATCAGGTAAAAACCTCGAGCTTTTGAACAAAGAAAATTATGGCTTCAATGTCCCTGAATTGAAAAGTGTTCTTGAAAAAATAATTAAATCCACGCATCAGGAACGAGAACAAAATCAATTGATAATTCCGGTAAGAACAGATATGATTGTAGTAGCTTCTATCTTAACCGGGTTCATTATCGAACAAATGCATATTGAAAAAATTTCAATGTCTAAATTTAGTTTGAAGGAAGGTTTAGTAATGGAATTAACAGAAGTCCTTTAAAGTATTATTCAACTATCAATTTCTGTAACTCCTGGTAAACTCGATGAGTTGGTAATCCTACTACATTGGAGTACGATCCATTAATTCTCTCTATTCCGGCCAATCCAATCCACTCCTGAATTCCGTAAGCACCTGCTTTATCAAATGGCTGATAAGTTTTAATATAATATTCTATTTCATCGTTACTCAACGGAAGAAAATACACCTCCGTAGTTTCAGAAAAAGAATAGATTTTATGGTCTTGAAGAAAAGCTACGCCCGTAATCACCTCATGCTTTCTTCCGGATAGTAAAGACAGCATTTCAAAAGCATGGTCTTCATCCTCAGGTTTCCCGAGTATCTTATTATCAATGCAAACAATAGTATCAGCAGTTAGTACTATATCGTTTTCCTCCAGGGTTTCATCAAAGGCTTTAGCTTTCTTTTCTGCGATGTAAATTGCTACTTCAGCAAGTTGTAATCCTTCAGGAAAAGACTCATCAACTTCTTTTAAAACAACATCGAACTCTATTCCTGTTTTAGAAAGCAATTCTTGTCTTCGTGGGGATTTAGATGCTAAAATGATTGTTGGCAGAGTTTTCATAGGGCTAATTTAGAAGTAAAAGGCCAAAGCTAAAAGGTGAAAGCATAAAGTTGTTAAGGACAAAGTGTAACCCATTCTTAAAAAGAAAAGCCGAAAGATAAGAGTATGGATATACCCTTTACCTTTCGGCTTTTACCTTTTACTTTAAGAATTCCTTATTCAGCAACTGCAGCAGCAGCAGGAATAACAGAAACGTATGATTTATTATCTGCTTTCTTTTTGAAAACTACTTTTCCATCAATTAAAGCAAACAAAGTATGGTCTCTACCAATACCTACGTTTTTATCTGCATGGTGTCTAGTACCACGTTGACGAACGATGATATTTCCTGCAATTGCATCCTGACCACCGAAAATTTTAATACCTAAACGTTTGCTATGCGATTCGCGACCGTTTTTCGAACTACCAGCTCCTTTTTTGTGTGCCATTTTCTTTTATATTTTTAACCAGATAGTTATCCGATTAATAAAGTTCAACAATTAATTAATGAAGGCTGAACGCCTTTAGATATCAAAATATTATAAAGTGATATCAGTGATTTGAATTTTAGTAAAAAACTGACGGTGTCCGTTTTTCTTTTTGTAACCTTTACGGCGTTTTTTCTTGAAAACTATTACTTTGTCACCTTTTAAGTGAGACACGATTTTAGCTGAAACTTTGGCCCCAGAAAGTGCAGGTGCACCAACTTTGATATCACTTCCGTTAGCAGCTAACAATACATTGTCAAATTCAATACTAGCGCCTTCTTCTCCTTGTAGCCTATGTACAAAGATCTGTTGGTCTTTTGCAACTCTGAACTGTTGTCCGGCTATATTTACTATTGCGTACATTGTTAGAAAATTTTTAATGAGCCGCAAAGATAGAAATTAATATTTTTAATTAAAACCTGATTTATAAAAATAATTCCAGTGATTTATACATTACTTCATCTGAAAATTGATGGAGAAAAACAAGTAATAGTTGATGATAAAACAATTAAGCCAGCTCTTCTTAACCCTGAAGCTTCTATTAAAATCGGGTTGAGGTTGTAGTTTCTCTCCGTTTTCTTCTTATCCTCAGTTCTACTGTTTTATAAACAAAAGCTTTTTCAGGTGTGTTTAACCTCAAAACATTGGATTTTATGAAAGCTTTATTAACTCTATTTATAGCTGTATTTATTTTATTAGCCTGCAATCGTCCTGCTAAAGATCTGGGCAGCGTTAGAATTGGTATGACTAAACCACAAGTTGTTGCGATAGTAGGCGAACCAGAAAAAAAAGACGTTATTAATAAAACTGAGCTTTGGAATTTTACCGATTCCAGCAGAACTGTTGTTTTCAGAGCCGATACTGTATATGCTATTATGACTTCTCCTAAAGCCCGACTTGATTCAATGGCTAGCTGGGTAGGTAAAACCAACGAGAAAGTAAAAAAAGGATTTGGTAATATTGGCGAAAAGATTGAAAACGCTACGGACAAGGTGGAAAAAAAACTAAAGAAAGACAGTACAAAATCAAAGTAGTTAAATGGCTATCGAATCTATCAATCCGGCAAACGGAGAACTTATAAAAAAATACACGCCATATTCTCAGCAAGAAGTTGCTTCTAAACTGGAGCAAACTCATCAAACCTGGTTAAGCTGGAAAGAAACATCTTTTGCTGACAGAGCCAAGCCAATGAAAGAGATGGCAAATGTTCTGAGAAAAAAGAAAGCAGAACTGGCAAGACTAATGGCTCTGGAAATGGGAAAACCATTAAAGGCAGGGGAAGGCGAAGTTGAGAAATGTGCTGTTTGCTGTGAGTATTATGCTGAAAATGCAGAAAGAATACTTCAACCCGAACTTATAAAAACGGAAGCTACCAAAAGCTACGCAACCTTTAAACCATTAGGTGTAATATTAGCAATTATGCCCTGGAACTTCCCTTTCTGGCAAGTATTCCGTTTTGTAGCTCCGGGACTAATGGCGGGAAATGCTGGCGTACTTAAACATTCTTCAAATGTTGGAGGATGCGCTTTGGCCATTGAAGAAATTGTAAAAGAAGCTGGTTTCCCAGCCAATCTTTTTCAAACACTTTTGATAGGAAGCGATGCTGTAGACCAGGTTATTGAAAACAGGTATGTAAAGGCTGTTACCTTAACAGGAAGTACCGGAGCGGGAATTAAGGTAGCTACAAAAGCTGGTTCCTTACTTAAAAAAACAGTGCTCGAACTTGGAGGCAGCGACCCCTACCTTATTCTAAAAGACGCCGATCTTGAATATGCAGCAAAAATCTGTACAGAAAGCCGTTTAGTTAATAGCGGACAAAGTTGCATTGCAGCAAAACGGTTTATTGTAGTACAGGAAGTTGCTGAAGAATTTATTGATCTGTTTAAAAAACATATGGAAGCCAAGGTAATGGGAGACCCGCTTGATCCTAAAACCGAAGTTGGTCCACAGGCAAGGATTGACTTACGCAATGAACTTCATTCGCAGGTAGAAAAAAGTATAGAGCAGGGAGCAAAATGTATTCTCGGAGGCTTTATTCCTGATGACAAAAATGCTTTCTATCCTCCTACTATTCTTGTGGATGTAAAAAAAGGAATGCCAGCTTATGAAGAAGAGCTTTTTGGTCCTGTTGCCGCTGTAATGATTGCTAAAGATGAGCAGGAAGCTATTGATATTGCCAATGACAGCGTTTTTGGGCTCGGATCTGCAGTATTCTGTAAAGATCTCGAACGGGCCGAAAACATTGCAGCGAATGAGCTTAACGCAGGAAATAGCTTTGTTAATGATTATGTAAAATCAGATCCACGCCTTCCCTTTGGAGGGGTAAACCAATCAGGCTATGGTCGGGAGTTGGGTAGTTACGGAATTAAAGAGTTCGTGAATATTAAAACCATTTATATCAAGTAAAAAAACGGCTTTACAAAACTTGTTCAGCAAATAATCTTTCCAAAGTTTCGGCGCCCTGCAAGCATAATCCCGGATGCACTTTTGATGTTTGAATTACAGTACTTCTGGTAGCTGTAAGCCATCTGAACCTTGAAGGTGCATCCAACTCCGCTATTGGACCTCCGTCTTTAGCACCTTTACAAATGCGATCAAAAGCATTAAGGTTTTCTTTAACGACCTCCAGATCCAGATCCGGAACGAATGCTTTCAATCTGGATTCGTTCAATTGAAATTTAAACTGCAGGAACTTCTCCTTTTTGCAATAAATAACCACACCAACATTCATAAATTCTTCTCGTTCCACCCGGGGAACCACACGAACTACTGCGTACTCAAATAAATTTCTTTCTTGCATTTAGTACTTCGTTTACAAAATTTACAGAGTGCGCTATTCTAATCAAAAGAAACTCGATGTAGGCTTCCCGATGTTTTTCAGGAGTTTCAAAAAGATCGCTGTCAAGCCATTCATCTGGAATAAGATTTACAATTCCTCTGATCACTTCTTCAGTTAAAACAGGTGAGACTTCCTTATCTATAGCTTCAATTTCCGATGCTTTTGATAAGAGAACATGATCTTTAACAAATGTAAAAGGTCGTTTTGCTAGTTCCTGCCAGTTGTCCCAGGCATGGTGAAAATATAAGGCTGCTCCATGATCTATTAACCAAAGCTCTTTATGCCATACAAGCATATTTGTATTCCTTGCCGTGCGATCAACGTTCATTAGAAAACAATCCAACCATACTATCTTCGAAGCAAGTTCAGAGTCAATTTTAGTAACAGTAGAATCGAACGTGATAGCGCCGGAAAGATAATGAAGCGCTAAATTAAGACCCTCGCTAAACTTCAGCAAATCCTGAATTTCTTCATCTGGTTCTGTGCGTCCAAATGCTTCATTAATATTGGCAAAAACTAATTCCGGAACCTTTAATCCCAAAACCCTGGCTATTTCACCACCTATCAATTCTGCTATTAAAGCTCTTGGTCCTTGTCCGGCTCCCCGGAATTTAAGAACGTATAAAAAATCATCATCAGCTTCTGCTATTGCAGGCAGTGACCCTCCTTCACGTAAAGGCGTAACATAACGAATCACATTTACAGTTCTGAGCTGAGGGCTTGAATATATCATAAAGTTAAATACAGTTTCAAAGTAGTCTTTCGTACTTTGAAACTGGCACTAAAATAATCTTTCTTATTAAAGAAAAGGAATTATTTGGATGTAGATATGCGATGTAATTGCTTGTAACGCGATTGTCCGTGGGCTTGTGGATTACATTGACCTAAAAGCCAATAAATAATAATAAAAATAAGAATGGTTGAAAAACAACCTCCTCCTAACTTCTTTGCTCCATATCCGGCTATTAAGGCTCTAAAAAACTTATTCATAGACTTACAATAATGTGTTATATGAATAAAACCGGAAAAATGAGAAATAGTTCACAAAGAAGTTGGGCTTCCAATGAACTATTTTAAAAACTGTAGAAAAATATCCCCTAATCTAAAATAATATTATCCTATCTTATTCAAAGCATTAACTCTTACCTTTTCCGGAAACTTTTTTCCCAGGTCGGTAAAGAAACGCTCAAAATTTAAGTACACGAAATAACTGAAAGCAATAGTGGTAGCAGCTGCAATAACAATTAAAACAGGAACTGGTACAACAAAATATCTCTCACCAATGATGGTGAAAATCTTATTTACAAAACGATATACTAGAGGATGCAAAAGGTATATAGAATAGCTTGCGTGACCCAGCATTAATAAAAACTTATTAATAACTGCTGGAAACACAAAATTACTCTTATAAATGCCAGCACAAATACCTATCGAAGCAAAAACAAACACTAATCTATTTACCCCATTAACAAGCTCAACTCGTTCACCTGCAGTAGGATATAAAATAAATATTAATAGAGAAATCAATAAAATAATTTTTGCCTGAATACTTTTTAGTCTGGATTTTTTAAGCAATGCCCCTACCCCAACACCTGAAATAAATAAAAAGAACTGGTTTAACGGATTTGTATAGATCTTCCATTGTTGTATAAATTCAACATGAGGATCAATTTCGTAAAAAGCGTAGTAAACCAGAAAAGCAAATGATAGAACCAATAATACGTAAAACAACGAGTTCCATCTTCTTAAAAATAAAATCAATAGAGGGAAAAGAAGATAAAATGAAAGTTCGTTTCCAACCGACCAGGCTCCATACGTAATTGTTTTCTCCCAATTATAGAAAGCGAAGCCGCCACTTAAATTAGAAAACAAAAGACTTGATTCAGGCAATTGCCTCTGAATCAATATAGTTAATGCAATTGAAAGCCATAATAAAGGAAAAATGCGTAGTATTCTTTTGCCATAAAAATTTAAAACGACATCTAAATTGCTGTTTAATTTATCACTATAAACATGATATAAAGTTAATCCGCTAAGAACATAAAAAATAGATACTCCATACATTCCTATTCGCGTAAAAGCACTTTCAGACGGCTCTATGCCATAATTCCATAGTTTATAATGGAATAACATAATTCCTAATGCACTAATTCCCCTAAGATAATCTAAACCCGATAATCGCTGCATACTTAATTGTGAGAACCTTTTGTAAAATTTAGAAGTTTTATAGCCAAATAAATACTGGGTCCCCTCCTCTTTGCTATTATAAACTATAAGGCAAATATATGACCAAAAAAAAGCGTTCGTAATCTTTTGAATCTTACAAGGAGTAAAACAAGTATTAATAGCGGTTAATAAATTGACAAAAAAGAGGGTTATTTAGCATAAAAGGCGTTGCAAAATGAATATTTTAAATCATATCAGAGCAATTATGGACAGTTAAAAAAATTTGATTTATAATTCTATAGATTTTATGATCTCCTTTAATTTGTCAGCAGAGGCACTTAATTGTTGTTTTTCTTTCTCATTTAGGGAAAGCTGCAGCACTTCACGAACCCCACTTCTATCAACTATACAAGGTATTCCCAAATAAACATCAGATATTCCATGGTAATTTTGAAGCAGTGTTGACTTAAAATAACATTTATCAACAATTCTTATTATCTATCTTAAAGAAAGAAAACTTCTTTTTTTTTACATTTTATTTCAGTTCATTGTTTCAACTATTTTCATGTTCTATACCTTATAAGAAATATCTATCGACTATACATGCACATTTAAAAACCATCAATTAGAAGAGCTGTTGTTTGAAAGATTGATTTACCTTCTAAAACATCCAAAATGAACCAAAATTCAAATTCTCCCAGTCCTTCTTCTAACGGAAGCGCAGAAAACAAGCAAGCAGAAATTAAAAGTAGCGGGCAGGAAACGTCCGACATCTTAACGACACGACAGGGACATCCGGTTTACGATAACCAAAATGTACGGACTATTGACAGCCGCGGTCCTGTTACCATGGAAAACTATCATTTCCTGGAAAAAATGTCTCATTTCGACCGTGAACGGATTCCTGAACGGGTTGTTCATGCTCGTGGAGCAGGAGCTCATGGTTACTTTGAAGCTTATGGTACAGTTGGAGATCAGCTCGCATCAAAATACACAAGAGCAAAAGTCTTTCAGGAAAAAGGTAAAAAGACACCTTTATTTGTTCGATTTTCGACAGTTATTCATGGAGGTCATTCACCAGAAACCCTTCGTGACCCAAGAGGCTTTGCTGTTAAAATGTATACTGAAGACGGGAACTGGGATTTGGTAGGAAATAACCTTAAGATTTTCTTTATCAGAGATGCAATGAAATTCCCTGACCTGGTACATGCTTTCAAACCTGATCCGGTTACAAATATTCAGGATAGCGAACGAATTTTCGACTTTATAAGCAACACTCCTGAAGCAATGCACATGATCACCTTCCTGTTCTCTCCGTGGGGGATTCCTGCTAGTTACAGGCATATGCAAGGTTCTGGTGTAAACACTTATAAGTGGGTAAATGCAGACGGAGAAGCTGTATTGGTTAAATATCATTGGGAGCCTGTTCAGGGGATTAAAAATCTTACCAGCGATCAGGCAATGGAAATTCAGGCTAAAAACTTCAACCACGCTACCCAGGATTTGTACGAAGCAATTGAGAAAGGCGAGTACCCGCAATGGGAACTTTTTGTACAAATTATGAGCGACGATGATCATCCTGAATTAGACTTCGATCCTCTTGATGATACGAAGCTTTGGCCAAAAGACCAGTTTCCATGGTTTCCTGTTGGAAAAATGACTTTGGATAGAAATCCGGTAAATTATTTTGCAGAAGTAGAGCAAGTTGCCTTTGGAACTGGAGTTTTGGTGGACGGGCTGGATTTTTCTGATGACAAAATGCTTCAGGGAAGGACATTTGCTTACTCTGATACTCAACGATACAGAGTTGGAACAAATTATCTGCAATTGCCTATTAATCGGCCTCGAAAACATGTTGCTACTAATCAGCGGGATGGACAGATGGCTTATCATCAGGACATTGTTTCCGGAACCAATCCTCATGTAAATTACGAACCATCAACGTTAGGAGGTTTAAAGGAAGCACCGAGAAATGGGCAGGAACATACACCATACTATAATGCAATGCTGGTTAGGCAAAAGATAGACCGCCAGAACAACTTTAAACAAGCCGGAGAAACGTACCGGAACTTTGAAGAATGGGAAAGAGATGAATTAATAAAAAATTTAGTTAATAATCTTGCCCCTGTTAAAAAGCATATTCAGGATAAAATGCTCGAACTTTTTAAAGCATGTGACGAAGATTATGGCAGAAGAGTAGCAGAAGGCTTACAAAAAGCAGCTTCAATGAACGGTCAGGATGTTAAATCACAAGCTGAAAGCGCAGTTCAACAAGCTGAAACTGAATCTTCTGAGTCAAAACCTTATTAATTTTTAAAAAATATGGAAGTCGCCAGAATAAAACTGGCGACTTCTTTTGTAATAACTCACCAATTTATGGATGTTATAAATACATTTTTTGAAGCTGCAAGAGCTGGAAATACAGCATTATTGCAAGAACTTCTCCCCCAAATAAGTGATCTTAATGTTCAGGATGCCAGAGGTTATACTCCACTGATCATTGCCAGCTATAATGGAAATCTTGAAGCTACTAAGCTTCTTCTGCAAGCTGGAGCAGATGTAAATGCCAGTGATTTTGGAGGAAACACAGCTCTTATGGGCGTGTGCTTTAAAGGCTATCCTGAAATTGCAGAATTACTTATTGAATACGGAGCCGATATTAATGCTCGTCACGGTAATGGAGGAACAGCTTTAATGTTTGCCACAATGTTTGGTAGAAATCCATTAGTAAAGGTAATGATAGCTCATGGAGCAGATAAAAGCATTAGGGAAAATCGAGGATTAACAGCTCTTGATCTGGCCGTTCAGCAAGGAAACGTTGAAGCTATAGAACTATTGGAAGCATAGTAGGAGCCTGTTGGCAGTGTATCTGGCAGGCTCTAATGATTTACTATTTACTGATCAAATAATAACAATACCTTTAAGGCTGTGAAAATAAAAGCATTTTTCAGTCTTTTCCTTCTGCTACTGTCCTTTTCTGTTCAGGCACAAGATAAAACTTATGCCAGGGAAGTTATTGCTCAACTAACTTCTTCCAGATTTTTCGGTAGAGGATATGTGAATAATGGACTGCAGAAAAGTGAAAGATTTCTGGTTGAAGAATTTAAAAAATGGAAAATAATTCCAATGACCAGCTCAGGATTTCTTCAACCTTATTCCTTTTCTGTAAATACTTTTCCAGGAAAAATGGAGTTGCAAATTAATGGAGCGAAACTTCAACCAGGTAAAGATTTCATTGTAAGTCCGGATAGCAAAGGATTAAGAGCTGCCGGGCTATTAAGTCAAAAAGATAGTATACATTTTGTTGATACTATAAACGCACTTCAAATATCAATATTAAAAAAGTTAACCTGGTCGGTATCAGGGGAACTTCAAAATCACACCTCTGTTTTTATAAACAAAGATAGTTTCTCAGGTACACCTGAAACATATAAAGTAAATCTGGAAAACCAATTTATAGAGAGCTTTAAGACTAACAACATTTGTGGGATAATTAAAGGAACTAAGCATCCTGATTCTCTGATTGTAATTACTGCCCATTATGATCATTTGGGTGGAATGGGTTCTAAAACGTTTTTTCCGGGCGCCAATGATAATGCAAGCGGAATAAGTTTGTTGCTGAACCTGGCAAAATATTATTCAGAAAATAAGCCCAATTATAGTATCGGATTTATATGTTTTTCTGGAGAAGAAGCAGGATTATTAGGATCAAAATACTTTTCAGAACATCCACTGATCAACTTAAATAAAATTCGCTTTCTGATAAATCTTGATCTTACAGGAACAGGTGAAGAAGGCATTACAGTAGTAAACGCAACACAGTTTAAAACTGAATTTAGTGTTCTAAACCAAGTGAACTCTGAAAGGAATTATTTGAATAAGATTTCGTCTAGAGGAAAAGCTGCCAATAGCGACCACTTTTGGTTTACACAAAAAGGAGTGCCTTCATTCTTTATCTATACCAACGGGGGAATTAGAGCATATCATGATATCTATGATATTGCAGCAACTCTCCCACTTACAGAATTTGATGATCTCTTTCGCCTGATCAGAGATTTTAACAGTAAATTAATGCAGGGAAAATAATTCAGGTAGCTAGCTCTTCCCCGCTTTCAAGATCTAAGCATCATGTTTCTCAAGTAACTTTAACAGAGTAGCAAAATCCTTCGGATAAGGTGCTTCAACCTTAACTGTTTCATCTCCATCTATTTTAAAAGTCAGCTCTTTTGCATGAAGAGCGAAACGCTTCATTATCGGTAATTCTTCCTGATCTTTCCCTAAATGATAACCTCTCTTCAATTGTGATAGAAAAACGGGCTTTCCACCATACATTTCATCACCAGCAATAGAAGCACGCTGGGTAGCCAAATGTATACGAATCTGGTGCATTCTGCCAGTAATAGGCTGACATTCTATTAAGGTATAATGTTTGAAATACTTAATTGAATTAAAAATAGTTTGAGCAGGTTTTCCTTCTAACTTATTTATAGAGACATTTTTATTTCCAAGATTCAGGATAGGAAGATCAATCTCCAGATCATTAAAAACATGAGTACCATTTACGATGGCATGATACACCTTTTTAATTTGTCTGTGCTCAAATTGCATGGAAATAAAGCGATAAGTTTCCGGATTTTTAGCAATGATCAGGCATCCTGAAGTTTCCTTATCAAGCCGGTGACATATCTGAGCATCAGGTACCGATTTTCTGGCAATATTTAGCATGTTAATTTCTCCACCTTCCCGTTCATGAAGAGAACTGATAAAGGGTGGCTTATTAACTACTAATAAGTTATCATTTTCGAAAAGCGTAATATCTTTTAAAGCAGGAATTTTCACGCCACAAAAGTAGCGATTAAGCTGATTAAACAAGCTTCTATATAAAAATTAAGCCGAAGTAACAATACTTGAAGTATATTATTCTATTTTTCGGAGGCAGAAATTATTATAAAACAACACCAATATTTTTAGCTCCTATTGGTATTTACAATATATATTTTTTATAATTTTGTAAGATGAATAAGCAAGAACAATCTTCGCGTTTAATAGTACTAACGCTATTGGTTTTAGCAGCCGCTGCAACAAGAGCTTTACCTCTTCTTTTACCTAATATTTGGAATTTTACAGCCGTAGGTGCACTTGCTATCTTCGCAGGTTCCCAATTTAATAACAAAGGACTGGCTTTTCTGGTTCCTCTTGCGGCTATGGCAATTTCAGATCTGTTTATTGGTAACGGCTTTAATGTAGTAGTTTATGCTGGTTTTATTGCGATGGTTGCTTGTGGGGTGTTCATCAGCAACAAAGTAAACGCAAGTAATGTGGCATTAGCATCAATAGCCGGAGCGGTAATTTTCTTTCTTATTACAAACTTCGCTTTCTTATATCCCTGGTATCCGCATAATTTACAAGGAGTAATTCAATCTTACATTATGGGATTACCTTTCTTAAGAAATATGTTAATTGCTGATGTTATTTATGGTATATTGTTATTTGGAAGCTTTTATTTAATTGAAAAGCGTTATCCAAAACTCTCTGCCTTAAAAAACTAAGATTAAAAATATTTGCCTCGTAAAGCCTTTGCAAAATCTCCTGCAGAGGCTTTTTTTATGGCGTATAATTTAAGTAATAGTTCATAGAGAATAGATAATAAAAGCTATCCAATATTACCTAAGATATGGTAATGCAACATCCGTGACAATGTGTTCCTCATGAGTGATATTTTTTGCAAACGGAGAAAGGAGAAAGTGACATTTTGTATACTTCCTTTCTTACTATGCAGAACCGCCATTCGGAGACCGAGGGCTGGGTTGAAAAGAACGCGAAGCCTCTTGAGTGCCATAAAAAGACAAACAACTCACAAAAAAATGCTGGCCAGAGTGAGCCATGAGGGCTGAGGGCTGGAGCTTATTTCTTTTCTTGATTTTTTGTTACTTTTTTATCAAGAAAATCGACCGAAGGGAGCTCATGAGAGCATATGAAAAACAAACACCCTATCGAATAAAAGTAAAGGAAAGTGAGTAGAGAGCTGGTTCTGAACTGATCAAATCACCCGTATTCACCAAGCAGTTGTTATGTCATGGGTAACCATTAACTCTCAACATGAACCAAAGAGATTTATCAAACAGGTAATCTTTCAGATCGGATTCCTTCAATAGAAGTTAAAACCTGATAAAAAGCTCTGTACATTTCCTTTATTTTTATGATATTAGTTATAGCATCATCTATAATTAGCTCTAAAAAAGGTTCCTTACTGCCTGATACATGGTGTGTATGAATTCCAAAGGAAAAGTCATTTAATGACAGGATCACTTTCCTCACTTTCTCATCACTAAACATTTCTTTTACCAGCTCTTCCTGGTTAGTTTTTACAATAATCTTTTTATCAAAATCAGGATACCCGGTTTTTACATCCTGCATTCCAAAAAACTTCCCTATTTCATCAATAAAATCCTCTTTATGAATTGCAAAACGAAAAGAATTCTTATTGCTCAGAATAGAGCTCAGGGAAGTACTTGCATATCCACCTTCAAACCCTCCACCTAGGTCCACATCAATATTAAGTACAATTTGTTTTCCTCCATTAGGTATCACCACCTGGTAATCTAATACCTCATCGTTAGATAAATCATCTTCGATTTTTTTCCAAACTGCATCCTCTTCAACTTCAGAGTTTAATATTACGTCTTTCATAAATCAGGTAATGTTTCAATATATACAACCCGGGTAAAATAGATTTAGTTTTATAGAGGAATATCTTTAACACAATTTACTTCCTATTCAGGGAACAAATTTTAAATTTGTCCGAACATTTATTGTAAGGAAATACATTTAACCTACCTTTGTTGTCAAATGAGTATAATTTCAAAAACCGCAGAGGAATCGTTAACCATAATGAATGAATTAGTTATGCCAAACGATACCAATGCTATAAATAATTTAATGGGAGGCCGTTTATTACACTGGATGGATACAGCAGCGTCTATTTCGGCTCAAAAACATTGTAATAGTATAGCTGCTACTGTTTCTGTTGATAACGTTTCTTTTAAACAACCTATAAAACTTGGAGATGTTGTAACTATAAAAGCAAAAGTTACAAGAGCATTTCATAGCTCGCTTGAAGTTAGAATTGTAGTTTGGACGGAAAATATTTCCGGAATAAAGACCAAAAGTAACGAAGCATTTTACTCTTTTGTTTCTCAGGATATAAATGGTAAGGTTTTACGCATACCTGAAGTAGTTCCTGAAACAGAAGAAGAAATGCAATTGTATGATGGCGCATTAAGAAGGAGGCAGTTAAGACTTATGCTGGCTGGAAAAATGAAACCAGATGATGCTACAGAATTAAAAGCACTGTTTTTTCCAGAAGAGTAATTTATAGAAACAGGAAGTGCAGGAGTTGAGTAGTAGTCAATCAGGCAGCTAAAGGATGTTGAAATTTCTAAATCTTTCCTTTTAAGACATTATTTTTAGATTTATTGACAATTGTTATTATCTTTTCTATAAAATTTTTAAAAAAAACGTTTTTCTTATAAAAAGATTAGCCAATCCATAATAAAATTTGAATATCTTTGTTCTTAATTAAGTATTGAGCTTTAAATTTCAACACTTAAATTTTTATTTTTATTAATACCGAACAGAAGGCGTTCTTTTAACGTATTAGTTATTATTTAGAAGTCTATAGAGTCTTTTATCATTAGTTTAAGATCTTTGCAAATAAGTATGAAACCTTGTATCTCTAATGCAGGGTTTATCGTAATAAAGCCGGTAGCTATTAAACATTTACATTTATCTACCACCATTGTATTATAAAATATGTCAAGAGTTTTTGTTGGAGGTTTCCCCCGCGATCTAGAAGAAGAAGAATTAAAAGAAATATTTCAGGCATTTGGACAGGTTGAAGCTGTTAAAATTGTTCGGGATAAACGTACCGGAATTAGCAGACGTTTCGGTTTTGTTGACATGGACAGTAAGGAAAATGCCGATTTAGCTATCGTGAACCTGCATGAAGGTTCTATCGATGAAGATATTATCAGTGTTAAACATGCAGTGATTGAAGAACCTAAACCCAAAGTAGTTGAGCAACCAAGAGAAAGAGCTCAAAAAGTACAATGGGGACAACGCCCTCAGTTTAAGGGTAAACAGAATAACGGTTACGGAAAATCAAATAACGGCGGCGGATATAATAAATCTAATAACGGATACAATAAATCCGGCGGCGGTTATGGCAATCAAAACCGTGGTTATGGTAATCAAAATAATGGTTACGGTAATCAGGGAAATAGCTATAATAACAACCGTGGAAACAGCTACGGTAACCAGGGCAACAGTTACGGCAACCAGAGTGGTGGCTATAACAACCAAGGGGGTGGCTATAACAGTCAGGGTAGTGGTTACGGAAATCAGGGTGGCTATCGTCCGAGGCCTCAAAATGATTCAGGTGCAGGCGAAGGAACAGGAAATAGTAACAAACCTAAAAGACCACGGATTAATCGTAACGGTTAATAACAGTTGAAATAGATATATCATTTTAAGAATAAGGGAATAATACTTTAATGTACTTGTTCCCTTATTTTTTATAATTAATCCTCTGAGCTTAAAAAAGGATATCTGAAGTCTTTGGGTGGATTAAAATTCTCTTTGATTGTACGTGGAGAAACCCATCTAAGCAGATTGATCATTGATCCTGCTTTATCGTTTGTTCCTGAACCTCTTGCTCCCCCAAATGGTTGTTGTCCAACTACTGCACCAGTACACTTATCATTTATATAGAAGTTGCCTGCTGCATTCCTTAACTCCTTCGACACTTTTTCTAAGATATATCTGTCTTTTGCAATTACTGCTCCGGTTAAAGCATAAGGAGATGTAGTGTCAATTACTTTAAGAATAGTATCAAATTCAGAATCATCATAAACATAAATACTTAACACAGGTCCGAAGATCTCTTCACACATGGTTATGTAATCGGGATTTTTCACAAGTAAAATTGTAGGCTCTATAAAATATCCCTTGCTCTTATCATAAGTACCGCCTGCAAGTATTTCAACAGTGGCATCGGCCTTTGCGTTTTCGATGTATTTTGAAATTTTATCAAACGACTTTTCATCGATCACCGCATTCACAAAATTCGAAAAATCTTCAACCGGTCCTGTTTTAATTTCACTAAGATCCTTTACCAAATCTTCTTTTATCTCTGGCCATAAAGCTGCTGAAATATACGCTCTTGAAGCTGCAGAGCATTTTTGTCCCTGATATTCAAATGCACCGCGAATCAAAGCAGTAGAGGCTACTTTGGGATCGGCTGAAGCATGAACTAGTATAAAATCCTTACCTCCCGTTTCTCCTACTATTCTTGGATAACTTTTGTAGAGATTGATATTATTCCCTATAGTTTTCCAGATTGTCTGGAATACCGCTGTTGAACCGGTAAAGTGTATTCCTGCAAAATCCCGGTGACTAAAAATTACCTCGCCAGCTTCTTGACCATCGGCATAGATTAAATTAATTACCCCCGGCGGCAAACCAGCTTCCTTAAATATTTTCATTATTACGGCTGCTGAATAGATTTGAGTATCCGCCGGCTTCCAAACCACTACATTTCCCATTAAAGCTGCAGATGAAGGTAAATTACCTGCTATGGCAGTAAAATTAAACGGAGTTAAAGCGAACACAAATCCTTCCAAAGGTCTTTGCTCAACCCTGTTCCAGCTTCCCTCAGGAGAAACGGGAGGTTGCTGAGCATAGATCTCAGCCATATAGCTAACATTAAAACGTAAAAAGTCTACAAGTTCACATGCCGAATCTATTTCTGCCTGATATACATTTTTAGACTGAGCAAGCATGGTTGCTGCATTAATTTCAAACCGGTAAGGACCAGCTATCAAATCTGCTGCTTTTAAAAAAATCGCCGCTCTTTGCTCCCAGGATAAATTCTCCCATTGTGATTTTGCCGCAAGTGCTTGCTCTATTGCTCTTGAAACATGCTCTTTATTTCCCTTATGAAAATAGCCAAGGGTATGTTGATGATCATGTGGAGGACTTATCCGAATTTTGTTACCCGTTCTAACCTCTTCATCCCCTATAAACATTGGTAAATCAACTTGCGTTTGATAAGCATTCTGAAGCGCTTCCCTAATTTTTCTTCTTTCAACGCTACCAGGTGCATAATTTAATACTGTCTCATTCTTCGGAACAGGTACTTTAAAAAATCCTTTTAACATATGATATTATATGACGGTTACATGAACCACTTCTCTTTAACAACGTTTAATACTTAGTAAAGATTTTAGAACTAAGCTTTCTTCATCTCCGAATTAATTAGCCTTTACTGGATTTTATAAATTTAAAGCATTACAGACGAAAAAAATATTGTGTAAGTTTTATTCTACACCAGATATAATTATTTTCTGTAATAAACTACCTATAGCATTAAAATTTGCAATTTTACCGCAGTCCTATTTGCATTTACATTAAAAGAAGAGAATATGAATGAACCATTTGATATAGAATTACAAGGTTTTACTTACGCTGTTTTTCCTGAAGAAAATGATATTTATACCATTTTTCTGGAAGGACAGGAATATTTAAAAATCCAGAAAGACACTGAAAACCATTGGATAACTATTGATCCTGATACTGATACACCCGTATTCGAGGAGAACGAGGAAGCTCAATTACTGGGTAAAGAAATTTCGGAATACAAGCCAGAAGAAGAAAATGAAGATGAGGACGAAGAATAAACACTCAATCACTGAGAAGTAATTTCCATCATTTATCATCAGGTGGATTTGAACTACAATAGTATATGTCAGATTACGAATCAAGATTAGATATACCTTCCAGAAAGAAGTTTTTCTATAATATTAATCAGAATTTGAGGGATTACCTTGTTAAATATAACAGGGAAACTTCACTTCCTGTTCAATATTCTGATTTATTACGCTTTCAAATGAGTGTTCCTTTGCTGGATAAAAATGGCACTGATACGCTCTGGCGAACTGTTTATTACGATCAGTCAGAAATGAATGATCTGTTTCCAAATCTCACTTATATTTATGCTCTGATGAATGCAGCAGGCGATGTTGAGGTAATGGATCACTTGCACATAGCTCAAATTGATTACTGTACTTTTGGTAATTCAAAGCCCTTCAGAATTAGAGTAATCAATAAATTCAACGACAACTACGACTATTTTTACGTTAAGGTTGGTGATGCATCAAGAGTTTATGGACTAGAGCTGGAGCACATTCTATCCCCAAATCGTTTAACTTATTTAACAGATAATCATACTCTTATTGAAGAACATATTTCGGGTTTACCAGGAGATCTTTTTATCAGGCAACGAATCCATACTTCAAAATTCAACCAGATACGTATTTGCAAGGAATTTGTGAAGTTTAATGAAAGATGCTTCATTCGTTTATTAGGAGATATGCGCTCTTATAATTACGTTGTTCATATTACTCCTGACATCGAAGGTAATCAGTACAGAATACGGGCTATTGATTTTGACCAACAATCGTACGAAGGAAGAAGGCAATTTTATCTCCCGCATTTTTTCAAAGAGAATAATTCTCTTGTTAGCCTGGGGATACAGCATATGGATAAAAAAACAATGCGTCAGTATCAGGAAGAAGAACGTAGTCTTATAAAGAACAGAGCTAAATTAGTTCATTACCGTCTTTCTGATCTTTTAACTGCGATGAAAAAAGATGAAATTTCACCAACAACAAAAGTAAAACAACTGGGAACTGACCTGGCTGAATTCCATAAGAAGGATATATTTAGAAAATGCGCTACTATGGGAGAACTTGTAGAAGAACAGTTGAGCGTTTACTTATCAGGAAAATTCAATTTATATTTCTAAAGTTGACGACCTGGTTGTAAACTGTAAACAATTTTCATATTAATTATTTAATTTAATATCAGTTTGTTATCTTTGAAAAGCTTCAACTATGAGAATACTATACGCTCTCCTGGTATTTACTATAGTAGTAAGTTCCAGCGCCTGTAAGGTAAAGTATACCGGTGCCACTGGCAAACAGGTAGCATTGAAAAGGTATCGGAATTAACCGATACCTTTTCTTGTTTAAGGCATGTTTTTAATAACTCATTTCGTCCAGTTTCACCTTTCCTTTAAAAGTCCAGAAAACAAACGTTGTATAAGCTATTACCAGCGGAACTCCTATTGCAGCCACAAGTAACATAATGCCTAATGATTTTTCTGAAGAAGCTGAGTTATATACTGTTAAATTATATTGAGGACTAAGGGTTGATATCACCATATTGGGATAAAGTTCTACCGCAACAATAATTAACAGTAAACTTACTGTAATACTTGATGAAATAAATGCAAATCGGTACTGTCTTTTAGCTACCATGCGGGTGATATTGGCAATAGCAAATACCATAGCTACAGGTATAAAGAACATCCAGCTATTCTGACGGATAGCATTTGATAAGTGCGGAATATAAAGCAGGGTATAAAAACTTAATAGTAAGATAGAGATCGAAAAGAAGATAGTAGTATTTCTAACCATCACAGTAAGCTTTGCATACAACCTGTCCTCTGTTTTCATTACCAGATATATTGCACCATGCATCATGAACAGGGCGAGTGTTGTTATACCAACCATTACCGAGTATGGATTAAGGAAATAAGTTAAAGTACCTGTAAAATTGCCTTTATCATCTATCGGTATACCTATAAGGATGTTTCCTAAAACCACTCCAAGCAAAAAGGCAATTGTAGCACTTGATAAACAATAACAAACATCCCACATAGCTCTCCACCATTGCATAGACTCCTTACTTCTGAACTCAATGGAAATCGCCCTGAAAATTAATACAGTAAGGAACAGCATAAAAGGAACGTAAAAAGCTGAAAAAACAGCAGCGTATACGCCAGGAAATCCTGCAAAAAGAGCGCCGCCGCCAATCACAAGCCACACTTCATTTCCATCCCAAACGGGACCTATAGCATTTAAAGCAATTCTCCGGCTTGTTTCTTTATTGAAAAACAAATGCAAGGCACCTGCCCCTAAATCAAAGCCATCTAAAATTGCATACCCTGTAAACACACCGCCCACAACCAGGAACCAAAGGGTTTGATAATCTAGTCCAAAAATTGTTGCCATTATTTTGTATATCCTAATTCGTTAGCCATGCTCTTTAATTGCGGACTGTGGTCAATATCCTCCTCCGGATGGATCGGACCGTGTTTTATCTTCTTGTTTAAGAGATAAATGAACAATGCAAATAAAAGAGTATAAACAATTGAAAATAAAACCAATGAGAATATAACCTGATTTGCTTTTACGGCTTGAGACAAGGCATCGGAAGTTCTTAGCAAGCCATAAACAACCCAGGGCTGTCTGCCTGTTTCTGCTGCAAACCATCCGGCCTGATTGGCCAGTTGAGGTAATAGAACCGACCACATGAAAATGTGCATTAACCATCGTTTTTCAAATAAGGTATCTTTATACCAATGCCAGCAGGCAAAAAGTGTAAGCGCTATCATAAACATTCCGATCGAAATCATAAGGTGATAGGTTTGAAAAACTACATTTAAAGCCTGAGGCCGGTCTTCTTTTTTATAATTATTTAGGCCCTTAATTGGTGCTTTAAAGTCTCCATGGGTTAAAAAGCTTAAGCCACCTGGAATATTTAATCCAACTGTTTTATTATTCTTTGTATCGATGTAGCCAAGTAAATACATATCTGCTGCCGCATCTTTTTCAAAGTGCCCTTCAAGCGCAGCAAGCTTTGTTGGTTGATGTTCTGCAACAACATCTGCAGAAGCATGGCCTGCTACTAACTGAGCAAGAGAAGAGATGGTAGCAATACAAAGGGCTATTTTAAATGAAGATACCGCAAATTGAACATGTTTTCTTCTTAGAATATAATATGCGCTGATACTTAATACCAGGAATGCTCCTGCTATAAAAGAGCCTATCCAGACGTGAGACACCCTTTGAATAGATGATGGATTAAAAACCATTTCCCAAAAATTGGTAATTACAGCTCTGGCCGCTAGTCCTTGCCCCTCTATTTTATATCCTGCAGGAGTTTGCTGCCATGAATTTGCCACAACGATCCAGATAGCTGAAAACATTGATCCCAGGGTAACCATTACTGTGGAAAAGAAGTGTACTCTCGGACTTACTTTATTCCATCCAAAAAGTAATACACCAAGAAATCCGGATTCAAGAGCAAATGCAAAAATGCCTTCGGCAGCCAGCGCAGATCCAAAAACATCCCCCACATATTTAGAATAAGTTGCCCAATTAGTTCCAAATTCAAACTCCATTACTATCCCTGTTGCTA
>Ga0157372_10000905_pt1 | contig 32232 bp, 29 predicted proteins | sample C55metaG_FD_115307 | JGI IMG/M metagenome (GOLD analysis project Ga0157372, IMG submission 115307) | Corn rhizosphere microbial communities from Kellogg Biological Station, Michigan, USA - C5-5 metaG | ecosystem: Host-associated > Plants > Roots > Rhizosphere > Soil | place: USA: Michigan...
AGGTAATGCCCGAGGTCGGCGGCAATAAAAAGGATCTCTGTTTTCTTTTTTTCTTTGAAAGCTTTGGTGAGCTTCTCCATCAGGTCCTGCATGTACCAGGGAAGGATGCCGTTCGATTGCAGGAACTTATCGTCGTACTTCTTTTTCGTTTCTTCCATGTTCTTCGGCAGACTGTCAACTGAACCGAAATTTTCGAGATCGATAAAATGGCGCGGGCCCTCAGCCTTATCGTTGATGGTGTATTTGCGAAGGTCGGGCACGGTGGATTCCTGCGTGATAAAATCGATGTGGTTATAAAAGAAAGGACGCACCGGATCGGGCAATGCGAATACAGCAGCCCTGTCGATGTGCTCATGACCGAATGCTCCCCAGGAGATGATAAGAGGTGTCGCCGCCAGAAGGCAGGCGATCGTGATAATATGCAATTTGCGTTTGTTGTTGATCTTCATTTTTAAATTCTTTGTTATGTATTATGATTTAAATTTTGTTTTAATACAACCTTATACAGTCTGTCTCGCAAGGAACCAGATCAATACAACGCATACGCTTACGCTGATGAGGATATTTGCAATTGCCATCAGCATATTCCCCGAGCGCATCAGCTCCACCGTTTCGTAGCTGAAGGTGGAAAAGGTGCTGAAGCCGCCGCAAAAGCCGACGATGATCAGGGTTTTGAGCGCCGGATTACTTTCCGCTTTTCCGCTGAAATAAGCGATGGTGAACGCAAGAATAATGCAGCTGAGCACATTCGAGCAGAAGGTTGCCAGCGGAAATGAAGACCTGAAATTTGCACGTACAAGCTCCGAGATCCCAAACCTTGCAAGGCTTCCCAATCCACCGCCCAAAAAGATCAAAAGCAGGTTATTCATGCGTTTAGCTGAGTTTAACAAATCATCAATTTATTTTCTTCGCTTCCCGAGCCAGCGGTTCGCCTTGTAGCACAAAAATGCCGAACCGGCACCGATCACTGCGCCTCCGAGCACATCGCCGGGATAATGAACCCCGAGGTGCATGCGCGAATAACCGACAGAGCAGGCCCAAAGATACGAAGGAACCGCCACATACCATTCCGGAAAAGCAAGGCTCAGCGAAGTGGCTGTTGCAAATGCGTCGGACGTATGACCGGATGGAAATGAAGGGCTGCCGCCACTTGTGGCTTTTTCAATAAAAGGATAAGTAACATACGGCCGTGTGCGCCTGACACTGTATTTGAGCCCCGTGGAAATTCCTGCAGCCAGCAGCAATGAGCCGGCAATGTAAAATCCTTTGTTCTTTACCGCGCTGTCGTGCCTGATGAAGCCTGTGGCGAGCACCGTGACCGGAAGCGCGATGCTGAGCGGCGTCACGGAATTGGTGACAAATTTAAATGTGCCGTCGAGCTCCCTGTTCCTTCCTTTGTTAATGCTCTTCAGCAGGTTGATGTCGATATTCTGGGAAAGAACGGAAATACATGTAAGGGATAATATGAACACCGCAGAAAGCTGCTTCATTCCGTTCCTATTTTTGAGTCTGCATACGCAAACAGCTTATATACCAAGATGCCGATGCCCATCCCTACAATTGCTCCGGCAAGCACATCCGCGGGATAATGAACGCCGTTGTAGATCCTGCTGTAGGAAACGAAGGCCGCCCAGACAAAAACGAAAAAGCCGAAGTACTTTATTTTTCTCCTGAACAGGAGGCAGAGGAACATCGCCAGGGCGAAGGTGTTTGCGGCATGCGAGGAGATGAAGCCGTACATCCCGCCGCGGCCATCATTCAGATGCACCAGGTCCTTTATCAGCAGGTTGTGGCAGGGACGATACCGGAGGAAGACATGTTTAAAGGCATGCACGGAGATCTGGTCGGACAGCACGATCACCAGCATGGCGGCCAGCGCAACGAGCCAAACTTTTTTTCCGTAATGTTTCCAGGCGAGGGCAAAGAAAAGCAAGTACAGCGGGATCCAGAAAAACCGGTGGCTGGCCCAGAACATAACGGGATCGAAAAAGGAATTATGCCAGCCGTTGAGGAGCAGGAAGAGCCGGGTATCGAGGTCTTTTATCGTGTCGATAATATTCATTGCAGGCCTTTAGAGGATGCTTCGCTACGCCGGCTTTCGATCAGAGTGGCATACATCCCTTCTTTTTCTTCCTTAATAATCAAATGCATTTTCCTTGCTGTTGAGCTGCTTCCAGATCTCATCCTTAAGCTCTACAATTCCCTGTCCCGATTGCGCAGAGATATAATGCAGCGGCACTGTTTTCTTTTCCCTGAAGCGCTTGTTGAGGTCTTTCTTCATTTCAGTGAGCAGCTCCTCATCCAGCATATCGCATTTGGAGATCGCGAGGATCCTTTTCTTATGCAGCAGCTCGGGGTTGAATTGATCCAGCTCATTCAGCAGGATCTTGTATTCCTTTATAATGTCGTCGGAATCGGCCGGAATTAAAAACAGCAATGTTGAATTTCGTTCGATGTGCCTTAAAAAGCGCAGCCCGATGCCCTTGCCTTCATGTGCTCCTTCAATGATCCCGGGAATATCCGCCATCACAAACGATTTGTAATCGCGGTACTTTACAATACCGAGGTTCGGAACCAGCGTAGTAAAAGGGTAATTGGCGATCTCCGGCTTTGCCGCCGAAACCACCGATAATAGTGTTGATTTGCCTGCATTGGGGAAGCCTACCAATCCGACATCCGCCAGTACTTTCAGCTCGAGGATCTTCCACTCCATTCTTCCATCCTCTCCCGGCTGCGCATAACGCGGCGTTTGATTGGTGGACGATTTAAAATGATCGTTCCCCAAACCGCCTCGTCCACCCGGCACAATAATGATCTCCTGCCCTTCTTCGGTTATCTCAGCTTCTATCTCACCTGTTTCTGCATCTTTCACAATTGTGCCCAGCGGCACTTCCAGGATCTCGTCCTTTCCCTCCTTGCCGGTCATGCGCGCGCTGCCGCCGCTTCCGCCATCTTCAGCGATCACATGCTTCCTGTATTTCAGGTGGATCAGCGTCCAGAACTGCTTGTTCCCGCGAAGGATGATGTGTCCGCCGCGGCCGCCATCGCCCCCATCCGGGCCGCCTTTGGCCGTAAGCTTACTTCTGTGCAGGTGCACGGAACCGCCGCCGCCTTTGCCTGAGCGGCAACAGATCTTCACATAATCAACAAAATTTGTATCCATACCCTACACTACTAATTACGAATCTATACTAATTTACGAATTACGAATCGGAACGTCGTTGCGAGGGCTTTCGCCCGAAGCAATCTCATTCCTGCGACTCTTATCTCCTCGTTTTTTTCGCAGCTTTCTTCGCAGCTTTTTTAACGACCTTTTTTGCAGATGCTTTTTTAGCAGCGATCTTCTTCACCACTTTTTTAGGAGCAGTTTTCTTTGAAGCCTTTTTAACGGTCTTCTTAGGCGCTACTTTTTTAACCACCTTTTTCACAGGCTTCCTGGCAGCTACCTTCTTAACCGTTTTTTCAGCCACTTTCTTTGCTACCTTTTTAGCTACAGGCTTTTTAGCCGCTACTTTCTTCACAACCTTTTTCGCTGCTGTCTTCACCGTCTTTTTTGCGACCGGTTTCTTTGCAGCTACTTTTTTAGCCACCTGCTTTTTCACCGCAGTTTTCTTAGCCGCTACTTTTTTTGCAGCTACCTTTTTAACCGGCTTCTTCGCAGCCACTTTCTGAGCGGCGATCTTTTTAGCAGCCGCTTTTTTAGCAGCCGCTGCTTTTTTACCGGCAGGCTTCACAGCTTTTGCAGCTGTTTTTATTGTTTTCTGAGCGATCGTTTTTTTAGCGGCAGGCTTCACCTGGTTCTTCGCAGCAGGCTTGGTTTCCTTTTTAGCTGCAGGTTTCGATGCCACCTTCACTTTTTGCGGTGCGGCTTTCTTAGCAGGTTCCTCTTCCTTCTTAGAGAACACTTTCTTCACCATATCTACCACTTTCGCAACAACACCCTGCTCTGCAGCAGGCTGTTCTTTCGGTGTTTTTTCACTCTGTGTAAAATTGATCGCGTTGCAAAGCCCTTCGAAGATCTCATCGATGGTTCCGATGCCATGCACTGCGCGGTATTTGTTCTGCGCCATGTAGTAATCCTTTAAAGGCGCGGTTTTAGAGTTATATTCATCGATGCGCTTACGGATCACTTCCTCATCGCGGTCGTCGGGACGCCCGCTGTTTTCGCCGCGGAGCAGGAGTCGCTTGGTAAGCTCTTCGTCGCTTACTTCCAGCGCCAGCATCATGGAAATGCCGGTGTTGTTCTCTTTCAAGAGGCTGTCGAGCGCCTCTGCCTGCGCAACGGTGCGCGGAAAGCCGTCGAAAATAAAGCCTTTTGCCTCTTTGTTCTGTTCCAGCTTTGAGCGGATCATGCCGATCACCACTTCATCGGGAACAAGAATTCCCTGGTCCATTAATTTTTTTGCTTCCATCCCAAGCTCAGTACCCCCGGCGATCTCGCCGCGTAAAATATCACCTGTAGAAAGATGCACCAATTGGTATGCTGCAATTAATTTTTCGGATTGAGTTCCTTTTCCTGCACCCGGAGGGCCGAATAATACGATGTTTAACATAGGATTGTTTGTTGGTTGATTGGGTTAAGTTTAATTATCTAAGACATAAATATCAGGCAGGTTCCTTCCTAATCCGTCGTAATCCAGTCCGTACCCTACAAGGAAATCATTCGGCACCACAATGGCTACATAATCCAGCGCGATCTGCTTGCTGTATGCTTCGGGCTTGTATAATAATGTAGCGATCTTTATTTCGGCAGGCTCCATCGCTTCCAGCTGCTTTACCACCGCTTCAATGGTAAGCCCGGTATCCACGATGTCCTCAATGATCACAATGGTGCGCCCTTTAATATTTTCATTCAGCCCGATCAGCTGCTTTACCGAACCGCTTGTTTCGGTGCCGTGATAGGATGATACTTTAACGAAGGAGATCTCACAATCGATGGTGAGCTTTTTCATGAGGTCGGAAGCGAACATGAACGAGCCGTTGAGCACAGCAAGGAACAATGGCTTTTTATCTTTCAGCTCGGTGTTGATCTTTTGAGCCACTTCACCAACAGCCTTGTTTATATCCCCGGCAGGGATATTCACCCTGAATGTTTTATCTTTTAATGTTACTTTGCCCATACACCGTATTTGAACTGCGAATTTACGTAAAATATACCGATAAAAAACGAGTGGTTTTATTTTATTGTTAAGTCCAAAAAAGGTATTTTTACAGCCTAACCATAGCAAACCAAGCGTATAATTATGACACCAAAAGTAAGCATTATTATGGGCAGCACTTCTGACATGCCCATCATGCAGGAAGCTGCGAAAATTCTTAATGAATTCAAGATCCCCTTTGAGATCAATGCTCTCAGCGCACACAGGGTACCCGAGCAGGTAGCCGAATTTGCAAAGAACGCACATACCAAAGGGATCCGTGTGATCATTGCCGGTGCCGGCGGAGCTGCCCACCTGCCGGGCGTTGTAGCTGCTTTTACCCCGCTGCCTGTGATCGGTGTTCCATGCCGCTCTTCCATCTCCATCGATGGCTGGGATTCGGTGCTCTCCATCCTGCAGATGCCTCCGGGCATTCCTGTTGCTACAGTAGCGCTGGATGGCGGACAGAATGCCGGGATCCTTGCCGTACAGGTGCTTGCAGCGGGCGATGATGCATTGCTGCAGAAGGTTGCCGAATACAAGGAAAACCTGAAGAACAAGATCCTGAAAGCAAATAAAGAGCTGTCGGAGATCAAGTTTGATTACAAGACCAATTAGGCTTTCAGCCGGCTCTCGCCAACCGGGGGAGCCAGCTGAACCTTTAATACACCGCGGATACATGAAAAGAATTCAGTTCTCACTAATTGCTCTTGCGATCAGCCTCACGGCCTTTGCCGGCAACGAAGATTATCCCATTGGCGCCCGCTCGGCAGCATTGGGAAATGCTTCCGTATCGCTGAGCGACTTGTGGAGCGCGCACCATAACCAGGCGGGACTTGGCTTTGTGCGCGACATTTCCGCGGGCGTATCCTATGAGAACCGCTTTTTATTAAAAGAGATCAGCGTGAGAGGCGGTGCCGTTGCATTGCCGATCAAAGCAGGAACCTTCGGGCTCTGCATTACCAATTTCGGCTATTCGCAATACAGCGAGAATAAATACAGCCTCTCCTTCGCAAAAGCCTTCAGCAGCAAATTTTCCGCGGGCATCGCCATGGATTACCTGAGCACCAAGATCGCGGAAGGCTACGGCAGCAGGGGCTCGCTGGTAGCGGAAGCGGGCATCATCGCCAAACCGATCAAGGGATTAAGCATTGGCGCGCATGTGTTCAATCCTACACGCGCAAAGATCTCCGCTTACGACGACGAGCGCTTACCTACCATCATTCGCCTCGGCGGCGATTATCTATTTTCGGACAAGGTGCGCCTGGCGGTTGAAGCACAAAAAGACATTAAATACAAAGCAGAGTTCAAAGCCGGACTGGAATACCTTCCTGTGAAAGAACTGTATCTGCGCATCGGCATTTCCACCAACCCCACACTCAGCACATTCGGCTTCGGCCTCAACCTCAGCAATTTCAAGATCGACCTTTCTGCAAGCTATCACCAAACGCTGGGGATCAGTCCGCAGCTCGGACTGAGCTACTCCTTCAAAAAAGCAAAAAAAGAGCTCCACGAATCCGAAGACGTTTTTTGAGAACATTTTTTTCATACCTCTCTTTCTGCGCAGCCTTTCTCCTGCTGCTGACGGGCTCTTCACTCAGGGCCCAGGATACCATCGCACCCAAAATTGATGAAAGCGACATTCAGCAGCAGCTCGAAACCATCACGGAGAACACTCAGAATGAAGATGCAGATTATACCACACTGCTCGATGCGCTGAACCAATACAAGGAACACCCGATCAACCTTAACAATACCAGCCGGGAGGAGCTAAGGCAGCTGCAGCTGCTTACCGACATCCAGATCAACAACCTTTTCAGCCATATTAAAAAGAACGGCAAGCTCATCACCATTTATGAATTGCAGGGGATCAGCGGCTTCGACCTGCAAACGATCCAGAAGATCCTTCCCTATGTACGCGTTTCCGACAAGTTCAACACCTCGCATTTTGGAATGAGGGAAATGTTCAAAAACGGTTCTCATGCGGTATTGCTGCGCTACGGAAGGAACATTGAGGACCAGACGGGATTTTCCGCGATCGACAGCGCCAAATTGTACAGCAGCCAGAACTCGCGGTATATCGGCAGTCCGGACAAGCTATATGCCCGCTACCGCTTTACCTACAGCAATAAAGTAAGCTGGGGCGTTACGGCGGAAAAGGACCAGGGCGAATTATTCTTCAAGGACAACCAACGCTTCAAGTACGACTGGTACGAGCAGGGCTTAAAAGGAAAGCAGAAAAGCGGGTTTGATTTTTATTCGGCGCACTTTTACCTGCACAACATCCGCTTCGTAAAAGCGCTGGCGCTGGGCGATTACCAGGCTACATTCGGACAAGGGCTTACCATGTGGAGCGGCTATTCCTTCGGCAAGAGCTCCGACATCATGGGCACAAAAAAATCGGCCATGGGAATTAAGCCCTATGCCTCCGTGGATGAAAATAAATTTTTGCGCGGCGCCGCCACCACCATCGGCTTTAAAAAATTTGAGGCCACCGCTTTTTATTCGCAGAAGCACATCGATGCAAATATTACGGATACACTGCCCGATGGCGAAGCGGCAGCGATCTCCTCCCTGCAGGAAACCGGCTACCACACCACGCTGAGCGAGATCGCCGATAAGCACGCGATCCTGCAAACCATCTATGGCGGAAACATTGCCTACAAAGGCAGCCAGTTCAGTGTAGGGATCACCGGGATGCACTATGAGCTGAATGCCGACCTGAGGCGCAGTCTCGATATTTACAGCCAGTTTGAATATACTTCACGGCAGAATACAAACATCGGCGTCGATTATAATTTCATTCTCCGCAACTTTAATTTCTTTGGTGAGGAAGCCATGAGCGCAAACGGCGGAAGGGCTTTCCTGAACGGCGTTCTCGTGAGCCTCGATCCACGGCTCTCGCTCACCGTATTGCACCGCTATTACCAGCGCAACTTCCAGAACCTCCTTAGCAACGGCTTTGCGGAGAACACCACTGCGGCGAATGAAAAAGGATTATACGCCGGCATTGTTGCAAAGCCAAGCCCGAAGTTCACGCTTACCGCTTATTACGACCGTTTTGAATTCCCATGGCTGAAATACCAGGTAAATGCGCCATCGCAGGGAAATGATTACATGGCACAGCTGAATTATACGCCATCGAAAAGGTTTGATGCGTATGTGAAGATCCGCACACGCAGCAAGTTCAAGAACACCAGCGCAAGCATCGACGACATTGACTTTATTGTTCCCTATGCGCAAACCAATTACCGCATTAATACCTCTTTCAGCATTCTTCCTTCGGTGAAGCTGAAGAACAGGATCGAGATGGTGGATTATAAAGTAGATGACGGCAAAACACAAAAAGGTTTTCTCATCTACCAGGACATCACGTACAACAAGCTCGGAAGCAAATTCTCTGCAAGCATGCGCTATGCGCTGTTCCAGACCGATTCTTACGATGCCCGCCTGTATGCTTATGAAAATGACATGCCGGGCGCTTACTCTATTCCTGCTTATTACGACCGGGGCTCGCGCTTTTACCTGCTGCTCGATTACAACGTAACAAGAAGGATCGAAGTATGGCTGCGTTATGCGCAAACTGTATACGATAATATAAAAGTGATCTCCGAAGGATCGCTCACCGAGATCAAGGGCAATACAAAGTCGGAGATCAAGGCGCAGGTGCGGTTTAAATTCTGATAATTTTTGACTATGAGTCCGAAGCTCAAAAAAATTCGTCTTGCATTAAAATGGACCGGTTTCTACATCCCGTTCACATTTTACTGTGCGCTGTTCTGCATCGCCTGCGGTATTGGCTATGCGTGGCTGCAAAGCAAGGCCGGTATCCCGGACTCGGCATACAAAGACATCTTCACGCTCCTGCTTCGCTTCTCTGCCGGCTTCTGCCTCATCTTTCTTTCAACAGGATTTATCACCGTGGCGCTGCCGTTTGTTTATTTCCTGATCAGAAGAAAAAGCAACGAGGTGGATTTCAGCATCTCCACTCCATCCCGCAGCGATCACGAACAGGCACGGCAGGCGATCAACATTCACCTGCATCCCGTTTTAAAGCCGTTGCTGGGGTTTGTGAAGATCCGCCTGCAATACGGAGAGGCCCGGTTTTCCGATAAATTTTCGCTGGTGAAGCGCTCCGATAAAAAATTATTTTCCACCAGTCTCGATGGCACCTATTACTGGGAGCTCCCCGAGATCAAGGAATACCGCATTGATAAGGCGATCATTTACTTCGAGGATTTTTTCCAGTTCTTCTCTTTTGCGATGCCGCTGGAAACCAGCAGCGGATTTCATACCTACCCGCTGTCGCGCCCGTCGCAAGCGCTCAATGCCTTCCCCCGCAAAACCGAGGAAACCAGCATGCGCATCGAGGAAATAAAGCGTGTGGAAGGCGAGCTCATCAATTACAAGAACTTTGAAAGCAATGATGATGTGCGCAGGATCGTCTGGAAGATCTATGCAAAGAACAAGGAGCTGGTGGTGCGCATTCCCGAGGTCATGGACCCGTACGCATCGCACATGTACCTCTACCCTACCTTCTTTTCATCCTTTGATGTGAAAGACAATGAGGTGATCGGCATCCCCTTTCTCAACTATTATAAAACCGTATGCTGGTCGGTTTACAGGCAGCTTGTTTCCAAAGGCTTTGATGTGCGTTACGTTGCCGACCAGGACATACCGCAAAACAGGCTTGAGAATGATGCAGAACAAGTGCGGTATGCGATCAGCGTCAGCAAATGGCATTCGGAAAAAGAGCTGCGTGATTTTGTGCGGCTGAAGGATGCATCGGTGGTGATCGTCTCTTCGCTGAGCGATCCGGAACAGGTAAAACAATTGCTCGAAACAAGCGGGAATGAGATCTCATTCGTTTTTATTCCGCTTACGGAAGGACTGAACAAACAGCACATCGGCGACTGGCTGCAATGGCTCTTCCTGCAGCGCGAGAAGGATTCAATGGCGGTGCATAAAACAAACTGGAGCCTTTCGCTGCTTCGCTTCAAGCTGTCGAAAAATGAAAAGGTATTAAAAGAACTGCTGGATGCCTATGAGCGTTCATCGGTATTGGAGAAAAAATGATTCACCACAGATTACACGGATAGCACAGATAAAGTACAATGAGCATAGGAAAAGTACATAGCATAAAAAAGATGATCGCGCAGCTGCTGCTGTTAGCTGCTCCTACCGCCATCCTGTTCTTTTATCTCCTGTGGGATGTAAACCGCTTTTACGACATCCTCGAGAATAACTGGATCAGGCAGGGCATTTATTTTACATGCGGGATTGTCGCCGCCATCATCTTCTATGCTTTCCGCTTCCGGTTCTTCACCACGGCAGCCATCGTTTTCCTGTTCTGCTATTCCTGCTATAAGCTGCTCGGCAGCGTGTCGCTCGGCGAGTTCGATGCATTTTACTTTTCAATCCAGTTCCTCATTTTCTCGTTCCTCTTCTCTGTGGGATGGCTTGCAGGCTTCGGCTTCAGCAGGTCGAGGTACTTTACGGTAGCATGGAGCGTATTGCTGCTGGTAGTGCAGATCGTGGTGGTGAGCAAAACAAGCAACATCAAGGTAAATGTGCTCATCAATGCCTTTGTGCCCATTCTTGCCTACGCGTTTTACATCATCTATACCGCCGAGCTGATCCGCAACATGAACGATGACGAGCCGAAATTCAGCTGGTTCATCCTAAAGCGCCTGTCGGGATTTGCAGTGGTGGCGATGCTGCTCTTTCTCCTGGTGTTCACCTTCTTCAAAAACGATTTTATGGCTGTAGAGCGTGAATGGGGCGGCTCACAACCGCAATCGGAGAAAGGAAAGGACAAGAGCGAGAACATGAATAAGAAGGACGGAAAAGGCAACGTAAGCAATAAAGACCAGACGAAGCTGACCGGCTCTTTAAGCAAGGACAAGCAGCTGGTATTCGTTGCCAAGCTCGACAATTATTTTGACGATAACATAACGCCAAATCCGCTTTACTTCACAGCCTTCTATTACGGGAAGTTCGATACGCTTACGCAGACCTTCGAGCAGGACAGCCTCATGCCCTACAACGATCTGTTCAGCCCCGACCCATCAAAGATCCCTTTGTATTTTTCGAGATCCGATTCATCCGTTCTTAAGAACAGCTTCGCGACGAAGAACCGCAAGGTGGTGACTGCCGACATCTATAAAGTAGTGCTTTCGCCGGATGTGTACCTTGCGCCTTCAACAGCCTTTTTCTGCCAGCCGATGTCGGTTCCGAAAGAATTCAAAGACCAGTACAAAAGCTCGTACCGGGCTAAAATGTGGGTGAGCGACCTGAACAGCGCCTATTTTATATACAACCCTGCGGGCAACAAGCAGCTTGCCGCCTTCCAGGAGCAGCGCTTTGAAAAATTAAGGGAGATCAAAAAAGTAACAGGGCCGGATAAAAAATTCATGGATTATTACACCTTCATGCCGAAGGATGACGAATACAAAAAGATCGGTCAGCTGGCAAAAGAGGTGACGGCAAATGCTTCAACGCAGATCGATAAGATGATCGCCATCCGCGATTATTTTCTGAGCAAGGATGAATTCGGACAGCCGCTTTTTAAATACTCCGATAATCCCGGTATTCCCGGATTGCCGAGCGCCAACAAACTCACGTATTTCCTTTTGGAGAACAGGAAAGGCTATTGCGCGTATTTCGCGGGAGCAACATTATTCATGCTGCGCTCGCTCGGCATTCCTTCACGCGTTGCCGCAGGCTATCTCACGGTTGACCGCAGCAGCAAGAACCCGGGCTGGTACTGGTACTATGCCGACCAGGCGCATGCATGGGTGCAGGTATATTTCCCGGAATACGGCTGGATCGATTTTGATACCACGGTGCCGGATGTGAACACTCAGCAATCGCCGCAGCCGGACGGCACACCGCCGATGAACATTCCGCAGACCTACATGGTTGCCGATGGCGAGATAAAATCCGTGGATGTAAAAGGGAAGCAGATCAGCATGACGATCACCAAGCTGTTGTACCACGATAAGGATTATGAAACAAAGGCCGCCAAAGAACTGAATATTGACGTGTCGATCGCAACCATATCTGCCGACACAGGCGCCGTGCAGCTTTCGGCGCTCACACCGGGATTGCACATTACTGCCGTTTCCTATTCCGAAGCGTTGAAAAATGTCCTTGCTGAAAAAGAAGACAGCCTCGCCTCTATTCTGAAAAAGCTGCCGGTCCCTACTCCGGTGGATGAAGTAAAAGTGCTTTTAAAAGATGAACTGAAAGAGCAGCAAAAGAAAAAAGAAGAAAAGGCCAAAGAGCCTGTAGATTGGGCAAAAACGATCGTTTACCTGCTGAGCGCGCTCGCCGGCCTTCTTGTATTATTGTTCTTAAGTCCGTGGTTCATCTGGATCTACCTCAACGCAAAAGCAAAAGGCAAAGGCAATTCCAAAGCTTACAACAGCTACAGGGCTTCGCTTTATTACCTGAACCAGCTTGGCTTCGAGCGGCAGAACATGGGGCCGCAGGAATATGCGTACAGCATTGACAGCCGCTTCGGAAGCTCGTTCAATGCCTTCAACACCGCTTACCAGAAAGCAAAATACAGCTCCGTGCCGCTTACAGATGCAGAGAAAGAAGTGCTGAACAATTCCTACAACAGCTTCATTAAAAAAGTAAGATCGCAGGTGCCGCTAAAAACACGCATCAGCAGGTTCCTCAATATTTACAATACAATTCATTTTTTCACGCAACCTAAAATAAAGTAAAATGGAAGAGAATATTAAAATAGAGCAAGCCCTCGCCAATATCGGCAAGCTGGTCGATAACATCGAAACGGTGATCCGCGGCAAGCGCCAGCAGATCCAGTTCGTGCTCACCGCCCTTCTTGCAAAAGGGCATATCCTTATGGAAGACAATCCGGGCACGGGAAAAACAGTGATGGCAAAAACGCTGGCGAAAAGCATTGCGGGTGCGGAAGGCTCATCCGGCGCCAATTTCAAGCGCATCCAGTTCACTCCCGATCTTCTCCCGATGGACCTCATCGGTTCGCACATTTTCGACGATGTGAAAAAAGAGTTCGTGTTCAAGAAAGGCCCGTTATTTTGCAACGTGCTGCTGGCCGACGAGATCAACCGCGCTTCACCGAAAGTGCAGTCGGCGCTGCTAGAGTGTATGGCAGAGCACCAGATCACGATGGGTGAAACCACCTACCCGCTCGAAAAATTATTCTTCACCATCGCCACACAAAATCCCGTGGAGATGGAAGGAACATACCCGCTGCCTGCCGCGCAGCTCGACCGTTTCTTCATCAAGATCTACTTCGGCTATGTTGACGAAGCCACAGAGCTCAACATCTACAAGGATTATCTCGGGATCCAGAACAACCAGGACAACCTGCAGCAGGTGTTGAGCATGAAGGAGATCCTGTTCCTGCAGGAAGAGACTGAAAAAGTATTCATCCATGAAGAGCTGATCAACGCCGTGAAAAACATTGTGCGTGATACAAGAAGCCACCCGGATATTGTGCTGGGAGCATCCATCCGCAGCGGGATCACCTTCCTCAAATGCCTGAAAGCATTTGCGCTGGTGAACGGAAGGACCTTCGTGACCGAGGACGACATCCGCGGGATCACCTTCGCCGTGCTCGATCACAGGCTGATCTACCGCAACAGGGACGCCCGCCAGAAAGCGCTGCCGCTGATCATCGGCAGGGAGCTCGACCGTTTAAGCAAGTTGAACATTACCACTAACAGAACAGCCTTTGCAGCCCCTGTACAAAATAGCTAAGCCCGGACTTCTCCTGCCGGCGCTGCTGTGCATCAGCCTGTTCCTTCACAAAAGTGCGGGAGCGCAGGGCAATGCATCGGCGCGCTACGAGATCGATGCAAAGCGCATCGGCGTATCGCCTACCGATAAGGATGCGCTGCCGCGGAGCCGCGAGTTCATCCGCCTCGACAGTACTTATTATGTAGGCTGGATGTATGAAGGACTTTATAAGTTCGAGCGCAGCGCCGATTATTTAGGATATAAGTATGCAGCGGTGCCTTTGCAGAAAGCATTCGACCTGCTCGACAAGGATTACGGCAACCGGCTGAGGAACATTTATTCCTCCTTCATGTATTACGAGCAGAACAGGGAACGCATGAGCGACCTTTTCCAGATCGCCTATGCGCTGCAGAACTGCTACAACAGCATCGAGATGCCCGATTCCACAATGGCGCTCCTCGACAGGATCGAAAGCTACCGTTTCCAAAAAGATTATTTCGGCGTTTACAATGAGCGCGCCTGGATCTATCACCGCAACCGTTTTTTCACTTCGGAAAAGTTCAGCTTCCTGAAAAACTCCGTGGAAGAGAATGAAGACATGGCCTTCCGCTGCTGCTATCACCAGCTCGACCTTATTCAGCAGAACAAGAGCATCAACGATTATTGGTACGGGCCGCAGCAAAGCGAAGATGATATCCTGAGCGTAGAGCACAACCTCGCGCTGCTGCATTGCTACAATAAAAATTACGACAGCGCCGAATATCATTACCAGAACCTCATCGCCGGAAACCGCGTGGTATGGGGAAATTACGCGAACATGCAGCACGAGATGGGAAACATAGACAGTGCCATCACCTATTATTCCATGCCACAGGGCGCAAGGGAGCATGCACTGAGCGAGCCCGATTATTATCTGCCGGAGATCTTCGTGTACGGCGGACGCACAAAAGATGCGATCACGATGGTGCGTGAAAAGATCGAATCGAGCGGCTCCACCCCGGGCTTCGGCTGGTACAACATCGCGCTTGCGCGCAGCTACCTGTACGACGGGCAGCTCGACAGCGCAGGCTTCTTCCTCGACAAAGCGCAGAATTTCAAAGAGCTTCACCTGCATACAACGCTTACGCAATCGCAGTACGAATTCACCATTAACCTGCTGAGGGTGCAGCTGCTCGATAAAAAAATGGATGAGATAAAATTCCTCGATAAAGGATGGTGGTATTCTCCGGGCAGCCTGTACGACCTGATCTCACTGAAAATCCAGAAGATGATGATGGAGTACGTGGTGGTGAACGAGCTTGCAGCGAATCCGGAGCGGCAGCGGATCATCTATGATCTGTTCTGCGGCGAATCCACAGTAAGCTATGACGAGATCATGTACCTGCTGAAGGACTTCAATTCACCTTATTTCCGCAAGCGCTGCGATTACAGCAAGGGCAACGACAAGCGGATGAGGATCCGTAAATATTTCAAGCTGTTCTCCGCAAAATTAAAGCTGGAGGACGGTGATGACGAAGACGCGAACATGGAGGCCGACTCACTGTTACAGGAAGTGTACGCGCAGCAAGGCATTCAGCTCGACACGGCAAACGAGAAGCTCTTCCTCGCAAGGGCGTATGAAATACTCTCCAACACCAGCGATGATGAAGATAAACAAGCAGACCACGACCGTTACCAGAACAGCTTCCTTGAAGAATATCCACAGCTCGTTCCTTTCTCGAACCTGCGGATGAAAATGAAGCTGACAGTCGCGGGAAATGATGACGCGGTTACCGCACAGGTGATCGAAGACCTCAAAGACTGCAACATCGAATGGGTGGAAGAGGGCAGTAATGTTCCCGAAGCCAGCATCAGCTTCGTAAAAAAAGGAAAGAACTACCAGGTGCTTTTCAACGTACTCAGCGGCAGCGGAAAAACAATTGTATCCGGTGGCGAAATGATCTTTAAGGATGCGGAGAAAACCGGCAAAGAGCTGGCATTGCGGCTTTTTGCAAAAGGCGGAGGCTTGGAATTTGAAGCGGTGAAGGAAGAAGCGCCGGAGCAGCTGCCGTAACACGTACCGGATGCTTCTGTGCCTTGTCATCCCGAGCTTGCCCGAGGGATCTTATTCTGTGTGCAGGCTGTGGTACGCAACTTGACATTTGCCTTATTTATGATTAAATTTATTACTCCAAACAAAAACTACAGCCATGAAAACGAAAAACATAATCGCTGCGCTCATGCTGCTTGCAGTGGCAACACTTTCTTCCGCACAGGAAAATAAGCAGGTAGCGCCTGCTCCCTCACCGTTCAGCCTTGAAATGATCACGGCAATGGTGAACAACATTACGCTGAAGGATTTTGCAACGCAGCCGTATCCATGGGGCTTTTCCTTTGTTTCGAAGGATAAAGCAAAGCTTCAGAAATTTGTGGATGCATTGAATGAAAAGGAAAAGCGCGCCATCAGCATCCGCGAGTCGGCGTCGAACGGATACATCTGCTCCGTGGAAGACACGAAGATCTTTACCGCGCAAAGCCTTTACGACAGGATCACTTACCTGAACATGCTGGCAAAAGACTGCGGCGTGCCGGAAGTGAAGTCGTTCGGATTGATGAAGGATTAATCTCTAAGATCATAGCATCACGCTATGATCTTTTCCATTTTAATATTTGCCCGCTCATAATGCCCGGGCTCCAGCGGGATCTCATAAAATCCATACTTTTCATAGAGGTGGATCGCAGGCCCCAGCTGGCGGTTAGAGTACAGCACCAGCGCTTTGATATGATGCTGCTTTGCAAAGCTAATGCAATGCTCTATTAACAGCTTGCCGAGCTTCAATCCCTGGTACTTTTCAGTCACCGCCATCTTTGCAAGCTCAAACGTTTCCCCGTTTATTTTCAGCAGGGCCACCACGCCTACGATCTCATCGTTGTATGCGGCATAAAAAATAAAGCCGCCCTTATCAATGATCTGCCCTTTCGGATCGGCCAGCGAGATCACATCGTTAGGCTCCACTTTAAAATATTTTTGCAGCCATTCATAATTAAGAATGCGGATGTGCTCCTTCAGTTCCTCTTTGTATTCAACAATCTCCGTCATATAGTTATAACTCGTTTTATCCTGATACGAAATCAGCGAATTGGTTTATTGAACAAAAACGCCCTGTTCAAAAGAACAAGGCGTTTTAATTTTTTTTCGGAGTATGTCATTGTGAGCGGTAGCGAAGCAATCTGCCCATAGTATGAGATTGCTTCGCTACCGCTCGCAATGACCATTCGCATTTAGCTTTTTTGTTATCTCCGATCGTTCATTTAATTATTAAAGATGTGGATAAATCCATATTTCGGCTCCTTGAGCTCCGGTCCGTCGAGCACAAAATAATACACGCCGTCCGAATGTCCGCCACCGTTCCAGTCGTTATGATAATCGGAGCTGCTGTAAATCTTGCTTCCCCAGCGGTTGTAAACGGTTAAGGCAGTGTTCGGGAAATACTCGAGGTTCCTGAAAGCAAGGAAATCGTTCTTGCCGTCATTGTTCGGCGTAAACACATTCGGCACTTCCAGCTCGGAGATGATCGTGTATTCTTGATGGATGGTATCCCAGCACCCGTTGTTCGACTGAACAGCCAGCGTTACACTATACACACCATTCGCAGGGAAAATGTGCGAAGGATTCTGGAGCGGTGAATAGCTTGTTGCGCTGTCGCCGAAGTTCCAGTACCAGTTTACGATGCTTCCCGGCGCAACGCTCGAAAGGTCGGTGAACTGTGTCACACTTCCGAGAAATGCAGATCCTGACGGAGAGCTTGAGAACGCCGCTACCGGCTGTCCGTACTGCGTTACAGTTACGGTATCCGTTGCTGAGCAGCCGTTGGAATAACTTACGGTAACAATATAGTTGCCGTTGGAATTCACACTGATAGAAGAGCTTGTTTCTGTTGTAGACCAAGTGTAGCTTGCTCCCGATGGCAGGTTGACGTTCGCTACCAGTGAAGTGCTGTCGCCCGGACAAAAGTTAAGGTTACCCGTAATGTTCACCATCGGATTGGCATTCACCACCGTTACCGGGGGCGATGTGGCCGTACATCCGTTCTGCGTAACAGTAACAGTGTAGGTTCCGCTGTTGGTTGTCACGGAGTCGCCGGTGCTTGCATCCGACCAGGTGATGCCCGTGTACAGGGAAGCCGAGTCGAGGTAAATGGTGGTAGAATTTGTGCTGCAGGTAAACAGTGGCCCGGAAATCACCGGTGTCGGCGCAGGATTCGGCGCAGGTACGTTGAGCGTTGTATCCATCGAGCATCCGTTTGCATAGCTCAATGTTACCGTTACCGGCCCGCCGGAAGCGATGTACGAAGAAGCTGTGTTATCACCGTTAGACCAGGAATAGCTTGCACCGGCAGCAGGCGTGCCCGATGCGGTAAGCAAAATGCTGTCGTTGGAGCAGAACGGCACAATGCCGCTTGCCGTAAGCGAATAGTTGAACGGGAACACCGAGAACGGCGCCGATGTGATCGTACATCCGTTGATATCCACGCAGGTAACCGTGTATGGGCCTGTGCTTCCTACCGTGATGGAATCGTTGGTGCTGCCGGTAGACCAGTTATAGCTTACATAAGGGATCGTTGTTGTAAGGGTTGCAGAATCGCCGTTGCAGAATACGGTTGTTCCTGTGATCACCGGGGGAACCGGCGCGGTAACTGTAACTGGCGCCGATGTGGCCGTACAGCCATTGGTATCGGTAACCGTAAGCGTGTATGTTCCAAGCCCCACGTTGATCGAGTCGTTGGTGCTCGCATTCGACCATGAGTATGATGTATAGATCAGCGAATCGGAATAAAGATTGGTTGATCCGCCGCAGGCATAGGCGTAACCGGCGATAACCGGTGTCGGCAGCGGGTTTACCACCACATCGATGGTGTTTGTTTTATAGCATCCGTTCTCAACTGAAGTTACCCAGTATTGCCCGGATGAATCAACAGTGATGGAAGTAGCGGTAGAGCCGGTGCTCCAGAAGTAAGAGTCGAAGGTAGTCGGAGAAACGCTCAGCGTGGACGTGCTTCCCTGGCAGAATTCGGTTGTGCCCGAAACTACAGGATGAAAAGCGAAGAGCCCCGTTGTATCCACAAACACATTTACGTTCACAACGGTGGTCCCAACAGGAGTTCCGTCATCCGTTGCCGTAAAGGTGATGATGTTATTTCCGGCATTGGCGGCGCTTGCAATGATCTGCACCTGCCCGTTGGCCGAGTTGCCCGGGGTATTCGAAATGATCGTAGCACCCGGAGTTGAGTTAAGGTTGATGTTCAGCGTAGTGTTCTGCCCGATCTCCGGTGAAAGGAACAAGCCGTTCAGTATGAGCGTATCGCCGGAAGCGCAAATGCGGATGGTATCGCAGTTGTTAAGCCCGCTTGCGATCGGCGCAATGTTGGTGCTTCCGCAGGAGTTGAAATAAAGCGACTGGTAATCAAGCCAGCTTACACCGTCGTTAGCTCCGTAACCGCCGTCATACGTAATGCCCGGCTGGTCGAAGCGACCCATCTGGATGTAATTCACACCGTCGCCCTTGTTGATCCCTACTGTGGAAGGAACGCCGCCGAAACCGCCGGAACCGCTGGATGCGTCACCTGTGGTCCATTGCATATCGCCATAGCAGAAGGCAATGTTATTTCCCGAAGGCAGGATCGGATCCGTACCATCTGTGATGATCAGCTGAAATGTGTTTACCTTATCGGTATGCGAGCTATAGTATCCTACCGCTTCCCAGTTCACATACATAGCTGTAGGTGTGATCTTATATTTCACAACACCTGTTCCGCGTGTATCCACATCGCCCCAGAAAGGTGCTACCATGATGAAAGAAGGATCAGGAAAAGGATTCGAAGAAAAGGTGGAGTACGATGTACCGAAAGAGATGTTCCCATTATTGTTAATGTACAGGTTGGTATAATTTGTTCCGTACAGGCAGAAGTTAAAAGGAATGCTTATCAGCCCCGAGCTGCCGTCGTCGTTAGGCGCCATGGCAACCGTGTACGTAGCATCCGGTGTGATGTAGCAGCTGCATGCCGGACCGGAACTCGGCATTTTATGCACTTCCCCAAGCTTCTTCAGGTCTTCCAGCGAAGGGGCGAATGACTTTGGGTTGGTAAGCTTCACTCCCGGGTTGAGCTTCCCGCTCTTTTTCATCTGCTCGTATTCCTTGCTGTCTACCACAACCGATTTTTTTGTTTGCGCAATGCCGGAAAAAATAACTGTCCCGGTAAAAATGAATGATAAAATGTATTTTTTCATTTCCTTAAATTATATTTAAATGTTCCTTTTTGGATGCAGACACAAATGTAAAAAATAATGATCGCTGCAAAGCATATAAAGTAGACCCATTTTTAGCTTTCGGGGTTGCATCGCCGGAAAAAAACCTTTTTAACAGGTGGCGTTCCGGGCTTTCCCTGCTTATCTTTTCGTTATAAAGCCTATCTTTGGGCCCTTATTTATGGGCTCCCTACTTTCGACCGACTATATAAAAAGCTATAAAGCCACGTTTTCCCTTGCTTATCCCGTGATCATGAGCCAGCTCGGCCATATTATGGTGGGCGTGGTGGATACGGCCATGGTCGGACAGATCGGAACCGTGCAGCAAGCCGCCGTGGCCCTTTCCAACAGCCTGTATACGCTGGTGCTGGTGTTCGGACTGGGTGTGTCGTACGGGATCACTCCTCTGGTGGCAGCGGCCGACAGCTCTAGGGATATCCGCCAGAGCACCGAGCTGCTGAAGCACGGCATGGTGATCAATACCGTGCTCGGGATCCTGCTTTTCCTGCTTTTGTTCCTGCTTTCACCGGTGCTCAACCTCTTTAACCAGAAGCAGGAAGTGGTGGAGCTTGCCATTCCCTTCCTCAATGTGATGATGCTCGGGATGATCCCGTTGTGCATTTTTTCGGGCTTCAAGCAGTTCACGGAAGGGCTTTCCTTTACCGGGATCGCGATGCTGATCACCATCGGCTCCAACCTGCTGAACATCCTGCTGAACTACCTGATGATCTTCGGGCACTGGGGATTTCCGGAAATGGGGCTGATGGGCTCCTGCTGGGCAAGCTTCATTGCAAGGGTGGTGATGGCCGTTGCGATGTTTGCTTATGTGTATTATAACGGGCAATTCAGGAAATACCGCCCGGGATTTTCATTCCGTAACCTTTCGAAGGAGCTCACAAAAAAGATCCTCGCCATCGGGGTGCCTTCCGGCCTTCAATGGGTGTTCGAGGTGGGCGCCTTTGCGTTCGCCGTGATTATGATCGGCTGGATCAGCCCGAAAGCGCAGGCTGCACACCAGGTAGCCCTGAGCCTCGCCGCCACAACCTACATGATGGCAAGCGGGCTTTCTGCTGCGGCTTCGGTACGCGTTGGCAACCAGGCGGGGCTGCATTACCGCGAAGGTGTGCGTACGGCCGGATTCAGCGCATTCATCATGGTGCTGCTGTTCATGGGATGCTGCGCCATCGGCTTTGTTCTTTTCAGGAATGACCTTCCTGCGTTTTTCACCAAAGACCCCGAAGTGATCTCCATTGCCTCTTCCCTGCTGGTGATCGCCGCGTTCTTCCAGCTGAGCGACGGGGTGCAGGTGGTAGGGCTGGGTGCCCTGCGTGGCGTAAAAGACGTGAAGCTTCCTACCGTGATCACCCTGATCGCCTATTGGGTGATCGGGCTGCCGATGAGCTATGTGTTCGCCTTTAAAATGGGCCTCGGCGCAAACGGCGTGTGGTACGGACTTTCGCTCGGGCTGCTGATAGCGGCGGTATGCCTGTTCCTGCGCTTCAATTACGTCAGCAAGCGGATCTGATCGCAATTTCTTCCACTCCTCCTTTCGTTTTTCCCCAGCTGTGATCCAATTGTATGTCACAAAAGTGAAAAAGTGTCCAAAAAAAACTCTCCGGGATTTTCTTTCTTCGCAAAGTGGGTTCTGAAACGACCCTGCATTTCTCTGAACATTAAAACAAACTAAACAAACAACACCGACTATGAAAAACACCGGCATCATGCTTGTGCTTGGACTTTCAGCATTATACAGCTGCGGACCAGAGCATAAAAAAGAAAACACAACACCTTCTTTCACGCTTACCGTAACGGAAGACAGCTCGTTTACAAAGCTCCCCGCGCTGCAGTCATTTGTATTTGCAGAAAAAGGCGGCGACTGGCTTATGTTCAGCGGCCGCACAAATGGCTTTCACGGCTTCTCGTCGCCCGCGATGAATTTTCCGAAGCTGAGGGCTAACCAGCAGATCTATGTGTACAACGTAGCTTCGGCAAGCATCGACAGCATTCCGGTGCCTTCTTATAACGGTGACACTGCAAACGTTTTCCTGAGCACTAATCTCGCCCATACGCAGAATGGCGATTACCTTTACGCCTGCGGAGGATACGGGATCTCTCCCGGCGCCGACTCTGCCAAAGTTACCTATTCCTATTTTATGAGGATCAAGCTGGATGATGCCATCAGCGCAGTAAAGGCACATGACCAGGCAGCATTCAAAAAAGCGATCAACTGGGGGAAAAGCGACCTGGTGAAATCTACCGGCGGCGAGCTTTACCTCCTGCCTGACGGAAATTTTTACATGTCGCTCGGACACAATTTTACCGGCTTGTATTCAGACAGCACAGCACAACAAACCTATCTCGACAAGATCAATGTGTTCAGCCTCACGGTAAACGGATTTAATAACGTGAACAGCCTGTCGCTGGTGCCGGTGCGAACAATAACCGATGGCCTGCCCGACACCACCACACAATTCCACAGAAGGGATTTGGTGATCGCTCCCTGCGTTCAGCCGAACGGAACAGATGTAGGCCTTTCGATCTACGGAGGCGTGTTTACATATTCGGGGAAGCATGCACCGGCATCCACAAACGGCACTCCGTTCAAGCATCCGATCTATACCACGTATACATCGTACAGGGTGGATAGCTTTGCACAGTTTTCGAATATCTATTCTGCGGCATTTATGAGCATGTACAGCGGCGCTGCAAATGCAATGCTCACGAGCTTCTTCGGCGGACTCGGGGATTCGGTTCAGAACTTTAGCTCTGCAAACTGGACAACCAACATCAGCACCAACATGCGCTCGTACGCCAATTCCGGCGATGTTACCACCATGATCATGAACCCAAATCCACTGCCGGGCTTTATCGGCGCAGAAGGTGTATTCATTCCGGATACCGGCGTTAACTTCTACAACAAGGATTATAAGATCATTGACTACACAAAACTGACGGATGGCCAGACAGTGGGACGCATTTACGGCGGCATTGTATCGAACAACTATGGCGGGGGATCAGTAACCCCGGTAACGCAAGCTTCCGGCAAAGTGTACAAAGTGGTGATCAATATTACCGGAGAATAACACGAAAAAAGTTAATCATAAACCACCTCTGCGATCCGCAGGGCCTAAAAAACACAGACCATGAAAGAACCTTTAAGACAACAGCGCAATGCAGAAAAACTTATGGAGCTTTATCCTGCATTTAGGCAACGATTAAAAAAAGTGATCGCCGACATGGAAGCACGCGGTTACCGCCCACGTATCCAGGATGCATACCGCAGCCCGGAGGACCAGATGAAAGCCTACACTTCGGGCACCTCGAAATTAAAATACGGGTTTCACAATGTAACAGGTGCGAATGGTGCTAAAGAATCACTGGCCGTGGATCTGCTCGACGATGACTTTCCATTGAACTCCCGCAAGGAGTACTTATTGAACCTTGCCGATGCATCCGAAAAGCAAGGCCTTCAAACAGGCATCCGCTGGGGACTTCCTGCGACCTTAAGAAAAGGAATAGATACAGCCATTGCACAGAAGGCGTGGAAAACAGAACTGAGAATTGGCTGGGATCCGACACATATCGAACCTACAGGTATCACAGTTGCTGAAGCGAAAGAAGGAAAGCGACCGCAGTAATACAGAAAGAAATAATGAGCCGGCTGATCATAGATTAGCCGGCTTTTTATTATCGCTGCGACACATATTCAATGATGTCTTAATCATAAGGGAGTAATTTGCCCTTTTGAAATGCGTGTTTTTACACATTTAAAATCGGTGATTTTACGGATTGACTGTTAATATCAGATGCAATTTTTGAAATAATAATATAAACGGTAACAGCCTTACATTAAATTTTAATCAATACTAAACATCTAATGAAAAAACGACTTTTACTCTTTCTGATCCCTTTCGGTCTTATCCTTACAGCACTAAAGGTAGATCATCATCGATGGAATATAAAAACCAAACCGGCGCATAAAACCAATATACATAACGAAGATTTAAAGGATATTATAAAATTTCCAGATCCGGAAGGGGTCAGTATGAACGATAGCCGTTATGAGAATAAACTTATTCCTGCCTTTGAAAATCCGCTTCACTTAAAGGAAGGAGATCTAATTAAAGTAAAAGGTTATATTCATCTTGTTGCTTTCGAAAAAGAAGATGATGAATATCATATCCAAATTTCATCAAGTAAAACTGACGGGGACAACTGCCTCATTGTGGAAGTGCCGGATCCGAAAAACACAGATGACAGTGAGCTTAAGAAGAACTATGAAAATGTTCGTTCCTTTATTCGTGAAAGGTTATTGCATGGAAAAGAGCCGAGCAGATCCGGCAACCTGATCGGAGGCCGCGCCTATGTGTATGTCACCGGACAACTATTTTATGATGCAGCGCATTCACACAATCAGATCCGTGGAAAAAAGGGAATGAGGTCGAATTGCTTATGGGAGATCCACCCGATCATTGATATGAACTTTGCAGTTAAGCCTCTCAATTAAACATGGCAGGGTACAACTTACATCATCTCCCCAAGCTCCAACCACCTCAGCCCTTTTTCATCGAGCTCGGCAATGATCTGTGAAATGCGCTGCGAGCATTTTGCGATCTCGTTGTGATCGCTGATGCCGCTGTTTAATTTTTCGGAAAGCGCTTCCTTTTCTTTTTCAAGCGCTGCTATGTCTTTCTCTAATTGCTCGTATTCGAATTTTTCCTTGAAGCTCGGTTTCTTTTTATTGGCAGCAGGCTCAGGCTTTGCCGCAACAGGCTCCGCTTTTTTCTCTTCCGCTTTCTCAACAGGTGCAGTGATCTGCTCTGCAGGCTTGTTCCTGTCCTCCCACTCTTTCTTTTCGCGGTACTCGGTATAGTTGCCGGGGAAATCGCGGACAACACCTTGTCCTTCGAACACAAAAAGGTGATCCACCAGCTTGTCCATAAAGTAACGGTCGTGCGTTACAATAAGCACACAGCCCTGGAAGTTGGTGAGAAAATCCTCGAGCACGCTCAGGGTCACAATATCAAGATCGTTGGTTGGCTCATCCAGGATCAGGAAGTTCGGATTCTTGATGAGGATGGTCATTAAGAACAAGCGTCTTCTTTCACCTCCGCTCAGCTTGGAAACAAAGCCGTACTGAACGTCGGGAGGGAATAAGAATTTTGTAAGCAGTCCGGAAGCGCTCAGCTTGGAGCCGTCTGCCAGCGGAATATATTCGGCAATATCCTTCACCACTTCGATCACGCGCTTGTCTTCATTCAGCGTCATGCCTTCCTGCGAATAATAGCCGTATACAATGGTTTCGCCGGTGGAGATCGTTCCTGCATCGGGCTGCTCCAGTTCCATGATCATGTTCAGGAAAGTGGATTTTCCTGCGCCGTTCTTTCCAACAACGCCGATCTTTTCGCCTTTCTTGAACACATAGGAAAAGCCGTTGATGATCTTTGTTTCGCCGAATGCCTTTTTGATGTTCACCATTTCGAGGATCTTTCCGCCGATGCGGTTCATCTTCACTCCCAGCTCCAGCTTCTCTTCCTTCTTTCCGCTGAATGCTTTTTCCTTGGTTACCTCGAACTGGTCGACGCGGTATTTTGCTTTTGTGCCGCGTGCTTTCGGCATCTTGCGCACCCATTCGAGCTCACGCGTGTACAGGTTCTTCGCTTTGTCGATCTCGCTGCTTTCTATGGATTCACGCTCGGCTTTCTTCTCCACATAATACTGGAAGTTACCCTTATAGCTGTATAATTTTGTGTTGTCGATCTCGATGATCTCCGTACAAACGCTGTCGAGGAAATAACGGTCGTGCGTGACCAGCAAAAGTGTCAGGTCCTTGTTGATGAGGTAATTCTCCAGCCACTCGATCATCTCCACATCGAGGTGATTGGTAGGCTCATCGAGGATCAGCAGCTGCGGCTCATCGATCAATACCTTCGCAAGGGCCACACGCTTTTTCTGTCCGCCCGAAAGTACGCTGATCTGCTTGTCGAGGAACGCGATCTTCAGGCGCTGCAGCACTTCCTTCACCTTTGCATCCATCTGCCATGCATCGAGGTCGTTCATCGCTTCCGTAGCTCTTTCAAGCCTGTCGGAAGTTTTGTCGTTCATCTCCGCTTCAAATGCCTCCAGCGCAAATTCATATTCCCTCACCGCATTCAGCGCCGGGTTGTTCGTTTTATAAATGGCCTCCACAACAGTGTCCTCTTCGTTGAAAACAGGATTCTGGTTAAGGTACGTAACGGTAATGTCCTTCCGGAAAGTAACGCTTCCCTCATCGGCGATCTCTTTGCCGGTGATGATCTTCAGGAGGGTGGATTTGCCCGCCCCGTTCTTCGCGATAAGCGCGATGCGCTGGCCCTGGTTAAGGCCGAAGCTGATCTTGTCGAATAATTTTTTTGCGCCGTACGCTTTCGAAACCGCTTCTACTGATAGGTAATTCAATGTAATGAATGATTAAATAGTTAATTGAGCAGTGGATGATCCCACCGCTCAGGCCTTTTTCAAAGGGCCGCAAAGGTAGCGAATTTATTGCTTGGGAGCACCATCGTGAGGAAGATCGTCCTCCTTTTTCGGAACAATGGTATAGGTGATATGGATCGTATTTTCATCCGGAAGCGTGATGTCGTGCTGCTGCTCGCCGCTCACGTCGATGAGCGCATTCTCCTCCTCGCTTCCGAAATCATACACACGCGGAGCAGGGCCTTCCTTCCTGAAATTGTAAGCGGTGATGAGCCCGGCAAGCGTACCCAGCATGTGCGATTCCCAGGAAATGCCCTCTCTCAGCGGTAAGATCCCCCAGATAGTTCCGCCGTACAGGAACACCACGAACAGCGAAAGCGCAAGCAGCCGCGTATCCTTGCGGAACACACCGCTGAAGAACAGGAAAGAAACAAAGCCATAGAGGATGCCGCTTGCGCCGATGTGATAGGACTCCCGTGCGGCGGCCCATACCCAGATGCCCGTCATGAAATACACCCAGAAAAATACCTGGAAGGCGATGGAGCGGTAAAAATAAAAGATGATGCTGCCGAGAACAAGCAGGGGAACGGTATTAGAGATCAGGTGCTCGAAGCTGGCGTGAAGCAGCGGTGCGGCAACCACGCCAATGAGGCCGTGGATGGTGCGCGGGTATATTCCGTACAGGGCAAGACTGTCGTCGCTGAGCCATTCATAAAATTTGATCCCCCACAACAAGGCAAGGAACATGAAGGGATAAAATAAGCTGATGAATAGTTTCGATGTTTTATTTCTCATTCGGCCTGAAAATAGTTTTTTCCGGTGTCAATGTTTATACCAAAAAAGGTTCGTGCCAGAAAGACATAATCAATTCACAAGGGGATTGCTTTTTCAATATATTTTTATAGATTTGTTCAGCAAATGAAAAAAGCAGCGGCGCTATTCCTACTTTCCATCTTCCTGTTCAATACAATGGGTTATTTCATTGCGTTCCGCATCAGTGAGCTGCAGATCAAACAGGCGATCAGGGAAGATATCGAGAATGGCATTCTGCAAAACTCGGTTTCCACCCTTGTTATAGAGAACTCGAGGCTGGCCGGCATCAACTGGCTGGAAGACGATGAGTTTGAATACAACGGTGAACGTTACGATGTGGTTCACAGATCATCGAACCAATATAACACCACTTTTTACTGCATCAACGACAGCCGCGAATCGGGCCTGTTCAGTAACATGAGCGAGCATGTGAAGGATCATGTAAGCCCGGTGAAGCCAGGCAAGGATGCTGCGGCGAAAACAATTTCCGGGGATGTTGTGAAAATCACAAACCGTCATTCATATACTGTCGATCCGGCCGTTCTGACACTCAAGCCGGCTTCCTTTCCGCCATTTTCTTCCAATTACACCTTTGCTCTTATCGAAGCAAGCTTTCAGCCACCGGAATTAGCGTAAGCTGTTCTCCGGGAATCAATTCATTTATTTATCGTTAATGTAATCCGATTGTGAGCGGCGTTGTAGTACGCGCTGTAAACATATTTGGAGACCATGGCACCCGCGTTCAGTCGGGGGGCTGAACGCGGATCATGCCATCTGGTCCATCATCATAAATATTAAAAGGAATTTATTTCAGGAGAACCCCTATCCGAAAAAGCTGCGGATCATTCGTTCCACAGCGATTTTGGTGTAAAAGGCAACCGCGTTCAGTCGGGGGGCTGAACGCGGATCCTTGCCTTTTCACAAAAGCAATGTAAATATAAACAGAAAAGTGAATGTTAAAACGAGAAGGAGGGTTTTCCTCCGCGATCGGACCGGCATTTGTTAAAAATCTTTAAGTTTCAAAAAAAATTGCTTTCCTATTATATTTTTTTTACTTTTGAAAAGCAAATTGAATTTTCAAAATGAAAAATTTCGCAAAAATTGTTTTTCTGGTGGTGTTCGCGCTTATCGCGAATGCGTCGAGATCATTGGCTGCTCCCGTAAGAGGGAAAGATACAGACAGTTCGGCAAGCCTGAAGAGCAACATTGCGATCTTTAAAATGATCACTTCGCCTGCGGCACCTGCAGCCACTACAGGCAAAAGCCTGAAAAAAGCGGGAAGCGTTGCACGCACATCCAACTCCCACACAGTAGCTCCCGTGAAGCCTGTGCCTGAAGGTTAATCCTTCCTTAATCGCCTCTTAAAGTTATAGTAATACGCTTTGCATATCCTTGCATCATAAATTTATATGATGACAACAACTATTGCAAACACCACCGATGCGGTGATCCATTTGAAGAATGGCAAAAGAAGATATGGATTATTGGTAGATGAAAAACCTTCCACCGATCATTACTTTTTTATTCCGAACGAATCCGTCGCTTTCTTCAGCGAAACACAGAGCAACGCTTATGTGGAGATCGTTCCGGGCATACTGATCGAAGCGATCGAAACAGATTTCAAATAGATCAGAAACCTCTCTGCTTCTTAATGTTCTCGTAGGCTTCCTGCACCTTCTGGAACTTCTCCTTGGCTGCATGCTGCACCTCCTCACCCAATGCCGCTACCTTATCGGGATGGAACTTCACTGCCATTTTGCGGTATGCCTTCTTAATCTCCTCATCCGACGCATCCGGCTCCACTTCTAAAATCCTGTAATCGCTGTTGGTATCGCGGAAATACATTGCTTTCAGGGAATTGAAATCGGCGCTGTTCACCCCGAGGTATTCGGAGATCATGGAGATGGTCTCCAGCTCCGAAGGATGCACATGCCCGTCGGCTTTTGAGATACCGAACAAATAGTGGATCAGCTGGAGGCGCTCCGCATGCGGCATGTACTGCCTGATCTGCATGCACACTTCCCTGAGCGGGATCTCCTGCTTCAATATCTCCTTCAGCATCAGTACCTGCTCCTGCGCCTGCGCTTCACCGAACTGCCGCACCAGGAATGACTTCACATAATCAAGCTCGCTCTTCAGCGTGCGTCCGTCGCTTTTCATCACTGCCGCGGAAAGCACAAGGAGGCTGGCTGCAAAATCGCCGGCATGGGGAGCATTCATCCTGCCGGGATCAGGAATGCCGGAGGTGGTTTGCACCGTAATGCTTGCCGCATCGAACATAGAGCCCAGCGCAAAGCCGAGCACCGCGCCCAGCGGGCCGCCGAATGCCCAGCCGAGGCCGCTTCCCACCCATTTCCCAAACTTTAATTTTGCCATACCTTTTAGTTAAGGCCGCGAAGTTAAGAATTTTAAAAACCGGAATTGTTATTCCGCGCTTTTAAAGTAGCTTTGAACAAATCATAAAAACACATCACATGAAAACAGATCTTTATACAAAGGGCGTACTGAGCGTGATCGCCGTAGCGCTTGTTGCGCTGGTGATCCAGAACATGAAGCCGCTGAATGAAGCACAGGCAGGCGCATTGAACTTCAACAAATTTGCATCTGTCCCCGTGAACGAGGACGGCTCCATCAATGTGCGGATGACGAGCGATATGGATGTGAATATCCACAGCATCGGCGGCAGCAGCGTGTATGGCGCACTGCCTGTTAATCTGAAGGAACTGAGCGGCAGCTCGCTGAGCTCAAACGGCATTCCGGTGAATATTGAGGCGGTTGACGGGATGAATGTTTACAGCGCTATTCCCGTAAAGGATGTGAAATAGACCAGGATGAGCGCCTGCTATATATGATGCACCATGAAAAGCCATAACCGCAGGATAAATAAACGGACTTTTAGGAATTTTATAACATTGAATATCAACGCATTACTGATTTAATTTTCCAAAAATCTTACTGATCCGTACAGACGAACGATTAATTTTACTAATATTGCCACACAAACCAATAAAACTTATAAAAAAAATGAAAAAAGTATTATTTATCGCAGCAGTAGCAGTTGCTTCTTTAGCTTCTTGCAAAAAAGACAGAGTTTGTACTTGTACTTCTACTACTACAAGCACTTACGGTTCTACAACAACTACATCTTCTGGAACTAGCACTGTGACTTACACAAAAGCTAAAAAAGGTGATGCACGTGCTGCTTGCTTGAGCTACACTACTACTGATAGCGGTAGCGGTTACACTTCTACAACAACTGCTGATTGCTCTATCAAATAGTCAGTTTTTGATTATAAAAAAACGCCTTTCAAACGAAAGGCGTTTTTTTTGTGCTTTATTTTCCCGATCACCACTTGCCGCCGGCGCCACCGCCGCTAAATCCACCACCGCCGAAGCCACCGAAGCCGCCGCCGCCAAATCCGCCGGAGGAACCGCCGCCGAAGCCACCGCGTCCGCCAAGCATAGAGCCTAAGAAGAAACCGGAGCCCATGCTCAGCCCGCCACGTCCGCCGCGGCCACCACGCCTGATGCTGATGATGATAAAGATCACGGCAATGATCAGCCAGATCGCCATGTTGCCTTTTTTGCGGCTGCTTCCTTTATGCTTTTCGCCATACTCGCCGGAGTTGTATTCCCCTTTTGCGAGGGCCATCAGCGTAGTGGTGGTTTTATCAAGCGCACCGTAGTAATCACCCGATTTAAGCCCGGGCAGAAGCTCGTTCTCCTCGATCTGCCGGCAGGTAACATCCGGAATTGCTCCTTCCAGCCCTGAGCCCGGCGCTATGAAATAATCGCGCTGTCCCTTTCCGCCGCCGGTTGTAATAAGTATCACGATCCCGTTATCGAACTTGCCCTGTCCTACTCCCCATTTCTGGCCGAGCTGCGTTGCATACTCCCAGGCGTCCATGCCGTTGGTATTATCAACAACAACAATAACGATGTGGTTGGAGGTTTCATTGGCGAATGCCTGCAGCTTTGCTTCCAGGCGCGACTGCTCGGAAGTGCTCAGGAAGCCCGAAGAGGATAGGTCGTTCACCAGCCTCGGCGGGTTCGGCGCATCGGGGATGCCTCCTGTTTGCGCAAAAGCGGAAAGCAGGGAAAATAAAAAGATGCTGATCAGCGAATAGTATTTTTTGAACATGCCGGTTCCGTTTTAGTTTTTGGGATCATTCCCGAAGCTTACTTCGTTATTAAGTTCATTCGTATCATCCGACTCGAGCGGGAAATGCGCTTTCAGCTTTTCGCCTGCCATCGCGATGCCGGTATTCAGGCCTTCCGTGAACTCATTCTTTTTAAAATGTGCCAGCATGGTATCACGGATGTTGTCCCAGAAACCGGCAGGCACTTTTTCGTTGATGCCTTTGTCACCAATGATGGCGAACTGCTGGTCATCCACGGCAAGGTAAAAGAGAACGCCGTTGCGAAGCCTGGTCTTGTCCATCTTCAGGTCGCTGAACACAGCGGCTGCCTGGCCGAGCACATCTCCTTTGCATTTATCGTCAATGTGCACCCGGATCTCCCCTGATGTGTTCAGTTCCGCAGCTGCGATCGCATTCACAATGGATTCCTGCTGCTCTTTTGAAAAAAATCTTTTTGCGCTCATTGAATAAGAGATGAAATGAGGTGGATAAAACATTCAGGACCCGTGGATACAGGTCCTGAATGTGCCGGACTGCCATTTCCTTTGAAAGGGAACGGAACAGCCCTGTTAGAATTCTACCTTAGGAGCATTTTCAGCCCCTGCAGCAGCCTGGAAGGATTCCTTTACCGGGAACCTGGTCTTGTTTAAAAGCATCTCGTTGAGGAA